>Ga0194132_10004084_pt1 | contig 25209 bp, 19 predicted proteins | sample TA2KigOf80mmetaG_FD_148612 | JGI IMG/M metagenome (GOLD analysis project Ga0194132, IMG submission 148612) | Freshwater microbial communities from Lake Tanganyika, Tanzania - TA2015054 Kigoma Offshore 80m | ecosystem: Environmental > Aquatic > Freshwater > Lake | place: Tanzania: Lake... | reverse complement strand
AGCAGGGCACCAGTACGATTCTCGCGATGGATCCACGCGAAGGGCTCGCGGTCGCCATCATGACGAACCTCGAAAAAGCGCAACTGGTCGAGCTGTCCTACAAGATCCTGAAGTCGCTGAGCGGAGGGAAAACCGGACGGGACCAGCGTACTGGACTGGTTCCGGCACTTGCGCGCCCTTGACTCCCGCCTCAAGCCGTCCCATACTTGAGGTAGATGCAACTCAATGGCAAGTACGCGAGCCTCGCCGACCTGCGGCGCGGTGAGCAGGCGACCATTCGCAGCCTGGTACTGCCGGAATCCGACAGCCGCCGGCTGATGGAGCTGGGCTTCCTGCCCGGCGGGGCGGTCCGGGCAGGACGGAGTGCACCCGGTGGGGATCCTCGCGTGTTTGAAGTAGACGGCTCAGAAGTTGCCCTGCGCCGCGAAACGGCGGCCCTCATTGAGATCGAGCGCTGACAGCCTCGTCCGCATCGAACCGGCCCAGGCGCACCAACGGTTTACGGTCGCGCTGGTGGGTCCGCCGAACTCCGGCAAGTCGACTCTTTTCAACCGCCTGACCGGACTCCGGCAGAAGGTGGCCAACTATCCGGGCGTCACCGTCGAGCACCGGCTCGGCCAGATGCAACTCGTTCGCGGGACACAGGTCGACCTGATCGACCTTCCCGGCGTCTACAGCCTGGATCCGCGGTCGGAAGACGAGCAGGTCACCCATGATGTTCTCACCGGACGCCGGGAGGGGACGCCCAAACCCGACGCCGTCCTGCTGATCCTCGACGCCACCAACCTCGGCCGCCATTTGATGCTCGCCGCTCCGGTGCTGAGTCTGGGTCTGCCCACTCTGGTGGTTCTGAACATGGCAGACGAGCTTCAGAACCGCTCCGGCGAAGTGGATGTGGCCGCGGTTGCGCGCCGCCTCGGGACTCCCGTTGTTCTCGCCAGCGCCGCCAAAGATCAGGGGATGGAAGCGATTCGCGAGTTCCTTCACGGCGAATTCGCGGTGCCCGTTGCGCCGGAGCTTCCGATGGTGGACGACGTGCCCAAGTGCCGCGCCTGGGCGGCCCGTGTGTCTCGCGGAGCCTACCGGGCTCCGGATCCGCCTCTATGGAGCCGCCGGCTCGACGGGGTGTTCCTCCATCCGTTTCTGGGTCCGCTGGTTTTTGCCTTCGTGGTAGTGGCGGTCTTCCAGGCGATCTTCACCGGAGCCGAGCCGCTGATGAACGGAGTGGATTCGCTGATCTCGGCTTCCGGCAAGTGGATTTCAACTCACCTGCCGGCGTCGCCGCTGCGCGACCTCCTGGTGGAAGGCGTCTGGGCGGGCGTGGGCTCGGTGCTCGTGTTTCTCCCGCAGATTCTCCTGCTGTTCCTTTTCATCGGGTTCCTCGAAGACTCGGGATATCTGGCCCGCGCGGCCGTGATCGCGGACCGCACCATGGCGCGCGCCGGACTGCAGGGCAAGTCGTTCATCCCGCTGCTCTCCGCCTATGCATGCGCGGTTCCGGCCATCATGGCGGCGCGCACCATCGAGAACAAGCGCGACCGGATCGCGACCATCCTGATCGCGCCCTTCATGACCTGTTCGGCGCGCTTTCCGGTCTATGCGCTGGTGATCGCGGCGTTCATCCCGGAGCGCCAGTTGCTCGGCCCGTTCCTCGGCACCCGGACCGCGGCGCTGCTCGGCCTCTACGTCCTCGGATTTCTGGCGGCGTTTGTGACCGCGCGCCTGCTCAAGTCGTCGATCCTCAAGAGCAGCCGGGCTCCCTTCGTCATGGAGATGCCGCCCTACCGGTGGCCCACCTGGCAGAGCCTCGCGTTCCGCCTGCTCGACCGCGCCAAAGTGTTTCTCCGGCGCGCGGGTACCGTGATCCTGGCGGGGTCCATCGGACTCTGGATCCTGGCCCATGTCCCCGCCAAGGACGGAGTGGCGCCGCCAATCGCCGAGAGCCTTGCCGGGGCCGCGGGCCGCACCGTCGAGCCCCTCATCCAACCGCTCGGCTTCAACTGGAAGATCGGCATCGGACTCATCACCAGCCTGGCCGCGCGCGAAGTGCTGGTGGCCACGCTCGGAACCATCTACGGAATCGAGGGCGACGAGAATTCCGCCGGACTCCAGGCCGCGCTCCAGCGCGATCTGACACCGGGCGGGGCGGTGGCGCTGCTCGTGTTTTTCGCTTTTGCGATGCAGTGCATCTCGACCATCGCCGTGGTCCGCCGGGAGACGGGCGGCTGGAAGTGGCCAGCCATCCAGTTTGGCTATATGACGGGCTTGGCGTACGTGTGTGCGTGGGCCGCGAACCGGATCGTTTCCGCGTTCATCTGATACGATGAGGGTTCACTCCCTCTCATCCCTCTCACAACATGCGAAACGTCATTATCATGGGGTCCGGCTGCGCCGGCAATACGGCGGCGATTTACGCGGCGCGGGCCAACCTGAAGCCGCTCGTGGTCTCCGGACTCGAAGCAGGCGGACAGCTCTCCCTCACCACCCTGGTCGAGAATTTTCCGGGCTTTCCGGAGGGCGTCGACGGCCCCACCCTGGTCGCTCAGATGCGGATGCAGGCCGAGCATTTCGGCGCTGAATACCTGCATGGCGACGCGACTACCGTGGACCTGTCCCAGCGCCCGTTCCGGCTCGAAATCGACGGGAAATGGTTCGAGTCCAAGACTCTGATCGTCGCCACTGGCGCTTCAGCCCGGTGGATCGGAATTGATTCGGAAAAGGCGCTGATCGGCAAGGGCGTCAGCTCCTGTGCCACCTGCGACGGATTCTTCTACCGCGGGAAAAAGATCATGGTGGTGGGCGGCGGCGACTCGGCGATGGAAGAGGCTACGTTCCTGACCAAATTCGGAGAGTCGGTGGCTCTGGTCCACCGGCGGGACGAGTTCCGGGCGTCGAAGATCATGCTCGAACGGGCGCGCGCGAATCCGAAGATTGAGTTCATCACGAACACGGTTGTCGACGAGGTGCTGGATGTCTCGAAAGGCACCGTTACCGGTGCGCGGCTCCGGAACCTGAAGACGGGCGAGACGTGGGTCCGCGATGTGGACGGGTTCTTTGTGGCGATCGGCCATATTCCCAACACGAAGGTGTTCAACGGCCAGATCGAGGTGGATGCCGACGGCTATATCGTTTCGAAAGGCGGGTCGCGCACCAGTGTCGAAGGGGTGTTCCATGCCGGCGATGTCCAGGACCGGACCTACCGGCAGGCGATCACCGCAGCGGGCGCGGGCTGCATGGCCGCAATCGACTGCGAACGATTCCTCGGACATTGAAACCTTTTCATCTGCGTCGCGTCTTAACCGGTGTGAAGCGCATCGTCGCAGGGATCGTGGCAATGCTCGTCGGGGGATTGGCCCCGGCAGTGATTGTCGCGGCTTGCGACATGATGACCGGCGCGACCGAATGCTGCAAGCGCAAGTGTACGTCGGATAGCTGCTTCACGGCGACGCAAAGCGTTCCGGTGCAGGTGGCGGCAGCGAAAGCGGCGGATGTGAGTCCGGCGCGGATTTTGGTGCCCCTGCCGGAAGCGGTGCCAGAGCCGCATTGGCATGCCCCACGGCCGGATCCCGCGGGACGGAGCTTGTACCTGCGGAACCGGGTTCTCCTGATCTGATTCGAAGGCGAGTCCTCGACCCCCCAGATTCAGACGTTTCTTCAAAGAAAGGAGAACTTCCATGAAGATCTTCATGATCGCCCTGTTGGCGGCTGTGATCGGCGTGGGCGCGGCGTACGCTGGCTGCTGTGACGGCGGCGCGTGCTGCGGGACTGCCTGCTGCCGCAAGTAGCTGTTGTCTAGTCTAGAACGGGCCGGGGTTCCGAAAGGACCCCGGCCTTCGTGCTATTGTCGAAGTCGCACAAGATGACCTCGGGATACGACTTCGGCTACCAGTGGACCTTCACCCACATCCACCTGATCCCGTTCGTGCTCTTCGGTGCCATCACCGCTGCCGGTATCCGCTGGCGCTGGCGGCGTTGGATAACCGCTCTTGCGGCGATGGCCGCGCTGTGGGGCCTATGCGGCTTCGCGATCACGCAGCTCGTCTTTGTGCCCAACTCCCCGATGCCGCTTCCAACCGGGCGCTTCCTCGCCTCGGGAGCCGGCCGCGTCGCCGACCTCGGCGCTGGATCCGGACGGGCGTCGCTCATGGTCCTGCTGACACGCCCCAAGTCCACCGTGGTCGGACTGGACCGGTTCGCCCAGAATTATGGCATCGTGGGCAACTCGCCCGCCCGGTTCCTTGCCAACATGAAAGTGGCGGGGGTCCAGGACCGCGCCGAAGTCCAGACCGGGGACATGCGCGAGATGCCGTTCCCCGAGGATTCGTTCGACGCCGCGGTCAGCTCGTTCGCCATTGACCACCTGAGCCGCGAGGGCGAGAAACAGGCACTCGCCGAGACCTCCCGGATCCTGAAACCCGGCGGCGAGTTCCTGCTGATGGTGATCAACCGCGACATCTGGGTGAGGATCGCCTATCCGTTCCTCCATGGCCATGGGTATTTCGGGATGATGCCAGCCCGCCAGCGGTGGATTGGACTCGTCGAGGCCGCCGGATTCGACATGGTCGAGGATGGTACGATCCCCGGAACGCTCTATATCCTCGCTCGGGCGAAGTGATCCCTGCCGGCGGGACAATCCGGGATAATAGGCGGTATGAGGATTCTGTTCGTCCCCTTGACCGCCGTGGCTTGCCTGGCGCAAAGCGTGGAGTCCGCGGTCTATTTCAATCCGGGCAACGACACGCACCGGCTCGCCGCCGCCGCGGCAATCAACGATCTACGGCGAGGACTTCCGCGGGCCGTTGAAAAGATACTTCCGGCGTTCGATCCCGTCCCCCAGATAGAGGAGCCGGCCGTGGGACCCAAACGGGTGGGGACCCACAGAGCCCTGGACAACAGCTTCCTCGACGCTGGCCGCTGGGATGTCCTGCCCGATGGCCGCGAGATCTGGCGCGCGGGAATCCGCTCTCCAGGGGCGCAAGCCATGCGGGTCCACTTCCGGGATTTCAATGCGGGCGACGGTGCCGTCTGGATCCACGACGGAGAAACCTCCGCCGGGCCTTACACGGCGCGAGGCATCTTCGGCGACGGCGACTTTTGGACCGAGATCGCGGCCGGGGAAGCGCTGACCATTGAATACCTTCCCGCCCGGGGATCCGGACGGGCCATCCCGTTTACGGCCGCCGAGATCACGCACCTCTGGTTGGACTCGACCAAGGCCGGACCGGACGAGCCTGCCGTCGCACCATGCCACCTGGACATCGCCTGCCAGCCGGACTGGCTCAACGCGGCCCGTTCGGTGGCGCGTTTGACGTTCGAGAAATCCGACTTAACGCTCCTGTGCAGCGGATCGCTGCTGGCAACCACTGACAACAGCATGGTCCCCTATTTCCTGACCGCGCAGCATTGCATGGATGACGATGCCACTGCCCGCACCGTGGTCGCCTATTGGGGCTACCAGGCGCCAATCTGCAATGGCACTCCCCCGTCTACGCGCGGACTGAAGACTTCGGTCGGCGCGCGATACATCGCGGGTTCAACCTACGAGGGCGGCGACTCGACACTGCTACGGCTGAACTCGGTGCCCGACGGAGTGTTGTTCGCGGGATGGAACGTGGAGGATCCTCCGGTCGGCGCGCAGGTGGCGGGAATCCACCATCCGGGGGGCGACTACAAGCGATTCTCGGTTGGCACCCGCGATTCGGACGATTTGACGCGCGCCGTACCCAAGCAGAATTTTTTCGCCGTCCGTTGGGCGCAGGGCCGCACCGAGCGTGGGTCCTCCGGGTCGCCGTTGTTCAATGACCGCAGGCAGGTTGTTGGCACCCTCAGCCATGGACCCAAGGCGCCTCCCGGCGGGACCGTGTGCGACGCCGAGCCCTACGACTACTACGGCCGGTTCTCGGTCCATTTCCGCGCGATCCGCCGGTTCCTGGAGGGCAGTGGCGGCGGGGCAACGGTAAATCCCGCGAATCAAATCGGCGGTGCGCTCACCTCGGGGCAGACGGCGAACTGGAGCATTCCGGCGGCCAACAACCCGATCCTGTACAACGGCAACAGCGCCTACCGGATCGTAGTCCCGGCCCAGTCAGGACGCCTGGAGATCCGGGTGAGCACCGGGACGCCGAATGTGGACATTGATCTGTACGTCCGGTTCGGCGAGAGCCCCGCGGTTCCGCAAGGCGGCAATCTGATCACGGCCGACTTCCGGTCGGAGGGTCAGAGCGGTGAAGAAATCGTAATCGTGACTCCAGCCAGTAACCCGGCACTCCGCGAGGGGACCTACTTCGCCGCGTTGGTGAATCGCGCGACCGGACGAGCCGTCAGCGGTACCATAGTGGCCACGGTGACCGCCGCCGGCGCATCTTCGAACACCCTGACGTCGGGCGCACCGAGAAGCTTCCGGTACGGTGCGGTGCGGAATCCGACTCTATTCGCGGGCGAACTTGGCTACCGGGTGGTGGTGCCACAGGGTGCGACGTCGCTCGATGTCCGCCTGGCCACCAGCACGCCGGATGTCGACGTCGACCTGTATGTCCGGTTCGGCGAGGATGTCACGGTCGCCGGAGGACGGGTGGTCACCGACCACCGCTCCGAAGGCGACACCGGCGATGAGCGGATCACGATCAATTCCGCCACTTCTCCTCCCTTGCGCCCCGGAACCTACTTCATTGGCCTGGTGGTTGCGACCCCGAGCCGCGATGTAACCGGGAACATCAGTGCCACCATTGGGTCACCAGCCGTAGCCAATCCTACGGGTCCGGCCACTTTGCAGTCCGGCCGTCCGCAGGCGTTCTCGCTGCGGGCGGTCCAACAGCCGACTCTCTTCTCGGGTAACAATTCCATGCGGATCGAAGTTCCGCCCGGGACCGGCCAACTGGAGATCCGGCTGCGGTCGGCGGATCCGGCGGTGGATGTCGACCTGTACGTGCGAAAGGATGCCGACGTCGACATCGCCGATGGCGAGCTTCTCGCGGACTATTCAGCCACGCGGGACTCGGGGAACGAGGATCTGATCATCACGCTGCGGTCGCAGCCGCCGCTCACGCCGGGTACATATTGGATTTCGCTGGTCCTGTACACCACCGGACGCCCCGCGGCCGGCACCGTGACAGCCACTTTGACGCAGGCGATCGGAACAGAACTCGTTGCTGGCGAGCCCGTGCGGTTCTCGCTCAGCGCAGTCGACCGGCCTACGCTGGTCACCTCGGCGACCTACCGGCTCGAGGTTCCGGGCCGCGCCACGAGAGCGGGCTTCCGGATCGTGACCGACACCCCGGGAGTGAACGTGGATCTGGTGGTCCGCAAGGACCGGCCCGCCGCGATCGTCGATGGACAGGTGGTGTTCGACTACGCCTCAACGTCAGATACCGGCGAGGAGACGATCATCTTTGATGCCGAGTCCACGCCGCCGCTGTCGCCTGGCACCTATTACGCCACGCTCGTCCTGTTCACCACCGGACGCAGTGCGGAGGGCGCTATCGTCGGCGATTACGTTGCGGGCGAGTCTAGCGCGGCTCCTGTCGATTTGAAGCGCTCCGTCCGGGTGGCCAAGCAGTGAGGTGGATGATCGTGACGGTGATCGCCGGCTGGATGATGGCGCAGTCCGGTGGCTCACCTGGGTCGAGCGCCAAGCTCAAGGCGCCTCCGGAGTCGAAGTTGCCGAAAGTGAAACCGGATCCACCGGCGCCTGAAACGGACGGGAGACCTACACCTGCCCGCGCGGGTGCCCATGTTGTAGTGAAAGACCTCAAAAAGGGCAAGTGGGTGTCGCTGCCGGACGGCAAGAAGCTGTGGCGGTTGGCCCTGCGATCGAAAGGCGCGAAGGCCGTCCGGGTTCATTTTGTCCGGTTCGATGCCGGAAAAGGGACAGTTTGGATCCATGATGGGACGGGTTCGGGCAGCAGCTACACGGGAAAGGGGCCGGACGAGGCGGGCGAGTTCTGGACTCCGCCGGTCCATGGAGAGCGCGCCGTGCTCGAATTCGCTCCACAGGCCGGTGCGGAGGTGCACCCACTGCCGTTTTCGGTCGACAAAGTGTCGCACCAGTGGATCGACTGATAGGATAGGGTATGCCCAGACGGCGCGATCTGTTCTCACTGGCGGCGCTGGCAGCGATTCCGGCTTCGGCCAAGCTGCCCGACGTCACGTTTTCGCCCAAGGACGCCAAGTTAACCCGTGAGCGTTTTGGCGACTTGCTGATCTACTTCGACGGCCCGACAGACCAGTTGAAGTCAATGACAGCAGGAAGTTTACGGCTGAATCCGGGCGCAACGCCGCACGCGCCCCACCGCCATCCGGAGGAGGAGTTCCTGCTCGTCACCGAGGGTACCGGAGAGATCTCGATCGACGGCAAGATCACCAAAGCCGGACCCGGGTCAATGATGTACTGCGCCGCGAACAAGCTTCACGGCATTGTCAACACAGGGAAGGCACCCTTGTTGTTCTACTTCTACAAGTGGCAGCGCTAGGCTAGGAACCCGGCGGAGACCCGCGAGGGTCTCCGCCTGTGGATCTGAAAGGCCAGCTCTATTAGGCAGCCAGGCTAACTTCTTCGAACACGTTGTCGCTATCGTAGTCGGCGTCGGCGCGACGGTCGGCGAGCTCCTGGCAGTGGATGCAGTACTGAGCCCACGGTACAGCGTTGAGCCGCCGGGGGTTAATGTCATCCTCGCAGTGATTGCAGACTCCGAATGTTCCCTCTTCGATCCGCATCAACGCGCCCTTCACCTGACGAAGCAGACCCGACTCGCGGTCGAGATTACGAATCGCCAGCTCACGCTCCGCCGCGTGCTGGACTTCGTCGAGTGCATCCGCGCTCTTCTCGATAGCAATCGCCTCCCGGTTCCGGAGCACCCGGGCCAGTTCGGCCTGCTTGGTATCCAGAATCAGTTTGAATTTGGCAGTTTCGGTCTTGGTCATCGTCTTGTCCTCCTTTTTTAGCAGGTAATAGCGGCGCTGGGTTCACAGGTCCTGGTCAGGGTGGCTGATTCGCCTGCCGCTCACTTCTACTCCTTTCATTTCTACAAGTTAGGTTCGGTTTCCCTTGGGAATGAGATGCTCTTCCGGGTCCAAAAGTTTCAAGAATCTGCGTCTAGGACACTAAATTCTATTGACATCGTCCTCCGAAAGCTCAACACCCCGGTCAGCACCCACTTTCAGGAGGTGCTCACCGGCGTTCTGAGATGATAGCACATTTGCGAGCAATTCTGTTGCCAAAACTTGCTGCTGCCCGTGCTGCCTCCGCCCAGCGCCTTCTTCAAGGCTGTACGGTGATTCTTTTATTTATCGGCGGATGTCCCACCGACTTTACAGCCCTTGCCAAAAAATCACCGTCTACCCTCCTTAAGACGCCGTCTTTGACCGAACGTTTCACCTTCTTACCATGAAACGCGTAAACTGGCAAAAAAATTCTCCAAAAACTTGAATTTTTTTCCCAAACGCGGTAATCCATCCCGCTCCTCAGCGGATGGATACCTCCGTGATGACGACCCCCAGTTGGTAGGCCTCTCCCTCCACCGGAAAACCACGGCTCGCCTCCAGCGCCACCTCGATTTGCTCCTTCCCGGCCAGACTCGCAGGCAGCGGCGTGTCAAATTGGAACTGGACGTCCGGATTTGACACAGCCGAGGCCCCCAGCCGCACTCCGTCCACTGACACGGAGATCTCCAGCGGCCCAGGCTTCAGCAGCACCGCGGGACAGTAGCCCTCGATCCGGAGGCTCGACCCTGCCTTCTCAGGTCCGGACAGGCGTAATACACCCCGCTTCTCCATCCACCGGTAGCTCGTCTCAATCGGACGCCAGCCCGTCACAAGCTGATCAGCGAAAACGGGATCGCCGATTCGCACGATCGCCGCCAGGCCGGGCCTCCAGACCGCCGATGCCACCGCGTGGTACTTGCGCGTGACGTTGATGAGTTCGCGGCCTGAGACTGTGTAAACGACCGCCTGGCCGCGATTGAGCGCGGACACGGTCTGCCCGGGCGGAAGAATGTGCTCCCGGATGTCCCCGTACTCCGGCATATCGGGAATCGAGGTTTCCGATCCCGGAACCAGAAAAACCCGGTCGATCCCGAGCAGGCGGAACGGACGTTCGTTCATCCCCCACCAGAACAGATTCGAGCTGACGTTCGACAGCAGGATCAGCTTGCCGGGGTTCGCTTTGCTGATGTGCTCAACTCCAAGAACGAGCTGCCGGATCTCGCGCGTGCGGTCACGGATGTCCAGCGCGAGCCGGCGGCTTTCGGGTGCGGCTGTAGCGCCGTATAGTGCGAACGTAGCCAGCACAGCCAGCTTCGAGGCCGCCGTGCGCGATATCGAGAGCGCCGCTGCCCCGAGCAAGCCCAGGCCAATCGTGGGGATCCCGAGGTAGTAGTGAGAGTAATGGTTCCGTAGTGGCAGAATTGGCCCGATGATCAGCACGAACCAGGCAATCGCGAACGCCGGGGCCCAGTCGCGCCGCGCGATCCGCCACCCCACAAACGCGAGGGCCGTCCCAGCCAGGATCCAGGACACCTTCAGCCAAGTCCCGAACCCGTCGACCCAGTAGCTGCCGAGTGTGGACGGGATCTGCCAGTCGATCAAAAGTGCGTACAGCCCTGACCTCTGCTTCGGCGCGAAGTGGTTGTGGATCAGCGTGTACGCGCCGGAAACCGCGAACAGGGGCAGCACCGGCTTCCAATAGCCAGGCGCTCGGAGCACGGCCCAGGCGAGCGCCAACCCGGGGTAGACGGCATTGATCTCCAGCACCCCGAATCCGATGACGAACACCAGAACCTGGAGCCAGTAGAACTTCCGCGCGCCGGTCTCCGTGTACCGGATGAACAGCAGCAGCGCCGTCAGCAAGGCGCAGGCGCACAGCGTCTGGTTGTACACCGAACTCCACGTCATGGGCGCCGACAGGGCGGGGTTGACCCCCCAAATGAGGGGAGCGGCCAGCAGCGACCACCGGTGCCCCGTCAGCTTCCAGGCGAGCTGTCCGACGAGAAGAAGGTTGACCGCCTGCGTGGCGAACACCAGGATCCGGAACGGAAGAGCGTCCATGCCAAACCAGTGGTAAAAGCTCAGGAAGAACAGCCTCTCGCTGATGACCCGGATCGTACCCTGGGCCCGCGGCTCGAACAGGGCGAGCAGGAGGTCCCGCCGGGTGTGGATTTCGTGCCATAGCCCCAGCCAGGCGAAGTCGTCCATGCGGAACCAGCACTGAATCCCCGGCCAGTACACGCCCAGGCAGACCACCACCGGCACGATCCGGAGGAGCCAGTTCACTTCGATTCGAGGCTCACCGAGGTAATGATCACCCCTAATTCTCGAATCTCGATCTCGCCCGCCTTGATGAATTTAGACAGCGAGCACTCCACCGGCAGCACGTCGGCGTTGAATGCGGCGGGAGGCACGTCCCGCTTCACGTACTTTTCCCCCGGGCTGGCAAACGTCTCCGGAGCCAGTGCCGTGCCGCCGATCGAGCAGGCCAGATCCAACGACTGGAGCCTTGAGACGGTAACCTCCGGAGCGGTGATCTGGAGCGTCAGCACACCACCCTTGGCAGCCGCGTCCTTCGGGCTCTTCAAGGCCATGGAGAACTTCCCTTGAGTCCATCTCCAAAGCCCTTCCGCCTCGTGGAATCCCTTGACTAACTGCACCGCCGCCTTGGGGTTGGACATCCCGAAGCTGCTCAGCAGCTCACCGCTCTCCTCTTCCACTACCTGGGCACGGTGCCGGCGGCTGCTCTTGCAGCCTGTTTCGAGGACGAGCCCGATCGCCAACGGCAGCAGCGCCGCCGTCAGTCTCCGCATCGCTCAACCTGCACCATGCAGTTGTAGAACGCCGGGCTGCCCCCCATGTCGGCCAACCTCTCCGATGTCAGCGCATTCGGACCCTGCCGGTTCGGCGTCATCTTCGGCCACCGGACCGACGGTGACGACACCACACCCGGCCTGACCGCGCCATTGACGCTCGCCTTGAGCAGGAGGTTTCCACGCCCGTTGAACACCCGCACCGGATCTCCGTCCTGAATCCCCCGGCTTCCGGCGTCCAGGGTGTGCATGACAAGCGCCGCCGTCTGAGCGTCGACGGTTGGCCGGTTGCCGAAGGTGCTGTTCATGCTGTCGTCGTTTTTGGGCGAAATGAACTCGAGTGGGAAGGCGGCGTTGTAGCTGGTTCCATGGCGCGACTCATCCGGCGGCTCGTAGGCCAGGGCATCGAGCCGGAACTCCATCCTTCCTCCGGTTCCGGGGAAGCCCTGGGCGTGGGGCTGGAACGGCTCTCCCTCGGGGCTGACATTCAACCGGACCGAGTGCTCGCGCTCCAACCGCTCCAAGGTGACGCCCTGAAGGTAGGGGTGGGGCGAGGCCAGCGACTGGCGGATCATGTCGTCATCAGAGTCGGCAAAGCAGGGGTCGGTGAACCCCATCCGCGCGGCGAGCAGCCGGAACACCTCGGAGTTCGGCTTGCATTCCCCGGGAGGCTCGGCCGCTTTCCGCGCCAACTGCATATAGTAGTGGCCGTAGGCGAAATATAAGTCGTCGTGCTCGGCGAACATGGTCGACGGCAGCAGGATGTCAGCGTAGTCCGCCGTGTCGGTCTGGAACTGTTCGGCTACCACGAGGAACAGGTCCTCGCGCGCCAGTCCGCGGTGCACCCGGTGCTGGTCCGGGACCACGGCGGCCGGATTCGAGTTATAGACCATCATGGCCTTGACCGGTGGATCGCTCAGCCCGGTCAGTGCGCTGCCAAGCGTCGACATGTTGACGATGCGGGCGTCACGTCCAAGGCTGATCTGCTGGAGATCGGGCCGTTCGAGCGCGGCGCGGTTAATATGGTAGCCACCCGACGTGCTTACCAGGAGCCCGCCGCCGATGTCCTTCCAGGAACCAGTGAGAGCCGGAAGCATGGCGATGGCGCAGGTCGCCGAGCCGCCCCGTTCGGTCCGCTGGACTCCGTAGTTGAGCCGGATGGCCGCCGGGCGCGTCGTCGCATACTCGCGCGCGAGGGCCACGATATCGTCCCGGAGGATCCCGGTCAGCGCCTCGGCCCGTTCCGGCGTCCAGGCCCGGACATGCTCTCGCAGAGCGGTGATCCCCGTGGTGTACTGGTCGATGTAGGCGCGGTCCTCGAGTCCTTCACCGAGGATCACGTGCATCATCGCCAGCACGAGCGCCTGGTCACTACCCGGATTGATGAAGAAGTGGCGGTCGGACAGGCTGCCCGTGCGGTTCTTCACCGGATCGATGGTGTAGAACCGCGCACCGTTGCGCCGCGCCTCGACGATGAACGGCCACAGGTGGACGCTGGTGCCGAGAATGTTCGCGCCCCAGGCGATGATGAGCTTGGAGTGGCGGAACTGCTCGGGCTCGGTCCCGGTGCGCGCACCGAGGGTCTGGTTCAGCGCGGCCACACCGGCGCCCGAGCAGATGGTGCGGTCCAGGCGGGAAGCCCCCAGCCGGTGGAAGAAGCGGCGGTCCATGCCGGAACCCTGGAGGTAGCCCATGGTCCCGGCGTAGCTGTAGGGCAGGATCGACTCGGAGCCATAGCGCGCCGCCGCGTCCTCGAAACGCCCGGCGATGGTGGCGATGGCTTCGTCCCAAGTGATCCGCTCGAAGCGCCCCTCGCCCTTGGCGCCGGTCCGGCGTTGGGGATAGAGGAGCCGGTGCGGCGAGTTGACCCGTTCGGCATACTGGGCGACCTTGCCACAGAGGAAGCCTCGGGTGACGGGGTGGGCGGGATCTCCGCGGAACCGGGTGACACGGCCATCCTCGACGGAAACCAGGACAGCGCAAGCGTCGGGACAGTCGAGAGCGCAAGTGGAGTGATGAACCGTCTGTGCCATCCCTCCATCTTACTCCCGGATGGCGAGTGGCTGGCCATGGTAAGCTCAGATCCGGAACGCTGTGCACGGCCGCGCCCTTGATCTCCTGCACCGGGCCACCGGTGATTCGCGCGCGCGGTTCCGCCCCGGTCAGTGGGAGGCGATTCAGGCTTTGGTGGAGGGCCGGGAGCGGCTTCTCGTGGTGGAGCGCACGGGCTGGGGCAAGAGCATCGTATACTTCATCTCCGCTAGGCTGTTGCGGGATGGGGGCGCAGGTTGCGCGTTGCTGATTTCTCCTTTGCTCTCCCTGATGCGCAACCAGATCTCCGCCGCCGTGCGGATCGGGGTACGCGCGAAGACCATCAATTCCGGGAACACAAGTGACTGGCCGGTCATTGAGGAAGACCTTCGGGCGGGCCGGATTGACATTCTGCTCGTCTCACCCGAGCGGCTGGCCAATGAGAATTTCATGACGCGGTGCCTGCTTCCGGTGGCCAGCCGCGTCGGACTGTTTGTTGTCGACGAGGCGCACTGCATTTCCGACTGGGGTCACGACTTCCGTCCGGACTACAGGAGGATCGCGCGAATTCTGAGAGAGCTACCCCGGAACCTGCCGGTGCTGGCCACCACCGCCACCGCGAATGACCGTGTGGTGAGCGATGTCTGTGACCAGTTGGGACCGCGCCTGAAGGTGATCCGCGGCCCGCTAGTCCGCGAGAGCCTCCGGCTGGAGAACCTGCGCCTTCCTTCCAAGTCCGCGAGACTGGCCTGGCTCGCGGATCGCATTCCGCAACTCCCGGGCAGCGGGATCGTCTACACCCTGACGGTCCGCGACGCGGACAACGTGGCCGCGTGGCTGCGGGAGCGTGGCATTGATGCGCGCGCCTATCACGCGAAACTCGATGACGAGGAACGGCCGCGGCTGGAGGAAATGTTGCTGGCAAACCAAGTGAAGGCGCTCGTCGCGACCGTGGCGCTCGGAATGGGCTTCGACAAGCCTGATCTTGGCTTCGTGATTCATTTCCAGCGCCCCGCATCGGTGGTTCACTACTACCAGCAAGTGGGCCGCGCCGGACGCGCCATCGGTCAAGCGCACGGCGTGCTGATGTCCGGCGCCGAGGACGATGAGATTGCCAACTATTTCATCAGCACGGCGTTCCCGAGCGCGAGCGAAGTCGCTGAGGTCCTGAGCGCGCTCGAGGCCTCACCGTCGCCGATGAGCGCCACGGCCTTGCAGCAGGCTCTCAATATCCGGCCGACCAAGCTGGCGAAGGCGCTGAAATTCCTCGCGGTGGAATCGCCTTCTCCCATCGCGTGCGACGATTCCGGATATGTTCGCACGCCGGTTGCCTGGGCTATGCCGGCCGCGCGCATTGACAGCATCACAGGACTGCGGCGGCAGGAGCAAGTCCGGATGAAAGCCTACATGGAGGATGAGGGCTGCCTGATGCGGTTCCTGGCGGCGGAACTGAGCGATCCGGATGCGGCGCGCTGCGGCAAGTGCGCGAACTGCACGGGAGAGCGTCTTGGCGCGGCTTATCCCGCCGGGCTGGAGCGCGAAGCCGCCCGGTTTCTGGAGTCGCTCTTTCTGGCCGTCGAGCCGCGGAAGCAATGGCCCCCGTCCGGCACGTTCGAAGGCGAGCGCGGGCGCATCCCTGGGGAACTTCGCGCCGGGGAGGGGCGGGCGCTGTGCAAGTACGGGGATGCGGGTTTGGGTGAGCTGGTTCGCGACGGCAAACGGAACGGGCGATTCGCGGACGCGTTGGTGGACGCAGCCGCGGAACTTGCCGGGCGCCGCTGGAATCCAACCTCACCGCCCGAGTGGGTCACCTGCGTGCCATCCGGCAGGCACCCGGAGCTTGTCCCGGACTTCGCGAAGCGGCTCGCCGCCCGGCTGCGGCTGCCCTTCATCCAGTGCATCAGCAAGACCAGGACAACCGAGCCCCAGAAGACCCGCGAGAACAGTTTTCAGCAAGCCAGCAATCTGGAGAATGCGTTCGCGGTAGACGCAACGCATGTCCCGCCGGCGCCGCTGCTGCTCGTGGATGACATGGTGGATTCGCGCTGGACCTTCACGGTGCTGGCATGGAAACTTCGTAAGGCCGGGGCGGGTCCGGTGTTACCGTTTGCTTTGGCCGACTCATCGGCCGATGATGGGAGTAGCGAATGAGCATGACCTCGCAATTGAGTGCGGACACGCAGGCGGTACTGCTGCTGTGCAGCCGGCTCGGCCAGAAAGGCGGCAACGGCGGCAAGCCTCTGACCCGCCGTCAGTACGGCACGTTGGCGCGCTGGCTGCGGGAGCGGTCGATGCGGCCCGCAGATCTGTTGGAGAGCGAGGGCCGCATGCGGCTGGGGGAACTGAGATCCCCGGAGCTTGCCCCGGAGACTGTTGAGCGGCTGCTGGACCGGGGCGCCGCTCTGGGAATCGTGGTTGACCGGTGGCTGAGCCGGGGTCTCTGGGTAATCAGCCGCGGCGACGACGCCTATCCTGGCCGGGTGAAACGCTACCTGGGCCAAGCGTCGCCGCCGGTTCTTTTCGGCACGGGGGACCGGCGTCTGCTCCAGGCGGGCGGCTTGGCGATTGTCGGGTCGCGCGATACATCAGGGGAGGACATTGAGTTTGCCCGCGAGGTTGCGTCGGCGTGCGCGGCACAGCAGGTCACCGTGGTTTCGGGAGGCGCCCGCGGTGTGGACATGGAAGCGATGGCAGCCGGATTCGACGCGGGCGGCAAGGCGATCGGTGTCTTGGCGGACGGCCTGGGGCAGCATGCCAATTCGGCGCGCTACCGCGAGGGTCTCCTGTCGGGCCGGCTGGTATTGACGTCCCCGTACGATCCCGATGCGCGCTGGTTCGCATTCACGGCCATGGAACGGAACAAGGTGGTCTATGCATTGAGCGACGCCGCCCTGGTGGTGAGCTCCGCCGCGGAGAGCGGTGGGACCTGGGCGGGGGCGATCGAGGCTCTCGACGCCGCGCGGATCCGGGTATACGTGAAAGCGCACGGCGCCATGCAGGAGGGCAACCGCAAACTACTCGCTCGCGGAGGTTACCCGTTTCCGGAAGGGCCATGGAGTGACCTGCGGTCCCTGTTTCAGCCGGTCCCGTCCGCGCCCACGCTCTTCACGCCAGCCTCCGCGGATAGAGATCCCGTTTAGACGTTGGCAGGAACCATGTACGGCGCCCGGTAGTCGCGGGTCAACATCTTATCCGCTTCGGCATCGTTGACGAAACGGCCGCCGGTGATTTCCAGACGCCGCTTCAGCCGGTAAGAAATGTTCGCCAGGTGGCACAGCTTGGCGGAGGTGACGCCAATCGCGATCTCAGCGTTGAGGCTATCGCGGTTGCGCGACCGGACCGCGTCGAGGAAGTTCTGCATGTGCGGGTCGTCCTCGCCACGGGAGGTCTTGCCTTCCATCGCCAGCTCGTTCTTCTCGCCTTTGTAGACCTTGAATCCGCCGCCGTCGAGCACCATGAATCCCTCGGACCCATAGAACAGGTTGCCGACCTTGACGCCCTTCTCCTGCGACCCTTCGCCGCCTGTCATCAATCCGCGCACCTCGAACACGAGTTCGCGCCGTCCATAGTCGAAGGTGGCGATCTGCGTGTTGGGCGTCTCCTGGTCGTCGTCGTACACGTACTTGCCGCCAGTGGACACGGCCGCCGCGGGAAGCTCGTTGATGCCGAGTCCCCAGAGCGCGACATCCATCTGATGGACTCCCTGGTTGCCGAGGTCGCCGTTGCCGGTGTCCCAGAACCAATGCCAGTTGTACTTGAAACGGTTCTCGGTGAAGCGGCGCATGGGAGCGGGCCCGAGGAACTTATCCCAATCGATTCCGGGAGGGGTGTCGATTTCCGGCTTGCGGCCGATCGTGTTGCGGCGCTTGAAGCAAAGTCCCTTGGCCATGTACACTTCGCCGATGATGCCCTGAGCCAGCAGACTGGCGGCCTGCTTGACGTGGGCCGACGAGCGGGACTGGGTGCCGACCTGCACCATGCGGCGGTACTTGCGCGCGGCGTCGACCATGCGGTCCGCTTCCCAGACGTTGTGGCTGGCGGGCTTTTCGACGTAGACGTCCTTTCCCGCCTGGCAGGCCCAGACAGTTCCAAGCGCGTGCCAGTGGTTGGGAGTGGCCATCGACACGGCGTCGACGGACTTGTCGTCGAAGACTTCGCGCATGTCGTTATACTCTTTGGGCTTCGATCCGCCCTGGCTGACGATGATGGCGGAGACGCGTTCGCGGGCGGCCTGGTTCACATCGCAGACGCCGACGATGTTGCAGCTTTGTTTGAGTCCGGCGTAGGAGCGGACATGGGAGGTGCCGCGTCCGCCGACTCCGATGACGACGAGGTTGACGCGTTCGTTCGCGCCGAGGATGGTGCTTGAGGTGGCGGCCGCGGCTCCGGCGGCGAGGAAGGTTCGACGAGTGCCGTTCATGGGGCCTATCATACCCCGGTTCGGAAGGGCCTGGAAACGGCAGTAACTTTTTTAGCGGGTTCTAAGACTGCCACGCGCTATTGGGAGTGAAGTTCCACTTCATCCAATAGGAGTACAACATGGCCTGCTGCCTCACACCGAGTACCACGTTCCGTGAAGATTTCACCGGAGCTGTGGGCTGCAAAGTCACAATCGGCGTCAAGGGACCGCCGTCCGCCGGCGTCCAGCTTCTTCAGATCCGGTACGCCAAAGTCACATTGACGTCGAACCCGCCGGAATTCAACATCGTGGCTGGCGCCAATTTTCTTACCGTTCTGATCGAGGCGTCCAAGCCTGGAGTTCTGGTCCAGTTGGTCGAGACGTGCGGCGCGGGACCCGAGCAGGTCCTCGACCGCTTCTTCTTCGATCCGATGAATCCGGCACGTGGCTACATTGTGAAGGGCACCTGAGGAGGGATGAGATGCATCGCTACATCCACTTCGCTCTCTCTGCGTGCCTGCCGGGCGCTCTGTTTGCACAGATGACGCCAATTGACGCTTACATGAACACAGAGACGATCCGCCAAACCGCTCAAAGCCCTGCGCCGCGCATTGATCGCGATGTTCAGAACACGCTGCCGTTGGCCAATTCACAGCGCTTTGCAGCCTACGTCGCCGCGAGCACGCCGGCCATCGACCAGGCAGCGCTCCGCCAGGCCATTGAGGACCTCCGTCTCAACAAGCTCGTAGGAAACACGGTTTCAGGCGGGGGCACGACGTCACTGGTGTCGCGCGTCGCCGTACCTGGTCTCTTGGGAATCGCCACGGAGTTCGGCGGGGTCCTCCAGTCCACCACCGGGATGACGACCACACTACGCGGCAATCTTCTCGGCATCACACGGATGGCGTTCGGCAACGAGCAGTTCCCTTTCTGTACGGAAGCGGACCAGAGTTCGTGCCCCAAGGGGTCGCAATGGCTCAGAAGGTTCTCCGGCGCAATCTCGTTTGAGACCACAAGCACCGCTGCCGGCGGAGGCACGGCGGCCACATCCTCAGGATCACGGGTTCCGGTCACGGCTCTGTTTGGCACGGACTACCGGATGTCGTCCTGGGGATTGCGGTTTGACCTCACCCGGAACGATCCTGATGACCCAGCGTATGCTCCCCGGTGGGGAGCCGCGATCGCCGCGCTCAAGACCGCTCCGGAATCCGCCGGGCTGCTTGCCGCCGTGGAGTCTCTATTCTCGGACGCCTCCGGGAGGCCCTCGCCGGTTTACGGGGACTGGACGGCAGCGGCCGGGCCGCTCTTGAAGAATGCGCCTTCCGAGGAGGAGTACAAGAGAATCCTCGCGGAGCAACTTGATCTGCTGATCGTCCGGATGGCGGCGGCCAACGTAAACTTTGCCGCCAGGGTCGCCGCGCTCCGCCGTGGATTCCTGAATTACGCCGCGGTACGGGACGACATCCTCCGAGCCATTCAGAGCAACAAGGTGTCCTTCGAATACACGAATCAGCACCCGGCCAACCAGTTCAGCACCTCGAACTTCCGCTTCATCTATTCGCACACTCCGTCGCGCTCGCAGACGCTCGTCACCGCCAACGCCGCAATGACGTTCTACAACGCGCTGCCGGTGGGTGGAAAGGGCAGGTTCCGTGACTTCCAGCTTGCAGGCCAACTGGACCGGCGGCTGGGGGAGATCGCGAATCTGGGCAACGCCGTCGCCACCTTCGGCGCCTACTATCAGTGGATGGCGGAGGACGCCTTGATCAAATTCGGCCCTGGAAACACGGCTCCGGGCAGCGCCATCACACTTCCAGGAACCGCTGCCACACTGCTGGGCACAAAGGGCCATATCGGCATCGTCCAGGGCAAGCTCACCATCCCTGCTGGCTCAGTCGTGAAGATCCCGCTTTCCGTGACATGGTCCAACCGGACAGAATTGATCAATCAAAAGGACATCCGCGGGCAGGTAGGTTTGACGATCGATCTCGACAGCATCTTCAAGCGCTGACTCCACCATCCGGGAGCAGGTAGAGTTGGAGCGTAGGCCAATGTTCCTGCGCGCCGTCCTCCTCTGCCTGCCCCTCACCCTCCCCGCCCAAACCCCGCCAGCCGCACTCCGTGCATTCGACCGCGGACTCGCCTGGCTCCACAACTTCGAATACACCGACGCACGGCGCGAGTTCCAGGCCGCCCGCAAGCTCGCGCCACGTTTCGCCATGGCCTACTGGGGCGAAGCGATGACCTACAACGAACCGCTGTGGATGGCGCAGGACCGCGATGCCGCCCGGGCCGTCCTCCGCCAGCGCCCGGCCATGCGGCTGACTCCGCGCGAGGAGGGCTATCTCGGCGCCGCCGGGATCCTGTTCGGCGAAGGCGATTCGAAGTCCCGCGACCATCGCTACGCCGAGGCCATGGGCCGGCTGGCGGCCCAGTTCCCCGCCGACACCGACGCCGCCGCCTTCTACGCGCTCGCACTGCTCGGGACCTGCCACAACGGGCGCGACACCGCGGTCTACATGCGCGCGGCGGCGATCCTCGAAGAGCAGTTCGCGCGTGCGCCTGATCACCCCGGCGTGCTGCACTACCTGATCCACTGCTACGACGATCCGCAGCACGCGCCGCTCGGACTGCGCGCTGCCCGCCGGTATGCGCGCGTCGCTTCGGCCTCCCACGCGCTGCACATGCCGTCGCACATCTTCGCCGCGATGGGATCATGGGAGGCCGCGGCGGCTTCGAACGAAGCGGCGTGGAGAGCAGCCGGACCCCGCTCGCCGGGCGGCTATCACGCGCTGTGGTGGCTCGCTTATTGCTATCTCCAGCAGGGACGCTTCGCCGAAGCGCGCAAGCTGGTCGAGCAGGCCGGTCAACTGGCGGCGAGTGCTCCGCAACCGCTCGTCCGGTTCCATGCGATCCAGATGCGGGCGGCATGGCGCATTGAGACCGGCGAGGAGTGGAATGGCGCCGCGATCGCGCTCGATGGCCTGGACCTCTCCGCACATGCGGCGGACCTGTTCAGCCGCGGCATCATCGCGCTCAACCGCGGGAATCCGCAGTCGGCCCGGGCCCCGCTCGGCGGACTGCTACGGACTTCGGAGCCGCAGTCCGCGGGAGCACGGCACGCCGGACACCATCCGGTGGACCGCGCAGCTGTCACCGTTGCCGCAGCGGAGCTGGAAGCGCTGTTGCTGATGTCGGAGGGCCGGAGCCGCGACGCGATCGACGCCATCTCCCGCGCGGCTGAGCTGGAGGATCGAATGAGCTACGAGTTTGGTCCGCCCTCGCCGCCCAAGCCAGCGCGCGAGTTGTACGGCGAATTGCTCCTGCAACTGGACCGGCGCGCCGAGGCGGCACAGCAGTTCGAGCTGGCGCTCAAGCGCTATCCCGGACGCGCGCTGGCGCTGTTGGGACTATGGCGCACGGGCAGCCAAACCGCGCGGGTGGAATTGTCGCGCGTGTGGACCCGTGCGGATCCGGCGATTCAGCAAGTGCTCAAAAACTCAGGCGGAGCATCACGCTGAACTGGCGTTCCTCGGTCGCGGTGACGATCTCAGTGAATCCGTTCAGATTGCGGATCGTGCCGTCAGGATTGAACTGCAGGTTGCTGACGTTGGCGCCCGGTTGTCCGAACTTGGGCGTGTTGGTGAAGTTGAACGCCTCCGCGCGCAGCTCCATCCGGAAGCGCTCCTTCAGCCGGAAGAAGCGGAACAGACCGAAATCCCAGTTCACGCGGCCCGGTCCGGTAAGAGTGTTGAACGCGGAGTTTCCGAAGCGCGCATCGTTCACTTGGGCATAAGCGAGCGGATCGAAGAACGAAGCTCCGCGGCCGATTCCGCCGGGCCGGGCGACCGACGCCTTCACCTGGTCGGCGCGTTGCGTGTTGCCGGGCGCGTTGAGTGAGGTTCCAGAAGAGGTCACCGAGAACGGGCGCCCGGCCATCAGGCTGACGATGCTGTTCGCCGGCCAATTGCCAAGGATCGCGGACAGCACCCCGTTCTGGTTGAACCAGCGCTGATTGCGTCCGAACGGCAGCGAAAACAGGTTCGTCACCTGCAGGTTGTGTTTCCGCACCAGGGCGCTCAATGAGCGGTTGAGCCCGTAGTATTCGGGGATCACGATGCGGAGGGTGCTGTCGCTGCGGTCGAGTCCGGATCCGCTGATCGACTTGCCGAACGTGTAGGCGGCGGTGAGCGAGTAGCCGTTGGCAAAGCGCCGCTGCGCCATCGCCTGGAGCGAATCGTAGTGGCTGCCGCCGACCGGACCCACCTCGCGCGTGTCCGCGGTCCGGCCGAACTGCCGGAACAGGACACGGCCGTTGTTGCCGCCTCCGATCGGCGACCAGTTCACCTGCCGGTAGCCCAGTTGCCGCGTCTGGCGCGTGGCGACGTATCCCGCTTCGCCGATCCACCCGCCGCCCAAGCGCCGTTGATAGGTGAGGTTCCACGACTGGATATAGCCGCGATGGATGTCCGATGGGACTGTCTGCACCGAAACGTTGGGAGGCGCGGGAATGATTCCATTGCCAAGCGACGGAGGCGTGATGGGCGGGATTCCCTCGGCGAGCCGGCGGGCCGGAAACAGCGTGCTCGGCGAGGTGACCACCAGTTCGGTCAGGATCGGATGATTGGTGCGCAGGGCGCGGGCGAGCGAGTACGGATCCCAACTGATGCCGTAGCCGCCGCGCAGCACGGAGTCCGGCGACAGGCGCCAGGCGAATCCGAACCGCGGCGCGAACAGGCGCTTGCTGGACTTGACGCCAAGGTCGCGCGGAACGTTGCCGACACCGCCAATGTACATCTGGTTGTCGTCGGGGTTGTAGCGCTCCAGTCCGCGGTCCGCGCGGGTGGGCGTCGGCATGTACTCCCATCGCACGCCGATGTTGAGGGTGAGCGCGCGGCTCACTTGCCAGCGGTCGCGGAGGTAGAAGGCGTAGCGCCACGTGCGTGTCGTGTAGGGGAAGAAGTTCAGCGAGTTCTTGCTGACCTCGAACGGAAGCCCGAGCAGGAACGAAGCCATCGAGTTCGCGGCGGCGGTGGTCGCGCTGACGGTGCGGCATCCACCACGTCCGTCGGGAACGTTGCAGTTGGCCGTGATGCCCGCGGAGAAATCGAACGTGCCGCGCGCGCCCGCCGCGTCGCCACCCTGGAATTCCGGCTGGATGTGATTCATCTGCTCGGAATTGACGTCCGCTCCCCAGCGGATCTCGTGAGCGCCGCTGGTGCGCGTGAAGTTGGTGCGGAACGAATATTGATTGTCGTTGCGGTAGTAGGGCGTGTAGGCTTCCTCCGTGCCGAATGCGGCAAAGCCGGCGACGGCGAATTTCGGCCATCCGCTTTGGAACCGGTTGGGGCCGTTGGTGCCGGGAATTCCGAGGAACTCCGCTCCGAAGTTGGTGCCGATGCCCAACTGCTCGACGTTGGTATTCTGGCGCGTCCATCCGGCGAAGGCGTCCATGAGCGTCGTGGGGCTGAACACATAGGTCGCGCCGGCGCTGATCCGGTTGTTGTATCCCCAGGTGTTGCCCGCATTGCCGCCGCCCACGCGCGGTCCGTCGATGAACCCGTCTCCGAACGCGGTGATGTGGAGTGACTGGTGATCCGCATAGTTCCAGCTCACGAAGGCGTTCAAGCTGCTCAAGGCCTGCCAGTTCACCTTGGTGTCGAGCGACCAGCGGTCGGCGCCGAACGGCTGGGAGGAGAAGAAGTTGTTGGCGTTGGTGTCTTCGAGTCCGGGCAAGTTGGTCGCTGGAACCAGGCCCAGGATCTTGCGCGCGATCGGGTCCATGCGGCTAGCGGGGAGCCGGTTGTCCGCGAACGGCGTCCGTTCGGAGCCATCCGGACTTCCGGTGAGCGGGTCGTAGACGAGCGAAGTGAATCCGGAAAAATCGCCCGTGCGAACGGTGGTTCCGGGCAGCGAGAAGGTGTTGCCGCCGTTGTCGCGCTCGGACCGCACGCCGTAGCTGGCGAAGAAGAACAGCTTGTCACGCAGGATCGGGCCGCCGAGCGTCGCGCCGTAACGGTTCGAGATGTACTTGGCCTTGTTCTGTCCGGCGGGGAGGAAGAACTGCCGCGCCCGGACGGCCTGGTTGTAGTGATACTCGAACGCCGATCCGTGGAACTGGTTCGTGCCGCCCTTGGACTGGACGTTGATCACCGCGCCGCCCGCGAGTCCCTGCTCGGCGTCGAAGCTGTTGGTGGTGACGTTGACGCTCTCGATCGAGTCGATCGTAGGGACCACGGCGGAGCGGCCCACGTTCCAGATGTGTGAATTTGACGCGCCGTCGACGTTGGTCACAGTTGTCGACGTAGTGGCGCCGTTCACGCTGAACCCGACCGAGCCGGAAGGATTGCAGCCGCCCATCCGCGTGGGCCGCATGTCAGCGTCACTTTCGAATCCCGGCAGCGTCTGCAGCAGGCTCTGGTAGTTGCCGGCGAGCGACACGGGCAGGTCGGCGAACTGGCGCGAGTTGAGCTCGCGGCGGACGTCACTGCGGTCGGTTTGGAGCGTGGCGATCTCGGTGTCGCCCGTGACGACCACCGTGCTTTGGACTCCCGCCAGCCGCATCACGGCGTCCACGCGGACGACGCTGTTCGGCGCCAGCGCCACGCCAGCGCGCTTGAACTCGGCGAATCCGGCCATGGTGATCGTGACCGTGTAGGCGCCGGGCGGGAGATTCGGGATGCTGTAGATCCCTTCCTCGTTCGCCTTCACCTTGCGGGTCAGGTTGGTCTCGTCGTTCACGGCGGCGACATCGGCGCCGGCAATCAGACTCTGTGACTCATCCGACACGCGGCCGGACAGCGAACCGTAGAGCATTTGGGCCGCGGCGGGAGCAGCAGCGGCGAGCAGGGGCAGCAGGAAGCGGAGCATCGAACCTCCTTCGCGGGCGCTAGAGCATTTTCACGTATAATAAAAAAGCTCCACGCGAATCCGCCAACTGAGAATGGCTAGGGCCCTAGGAATTGACCTGCGTAGGCGGGTGATTGC
>Ga0194132_10004081_pt1 | contig 25217 bp, 22 predicted proteins | sample TA2KigOf80mmetaG_FD_148612 | JGI IMG/M metagenome (GOLD analysis project Ga0194132, IMG submission 148612) | Freshwater microbial communities from Lake Tanganyika, Tanzania - TA2015054 Kigoma Offshore 80m | ecosystem: Environmental > Aquatic > Freshwater > Lake | place: Tanzania: Lake... | reverse complement strand
CGCGCCGCCCGACCGAGTGAATCACCTCATCCGCGGTGCGCCCGTAAGGGATCAGCGAGGTTGGGCCGGCCGATGGAGCGGCCGTGATGCCCAACTTTGCGGGCGACAGGTCGCGAGTTCCAACGGCATGAATGAACCGGCCGCGCATCGGAATCGCGCGCGACAGTACTTCCGCATCCAACCCAACTTGCGTAAGCGCGTGGATTCCGCGCGCGGATAGCGCAAGATTGATCGACCGGCCCTCTTCGACCTGTTCGGCGCGCTGGTCGGCGCGGCGCTCGAACACTGTGACGCGCACGCCGCGGCGGGCGAGCATCAGCGCGAGGAGCGACCCGGCGAGGCCGCCGCCCACGAGCGTTACGTCGCGCACGACAGCACCTCCACACATCGGGCGACGTCGGCGAAGCGGTTATACAGCGGCACTGGGGCGAGGCGGATCACGTCGGGCTCGCGCCAGTCGCAGATCACGCCCGCCGCACCGAGCGCCGCGAATGCCGCGCGCGCGTTGTGCTTCACGCGCACGGACAACTGGCACCCGCGCCGCGCCGGGTCGCGAGGGGTGATGACCTCGACGCGCTCGCCCAGCACCGCGCGCAGCGCTTCATCGAGCAGGCCCGTAAGGGCTTCGCTTTTGGCGCGCAGGCCTCCCATCCCAACCTCGGAGAAGATTTCGAGCGAGGGTATCAGCGCCGCGAGCGAGAACAGCGGCGGGTTGCTGAGTTGCCAGCCCTCCGCGCCGGGGATCGGCTCGAAGCGCGGCCCCATCGCAAACCGCGCGTGCTTGTCGTGCCCCCACCACCCGGCCATGCGCGGCAGCGGCTCGCGCGCGAACCCGTGGCGCTCATGCACGAAGCACCCGGCCACGCATCCCGGCCCGCCGTTCAGGTACTTGTAGTGGCACCACACGGCGAAATCGGCGTTCCAGTCGTGCAGCGCCAGCGGCACATTTCCGGCCGCGTGCGCGAGGTCAAACCCCGCGACGACGCCGTGCCGGTGCGCGGCTTCCGTAATGGCCGCGATGTCGATGAACTCGCCGGTGTAGTAGTTCACGCCGTCCATCAGCACGAGCGCGAGGTCGTCTTTGTGCCGTTCGATGAGGGCGCACACGTGCGAAGCCGCGAGCGACTCGGCAGAGATGATGGCTTCGTCAGGGTTGAAGCCGTGCAGCGCGACTTGCGAGGCGATGGCGTAGCGGTCCGAGGGGAAGGCCGTGTGCCCGACGAGTACCTTGTAGCGCGTGCGCGTCGGCCGGTAGAAGCTGGTCAGCATCAGGTGCAGGTTCACCGTCAGCGTGTTCATGGCGACCACTTCATACGGCCGCGCGCCAACGACGTGCGCGAGGTGCTGCGCGAACAACTCGTGGTACGACACCCACGGCCGGCGCTCCTTGAAGTGCCCTTCGACCCCGAGCGCTTCCCACGCCTGTAGCTCTTCGTTCACGAAGGCGCGGGTCGCCTTCGGTGCGAGGCCGAGCGAGTTCCCGCACAGGTACGCTACTTCGGTACCGTTGGCGTGCCGCGGGACGCTGAAGCGGTCGCGGTACGGCGCGAGCGCGTCGCCGCGGTCCAGTTCGGTCGCCCGCGCGCGCAGGTCGTCCAGCGTCATTCGCCGCTCTCCAACTCGAACAGAATGGGGCGCGACGGCACCGCGTCCGCGACGATGTTGGGCGCGTGGATCGAGAGCAGATACGCGCCGTCCGGCACGCTGTCGGGAACGAAGATCAATTCCGTAACCGTGCGCCGCCGGGCCTCTTCACTGGGTAGTTCTTGCGAGCCGGGCGGCACGTCCCAGAACACGCGGTGCGCCGCGAGCGCGCCCCCATCATACAGCGGATCGAGCGACGGCAGATCAACCAACAGGTGAACCACACCCTTCGCGCGAACGCTTTGCATCGCGTCGGGCGTGAAGAACGGCGTCGTGTCGTTCTCCCACTGGCGCGTGCGCTTGCTCGCGTCGTTCGGCAGTGTGCGCACGACGAGCGCGCTCAAATTGTTGGGCAGTTGTGCGATGTGCTCCGCGCGAATCTCGCGCCTCGCTGGCACGACCGAGATGACGACACACGGCACGAACAGCGGCAGTTGCACCGCGGTCAGCGGGCAGCGCTCGCGGGTGATGTGCCCGACGCTCTCGGTGTGCGTGCCGTTGCAGTGCGGGGTGAGGGTGAGCACGTCGCAGTTCACCGGCCCGCCGCGGCGCGTGTCGAGCGTGAAGCCGTCGCCGCTGTAGGGGCGCGCGGTCGCGGGCGGCACGCCGTAGGCGCTCGGCTGCGGCCCGTGCGGGTCGAGCGGAATCGAGATGTCGGCGACGATGCGGAGGGGACGCATTAGAACGCTTCCGGCTTCACGTCGAGCCACGCGCACGCGGTGCGGAACAGCAGGTCTTCTTGCACGGCGCGCGGCAGGTTCATCGAGCGGATCAGCGCGCCGGGTTCGGTCTCGCCGAGCGGGAACGGGTAGTCGCTGCCCAGCGCGATGCGGTCCGAACCCATTACGTCGATCAGGTACTGCAAGGCGCGCGCGTCGTGAACGAGCGCGTCCACGAATACGCGGCGGACGTACTCGCGCGGGTTCACGTTGTTATCAACCGCGCACAGGTCGGGCCGGCACTTGAAGCCCTGTTCGATGCGGCCGATGGTCGCGGGGAATGAACCGCCGCCGTGCGCGAAGCAGACGCGCAACCGCGGCAGCTTTTCCAGCACGCCGCCGAAGATGAGCGCCGCGACCGCGCGCGCGGTTTCCGCCGGCATTCCGACTAGCCACGGCATCCAGTATTGGCCGATGTGCTCGCGCCCGAACATCTCCCACGGGTGAACGAACACCGCGGCCCCGATCTGTTCGGCCCGCGCGAACACTGGTAGCAGGTGCGCGGCGCTCAGGTTCGTCTGGTTGACGTTGGAGCCGATCTGCACGCCGCGGAGGCCGAGTTCGCTCACGCAGCGGTCGAGTTCGCGCACCGCGAGTTCCGGGTCTTGCATGGGCAGCGTGCCGAGGCCGACGAACCGCTTCGGGTACTTGCGCACGGTCTCCGCGATGTCGTCGTTGAGGAACCGCGCGACCTCGTGCCCGTGTTCCGGCTTGGCCCAGTACGCGAACATCACCGGCACCGTGGAGAGCACCTGCACGCGCACGCCGCACGCCTCGCACTCCTCGATGCGCTTCGCGGCGCTCCAGCAGTTCATCTCGACGTCGCGGAACGGCTTACCGTCAATCTGCATGCGCGCGCAGCCGGGCGCGTGGTGCGCGAGTTCGACGAACCCGCCGTACCCGAACCGCTCGGCCCACCGCGGCAGGTGCTCCGGCAAAATGTGCGTGTGCGTGTCGATGGAGAGCATGATCGCCTACGTCACCTTCACCGGATCGGGAAACCGCGTACCGCATTTCGCGCACGTGCGCTTGGCCTCGTCGCCGTAGAAGCGGGCCAGCAGCGGCGGAAGTTGCGTGACAATGTGCGAGATGTGGGCGAACTCTTCGTGCAGCTTGTGGCCGCACTGCTCGCAGTACCATTGGAACCCGTCTTGCTCGGTCGCGGCGCGCTTCTTCTCGATCACGAGGCCGACCGTACCTGTCGGGCGGCGCGGCGAGTGCGGCACGCGCGGCGGCAGCAGGAACATGTCGCCCTCGTTGATGGCGATGTCGCGGATCGCGCCGCCGTCCTGTACCTTGAGGACGATGTTGCCCTCGACCTGATAAAAGAGTTCTTCGCCCTCGTTCACGTGGAAGTCGCGGCGCGTGTTCGAGCCGACGACCATCACGATGAAGTCGGTGTCCTCGAACACGAGCTTGTTGCCGACCGGCGGCTTGAGCAGGTCGCGGTGCTCGTCGATCCACGTCTTGAAGTTCAGCGGCGCGCGGAGCATTGGCGTCTCCTATCCGATTGTGGCGATCACCTTCAGCTCGACGTGAATGGGCGTGGGCAGGCGGCTCACTTCGACCGTCGTGCGGCACGGCTCGACCGCGCCGAAGAACTCGCGATAGACCTCGTTAAAGCGCTTGAAGTCGCGCTCGATGCTCGTGAGGTACACGCACACGTCGACGATGTTCTCCCACGCGCTGCCGGCGTCTTCGAGGATAAAGCGGATGTTGCGGAACACCGACTTCGCCTCCTCCACGATGTCGTAGTCGAGCACCTTCCCGGCCGCGTCCATCGTCACGCCGGGGATCTCTTTCTTGCCGCGCTCGCGCGGGCCGATACCGCTGAGGAACAGCAGGTTCCCGACCTGCCGCGCGTGCGGGTACGCCCCCACCGGCTCCGCGGCCCGCTCCGACACGATCTTGCGATTCATGGCACCGCTCACGACAGTTTGAGACAGACGTTTTTCGGCTCGGTGAAGAACCGCAGGGCTTCCCAACCGCCTTCGCGCCCGACGCCGGATTGCTTCACGCCGCCGAAGGGCGTGCGCAGGTCGCGCACCATCCAGCAGTTCACCCACGTGATGCCGGCGTGCAGGTTCGCGGCGACGCGGTGGGCGCGGTCCAGCGAGCGCGTCCACACTACCGACGCGAGGCCGTAGGGCGTGTCGTTCGCCAGCGCGACCGCTTCGTCTTCGGTTTTGAAGCGGTACAGCGCCGCGACCGGGCCGAAGATTTCCTCTTGGCTCGTGCGGCACGAGTGCGGCAAGCCTTCGATGACCGCGGGCGACAGGAACCAGCCGTTCGCGCACCGGCCCGGCGGCGACACCGCTTCGCCGCCGCACAGGATCGTACTGCCTTCCTCGCGCGCCAGCGCGAGATAACCACGAACCCGTGCGTGGTGCTGCTCGGACACGAGCGCGCCTTGCTCGGTGGTCGCTTCGAGTGGGTCGCCGACGCGCAGCGCCTTCGCGCGCTTCACCAGTTCGTCGCGGAAGCGGTCGTAGATGGCATCGTGAACGAACACGCGCGACCCGCACAGGCAGATTTCGCCCTGATTGCTGAACGACGAGCGCAGCGTGGTGGCAACGGCCGCGTCGAAGTCGGCATCGTCGAAGACGAGGACTGGGTTCTTGCCGCCGAGTTCGAGCGACAGCTTCTTGAACAGCGGCGCGGCGACAGACGCGATTCGCGCGCCGGTCTTCGTGCCGCCGGTGAAGGAAACCGCTTTGATGCTGGGGTGGCCGCAGAGCGCCTCGCCCACGTCCGGTCCGGTGCCGTGGACGACGTTCAGCACGCCGGGTGGCAGGCCGGCTTCGGTGCACAGTTGCGCGAACATCGTCGCTGTGGCGGGCGTGATCTCGCTCGGCTTCGCGACCACGCAGTTCCCGGCCGCGAGCGCCGGCGCGATCTTCCACGTGAACAGGTATAGCGGCAGGTTCCACGGCGAGATGCAGCCGACCACGCCGAGCGGCGCGCGGAGCGTGTAGTTCAGCACGTCAGCGCTCGTCGGGTGGCACTCGCTGGCGAAGTGCTGGATCGCGCCCGCGAAGAACCGGAAGTTGGACACGGCCCGCGGGATGTCTACGGCGCGGGCCAGCGACACCGGCTTGCCGTTGTCCTTCGATTCGGCCTGTGCGAACTGTTCGAACTGCGCTTCGAGCTTGTTAGCGATGGCGTCGAGGATCGCGCCGCGCTTTTCGGTACTCGCATCGCGCCAGCCACGCGAAGCCCGCTCTGCGGCTTGGCACGCGCCCTCTACGTCGCGCTTGTTTGAAGCGGCGACCTCGGCGTACTGCGCGCCGGTGGCCGGTTCGTACACGGGCAGGTACGCGCCGCCTGCGGGCGCGACGAACGCGCCGCCGATGTGGTTCAGGAATCGCTCGCGCTCAGACACAGTGCAGCCTCCCGCCGTCCACCGGGATGCTCGTTCCGGTGATGTACCCCGCGGCCGGCGACGCGAGGAACGCGATCACCGCGCCGAGTTCGTCCGCGTCCGCGAACCGGCCGAGCGGGATTTCGGCCCGCATCGCGGCCTCGACCGCCTCTTGGGACGAGGTCGCGGCTTTCCGCTTGATGATCGATTCCAAACGGGCTGTCCGGGTCGCGCCCGGGAGCACGTTATTCACGGTGACACCGAACGGCCCGACCTCGCGCGACAGCGTTTTCGCCCACGACGCGGTCGCCCCGCGAATTGTGTTCGACACGCCGAGGCCGGGAATCGGCTCGCGCACGCTGGTGGACACGACGTTCACGATGCGGCCGAAGCCCGCGGCCTTCATCGCCGGCAACACCCACTGCACGAGCAAGTGCGAGGCGAGTACCTGTTGCCGGAAGGCACTGAGGAAGTGTTCCGGGGTCGCGTCGAGGATCGGGCCGGGCGGCGGGCCGCCGCTGTTGTTCACCAGAATCTGGAACGCCGGTTGTGCCTGTGCTTCGAGCGACGCAATCAGCGTCTCGATCTGCTGAAGGTCGGCGCGGAGGAACGCGAAGCCATCTTGCGCGGGCGGTTCGGAGCGCGACAGTACGGTGACGCGCGCGCCGCGCGCCGCGAGCGCCCGCGCCGCCGCGAGGCCGATGCCCTGCGAGCCGCCGCACACCAGAGCCGCTTTGCCGTCGAGATCGTTCGTTGACATGGTAGCGCGATGCTACGCGAGCGCGGCGCGCCGAACAAGGCGCTATCGCCCGGCGCGGGCGGCGCGTACACTGAACTCTCCACCCAACCGGACCAACCATGACCGACGAGACGCGCACGCGCACCGCGCCGCCCGCGACGGCCAAGCCCGAAACGACCGCGCCGGGAGGCGCGACCGTCGATCACGCGCCGGCCGCGGAGCAGGGCACCGTCGTGCGCGCACCGGGCAGCGCGCCCACCGTGCCGGACCCGTGCCCCGCGCCCACCGTGGGGATCGAGATTCGCGGGTACGAGGTCATTAGCGAACTCGGGCGCGGCGCGATGGGCGTGGTGTATCAGGCCCGGCACACGCGCCTGAACCGACTCGTCGCGCTCAAGATGGCGCTGGGCGGGCGCGCCGAGGCGAAGGACCTGATCCGGTTTTTGGCCGAGGCCGAGGCGGTCGCGGCCGTGAAGCACCCGAACGTGGTGCAGGTGTACGACTACGGCGACAGCGCCGGGCACGCCTACATGGCGCTGGAACTGTGCCCCGGCGGGTCGCTCGCCCAGAAGCTGCGCGACGGCACGCGCCTCACCCCGCGCGACGCCGCGGACCTGATGGGGCGCATCGCGTCCGGGGTCGCGGCGGCGCACGAACAGGGCATCGTTCACCGCGACCTGAAGCCCGGCAACGTGCTACTGACCGAAGAGGGCGAGCCGAAGGTCGCGGACTTCGGCCTCGCCAAGCGGGGCACGTCCGAACTGACGGCGACGCAGGCCGTAATGGGCACGCCGTCGTACATGTCGCCCGAACAGGCCGGCGGCAAAACCAAGTTCGTCGGCCCGCAAGCGGACGTGTGGGCGCTGGGCGCGATGCTGTACGAGTGCCTCACCGGGGAGCGACCGTTCCCCGGCGAGACGACCGACGAGGTGCTCTCCGGCGTGCTGACGTGCGACCCGCCGCGGGTGCGCAGCTTGGCCGCGGGGACGCCGCGCGACCTCGATTTGATCTGCCGCACGTGCCTCGAAAAGAACCCCGCGGACCGCTACCCGAGCGCGCGCGAACTGGCCGACGATCTGGGCCGGTTCGTCCGCGGCGAGGCGATCAGCGTGTGCCCGGTAGGGTTGCTCGTGCGCGGGGCGCGCTGGACCCGCCGCAACCCGGTCGTCGCCGGGCTGCTGACCGCGGTGGTCGCGGTCACGTTCGGGCTGATCGGCGCGCTGTACTTGCGATCGGTCGAGGCCGAGAAACGGGCCGACACCGAGCAACGGGAGAAGGAGAGCGCGGAAGCGGCCAAGCTGCAATCGGACATCGCGAAGGCCAACGCCGAGCGCGCGACCCTAGAGACCGTGCGCCGCCAAGAGGCCGAGAAGCTCGCGGCCATGTCCGCGGCGCAGGCGGCACAGGCCGACGAGATGGTCGCGCTGCTGGACGACATGTTCCGCTCGTCGGACCCGCTCGTCGTGTTCTTCGGCGAGGCCGCGCCGCTGTTCGGGGCCACGGGCGCGGCCGACGGGCAGGCGGTCACTCTCGGCCCGTTCCTGCGTAACGCCGCGGCCCGCGCCCGCGCGTCGCTCACCGCCCCGGCGGTCGCACCCGTGCGCGCCAAACTGCTCGCCAGCATCGGCAACGGAATGAAGAACTTGGGCCTGCTCGCGGAGGCCGAGGACGCACTGACCGAGGCGCTCGCACTGCGCCGCGCGAACCTGCCCGATTCGCACCCGGACGTGTGGAAGAGCGAACTCGATCTGGGGCGGTGTAAGGGCGAGCGCGGTGACGTGATGGGCGGCATCGAGCGGTTCCGCGCCGTGCGCGCGAGCGTCGAGCGCGCCGGCGGTCCCGCCGACCTCGTACTGACGGCGCGCCTGTACGAGGGGATCTCGTTGAGCGCCGTGGGGTTGCCCGAAGCGACCGCGGTACTCAACGATGTGGTGGCCGGGCGCGACAAGCTGAACGGCCCGAACCACAAGGACACGCTCATCGCTAAGGTTGCGCAGGTTACGAACCTGATAGAGCGCGGGGAGTGGGGCGAGGCCGTGAAGCGGTTCGCCGAGTTCCGCCGCGCGGTCGCGGAGTACCCGGACCCGCGCTTCCGCGGCGTGTTCGAGCCGATCCTCGACATGCAGGCGAAGATGGCCGTCGCCAACATTCCCGCGGGCACCGGCTCGCTGTTTGCCCCGAACCTGCGCGACACGGTGAAGGCAATCAAGGCCGACGTCGCGCGCCTTGAGAAGCAGCTCACCGAGGATCACGTTTACGTGTGTATCCTGCGGTTCGAGCTGGCGAAGCTGATGGCCCGCGCCGGCGACGACCGCGAGGCCGACGAGACCTACGCCCGGGTGCTCGCCGACGTGAAGAAGGCCGTGGGGCTTTCGCACCCCAAGGCGCTCACGCTGGTCGAGACCTACGGGAACCGGTTGGCCGCGACCAAGCGCGCCGACGAGGGGCGCGCCCTGTACCGCGACGCCGAGGCCGCGACCCGCGCCCGGTTCGGCCCGGACAGCCCGTGGCTGGTGCGCGTCTTGGTCCAGCGCGCCCAGTACGAGGCCAAGCACGGTGCCCCGGTCGCCGCCGCCGCGTGCGCGACCGAGGCCGCGGCCATGATCGCGCGCGGTGCGTTCGTACCCACGGCGGCGGCGCTCGAGGACCTGAGAGACGCGGCCGAGGCGCTGGGGAAGGTGGACGCCACCCGCGCGCACGCGCTCAAACTGCTCGCGCTCTCCGTCGCCCCGGTCGAGAAGGTTCACGGGGAGGCCAGCGTGCCGATGGTCGTGCTGCTGAGCGATCAGGGCAAGCTGCTGCACCGGGCCGGGGACCGTGCCGCGGCGCTCGCGGCGCTCGAGCGTGCCGAGGCGCTGGTGCCGCGTGTGCCTCAACTGGGGCCGGTCGGCCGCAACGCGGTGATGTACTGGCGCGGCAAACTCGAACTGGACCGCGGCCGGTTCGCCGACGCCGAGCGCTACTTCCGCCCCGCGCTCCTGTTGACGCGTGCCCACGCCGACGTGCGCCCAGTGGCCCGCGAGGAGAACGCCATCAACCTCGCCATCGCGCTAGCCGGGCAGGGGCGGTACGCGGACGCGCTCCCGCTGATGGCCGAGTACCAGGCCTCGCGGAAGCGCCTTAAGCTGAGCGACGCCGACGCCGCGGCGGGCGAGATGCTGTACGCGACGATCGCGGCCGCGGCCGGTGCGCGTGCCGAGCACGAGAAGTTGGTCCGCTCGATGCTCGCGCGCTACAACCTGACGGGCGCGCACGGTGATGTGGTCGCACGCGTCGGATGGGCCGCGGCGCTCGCCCCACCTGCGGGATGGGACGCCGCCGCGCACGCCAAACGGATGGCGACCGCCGTGGCCCCGTGGCCGACCTTCACGTGGGGCTATCAGGGACTGGCCCTCGTGCGCCTCCGCGCCGGGGACTTCGCCGGGTACGAGGCGGCGCTGAAGCAGGCCGCGCGCCCCGACGACCCGCTCACGCTGGTGATCCGCGGGCTGGCGAACGCGACCGGTGGGAACCCGGTCGCGGCCCGCGCGTACCTGCGCCGCGCGGACGAGGCGACCGACGCCGTGAGACCCAGCGCGAAGAGACCGTTCGCCTACGGCGACACGTACTGGTACGAGCGCGTTCAGTACGCCGCCCTGCGCGACGAGCTACTCGCTCAGCTCGCGCCGCCCACAGCCCCGTCGCCGCGCCCGCTCGTCAAGTGAAACCTTGCGTCGCGCCCGCCGGTGCGGTTTAATCACCCCACACCGGGTCGCGCGTGGCCCGGTCGCTATCATCTCCCTTCGCCCGTGTCCCGTTCATCGGATCGGAAAGGACGTGATCGATGTCGCGCTTCGCACGACACACGCTGCTGGTCGCGCTCGGGTTCGCCGTCGCGCTGACCGTAGGCTGCGGAAAGAAAGATAAGGACGCACCTCCGGGCGGTGGCCCCCCGGGTGGCGCACCTCCGGGCGGTGGCCCGCCGGGCGGCCCGCCTAGCCCCCCGGGCGTGACGGAACCGTCACAGGTGCTCGCGAAACTCCCCGGCGGCGACGAGTTTGCCGCGGGGAAAAAAGTGTACTCGAACCATCGCTGCGCGATGTGCCACAAGTTGGGCGAAACTGGTGGCAGCCCGCCGATGCCCCCGGGTCCTCCGGGTGGCAGTCCTCCGGGCGGCGGCCCTCCCGGCGGCCCACCGGGGGGCCCACCGGGCGGCGGCCCGCCGATGCCCCCCATGCCGAGCGGCCCGAACCTGACCGAGGTGGGCGCGACGCGGACGAAAGAGTGGATCGCCGAACACGTGCGCATTCCGACGAAACACACAGCCGGCTCAAAGATGCCCGCGTACGGTGCGGACCAGATCAGCGACGCGGACCTCGCACAACTCGCGGCGTACCTCGCGAGCCGCAAGCCCGCCGACCCGAAGCCGAAAGACGGGAAGGACCCCAAAGACGGCAAGGAACCGAAGGACGGGAAGAACCCGAAAGACACGAAGCCGTAACCGTCGGGCGACTGCCATGTCCGATCCCGCGCCCGAAACCGGCGCGCGCCGCCCCGCGCGCACCCGGATATTGCGAGTCCTCGTCTTCGGCGGGGTTCTCGCCGGGGGCGTCGCGCTCGCGTTTTGGGCCGGGTTCTCGCCGCGCCCGCCACAGACGGACGACGCGCCGCCCGCGCCCGCCCACGGCCCCGAGGACGACATCGCGCAGCTCCTTGCAGTCCCGAACCCCGGGTACGTCGGGATCGAGGCGTGCGCGGAGTGCCACGCCGCGCGCGCGGCGACGTTCAAGACCGGGCGCCACTACCTCGCGTGCCGGCCCGCGGCGCCCGGATCAATCGCCCCGGGGTTCGCGCCGGCGCACGCCGCCTTCGCCCTCCCCGGCGACGGCCCCCGGTTCGAGATGACCCGCGCCGGCTCCGACCACGTTCTCACACGCCTCACCGGAACGGACCGCACGACTGACACCCTCGGCCTCGTGTACGGCTCGGCCGGCCAGCACGATGAAATGTACTTCGCGTGGCGCAGCGACCGGCTGTTCCACCTGCCGATGGCGTGGCTGCATCCGCACGGCCGGTGGGGGCGCGCGGCCCACGTCGCCGACGCGCTGCCGACGCACCCGTCGTGCTTGGAGTGCCACAACACGTGGGTCGCCCACGTCCCCGGCACGGTCAACGAGTACCGCAAGAGCGACGCGCTGTTGGGCGTCACGTGCGAGCGGTGCCACGGCCCCGGGCGCGCCCACACCGACCACCACCGCGCGAACTTGAACGGTGCGGCCCACGCGGTCCTGCACCCCGGCACGCTGAGCCGCGAGCGCCTGATCGACGTGTGCGCGCAGTGCCACGCGAACGCCAAGCACCTCGGTCGGCCGTTCTCGTACCGACCGGGGAGCCGCTGGAGGCCCACTTCCGCAACGCGAAGCCGAGTTACCAAGAGGACGACACGACCAACCAAGTGCGCTACATGAGCGCGAGCAAGTGTTTCCAAAAGAGCGAGATGACCTGCGTGACGTGCCACGACCCGCACCGGCCGCACAACGCAGGGGCCGGGTGCGCGACGTGCCACAAGCCCGCGTCCTGTACCGCGCAACCGCGGCTGTCGCAGGAGGTCCGGGCCGATTGCGTCGCGTGTCACATGCCGTCGCGCGTCTGGACCCACGCCCACGTGTACCACACGACCGACGACAGGTACGTCCCGCTCGCGCCGCGCGCCGAACACCGGATCGGCGTGTACCCGGAGGCGACCGAGGCGCGCGTCCTTACGTGGCTCCGCGCGCAACCGGGCGCGGCGCACCGTGCCGAAGCCGAACTGCTGGCCGCGAAGGTGGTGCAGTTCTGGACGAACGAGGCCGCGCGGCGGCTGACCGAGGGCCGGTTCAAGGCCGCCATCGGCTCGTACCGCGAGGCCCTGCGGGTCGTCCCGAGTGCGGCCGTGCGAGAGCGGCTCGCGGTCGCGGTCGCGCGGCAGTCCGAGTTCGACGCCCTGAACGACCGGCTCCGCGCCGCGCCGAGCGCCGAGGTCGCGACCGGGGTGCTCGAAGACATGCTCCGCCTGAACCCGCGCTCCGCACTCGCGCACGGCGAACTGGGTACCGTCCTCGCCCGCACGGGGCAGCGCGAGCGCGCGGTCGGGCACCTGCGCGCGGTCGCCGAGTACGAACCGGGCGACTCGTACGGCGTCGTCCGGCTGGCGGAGATGGCGCACTTCGAGGGCCGAACCGATGAGGCCGCGACCCTGTGCGCGGAGGCCCTTCGCGTCAACCCGGCGTCGGCCCAGTCCCGGCACCTGTTCGGCATGGTGCTGTCGCGGCAGGCGCGGTGGGCCGCGGCCGAGGAGCAGTTCCGCAAGGCGCTCGCCATCGACCCGGCGCACGTCGGGAGTAACGACCGCCTGAGCGAGGCCCTGCGCCGACAGGGGCACACGGACGAGGCGATCCGGTTCGCGCGGCGTGCGGCGCACTTCAGCCAGAACCGCGATCCGGAAGTGCTGCTGACGTTGGGAAACGCCTACATCGCGGCGCGGCGCACGCCCGAGGCCCGCGCCGCACTCGAGAAGGCGCTGGCCGTCGCGCCGCGGGACCAGCGCGGGCTGGTCGAGGCGATCCGCGACCGGCTCCGCGCGCTCGACTGAGCGAGGTCACGCGGCGCGCCGCGCGCCCGGCGCGGGCCCGGTCAGGCGCGCCGCGGTGACGAGCTCGAACCCGTTCGCGCGAACGGCTCCGAGGAACGCCGGGCGCGCGAGCAATTCGAACTCGCGCGGGCGGCGGTGGATCAGCCCGTCGGCCAGCGTCCCGTCGCGGCCCGCGAGCGTCGGGTCGAAGTGCCCGGGGTGGCAGCACAGTTCCACGACGCGCCCCGGCGCGGCCGCGAGCCAGCGCGCGAAGAACTCCGGGTCGTCGACGCGCGGGTCCGTCACGCCCAACAGCACCTCCGCGCCGGCGAACCCGGCCGCGGCTTGGCGGGCCGCGGCGCGCCGCCCGAACCACCGCAGCACCCCGCGCTTCACGCGCCCCCGCCCACGCGCCGGAGCGTGCGCCACGGCTCGACCACGCGCCGCATATACGGCCGGTAGTCGCCCAGCGCGCGGGCCAGTGCGTCACCCACCGTGTGGAACACGTGAACGTGGTGGTGCCCGTTCACGTTCGCCGGCGGCGCGCCGACGAGTTCCACATACCGCGCGAGTTGCGCGCGGAACTCCGCTTCCACCTCGGCCCCGTTCACGCGCCCGAGCGCCAGTCGCTTGAGGAGCGTACCGAGCGCCGGGAACCGGCCGTCCGGTCCGACCAGCGACGGGACGTCACGCGCCGGGAGCACGGGCGCGTCGATGGTCAGGCACGGGTGCCAGCCCAGTTCGAGGGGCCGCCCGGCGGCGCGCCACGCCGCGATCCCGGCCGCGGCGAACGGCGAGTTGACGAGCACGACGGACGACGTGACCGCGCCGCGCGCGCCCAGTTCGAGGATGCCTCGCGTCGTCTCGGGTCCTACCCCGAAGTCGTCCGCGGTCACGATCAGTTGGCGCTGGGCTACGGGCAGCACGGCGGCCCCTCCGGTTACGCGGCCTTCGACACCGGGGCGAGGGCCGGCGCGACCGCCGGCACGGGGCGGTTCCGCCACGCCCGCCGGATGCGCCACACCTCGCGCAGCATCCGGAACCCGGTCGCGGTGCCGGTCGTGCTGGTGCGGTCGTCGTACCGCACGCTGACCGGCGTTTCGGTCACCGCGATCCCGGCCCGCGCAACCGCGGTCAGCAGGTCGCAGTCGAACCCGAACCCGTCGCACGTCAGCAGCGGGACGAGGCGCTCGGCCACGGCCGCGGTCATCCCCTTCAACCCGGCCTGCGTGTCGCGGTGCGGGAGCCGCAACAGCCGCCGGGTCGCGGCGTTGAACAGCAGGCTCTGCACGCGCCGGCGGAACGTGTAGCCCAACAGCCCGGGGGGAACGACGAGCCGGCTGTCCGGGTGCTCGCGCGAGGCGATGACCACCTCGGCCCCGGCGCGGAGCGCAGCGGCGACGCGGCGCACCTCGTCGAACGTGTACGCGAGGTCGATGTCGGTGAACAACCGGAGCGCCCCGCGCGCGGCGAGCAGACCGGTCCGCACCGCGTGCCCCTTGCCGCGGTTCTTGGCGTACCCGAGCACGCGCATTCGCGGGTCGCCGGCCGACGCGAGCGCGGCGAGCCGGTCGTCGGTGCCGTCGGTGCACCCGTCGAGAACGAACACAGCTTCCCACTCGGTGCCGGCGGCGCGCTCGTCGGTGAGGAACCGCGCGACCCCGTGCCACGTGGCTTCGACCGCGGGACCGGGGTTGTATGCAGGCAGGATGAGGCTGATCACGGGTCCGTCCGGGGTTCGGCGTCCTGTTCGGGGTTACACGTTTGCGCGCGCCGCGAGGCGCGGGGTCGTCGCGGGCCGCCCGGCGGAGCGGCGCGGTTCGGCGGGCACCCACAGGGCCGCGGCCCAGATCAGCAGCGCCCCGAACAGCGTCACACCGAGGTCGCGCGTGATCTGGTGCGCGGGCAGCCCGGGGATCCGGGGGTACACGGACAGAACCAACTGCACGAGGTACAGGCCGTTCAGTACCGGACCGGAGCGGAACTCGCCGGTGCGCTCCAACTGCCAGTACATCAGCCCGCACAGCGCCGGGATCGCCATCGCCATGTAGTGCATGTGGCTCACCGGCGACGCGGCCACGCACACGATGGACAATCCGCCGACGGTGGCCACGGTTCGGTACCGCGGGTCGGGGATCCGCCGGGCCACGAGGAACGTGACCGCGACGAGCGCCAGCGCCGCGACCGCGGCCACAGACTTGGTGCTCGTGGACGCGCGAGGGGGCAGCGCGCCGGTCCAGTTCTCCAACTTGTGGACCGTCGCCCGCAGCGACGAGTTGTCGGTCCCGGTCATGTCGGTCAGCTCGCGCGAGAGCGCACCTGGATCGGTTGTGAGGCCGGGCAGGATCGTTTGGCGAACAAACGACTGGTGCGCCTCCCACGCCCGTTCCGGGCCGAGCGCGAGTACCGGGACCAGCACTACCCCGACGAGCATCGCTAGCGCGAAGTGCGCGATCTCCCGCAGGTCACGCTTCACGAGCGGGTACAGGATCAGCAGCGCCGGGATGACCTTCAGGCAGGTCGCGGCGGCCAGCCACCAGCCGGCCCGCGCGCGGTGCCCGCGCAGCACGGCCGCCGTGTACCCGCACAGCAAGGCCACCACGAGCGTGTTCACCTGCCCGCGCACCAGCGTGTGCGCCACGGCCGGGAAGCACAGCACCACCGGCCACGCCCGGACCCACCAGAACCGCGTACCGCGGATCGGCGCGGGGCGCGGCCCGTCAGGGTGTGTTTCCTCGATGGCGCGGCACAAGTGGTGGACGCCCCACACGAGGGCGGCGAGGCCGATCACGTACCACAGGGTGATGGACACCGCGACCGGAACGGCGAGGGCCAGCGGTTCCGCGCCCGGGGGCGCGTCCGCGAACGGGACGAGCAGGATCGCGAGCAGCGCCGGGTACGTGTAGTGCCAGCCGTTGGCGTCCGTAACCGTGTACGGGTTGTGGCCCGCGCCCACGGCCCACGCCGCGCGGAAGTAGACGCCCGCGTCCGTTTGCGGACGCTTGAGGAACACACTACAGTTCACGGTCCACGCCCCGAGTGCGAGCGCGGTCAGAACGAGCAGCGCGATGCCAAGGCGGGCGCGCGTGGATAGCGGGGCGTCGGGCATGGTCCGATCCGTGGACAGCGACGGCCCGTCCGTGGGCGTCACGGTCAGAATCGTCAGCGGCGGCTGCGCGCTTTAGGGAAGTTGGCGAATCCGCGCCCGCCGCGCCGGGCGCGGGCCGTCAGAACTGGAGGATCACTTCCACGAACCCGCTGAACAGCGACGGCACCTTGCTGTCCTTCTTGTTGTAGAGCTGGCGGAACGCGCCGCCGGGGATCAGCGTCGAGAGGCCGCCCATCACGATGGCCTGATTGTTCAGTCGCGGACGCCACTCCAACCCGCTGCTCAGGTCCACCCCGATGAAGCGGTCGATGTTGCTCTGGTACGTGAACGTCTCCAGTGAGTTCGTCTTGTCGAAGAACAGCGCGTTCGCGTTGTTGATCGAGCGCAACCGCGGGGTGATGTCGAAGTCCACGCCGCCGTTGATCAGCCACAGGCCGGGGTTCACGAAGTTGCTCTGGCCCTGCAACCGGCTGGAGCGGAGGTTCGCGAGGTTGCTCTGGTCGTTGGTGAGACCGACACCGAACAGCGGGATCCGCTGTCGCCGCCAGAAGCTGAACTCGCCGCCGAAGTTCTGCTGGTCGATGATCGTGTCGAACCCGGTCGCGTGCCCGTTGTTGGCGTTCCCGTCGCCGGAAGCGTACAGGCCGCTGGTGCGGAACCGCGCCCAGTCGCGGTCGTAGGACAACTCAATCGCCGCGAACTGGGCGTTGATGTTCGTCGGCTGCCCGGCGATGGGGTTGCGTCCGTCGCGCCCCACCACCCAGTAGAAGGCGTGCGAGATGTTGTAGCGGTCGATGTGCCCGTCGCCGGCCCAGCCGAAGTAGTGGGCCTCGACCCGGTGCGGGCGGAACACGCCGGCCGCGTCCGGGCGAGCTAGGAATGCGTTCTTGTCGAACTGGAAGTCCGGGCCGTCGTTGTTGTAGTGGTAGCTCACGCTCGCCGTGTAGCCGGGGAAGATGAAGTCCTGCCGGTACAGGTTGGCGATCACGATGTCTTGGTCGCGGTCCGTGAACGTGTTCAGCCCGCTGTTAATGTCCTTGTCGAGCTGGCGGAAGTACGCGAGGTTGAACTGGGTCCGGTTCCCGTCGAGGTTGCCGAACAGCCGCACGCCGCGGTTCACGTCGCTGAAGATGAACCCGCGGAAGTCGCTCGTGAACGGCTGCGACCCGGCCCGGATCGACACGAAGTCGTACTGCGGGCTGAGGTCCGCGAGCTTCACCTCGCCGAACCACTCTTGCAGCGTCCACCAGCTCCGGTGCCGGTGCAGTCCCTTCCGCACATCGGGGTGAACGACCGCGACCTCTTCCACGTTCAGCGAGTTGTAGTTGAACGCCGGGGTCAGCTTCACGCGCCAGTCGTTCGGCTTGAATGCCGCGTCGCCGTGGAACAGGTCGAACGACAGCGTCGTCAGGTTCGACAGGACGAACTGCCCGGAGCGCCCGAAGAAGTCGTTCGTGAACGGGCGCACGGTGCTCTCGAACGGCGTCGTCGCCGTCGGAATCATGCGACCTTCGGTCAGCACGCTGTTCACGCCGGTGATGTTCAGAAACGTGTGCTGCCCGATGATCGGGTAGTCGCCCTTGAGCACGTTCTGGCGGTACGGGTCGTACCAGCGCCCGAGCTGGTACGGGTAGTCGAACACGCGCGGGTGCCCGAGGCCGTAGCGGTCCCATTCCGGGAGGCCGATGCGCCAGCGGTCCTCGATGGTGTCGTACTCCTTGTTGTTGCCGGAGCGCGGCATGACCCCGCTCTGGCCCGCGAAGCCGAGTGTCGGGAAGTAGACGTAGGCCGCTTGTTCGGTGGCCCCGGTCACGTTCGGGTTCTTCGGCGTCGTCGGTTGGAGCAGCCGGTCGATGGGCTGGCGCGTGGTGTCGGCCGGCGGCGGGGTGTCAGTCTTCGGTTGCGCGCCGCCCTCCGGTGCGACCGGGATCATGGGCAGCAGCGCGGGGGCCGGGGGCGCGATCGGCGCGAGCGGGGCCGGCTGCGCGGACGCGCTCGCGGTGCCCAGCGCGCACAGCAGCCCGCCCGCGACCCACCGGCCGAACTTCGTGCGGATCATCTTCGGTTCCCCCAACGACCGCGACCGCGGGCGCACTGCCCCCGGTGGCCCGTTCCTCTACCATCGGTTCCGGTTGTTCCGGCCATGAGGATTCTTCCGGTTGTGCGAACAGAATGGGTAATTCTGTGGAGACGGGCGGCGCGGCCGGTCGATGAGGGAAGACGAACCGAAGTCTCCCACTCGTGGGCCGGGCCATGCACACCGACAGCCGACGCACGCCGCTCGAAGTCGAGGCCCTCGAAGAGCGCGCCGTACCCGCGACCGCGGCGCTCGCGGCCGGCACCCTGACGGTGACGGGCACGCCCGACAACGACCGCGTCCGAGTGTTCACCGATGGCACGACCGTGCGCGTGCTCGACGGAACGCAAGAGATCGGCGCGTTCGCCGCGGGCGGAGTCACGGCCATCGACGTGAACGGCGGCGCGGGCAATGATACCATCCTGATCGACCCGAACTTGTTCCAACAGGCCACGATCAACGGCGCGACCGGCGACAACAAGCTGGTGGCCGGCGGCGGCCTCAGCACGCTCCTCGCGGGCGGCGGGCGCGACGTCCTCTTCGGCAGCAACTCGCCGAACACCTTCAACGCCGACGGCGGCGTGAACGACTTGTACAGGGTGAAGCCCGGGGACGTTGTGTTCCCGAACGCGGGCGACCGCCTCTTGCCAGCGTTCCCGCCGGGCACCGTGGTCGCCGCGCCGCAGGCGACGATAACTGCGGCCGAAGTCGATATTCTGCTCCGGCGCGCGGCGGCGGCCTCGGCCAGTTCGGACGCGATCATCGCCATCACGGACCGCAACGGGCGCATCCTCGGCGTGCGCGTCGAGAGCGGCGTCGCGGCCGAAGTGACGGGCAACATCAACACGTTCGTGTTCGCGGTCGACGGCGCGGTCGCGAAGGCCCGAACCGGCGCGTTCTTCGGCAACAACCAAGCCCCGCTCACCTCGCGGACGATCCAGTTCATCAGTCAGTCCACGATCACCGAGCGCGAGGTGAACTCGAACCCGAACATCACGGACCCGAACTCGACGCTGCGCGGGCCGGGGTTCGTAGCCGCGGTGGGCACGAAGGGGCACTTCCCGCCGGACATCGCGTTCACCCCGCAGGTAGACCTGTTCCAGATCGAACACACGAACCGCGACGGCACGTTCCATGTCGGCAACGACCGCGTCAAGGGCACGGCGGACGACGTGCAACTGCTCCAGCGGTTCAACATCAACCCGGCGTTCGTGCCGGTCGGTCAGGGGCTGTTCCCGCCGGACTCGTTCGGGTTCGAGACCGGTCTGTTGCCCGGCGCGCAGTCGCGCGGCATCGCCACGCTGCCGGGCGGCATCCCGATCTACAAGAACGGCGAAGTGGTCGGCGGCATCGGCGTGTTCTTCCCCGGCCGCACCGGGTTCGCGACCGAGGAGAACTCGCGCCTCAGCACGACGTTCAACCCGGCGCTGCCGGACCGGTCGCAGGAGGCGGAGTGGATCGCGTTCGCGGCGCTGGGGGGCACGCGCGCCGCAGTCGGCAACGTGACGACGACGCCCGTCGGCGACCTCGGCGGAGTCGCGCTCCCGGCCGGGTTCGGGCTGCCCGCGGGCCGCATCGACCTCGTCGGCATTCAGCTCGACGTGTTCGGCCCCGGCGGGTCGGTGGAAGGGGCACGCGCGCTCGTCGCGACCGGGAACGCGGTCGGCCGCGGCAGCCCGAACGACGGCGCGAACGTGCTGGTCGACGGCGGCGCGAACGGCGTGCCCGGCGGCGGCGACGACATCTTCCTGCTCGACGGCGTGGCCGCACCGGACGGATGGCTGGTGATGCCGCACGACGGCGTCGGCATCTCCGCAGCCGAGGTGAACGCCATCATCACCGAGGCGCTCGTTCAGGCCGACAAGACGCGCGCCGCGATTCGGCTCCCGGTGGGCACGCGGGCCAAGTTCGTGTACGCGGTCGCCGACCGCGAGGGGAACATCGTCGGGCTGTTCCGCCAGAAGGACGCGACCATCTTCTCTATCGACGTGGCGGTGGCGAAGGCGCGCAACGTGGCCTACTACGCGGACCCGGCACAGTTGCAGGCCATCGATCAGTTGCCGAACGTCGCGCCCGGGTTCGCGTTCACGAACCGCACGTTCCGGTTCCTCGGCGAGCCGCGGTTCCCGCTCGGCATCGACATCGAACCGCCGGGGCCGTTCTCGCAGCTCCACGACGACCCGCTCGGCACGAACCGCTTTAACGGCCGGCTCGAAGGCGCGGCGCTGCCGGCCTCGGCCTATGACAGCGTGGTCGGGTACGACTCGTTCAACCCCGGCACGAACTTCCACCAGCAGGGGAACGTGCTGAACCAGAACGGGATCGTGTTCTTCCCCGGCAGTTCGCCGCTGTACCGGCCGGTCGGCGGCGGGTTCGGGCTGATCGGCGGGTTCGGGGTCAGCGGCGACGGCGTCGATCAAGACGACGTGGTCACGGTCGCCGGTCAGAGCGGGTTCGGCGCGCCGCTGGCGCTGCGGGCCGACCAGATCATCTTCGCCGGGGTGCGCCTGCCGTACCAGAAATTCAACCGCAACCCGGAAGGGTGAGAACGCCGATAAGGGGGAGAAGTGGGGCGCGTGCGGCGTCGCAAGCGGCCCATTTTCCCACGCTCCCCCGGTGCCCCATGCGCCGTTCGCTCCCCCTCGCGGGGTTCGTTCTCCTTTCGCTTCCCGCGCTCGCGCGCGCCGACGACCGCCCACTGTTACAGCGGATCGCCGAGCGTACGCCCGCGCCGCGCACGCCCGTGGAACACACCGCGGCGCGCGCCGGGAACCCGCTCGCGGTCCACAACCACGCCGTGCCGAGCGTGACCCGCTTCGACTACGGCGGGTACGTCGGTGGCGCGACCATCAAGAACAACAGCTTGACCGCGCGCGGCCCGGCGTCGGCCACCGGGCCGCTGTGCGACGGCGTGTACGGCACCGACTACGCCGGCGTACGCGCGAACTTGGGTCGCCTGTTTCTCGCGTCGTCCAACGACCCGTCACGCGGGCCGACAATGGCGAAGCTGTACAGCCCGGAGGGGCCGCGCGTGACCGACGTGTTCGCCCTGCGCCCGTTCCGCAAGGCAGTGCTGGCGAAACACGAGGACGACGAGAAGCGGAAGCACGCGGCCGAAGGGCACGGCGCGGGCGGCGAAGGGAAGGGCGGCGGGCACTAGCGCGTCGACAGCGCCTCGATGAGCGCTTCGTAGCGCGTGCCGGTCGCGGTGACGTGGAACCGTCGGCGGTTCGCGTCCACGATCTCGATCTCGATACGGAGGTGTTCCGCGGGCAGAGTGGGCGCGACCTTGTCGGCCCACTCGACGAGGCACACGCCGTCGCCGCGGAAGTACTCGTCCGCGCCCAGCTCCGCGAACTCGCGCGCCCCGCTCAGGCGGTAGGCGTCGAAGTGGTAGATCGGGAGCCGCGCCGGGTACTCCTGAATGAGCACGAACGTCGGGCTGTTGACCGCGGCCGGGTTCGTGACACCCAGCCCTTCGGCGATGGCGCGCGTGAGGTGCGTCTTCCCCGCACCAAGTTGCCCCACCAGCGCGACCACGGCACCGGGAAACAACAGCGCCCCGAGCCGCCGCCCGAAGGCCTCGGTCGCGTCGAGATCGGCAATGTCGAAAGTGTGCATGGAAGAGTAGCCGCACGATGAACGCAGAGAAGACACGATCAAGACAGAAGAGAGTTTGTCTTGAACCCTGCCTTCTGTCTGGATCGTGTCTTCTCTGCGTTCATCGTGCGGCTGATGTACTACTTCTTAGCCTTGTTGAGCTTCGCGGTCTTGTGGCGCAGGAAGGCGTGCATGAACGGGTCGAAGTCGCCGTCGAGCACGTCCTGAACCGCGGGGGTCTTCATGTCGATGCCGTCGCGCTCCTCGCGCACCAGCGTGTACGGCTGAAGCACGTAGCTCCGAATCTGCGAGCCGAATGCGATTTCGCCCTTTGCGTCGTAGCTCTTCCCGGTCTCGCCCAAGCGCTTCTGCTCTTCGATGGCGTACAGGCGTGCCTTGAGTTGCTTCAGCGCTTCGTCCTTGTTCTTGAGTTGGCTCTTGTGGATGCGGCTCTCGGCCCGGACCCCGGACTTGTGGATGCACCGCGCGCCGGACTGCGTCTTGTTCTGGTGCTGCCCGCCGGGGCCACCGGTGCTGAAGTGCTGCCACTCGATGTCGGTTTCCTTGATGACGATCTCGATGTCGTCCGGCAGTTCGGGGAGCACGTCCACGGCGGCGAACGAGGTCTGGCGCGTGTCGCCGCCCCCGAACGGGCTGATCCGCACCAGCCGGTGAACGCCGATCTCGCTCTGTAAGTACCCGTAGGCGTAGGGGCCGAAGACCTTGAAGCTCACGCTCTGCACGCCGGCTTCGAGGTTCGGTTCGATGTCGATCTCGTCCTTCGGCACGTCGAACCCGTGCTGCGCGGCCCAGCGGGTGTAGGCGCGGAACAGCATCTCGGCCCAGTCGCAGGCGTCAGTGCCGCCCGCGCCCGGCTTGATCGACACCACGGCCGGGCACGAGTCGTGCTTGCCGCTCATCATCGCGCGCAGCTCGAACGATTCGTACTGGCGCTCGGCCTTCACGAGCGCCGGCTCCAGTTCGCTCTCGAACCCTGCGTCCTCTTGCGCGAGTTCGGCCATCGCGGAGATGTCGCCCGCGGCGGCGGTCAGTTCCTCGTAGGGCTTGAGCAGCGAGTTCAGAACTTTGAGTTGCCCGATCACGCCCTTCGCCTTCTCCTGATTCGTCCAGAAGTCGGCCTCGGCCTGCTTCGCTTCCAGTTCGTCGCGCGCGACGGTTTTGCCGCGGATGTCAAAGAGAGTCCCGGAGCTGGGTGAGGCGGGTGCAAAGCTCGTCGGTGCGGCGGCGCAGGTCCGGGTTCATCGCGCGATCCTTCTCGAAAGAGACAACAGCCACTCGCGTGGTTAGAGAGTAGCATAGCGAACGAGGTTCGGAATCAGAAGGCGAAGGGCAGAGGAGCAATGGCCGCAAAAAAGCACAGAACACACAAACAAGACAGCAGAGGAAGCAGAAGACCGGGGTGAAGGAACCCCGTCGAGTTGCTCCCGTTGTTGTCTTCTGACCTGTATTCGGTCTTGGTTTTCTTTGTGGTTCTTGTGCCTTTTTGTGGCCATTCTTCTTCTGTCGCTGGGAGATCGTATGAGCAAGCTCGCGGGGAAGGTGGCGGTGGTGACGGGCGGCGGGTCGGGCGTGGGCAAGTCCACCGCGGCGCTGTTCCTGAAGGAAGGCGCGAAGGTGGTGATCGCCGGGCGCGACGCGGCCAAGCTCGACGCGGTCGCGAAAGAGCTAAAGGCCGAGGACGCGCTCCGCACGCTGCCAACGGACGTTGGCAAAGCGGACCAGTGCGCCGCGCTGATCGCGTTCGCCACCAAAGCGTTCGGCCACATCGACATTCTGGTGAACAACGCCGGCACCAACATCAAGGACCGCACGCTGCGCGAGCTGACTACGGAAGCGTGGGACATGATGGTCGCGGCAAACATGAACGGCGCATTCTACTGCACGAAGGCCGTGTTGCCGCAGATGCTCGACCGTAGGGATGGAGTAATCGTGAACGTGGTGTCCGTGGCCGGGAAGCGCGCCAACCCGCTTGGCGGAGCGGCCTACGTCGCGGCCAAGTTCGGCATGGGCGGGTTGGGGCTGGTGCTGGGGAACGAGGAAAAAGACAGCGGCGTGCGGGTGAGCAACGTCTACCCCGGCGAGATCGACACGCCGATCCTCGCGGCCCGGCCCAAGCCCGTGACGGAGGAGCAGCGCGCGCTGATACTCAAGCCGGAAGACGTTGCCGAGGCGGTGCTGTTTGTGGCGTCCCTGCCGCCGCGCGTGAGTGTGCCTGAACTGGTCATCAAGCCCACGGCGCAACTGTATTGGTGATTGGGGCGAAGAAACAGGTTCGACAGGATCACAGGATAAGACAGGATTCCGAGTGAAGAGGGAAACCCCTGCGTTCTCTTCATCCGGTTTTATCCTGTGATCCTGTCGAACCTCTTTTCTCTTACCCTTGCACGACTTCCATCACCACGCAGGAGACGTTGTCGCGTGAGCCTTGATCGAGGGCGAGTTGGCCGAGGCGCTCGGCCAACTGTTGCATGTCCTGTGCGGAGCTGACCTCCGCGGCGAGTTGGTCGTCGGGCACTACTCCCGTGAGTCCGTCGGTGCAGAGCAGGAAGCGGTCGCCGGCCTGCACCTGCACGACCTGCACGTCCGGGCCTTCGCCCACTTCCTTGCTGCCGAGATACTTCCACAGCACGTTGCGGAAGCGGTGGTCCTTGGCTTCAGCGGGGGTGATGGTTTTGGCTTCGACGAGAGCCTGCGCGAGGGAGTGATCGACGGTGAGTTGCTGGATGCGCTTGTTGCGGACGAGGTAACACCGGCTGTCGCCCACGCCCGCCACGAACACCTCGCTCCCCTTGCGCCAGATCGCCATGACGACCGTGGTGCCCATGTTCTTCATGTCTTTGTCGAGGGCACCCATCGCCATGATTTCTTCGTTCGCCTGTACGATGGCGCGGCGCGTGGTCGATTTCACCCCTTCCGGGTTCAGGTTGGCGGTCAGGTTCTTGCGGAGCTCGCGCGGGATGATGTCGACGGCTTTGCGACTGGCGATTTCGCCCGCGGCTTGGCCGCCCATGCCGTCCGCGACGATGTTCACGGTCAGGTCCGGGAACACCTTCACGTCGAGGGAGTCTTCGTTGTTTTCGCGGTAGTTCCCGAGCAGGCTGCACTTGCCGATGTTCAAGGAGAACGCCATCTGACCGCCTCCGAAACCGTGCCGGTCGCGGGCGCGCCGGTTTGCCTTCAACTTACAACGGTATCACACGCAACGCAACGCGCCGGGGCCTAGAGTTCACCCAGTGTTGGTTGTGAGTTTGGGGTGCGGGTGCAGGAGCTTGCGGAGCATGGTGGCGATCCAATCGAACAGGTAGGTGACGGCTTTCTTGAGCCGCCACGGGTGGTTCATGAGCGCCTCGCGCAGTGG
>Ga0194132_10004079_pt1 | contig 25223 bp, 24 predicted proteins | sample TA2KigOf80mmetaG_FD_148612 | JGI IMG/M metagenome (GOLD analysis project Ga0194132, IMG submission 148612) | Freshwater microbial communities from Lake Tanganyika, Tanzania - TA2015054 Kigoma Offshore 80m | ecosystem: Environmental > Aquatic > Freshwater > Lake | place: Tanzania: Lake... | reverse complement strand
CCCTTCCCAAAGCAATGTGCGCGTCCGGCGCGTCGTCGAGACCGGCATCTACCGTCAGCGCAATCTGGTCGAGCGCTTCTTCAACAAACTGAAGCACTTCCGCCGTATCGCCACCCGTTTCGAAAAGCTGGCGCGCAATTATCTGGCCGCCGTCCTATTGGCCGCTACCCGCCTATGGACTCGTGCTTATGAGTCCACGACCTAGGCGTCGACACTCGCCGCGCCGGGCTCGATCGCGGTCGGCAGCGGCGAGGCGGCCGGGTTCGCGCTCGCCCGCCCGTTCCGCGCGACGATCGAGGCGGTGGACGGCGTCGTCCTTCGCGTCCCGCGCGACCGCTCCGCGACGGCGACGGCCCGGCTCGTGCCCGGTCCGCTCGCGCTCCGCGGTGCGGCGGGAACGGTTCTCGAGGCGCGGCCCGGCGCGATTGTCGTGACCGCCGACGGGGCGGGGACCCGCGCCGCGCTCCTGGGCGGCGCGATCGTCGTGCCGGCGGCCGAGATCGCGCTCGACGATGTGCAAGGATCGCTCCGGCTCGGCGACGGTCAGGGGCGCGAGATCGCGCGCCTCACCGCGTCGGCGCGCCAGGGGACGATGGCGACACCGCTCGCGCTCGACCTCGCGCTCGAACGCGCGCCGCCCGGTCTCCGCGTCGCGGGCACGCTCAGCCACCCGCGTCACGGCCGGATCGCGCGGCTGACCGGCCGGATCGACGCGCCGCGCCGCGGCACGGCCGAGCTCGCGATCGGGCCGCTCGCCTTCGCGCCCGAGGCGCTGCAGCCGGCCGACCAGGTCGGGCGCGTCTACGCGCGCGAGATCATGCAGAACGCGCCGGCCGGGACCTGGTTCTATGGCGAGGCGGGCGCGCTCACCCGGAAATAGGGCGCCTCAGAACTGCTTCCGGAGCCCGAAGGTGAAGGCCGAGCCGTCGACATTGGCGGCCTGGCCGAGCAGCACCTCGAAATCGACGAAGCCGGCGAGCCCGTTGGTCATGAACGTGCCGACGCTGAAGCCGAGATTGAGCGCGTGGCGATCGCTCTCGGTCTCGATGGCGAGCGCGGTGCCGTCGGCGCGCGGCTTGCGGGTATCGTCGCGGAGTTCCCGCTCCCAGCCGAGCCGCACCTGCGGCAGGACGACGCCCAGGCTCGTCGGCAGCGCATAGCCCGCCGAGACGCCGAGGCTGGTGCGGAGGCTCCGCGCGGTCACGTCGTCGAGGCCGTAGGTGATGGCGCCGTCGTCGCGGGCGGCCGAGAAGCGGCGATCGACATGGTCGCCGGCCTGCGCACGACCGACGGCGAGCGCACCGTAAGAGCCGAGCCGGAAGGCGCCGAGATTGACGTCATAGCCGAGCGAAACCTGCGCCTCGCTCCTCTGCACCGAGGCGCCGCCCCGCCCCGGATCGGGCGCGAAGAGCGGCGGGTTGAGCGGGTTGGCGAGAAGGTCGCCGAAACCCGCGCGCGAGCCGGGCCGGTCGGTCTCGGCCGTTCCCTCGGCATGGCTCGCCGACAGGCCGACATGGAATCCGCTCCGCGCATAGCCGAGCTGAACACCGACACCGCGCACAGCGCTCGCCGCCTCGAACACGCCCATCGCATCGTCGACGAAACCGCCGGCGACGAGGTTGTGGGCGATCAGCCGATCGCGGGTCGGGTTGGGCGACGGCACCAGGGCCGAGGCCGCGCCGCCGGGCGCTGCGCCGACCCGGTTCGGGACGAAGATGCCGAACCGGACATCGCCCGAACCGGCCGGGTCCTCGACCACGCCCTGCGGGGTGACGAGGACGCTGATGCCCGACGGCAGCGTAATGCGGGCCGGGTCCGGATCGCCGGCGCGGGCCGTGGCCATGGTCGCCGCCAGCGTCCCCGCCGCCACGGCGAGGACCGCGAGGCCGGAACGGGTGCGACGCGGGCGGACCGATCTTTTCATGTCACTCCAAGACATAGCGACTTCTCACTCCAAAACATAGCGACTTCCGGTGGCAAAATCATCCCCCGGTTGAGGCTTTCCGGTGGCAGAAACGGGCTCGGACGGGACCCGAATTGTCACCCGCAAGTCATTAACGAACAGGCTTCTTCCGGCCCGCTCGCGCGGCCGCGCCGGACGCGGTCCGCCGCGTCGCGGGAATCGGTGGCCGCGCGACGGAAGGGATCGGGCATGCTATGATTCTCAAGCCGTTAGCAGGCCGTCGGAAGGGGATGGGGGCATGGCGGGCGAGCAGTTCGTGGTCGGCGGCGTGGCGCTCGAGCGGCCCTTCCGCATCCGTCGGCTCGGGCATTTCGGCATCAACATGTCGAATGCCGCCGCCGCGCGCGACTTCTATGCCGGGCTGTTCGGCTTCCGGGTCGCCGATCCGCTCGATTTCCGGCGCATCATCCCCGAGCCCCGGTTGTTCGAGGGGCTGGCCGAGACGACCGGCTATTTCCTGCACCACGGCACCGACCACCATTCCTTCGTCGTCTTCCCGCGCCCGCTTCTCGACCGCATGGCCGGGCCGCACGCCAATCCCGAGGTCAGCGTGAACCAGATCACCTGGCAGGTCGGCACGCTCCGCGAGGTGGTCGAGGCGACGCGCTGGCTGGCCGGTCGCGATATCCCCGTCGCCCGGCGCGGGCGCGACACGCCGGGGTCGAACTGGCACGCCTATCCGGTCGACCCCGAGGGCCACATCAACGAGATGTATTACGGCATCGAGCAGATCGGCTGGTTCGGCCGGGCGAAGCCGTGGGCGACGTTCACGCGCGGCTTCGAGGACACGCCGCCCTTGCCGCAGATGTCCGAGGCCGACGAGATGGCCGCGTTCACGCGCCAGGGCGTCGATCTCACCGCCGGCCATCATCATGTCGACCCGCGGCCGGCCAAGTACGATGTCGGCGGGATCCTGCTGCCGCGGCCGTTCAAGATCGTCCGCGTCGGCCCGGTCCGGCTGTTTGTGCGCGACGTGGCGCAGATGACGGCGTTCTATCGCGATACGCTCGGCCTCACCGTCACCGAGGAGGTGCGCCATGACGGCCATCGCTGCGTCTTCCTCCGCGCCAACACCGAGCATCATTCGATCGCGCTCTATCCGATCGCGCTCCGCGCCGCGCTCGGGCTCGATCCGAAGACGACGCTGATGTCGTTCGGGTTCCAGCTCGGCGACTATCGCCAGCTCCGCGACGCCATCGCGTTCCTCGCCGCCGAGGGCGTGCGCATCGTCCATCTGCCGCCCGAGCTCTTCCCGGGCATCGAGTACTCGGCCTTCGCGATCGACCCCGACGGACATGCGCTGCAGCTCTATTTCGCGATGGAGCAGATCGGCTGGGACGGAAAGCCGCGGCCGGCGCATCTCCGCCGCGCGGCGCAAGGTGCGTGGCCGGAGACGCTGCCGGCGACGAGCGATATGTTCGTTGGCGAGCCCTTTCTCGGCCCGATCGGCTGAGCGGCGCCGGCGATGCGAGCGATGGTGATCCGGGTCGCTGCGGTCTCGGTCAACGACACGCGCGATGGCCGACGGCTCTCTCTCCACGGCCTCGCGGTCGCATCCTGACGATGGTGTCCGGGCCCGCCAGCGCCGAGACCGCCGATGCGGGGATGCGGATCGAGGTGTTCACCTCCTTCGCCGCCGCCGAGGCCGCGTGGCGCGCGGCGGAAAGCGCGACGAGCCGCTACGCCTTCCAATGCTTCGATTGGCTCGCGGCCTGGCACCGGACGCTCGGATCGGGTGTGCGCCCGGTTCTCGTCTCGGTCACCGACGGCGATCGCCGGCCGCTGGTGTTCCTGCCGCTCGGGATCGAGCGGCGCCTCGGGGCGATCGACGTTCTCGTCCTCCTCGGCGGCGTCGTCACCGACTATCACGCGCCGCTCGTCGCCGACGGCCTCGGCGAGGGCGGTCAGGAGCCTCGCCCCCTCGGGGCCGGCGCCGATGATGATCGCGCGGCGCTGGACGCGGCCGGCCTTCGCCCAGCGTCGGAACAGGAGACGGAGGACGATCCGAAGGCCGATCAGGAGCGCGAGCCCGCTCGCGAACCAGATCACGAGCCAGCCGCGCGAGAACAGATCGCCCGCCTTCACGAAGAAGCCGACCACGATCAGCGTCGCGAAAATGGGCGTCCAGGCGAGGACCAGGCGGCGGAGCTGGCCGAACAGCTCGCCGAAGCCCTTGAAGCGGTAGAGCGCGGACACGTGGAACACGACGACCTGGAGCGACACCGCCATGCCGACGGCGAACGCGTAGAGCCCGGTCAGCGCATCGCGCTCCGGCCCGAGATAGAACTAGAACGCGGCGATCGCGGCGATGATCGCGAGCGCGGGATCGAGCATGCGCACGATCCCGGTGACGATCTCGGCCGACACCGGCCGTTCATTGGCTGGCGCGAGCGCATCGGCGGCAAGGACCGACGCGTCCCCGGCGCCTCGTGCGTGCGCGTGCGCGCGCGACAGAATCCCGAAGCGGTCGAACGCGACGACGTTGTCGTCGGCCGTGCCGGGTTCGCGTCGTGAGGAGGGACGAGGCATCGTGGGGGTCCGGAGCCGATCGTTCGCATCTCGAGGTCGCCGGGTTCACAATAGGCGTGGTTCCGCAGGCGTCGTTCCGCCCGACGGCGCGACAACCCTTCACGACTGGAAGGAAATGCGCCGGCGTTCGGGCCGACCGGATGTGACCGTGCGACCGGACAATGGCCCGAACCTCGTCGAGCGACATCCCCCGTTTGGGTCAGGCGCCCAAATAAATTCCTGATTTATAATAGTTAAGCGACTTGTTTTTCAATTTTCATCAAAATTTTAGACGGATCAATGATCGAATTGTCGCAGGTGCGAGCGCCATGCTGCGTCGCAAGCGCGGGCGGCATCGTTCTAGGTGTCGACGGCGCCGCTCGGGTCGGTCGCACGCGCCGCCGGACCGCGCGAGACCGTGTGACCGTCGAAGACGATGCTCTTGACGACGGCGAAGACCGATTGGCCGGGGGTGAGCCCGAGGGACGCGACCGCGCGCCGGGTGAGGCGGGCGTTGAGCGTGCGGCCGGCGACGTCGAGCGCGATGTCGACGATCGGGCCGTCGCCCTCCGGGATCGCCTGGATGCGCGCCGGCAGCACGTTCTGCGCGCTGAGGCCGTCCGGGGGGCGGGTCGCGACGAGGACGTCGCGGGCGCGGATCCGGAGCCGGATCGGCGCGCCGATCGCCGCCTCGAGCTGCGGCACGCGGAGCGTGCAGCCGTCGAGGGCGAGGATCGACATCGCGTAGGCGGGGTCATGGCCGGCGAGCCGCGCCTCGAGGACGGCGCCGGCCTCGTAGCGTCTGGTGAGCGGATAGAGATCGGTCCGTGTCATCACCTCGGAGACCGGTCCGACGGCGGCGATGCGACCGGCGTCCATCACGACCACCGTCGTCGCCAGCCGCACGACCTCCGGCACCTGGTGGCTCACATAGATGATCGGGATGCGCCTTTCGTCGCGCAGCCGCTCGACATAGGGGAGGATCTCGTCGCGGCGGGCGACGTCGAGGGCGGCGAGTGGCTCGTCCATAAGAAGGACGCGCGGGCTCGCGAGGAGCGCCCGGCCGATCGCGACGCGCTGCTTCTCGCCGCCCGACAGCGAGGCGGGGCGGCGCTCGAGAAGGGTCTCGAGGCCGAGCAGCGCGACGACGTCGGCGACTGTCTCGCGGCGGTCGGATGCGGGCGTGAACGCGCGGCCGAAGAGGAGATTCCGGCGGACGGAGAGATGCGGGAAGAGGCGGCCTTCCTGGAACACGTAGCCGATCCGCCGTCGGTGCGGCGGCACGAACAGACGGGCCGCCGTGTCGACGAGCGGCCGTCCGTCGACCACGAGCCGGCCGTGGTCGGGGCGGATCAAACCGGCCACGATGTTGACGAGCGTCGTCTTGCCGCTGCCGGAGCGACCGAACAGAGCGGTGATGCCGGGGCCGGTCTCGATCCGCGCCTCGAGCCGGAACGCGCCCAGCGTGTGCGCGATGTCGAGCGCGACGGTCATCGCGGCCGTCTTCTCAACCGGCGACGCGACGGCCGATCCGTCGCGCCGTCCATTCGGCGGCGAGAAGCGCCGCGAGCGACAGGATGATCGCGACGATCGTCAGCCGCATCGCCGCCGCGTCGCCGTCCGGCACCTGGGTGAAGGCGTAGATCGCCGTCGGCAGGGTCTGTGTCTCGCCCGGGATGTTGGAGACGAAGGTGATCGTCGCGCCGAACTCGCCGAGGCTCCGGGCGAAGGCGAGAATCGTCCCGGCGAGAATGCCGGGCAGCATGAGGGGAAGCGTCACGGTCAAGAACACCGCCGCCGGGCGCGCGCCGAGCGTCGCGGCCGCCGCCTCGAGCCGCCGGTCGATCGCCTCGATCGACAGCCGGATCGCGCGGACGAGGAGCGGGAAGCCCATCACCGCCGAGGCGAAGGCGGCCCCGGTCCAGCGGAAGGCGAAGACCACGCCGAGCTCATCGGCGAGAAAGGCGCCGATCGGACCCTGGCGGCCGAACAGGACGAGGAGGAGATAGCCGGTCACCACCGGCGGCAGGACCAGCGGCAAGTGGACGAGGCCGTCGACCAGCGTCTTGCCGGGAAAGCGCGTCCGCGCCAGGACGAAGGCGACCGCGATGCCGACGGGCAGGCTCGCGAGCGTCGCCCATAGGGCGACGCGGACGCTCAAGCGCACCGCCGTCCATTCCTCGGCGCTCAGTGTGATGTCGAACAAGCTCGGCGGCCCCGCGCCCTACGTTATATCCAAATGAATATAGCGAGGTGCGGCCGGCGTAAAGGCCCGCCCGCGCCGGATGGTTGGCGAATGGGTGGCGAATGGCTCCGGCGGCCCGGGCTACTCGGCCTTGAGCTTGTTCTCCCGAACGACCTTGCTCCACGTCGCGCGGTCGCGGTCGAAGACGCGCTGGGTCTCCTCCGGCGTCGTCGGCCAGGCGTCGAGGCCGGCGTTCTTCAGCCGCTCGACGTTCTCCGGAACGCGGAGCCCGCGTTGGATCTCCGCCGACAGCTTGTCGATGATCGGCTTCGGCGTGCCGACCGGCACCACCATCGCGAACCACACGCTCCAGTCCATGTCGTCGAACCCGAGCTCCTTGAAGGTGGGCACGTCGGGGAACGCGTGGTGGCGCTCGGCGGTCGAGACGCCGATCACATGCGCATGGCCGGCGCTCCGGAGTTGCAGCGCCGTGTTGGGCACGTCGAACGACCACTGCATCTCGGCCTGCATCATGCCCTGCGCGAACGGACCGGTGCCGCGATAGGGAATGTGGACGCTGTCGAAGCCGAGGCGGACGCGGAACAGCTCGCCCGCGAGATGCGGCAGCGTACCGATGCCGGGCGAGCCGTTATTGAGCTTGCCCGAGTTCGCCCTCGCGTAGGTGACGAAGTCCTTGTAGTTGGTGACGCCGGTCTTGGTGTGGGTGATGAGAACGACCGGCAGCCGGATCAGCATGCTGAGCGGCGTGAAAGCCTTCGACGGGTCGAAGGTCATGTTGCCGTAGAGGTCGTGGTTGACGGTCATGATGGCGAGGCCGACGAGATTGAGCGTGTAGCCGTCGGCCGGAGCGGCCGCCGCCTGGGCGCCGGCGACATTGCCCGCGGCGCCGGGCTTGTTCTCGACGACGAAGGGCTGGCCCATCGCGCGCGACAGGTGGTCTGCGATCATGCGGCCGACGAGATCGGTCGGGCCGCCCGGGGGATAGCCGATCAGCATGCGGACGGGCTTGTTCGGAAACTCCTGCGCGATCGCGGCGGCGGGCGCGAGGACGGCGGCGAGCGCGATCGTGGCGACGGCGGCGAGGGTGCGGATCGAGGGCACGGGTTGTTCCTTTCGATTGGAGCCTCGGCGGAACAGCGTAGCGGGCGCGCCGGGGCGGGTCATCGTCGAATTCGTCGAATGCGGTCAACGCGAGAAATTGAGGCCGCCGTCGGGCTGGAAGATCTGTCCGGTGATATAGGACGCCTCCTCCGAGCAGAGGAAGAGCATCGGCTTGGCGAGATCGTCGATCGTCGTCAGGCGCTGGATGCACTGCGACTTGGCGTATCCCTCGAACATCTCGTCGGTGACCGACGGTCGCGGCACCTCGGTCTTGGTGACGCCCGGCCAGAACGTGTTGACCGTGATGTTCCACGCCCCGAGCTCGCGCGCCATCGAGCGCGTCATGCCGAGGACGGCCGCCTTCGAGGTGATATAGTGGAGATAGTTGGGAAGCCCCATCGCGACCGTCCCCGACGAGACATTGACGATGCGGCCCCACTTCCCCGCCTGCATCGCCGGCACGACGGCGCGCGCGCAGTAGAAGGCGCCGTTGATGTTGACCTGCATCGCGCGCTCCCACTCCTCGACCGGGAGCTTCCAGAACGGCGCCATGGTGATGCGCGAGAAGACGGCGGCGTTGTTGATGAGGACGTCGATGCGCCCGAACGCCTTGAGCGTCGCCGCCGCCATCGCCTCGACGGAAGCGAGCGAGCCGACATCGGTCTCGACCGCGAGCGCCTTGCCGCCCTTCGCCTCGACCTCGGCCTGCACGTTCCGTCCGTTGGCGCCGTTGATCTCGGCGATGACCGGGATCGCCCCTTGCGCGGCGAAATGGTGGGCGTAGCCGCGGCCGATTCCCTGGCCGCCGCCGGTGATGATGACGACGCGGCCCCGGAGGCTCGCATAGGTCGCGGTCACGCTGACGTCGATGTTCATCTCGCCTCGTCTCCGTCTGGACAGTCGCGACGCTGAGCCTAAGGGTCGACGCCGTTCTTTAGCAACTGCCGGGTGCGACAAAGTGTTTGACCCTTCGGAGGGGTTCTGCTCTTGTTTGGCCGCCAAAAAGACGACCGCCCGCGGTCCACGCGGGTGATGCGGAGACGATGGCCGGAACTGCTGGTTGATCCGCGCGACCGGGAGAGGAAGACGCGGTGAAACCGCCCCAGTTCGACTATCACGCGCCCGGCTCGATTGAGGAGGCGGTGACGCTCCTCGGCTCCTATGGCGGCGATGCGAAGGTGCTCGCCGGTGGTCAGAGCCTGATTCCCGTCCTCAATTTCCGGCTCGCGCGGCCGGGCGTGCTGATCGACATCAACCGCATCGGCGCGCTCTCGTTCATCCGCGAAGCCGACGGCGGCGTCGCGATCGGCGCGACGACGCGCCAGCGCATGATCGAGGGATCGGACATCGTCGGCCGGCGCGCGCCCCTCCTCGCCGACGCGACGCGGCTGATCGGGCATCTGCCGATCCGCACGCGCGGCACGATCGGCGGCAGCCTGTCGCATGCCGACCCGGCGGCCGAGGATCCCGCGGTCGTCACCGCGCTCGATGCGACCATGGTCGCGCTGAGCAAGCGCGGCGAGCGTCGCGTGCCGGCGAGCGGGTTCTTCCGGAGCCTTCTCACCACCGCGCTCGAGCCGGACGAGCTCCTGGTGCGGATCGAGTTTCCGCCGACGCCGGCGGGGACCGGGACGGCGTTCGTCGAGATCAGCCGGCGTCACGGCGACTTCGCGCTGGCCGGCGTCGCCGCGCAAGTGACGCTCGCCGGCGACAGAGCGAGCGAGGTGAGGCTCGCGGCGTGTGGCGCAGGCCCTGGACCGATCCGGCTCGCGGCCGCCGAGAAGATCGTCCGCGACGGCGGCGCGAGTGCGGCCTCGATCGAGGCGGCGGCGGCGGCGGCGGCCGCGGGCGTCGAGCCGACCAGCGACGTCCACGCCTCGGCCGCCTACCGGCGCGATCTCGTCCGCGCCATGACACGCCGCGCGCTCGAGCGTGCCGTCGCGCGCGCCGCCGGAGGGACACGATGACCGCGCCCCGCAAGATCACGCTCACGATCAACGGCACAGTGCGCAGCGCCGAGGCGGAGCCGCGCATGCTGCTCGCCGATTTCATCCGCGAGACGCTCGGGCTCACCGGCACCCATGTCGGCTGCGAGCACGGCGTGTGCGGCGCGTGCACGATCATCGTGAACGGCGAGGCGCAGCGGTCCTGTCTCGCCTTCGCGGTCCAGGCCGACGGCGCCACGATCACGACCATCGAAGGGCTCGCCGCGTCCGACCGGATGCACCCGCTGCAGAAGCTCTTCCACGAGTGCCACGCGCTCCAGTGCGGCTTCTGCACGCCGGGCATGCTGGCGGCGGCGCTCGATCTCGTCGGCTCGCACGACCGGCTGACGACGGAGGAGATCCGGACCGGCATGTCGGCGGTGATCTGCCGCTGCACCGGCTATGACGGAATCATGCGGGCGGTCACCGCCTATGCCGACCAGCTCGGCAAGCTGGCGCCCGCGAAGGGATAACGATGCGCGAGATCACCGGATATGTCGGCAAGCCGCTGCTGCGGCGCGAGGACCGGCGGCTCCTCCATGGCGAGGGACAATTCGTCGGCGACATCGTGTTGCCGAAGATGGTCCATTGCGCCTTCGTCAGGAGCCAAGTGCCACACGCGCGGATCAAGGGCGTTGACTTCGCGGCCGCGCGCCGCGCGCCGGGTTTCGTCACCGCGCTCTCCGGCCGCGACATCCGCAACGTCGTCACGCCGATCGCCGGCATGCAGGTCTCGATCCCGAAGGGCTGGCGCGACCGGTTCCACTACCACATCGACGTGCCGGCGCAGCAGATCCTCGCCGACGACAAGGTCAACTATGTCGGCGAGGCCTATGCGGTCGTCGTCGCCGAGGACCGCTACAAGGCGGAGGACGCGGCCGAGCTCGTCGAGCCGGATTTCGAGGTTCTCGAGCCGGTCGTCGACGTCGACCGCGCGCTGAAGCCGGGCTCGCCGGTCCTCCACGCCGAGGTCGGCAGCAACGTGATCTCGGTGATGAGCACCAAGAAGGGCGACGGCGCGGCGGCGCTCGCGCGGGCCAAGCACCGCATCAAGCGGCGCTATTACCATCACCGCTACGCCGCGATGCCGATGGAGTGCCGCGCGGTCGTCGCCGATTACGACATCCGGACCGACTCGCTCACCGTGTGGTCCTCGACCCAGGTCGTGCACTGGATCCGCAAGGAGATCGGCTCCATCCTCGGCATGCCCGAGGAGCGCGTCCGCGTCATCGCACCCGATGTCGGCGGCGGCTTCGGCGGCAAGGGCCACGTCTATCCCGAGGACGTGCTGGTCCCCTATCTCGCGCGGACGCTCCGCCGTCCGATCAAGTATGTCGAGGATCGCTTCGAGCACCTCGTGAACTCCGCGCACGCGCGCGACAATTTCCACGATCTCGAGATCGGCTTTGACGACGATGGCAAGATCGTCTGCATCGTCGATGATTTCGTGATCGACTCGGGCGCCTATTCGCCGGTCGGCGCGACCTGCGCGGCGAACTCGATCGCGCATCTCCTCGGCCCCTACGACATCCAGAACTACGAGGCGAAGGGGACGCTGGTCGCGACCAACAAGACCTCGAACGCGCCCTATCGCGGCGCCGGCCGTCCCGAGGCGGCCTTCGCGATGGAACGCGCGATCGACATCGCGGCCAACTCGATCGGGCTCGACCCGATCCTGATGCGGCTCAGGAACATGGTGCCACCCGAGCGGCTGCCGTTCTCGGTCGGGCTTCCCTATCGCGACGGCGTGCCGATCACCTATGACAGCGGCGATTATCCGCAGGCGCTCCGCCGCGCGGTCGAGGAGCTCGGCGGCCTCGAGAATTTCCGCCGCCGCCAGGCCGAGGGGCTCGCGGCGGGCCGCTATCTCGGCATCGGCGTCGGCTGCTATGTCGAGGGCACCGGCGTCGGCCCGTTCGAAGGCGCGTCCGTCCGCCTCGATCCCTCGGGCAAGATCATGGTCGCCGTCGGCGCCAACAATCACGGCCAGGGCCACGAGACCGTGTTCGCGCAGGTCGCGGCCGATGTCTGGAACGTGCCGATCGACCAGGTCGTGGTGACCACCGCCGACACGGCCGCCGTGCCGATGGGCTACGGCACGATTGCGAGCCGGAGCACGGTGACGGCGGGCTCCGCCGTCGTCCACGCGTCGGCCAAGGTGAAGGACAAGGTGCTCGCGATCGCCGCGAACATGCTGGAGACGCCGACCGCGGACCTCGAGTTCCGCGACGGGGCGGTCGGGGTCAAGGGCGTGCCCGACCTCAAGGTCACGCTGAAGGAGATCTGGTGGGCCTCGCGTCCGGGCTGGGATCACAAGCGTCCGCCCGACATGGAGGCCGGGCTCGAGGCGAACCACTATTACGAGCCGCCGACGGTGACCTGGTCCTATGCGACCAATGCCGCGATCGTCGAGCTCGACCCGGACACCGGCCGGGTCACGGTCGAGAAGTTCGTCGCCGTGCACGACGCGGGGATCCTGGTCAATCCGCTGCTCGCCGACGGCCAGGTGCGCGGCGGTCTCGTCCAGGGCATCGGCGCCGCGCTCTACGAGGAGATCGCCTACGACGAGAACGGGCAGATCCTCATGGGCACGCTCGCCGACTATCTCCTGCCGACCGCCGACGACACGCCGCCGATCACGGTCATCCACCAGGAGATCCCCTCGCCGTCGAACCCGCTCGGCGTCAAGGGTCTCGGCGAGGGCGGCGCGATCGCGCCGCCGTGCGCGATCACCAACGCGGTCTCCGACGCGCTTCGCCCCTTCAAGGCGGAGTTCAACGCGACGCCGGTCCGCTGGGAGCAGGTGCGCAAGGTCTTCGCCGAGGCGGGTGTCTCGACGCCGCGCGGGCGCGGATGAACGCGCGGCTCGACATCGCGGACGCGGTCGATGCGGCGAACCCGGTCGCTGCCGACCGCGCCTTCATCGACATCGCGGGCGCGGCCAAGACCTTCGTCGGCCAGGACGGCGGTGCGGTCGTCGCGCTCGAGGGGGTCGACCTCAAGATCCGGCGCGGCGAATTCGTCTCGATCGTCGGCCCGAGCGGGTGCGGGAAGTCGACGCTCCTGATGCTCGTGTCGGGTCTCGTCGAGCCGACCGGCGGCACGATCCGGATCGCTGGCGCACCCGTCACCGGCCCCTATACCGATCTCGGCTTCGTGTTCCAGACCGATCTTCTTCTCGACTGGCGGTCGGTCCTCGGCAACATCCTCCTCCAGTGCGACATGCGCGGCATCGATGCGCGCAAGCACGAAACGCGGGCGCAGGAGCTCGTCAACCAGGTCGGGCTCAAGGGCTTCGAGAGCAAGCGCCCTTTCGAGCTCTCGGGCGGCATGCGCCAGCGCGTCGCGATCTGCCGCGCGCTCCTCCTCGATCCGCCGATGCTGCTGATGGACGAGCCGTTCGGCGCCCTCGATGCGCTGACGCGCGAGCAGATGCAGATCGACCTGCAGACGATGTGGCAGCGCTCGCAGAAGACCGTGATGTTCGTGACCCATTCGATCAGCGAGGCGGTGTTCCTGTCCGACCGCGTGATCGTGATGACGCCGCGACCGGGCAAGATCCGCGCCATACTCGATGTCGACCTGCCGCGGCCGCGCGACCTCCACATCCACGAGACGCCCGGGTTCTCCAAGATCGTCCACGAGATACGCGTCATGTTCCAGGACATGGGCGTGATCCACCGCTGAGGGCTCTCGGATGGCGCAACGAAAGAGGAGCTGGGCGCGGGACGCCTTCTGGATGACGCTCTCGGTCGTCCTGATGATCATCATCTGGGATCTCTGCGTCCGCATCTTCAAGATCCCGAGCCATCTCCTGCCGGGTCCGATCGAGGTCTACAAATCCGGCGCCAAGAACATCGTGCCGATCGTCGCCCACTCGGGCTGGACGATCCTCGCCGTCCTCGCCGGGTTCATCATCGCGGTTGCGGTCGCGGTGCCGCTCGCGATCGTGATCGTGCTGTCGCCGACCGCCGAGCGGATGCTCTATCCGCCGATGGTCGCTATCCAGTCGATCCCCAAGATCGCGCTGGCGCCGCTGTTCGTCGTCTGGTTCGGCTTCGGCGTCGTCCCCAAGGTCGCGGTCGCGTTCCTGATCTGCTTCTTCCCGATCGTGGTCGACACGATCGTCGGCTTGCGCTCGATCGACCCCGCGCTGATCCAGCTCGCCCGCTCGATGGGCGCCACGCCGCGGAAGATCTTCCTCAAGCTCCGCCTTCCCGGCGCGCTGCCGAGCCTGTTCGGCGGCCTCAAGGTCGCCTCCGCGCTCGCCGTCGTCGGCGCGCTGACGGGCGAGTTCATCGGCTCGGATTCTGGGCTCGGCTATCTCCTGATCAGCGCATCCGGTATGCTGAACACGGCGCTTCTGTTCGCCGTGCTGGTCGTCCTGTCGGTGTTGGCGACCGCGTTCTTCTATCTGATCGAGGTTTTGGAACGTGTCCTCATTCCCTGGCACGTATCGCAACGGGCGCATGCGCATTAGGCGCCGGCGCACCACAGAGCGGAGGCAACGATGAAGCGGACTATTCTGGGTGTCGTCTCGGCCGGGCTTCTCGCCCTCGCCGCAATGCCGGCGGGTGCGCAGGACAAGGTGCAGGTTCGGCTCGACTGGGTGAACAGCGGCTATCACGCGCTCTGGTACTACGCCAAGGACCAGGGCGTGTTCGCCAAGCACAGGCTCGACCTCGAGGTGCTCGAGGGCCGCGGCTCGGCCGTGACGGCGCAGACCGTCGGCAACAAGTCGGTCATGTTCGGCACCGCCGATGCCGGCGCCACCATGGGCCTCGTGTCCAAGGGTCTTCCGGTCCAGATCGTCGCGTCCTATCTCCGCACCGGGCCGATGGCGATCGTCTTCCCGGTCAAGAACGGCTGGAAGGATTTCAAGGACATGGCCGGCGCCCAGGTCGGCTTCTCGCCGGGCGGCGCCTCGGCGGTCCTGTTCCACGCGCTGATGAAGAAGACCGGGCTCGAGGGCAAGGTCCGCATCGTCAACACCGAGCCGGCCGCGAAGCCGATCGCGCTTCTCGAGGGCCGCGTCAACGCGATCGAGTCGTTCGGCTTCCTGCAGAAGCCCATCCTCGACGCCAAGGGCATGCCGACGACCTACATGCTGTTCTCGCAGGGCGGCGTGAACGTTCCCGGTCTCGCGCTCGTCACCCACAAGGACAACGTGACCGAGAAGAAGGACATCGTGCAGCGCATGGTGACCGCGATGCGTGAAGCGCTCGCGCTCGTCCAGACCAATCCCGAGGCGGCGATGGACAGCCTGATGAAGGTCGCGCCCAATCTCGACCGCGCGCCCTCGCTCGAGGCGCTCAAGGAATCTTTCAAGCTGTTCGACAGCACCGCGAGCAAGGGCCGTCCGCTCGGCTGGACGCCGCCCGACGACATCAAGACCGCGCAGGACGTCCTGATCGAGGGCGGCCAGATCGAGAAGGCGCTGCCGATCGAGACCTACTTCACCAACTCGTTCGTGCCCGCCGGCGCCTGAGGAGGAGCCGTCATGACCGAGCTGGTCGCCCGCCATCCCCGCGCCCCCGAACTCGTCGGCGTGCCGATCGAGGAGATCGCGAAGCGCTATGTCGCGCATTTCAAGGATCGCAAGCCCGACTGGACCGCGTTCTCCGATGCGCTCATCGAGGGCTGGCGGCGCGCCCAGCATCGGTTCATCGGCAACACCAGCCAGAAGCCGGACGACCGAGTCATTCCGGGCGACCACTTCACGCTGTCGATCATGTATGTGCCACCGGGACAGGGGAACGCCTCCCACACCCACGAGGTGGAGGAGGTGTTCTTCGTCCTCGACGGCTCGCTCACCGTCTTCTTCGAGGAGCAGGACGGCCGGCGCCTCGAGGTCAATCTCGGCCGCTGGGACTGCGTATCCTGTCCGGCGGGCGTCATCCACGGCTACCAAAACAACAGCGTCGAGCCGGTCTATCTCCAGGTGATGCTCGGCAAGGGCCGCAACATGGACTTCATGGGCTACGCCGACGACAGGCTCTATCGCGATCGCGACCGGCACACCAAGGTCGACGAATAGTCAGCCGCATCGTTACCGGTAGGGGAGACGCGTCATGCCACGGCTCGCGGCGTTCCAGACCTTCATCGATGCGATGCGCGCCCATTGCGCGCGCGAGGCCGATATCGAGCGGCGCTATCGGGGCGCCGTGCCGCACCTCGAGGCGCTCCTCGCCGATCCCGCGCTCCGCGAGCGCGCGGCGGCGTGGGGCGCGCCCAACGAGCCCGAGCGCGGCATCTATCGCAATCTCCTCTTCTACGAGGACGCCGACTACGGCTTCGTCGTCAACGCGCTGGTCAAGGAGCCCCGGCACCAGACGCCGATCCACGACCACGGCCCGATCTGGACGCTCTACGGCGTCCTCGACGGCGCCGAGCGTGTCGCACGCTATCGCCGCCGCGACGAGGGCCGGGGCGAGCGCGCCGATCTCGAGCTCCTCGACGATCACTGGGTGCGTCCGGGCTTCATCGACGTGGTGCCGCCGTTCGACATCCATGTCGAGTACAACGGCGATCACCGCACCGTGGGCGTGATCGTCCGGAGCGGCAATGTCGGCCGCACGCCGCAGAGCTGGTTCGACGCCGCCGACGGGCGCATCACCCGCCGGCTCGGGCCCGACCAGGTCCCGCACGAGCTCGTCTGACCACGTGTCCGCGCTTCCTCACTTGACCGGCGCCTCAGGCGGCGGGAGCCTCTGTCGTGCACGCGGCGTGGGGGGGCTGTGTTCGACGATCCTGCCGGCCAATACCGGTGCGAGCTGCCTCGCGGCTGGGCCTACGACCACCGTCGATCGCATCTGATCACGGTCGCGTTCGAGCATTGGCTTGCGCCCGGCGAGCGCCTCACCGTGCGCGCAATGCCGGCGCATGTCGCGGCGGAGGCGGCCGAGGATGTGTGGCGCAAGGCGCTCGGCGAGCGCGTGTTCGGGCGGCGCTTCCAACCCGTCGATGTCCGGACGCTCGGCGGTCGCCCGGTCGCGATCGGCGAAGCGCGCGGGGAGCCACCGACGCCGGACGAGGCGGGGCCCGTGCATCGGCGGATCGCGCTCGCGCGCGGGCTCCGGCTCGACGTCCTGATCGAGCATCGCGCGCCGGACCACGCAAGCGGGCCGCTTTTCTCCCCGCCGCTCGCGGCGATCCTCGCATCGCTCGCGATCCCCGCCGACGAGGCGATGCCGCGCCTGGTGGATCAGGCGGCGGTCGCGGCACGGCTCGAGGCGGCGGTCGCGGCGCGCGCCACCGGCGACTGGGCGGGCGTCGCTACGGAAGCGGGTCTCGCCCGCCGCGATGCCCAGGCGAGCTATGTCTGGTCGATCACCGGCAACGCGATGATGCCCGAGGTGCCGGCGGCGCTCGCGGTCGCCGACGCGCTCCATCTCATCGGCCAGGCGACGGCCGAGCTCATCTATCCACGCGCCGCCGAGGCGCTCCTCTACCGCGCGCGCATCACCCTGGAGGGCTTGCCGTTCCTTCCCGCCGCGCGCCGCCGGGCGGTCGGCAGCGCGATCGCGGACCGGCTCGGCGCGCTCGTCGCGACCGAAATGGCGCTCCTTCGGCCGGCCGATCGCGGGCGGCCCGCCGGCAATCTCGTGCAGCGTGCCTGGACGCGGTCCGACAGCCTGTTCAAGCGGGCGCGGACCATGCTCGCGGCGACGGACGCGCCACCCGCGATCCGCGCCCTCGCCGGTGCGCTGCTGCGGGGCGCGATCGACGATCTCCAGACCGTCGCCGCTGCCGCCGCCCGTCTCGATCCCGGCGCCGCCGAGCGGCTTCCGGCCGCCCTTCGGGCGCGCTTCGACGATCTCGCCGCGGAGGATCGGGCGCGCGCACTCGCGGCCATCCTCCGCCGCTCGGCGGCGCAGGCGCTCGGCGACATGATGTTGTGGGAGACCGAGCTCCATGCGCGCGACGGCGCGCCTGGCCGCGCGCAGGTCACGCGGTCCTTCTCCGTCGCGCTCGCCGATCATCTCGCGCGCGAAGAGACGGTCGTCACCGGCCGCACGCTCCTCCCTGATCCGGGTGCCGAACGGCGCGTCGTCGTCGCCCTCATGCAGCGCGCGGCGGGCTCGCTCGAGCTCGCCGATGCCGGGGCTCTCGAAAGCGCCGAGGGGGACCTCGCCCGCGTCGCGGCGCTTCTCGAGACGAGCCGATCGGAGGCCATCGGCGAGCGCGCGACGCTCATCGCCTCGCACGTGCTCTCGACTGCGCGGTTTCTTCATCTCCGGCGGAGCGTCGCGAACGGCGTCGCGGTGATCGAACGCGGCCTCGCCGCGCTCGATGACGCGCCGCCCGATGCGCGCGCGCTCTACGAGAGCGAGCTCCGGACCATGCTGTCGCAGTTCCTTCTCAACGATGGCGCGCTCGATCGGGCGGCCGAGACCGCGCGCGCGGTGACGATGATGCCCGAAGGGGCGACGGCGGCGGACCGGCGCCGCCGGGCGAGCCATTTTCTCAACCTCGCGCTCGTCGAGACGAAGCGCGGTCGAACCGCCGCCGCGGTCGCGGCCGCCGCCGCCGCCCTCGCACGCACCGCCGGGGTCGGCGCGCTCGACGAAGGAGCGCTCCGCCTCCTCATGGCGGCCTCCGAGATCGTGCAGCCGGTGGCACCGGCGCTCGATCCACTCCTCAAGGCCGCCGCCGCGGAGGTGCTCGAGGCGCTGTCGGCCTCGATCGCGGGCGAGACGGCGCGGATCGCCCACGACGATGCGACGCTCCGGCGCGAGACGACGATGATCCTGGTCGATGCGCTGATCCGCACCCAGCGTGGCGCCGCGGCGCTGGTCGCCGCCGATCGCGGTCGCGCCCGCGCGCTGAGATCGCTCGGGGCGGAGATTCGCACGCACGAACCGGCCGCGACGGTCGCGGCGTTCGACCCCGGCGGGCGCGAGGGCCTCGCGCTGATCGAGGCCGCGGCGCGCCATCTGATGGCGCGCGCCGGCGCGATGCGCGCGGCGGAGGGCGCATCACCGGCGCTCGACGCAGCGGCGCTCCCATCGCTCGCGGCGCGGATCGGCGCGCCGGTTCTCCTTCTCCAGCCAGTGCCGGGGCGGCTCGCGCTCTTCGTTCTCGGCGTCGACGGCGCGGTCGCGATTCGGTTCGCGGCGCTCGCGCCGGACGCCGTGGCGACGGCGATCGCGGCGGCCAATCGTGCGCTCGGGATCCACGCGACACTCCGCGGCGGGCTCGCCCCGGCGCAAGGGCCTGCCGACCTCGACGCCCTTCTCGGCGAGCTCCATGCCGCGCTGATCGCGCCGGTCGCCGATCTCCTCGCCGGTCACGACCGCCTCGTCGTCGTCCCCTATCGCGAATACGCGCTCGTTCCCTATGCCGTGCTCCTCGACCGCGACGGCCGCGCGCTCGCCGAGACGACGGCGGTCTCGATCGCGGCCTCGCTCGCGGTGCTCGACGCGGCGATGCACGTGCCCACGAGAGCCTGGCACGAACGGCGGCGCGCCTATGTCGTCGGCGACCCGGCGTTCGGCGCCCGGCATCTCTTCGCGCGCCTCCCGTCCGCGGCGACGGAGGCGAGGGCGGTCGCGACGGCGATCGATGCGGCCGGCCTGACGGCGGAGCCGGTCCGCGTCGTGACCGGAGATGCGGCGACCGAGGCCGACTGGCGCGCGCACGCGCCGGGCGCGAGCCTCGTCCACCTCGCCTGCCACGCCGAGCTCCGCGAGCCGGTCGATACGTCCTATCTCCTCCTCGCGCCGCACGGGCCGCATGACGGCATGCTGCTCGCCGGCGAGATCGGCGACGTCCGGCTCGACGAGGGGCTCGTCTTTCTCGCCACGCGCGAGAGCGGGCAGGGCTGGCCGACGACCGACAGCGTCGTCGGCCTGGGACGCTCCTTTCTCGCCGCCGGCGCGCGTGCCATCATCCTCTCCTTGTGGCGGGTCGAGGATCATGCCGGCGCGTATCTGGGCGCGGCGTTCTATCGCCATTTCACGGCGCGGCCGGCGGATGGGCCGGCGAGCGCGCTCCGGGCGGCGATGATCGAGACGCGGAACGCGCTCGCGACCGGGGCGATCCGGCAGGACGACGGCACCGCGCTGCCGCCGCATCCGGCGCTGTGGGCGGCCTATGTCGTCGTCGGCGACGCCGGTCCGGATTTCGTTTCGGCGTAGAGGGGGAGGGGAGAATGCCAGGCAAGAATTGGCTGATCGCCGAGGGCACGACGCTCGAGGCCGCCGCGATCCGTGGCATCGAGCGCGCGCTTGCGCCGACGGTGCCGGGCGGGCGCACGCGCGGCGGCAGCCTGGCGCAGCTCGTGATCCGGTTCCACGATATCGTCATCCACAACAACAGGAAGTGGTGGGGTGGCGCCGATATCCGGATCGACGTTCTCGTCGTCCACGACAATGGCGCGGCGGGGCAGGCGGAGAGCTTCTATCAGCCGACCACGTTCCGCTTTCCGCGGGTCAAGGACGGCGAGCGCCTGCCGACCGACGGCGGGCTCCTCGTCTTCTACGGCCGGCCGCAGCACTTCGTCGACATCGCGATCACCGTCTCGCGCGACCGCAAGGACTCCGCCGATCTCGCGACGCTCCTCAAGAACCAGGCCGGCGATGCCGACGTGAAGGGCAGTCTCGATGCGCTGCTCGGGCTCGCGATCGCCGCGCCCTAGGTCGCGCTCGTGACCGGCGCGGTCAAGGCGGCGGCGACGCTGGGCGAGCTCGGCTATCGGATCATCGCGGCCGCGACCAACGAGACGATCGGGCTCTACCGCGCGTCCTGGCTGCAGCATACCGACAGCTTCGGTCTCGGCCGACATCCGGGCAACGGCGTCCACCGGGTGAACGATCTGTCGTTCTGGTACGCGGTCGAGCGCGACGAGCCGGCGATCGGCGGCCCGTGAGGTCGGCTCAGGTGAGGACGAGATCCTCGCGGAGGATCCCCATCACCAGGAAATCGTGCCAGCTGCCGTCACGGAAGACCGCGCGCCGGAGCGTGCCCTCGTGCTGGAAGCCGACCGAGCGATAGCAGCGCACCGCGCGCTCGTTATAGGCGATCACGTTGAGCGTCACGCGGTGCACGCCGAGCTCGTCGAAGGCATGCTTCAGCGCGAACCGCAGGAGCTCGCGGCCATAGCCCTGGCCCCACACCTTGGGCGCGAGCACGGTCGCGAGCCGATAGTCGCGGTTCTTCGCCTCGCCGCCCCACATGTGGACCATACCGACGAGGTCGCGGCCGTTGAGCTCCTCGGCGCACAGGAACATGAGCGCGGTCGCGCTCCAGTTCTGCATGATGTCGACCACCTGGCTCGGACCCTTGGGCACGATCGCGTGCTCGGTCTGGAGGCGCATCAGCGCCGGGTCGTTCCACCAGGTCCAGAAGGTCGGGCTGTCGGCGGGGACGAAGGCGCGGAGCCAGAGGCGCTTGGTCTCGAACATCGGCCTCGCTCCGCGCGCTCGCTCAGTCCTTAGCCGGCCACTGGCCGATCTCGGTGAAGAACTTGATCGCGCCCGGGTGATAGGGAACATCGCCCTTCTCGGTCATCTTCCTGGGATCGAAGCGGGCGAAGATCGGCGCGGTCGCGAGAAGATCGGCGTGTCCCTCGTGCAGCACCTTGGTGATGCGGTAGACGAGATCGTCCGGGGTCCGGTCATTGGTCGTCATGAAGAAGCTGTAGCCCATGATCCAGGTCGGGCTGACGATGCCGACATTGGCGGGCGCGGGCTCGTAGAGGATCGGCCGCGAGCGGAGGATCGCCTGCATGCGCGCGACCGCCGCGGGCGCGGTGTCGATCGAGAGGAACCGCACGCCGCCGCGGGCGGAGAGCTCGGCGTGGACCTTCTGCACCTGCGCGACGCCGACCCCGACGGTCACCACATCGACACGGCCCTGCGACAGGAACTCCGTGCCGACGAGCTGGTTGACGGCCGGCACCTCCTTCATGTCGGCGCCGGTGAGCCCGCCATTGGCGAGGAGCGCCGCCTGGGTCGTGCGCGCGGCGGTCTGGCCCGGATAGCCGGCCGGGATGCGCGTGCCCTTGATGTCGGCGATGGTCTTGACGGGCGAATCGGCCGCCACCAGGACGCCGAGCGGCAGCGGGAAGATGATCGAGATGATGCGGATGTTGCGGTTCGGCTTGCCCTCGAACGCACTCGTGCCGGCATAGGACGCGTGCACCTCGTCGACATTGATGCCGCCGAAATTGATCTCGTTGCGATCGAGGAGCGGGATGAAGGTCGAGGTGCCGGCCATCGGCTGCACCCGGATCTGGATCTTGAGCTTCTCGTCGAGCAGCTTGGCGATCGCGGCACCGGAGGTGAACGCGAGCGAGCCTTGCGGGTTCGTGCCGTAGACGAAGATCTCGGTCTGCGCCGCGGCCGGGCCGGCGACGAGGAGGGTGGTGAGCGCGAGGACGGCGCGTCGCATCGTCTGGCCTCCGATCGGTTGCGCGGGTCGCCTGAGCGGGTCGGTTTTCGACATCCTGCCCGTTTTGCCTGTCGACGGAAACAGGCGAGGTGGTGCCGTCAGCGTCCGCGATCGAAGATCGCCTTGAGGCGCTGCGGCGAGACCGGCAACTGGGTGACCGCGCCGGGCATGCCGATCGCCACGTCGATCGCCGAGGCGATCACCGCGCCGACCGAGTTGATCCCCGCCTCGCCGGCCCCCTTGATGCCGAGCGGGTTGCGCGGGCTCGGGCAGTCCTCGCGGAGGATGATCTCGATCTCTGGCGCCTCGCTCATCGTCGGCATCAGATAGTCGGCGAAGGTGACCGACTGCGGCTGGCCGCGCTCGTCATAGACGAACTCCTCATAGAGCGCGCCGCCGAGGCCCTGCATGAAGCCGCCGACGATCTGGCCCTCGACCATCATCGGGTTGACCGCGCGCCCGACGTCATAGGCGATGAGGAATTTCTCGACCGTGACCGCGCCGGTCTCGCGATCGACGCCGACCACGGCGATGTGGATGCCGTACGGGCAGGCGAGATGCTCGGTCCGGTGCCAGCCGTCGGCCGCGAGCCCCGGCTCGCGGGCGCCGAGCGTCTTCGCGTTCGGGTGGAGGCTCGCCGCGATCGCGCCCAGCGCGATCGATCCGCCGGCCGGCCGATCGGTCCGCACCACCTCGCCGTCGACGACGTCGAGCGCCTCGATCGGCGCCTGCAGGAGCTCGGCGGCGACCTCGAGGGCCTTCCTGCGCACCGCGAGGGCTGCGATGTGGGTCGCGTTCCCGGTCATCACCGTCGCGCGCGATGCGTGGGCGCCGATGCCGTAGGCGATGCGGTCGGTCTGTCCGTGGACGACCCGGACGCGCTTGTAGTCGACGCCGAGCGCATCGGCACAGATCTGGGCCATCGCGGTCTCGAAGCCCTGGCCGATCGAGGCGCCGCCGGTGACGACCTCGACCGCACCGGTCGAATCGACCGAGACGCGCGCGCCGTCGGCGGGCCCGGCGCCGCTTTTCTCGACAAAGATCGCGATGCCGGCCCCCACCGCCTCGCCCGCTTCGCGCCGGCGGCGGAGATCGGCCTGAAGCGCATCCCAGCCGATGTGCTCGAGCGCGCGGTCGAGAAGGCCGTGATAGTCGCCCGAGTCGAACTCGGCGTCCTCGCCGAGGACGATGAGCGGACGGAGATAGGGCATCTCGGCGGCGCTGATGAGGTTCTTCCGCCTGACCGCGAGCCGGTCGAGCCCGAGCCGGTCGGCGACGGCATCGACGAGCCGCTCGCGCACGAACGAGCTCTCGTAGCGTCCGGGCGAGCGATAGGTCGCGGCCGGCGTCTTGTTGGTGAGCCGGTAATGGCCGGCGACGCGATAGGCCGGCACGCGATAGGGGCCGGGCAGGATGCCGAGCGTCATGTCGACGACGCGCATCGCGTGCGTGCGCGGATAGGCGCCCTGGTCGTGGAAGAACTCGTCGTCGATGCCGAGGATCGTGCCGTCCGCCTTGACCGCGATCTTCGCCCGGTGGCGCTGCTGGCGCGACTGGTTGGCGGTCATCAAATGCTCGTGGCGATCCTCGATCCACTTGACCGGCCGCTCGAACCGCATCGCGGCGGCTGAGACCAGGAGGTCCTCGGGATAGAGCTCGCCCCTGATGCCGAAGCCGCCGCCGGTGTGCCCCTCGTAGAGCTGCACCGAGGACGGCGCGCGGCCGAAAGTCCGCGCGAGCGCGTCGCGGTTCCGGTGCGGGATCTTCGCCGCGCCGTAGAGCTCGAGCGTGTCGGTCGCCGCGTCATAGCGCGCGATCGCGCCGCGCGTCTCCATCGGCACGCCCGAATGGCGGCCGATCTGGAGATCGAGCTCGATCACCTGGTCGGCCGCGGCGAGCGCTTCGTCCATGTCGCCATAGCCCTGGGTGAGAACGCCCGGCTCGGTCGAGCGGCCGGGCTCCCATTCGCCCGGTGGATCACAGGCATCGAGGATCGGCGGCAGCTCCTCGATGTCGACCATGACGAGCTCGGCCGCATCCTCGGCGACATAGGCGTCGTCGGCGAAGACCGCGGCGATCGGCTCGCCGACATAGCGCACGCGGCCGCGCGCCAGCACCGGCTGGCGGTAGGCCTCGAGCCGCTCGATCCGCCCCTCGCGGAAATCGATCGGCGGCACCTCGGGGATGTCGTCCGCGGTCCATAGGGCGAAGACGCCCGGATGAGCGAGGGCGGCCGCCTTGTCGATCGCACGGATGATGCCGTGGGCGTGCGCGGAGCGGACGATCCGCACGTGGAGCTGGTGCGGAAACGAGATGTCGGCGGCGAAGCGGCCGCGGCCGGTGACGAGCGGCGGATCCTCGATCCGCTCGAACCGGCCGCCGATCTGGGGCGTCCTGGCGCGGGCCATCAGCGCACCTTTTTCTTCGCCATCGCGTCCGCCGCCGCGCGCACCGCCTTGAAGATCGCGGCGTAGCCGGTGCAGCGGCAGAGATTGGACGAGAGCGCCTCGCGAAGCGCGTCGTCGTCGATGTCGGGCTCCTTGGCGAGCACGCCCGCGGCGAGCATCAGGAAGCCCGGCGTGCAGAAGCCGCACTGGAGCGCGTGGTTCGCCATGAAGGCGCGCTGCAACGGATGGAGCGCGGCGCGGCTGCCGAGGCCTTCGACGGTCGTGATCGCCGAGCCGTCGGCCTGGACGGCGAACATTAGGCACGCGCGCATCGGCTCGCCGTCGACGAGGACGGTGCAGGCGCCGCACACGCCGTGCTCGCAGCCGATATGCGTACCGGTGAGGCCGCAGCCGTCGCGGATCGTGTCGGCGAGCGTGCGCCGCGCCTCGACCGCGAGCGTGTGGCGCCGGCCGTTGACAACGAGGGTGATGGTGTGGAGGTCGGTCATCGGGCGGAGTCCTCGAGCGCGCGCCGCACCAGCGTCCGGACGAGATCGCGCCGGTAGCGGGCAGAGGTGTTCACGTCTTCCATCGGGTCGGTCGCGGCGGCGGCGGCATCGGCGGCGGCGGCGAAGGTCGCGGCGTCGGGCGCGCGGCCGTCGAGCACGCGCTCCGCCGCG
>Ga0194132_10004078_pt1 | contig 25225 bp, 20 predicted proteins | sample TA2KigOf80mmetaG_FD_148612 | JGI IMG/M metagenome (GOLD analysis project Ga0194132, IMG submission 148612) | Freshwater microbial communities from Lake Tanganyika, Tanzania - TA2015054 Kigoma Offshore 80m | ecosystem: Environmental > Aquatic > Freshwater > Lake | place: Tanzania: Lake... | reverse complement strand
TCCTCAACCGTGTCCCCTTCTTGACGCGCCGCAATCACCCGCCTACGCAGGTCAATTCCTAGGGCCCTAGCCATTCTCAGTTGGCGGATTCGCGTGGAGCTTTTTTATTATACGTGAAAATGCTCTAACATCGTGGCCGCGATCATCCCGTTGAACCACCTCTCGGCAGTTTCGAAACTGCTACCGGCCTTGATCCAGCCGGCTCTCTCGTCGAGGTCTTCGAAGCCTGGGGCTCGATCTCAACGCGAAAGGCCCTGCTTCTTCCGTAGGCGCTTTTCGGCTTCTTCAAGAGAAATCCCCTCGCCGCGCTCCGCGTGCTCCATGCCTCACCGAATGGCGGCGAGAGTTTCGGCGCGATCGAGCCGGTCGAGCATCTCCTGGTGGCTCTCGGCGTTCTGCACCACGAGTTCAGCCTGTCCGTTGACGGTCAACACGAGCGGAGCCTTCTTCGCCTTGAACTGGCTGACGTAGTCTTGATACTCCGTTGGAACTCGGTCACGGAGCGAACTTCTCTGAGATCAATCATGGGCAGCGTCCATCGCACCATGTTTAAATTTAATTAAAGCAGATAATTGCACGGTGGGGTAGTGTCCGCGAACCGCCGTTCCCACGCTGGACCGGATTTACGAACACGCACTATCCACCGGCGGCTGGAAGCTGTGGGCCGGCATGGGCTCAGCCAAAGCGGCGGTCGAGAGAATGTGGACAAACGCCCACGCGGAAGCGGGAGGCTCCAATCACTAATGAATCCTGCTCTCAATGGGACATTGAATAGATCACATAATTGATCCCCAGCCGCATGCCGAGCGAGGAGTACTTCTCTGGATACCGCGGATCGTCAGCCATGTGCCAGGAGTCGCCCAGGTCCGAGTTGAACGTGATCGCAACGATCACCCGCCCCTTGTCATCCCGGATCGCGCGCCAGTGCGGCACGATCCCGTCGGCGCGGTAGGGCACTCCGCGGTACATCATCACCCGGAAGTTGCCGATCTGGAACCGCTCGTTGAGGTCGTACAGTGTGTGGAAGATTGGATCGTCATCGGCCAGCTCTTCGATCTCGCTCCCGGGCAGAATCATCCGGATCCCGTCCATGAACCCCTCCCACTCATCGGTTCCGAAGAAGCTGTCGCACAGCATGAATCCGCCGCGCATCAGGTAGTCGCGGATCTTGGCTGCCTGCGCTTCGGTCAGGCTCCAGGCGCCGGGCAGGGCGACATGAAGGTAGGGCCAATTGTAGATGTCGTCGCCGTCGTCGGGATTGACGGGCTGCTCGACCGACCGCACATCCACCCGCGTCAGCCGCCTCAGGATCGCGGCGAACGTGCGGTCGCCCTTGGGATAGTCGACCGTCCAGGCGGTGCCGCCTTCGAGCCAGTTGCCGCCGCGGCCAAATCCACCCACGCCGCGGTAGCCCGACGAAGGGTACATGAGACGGCCGAGGACGAGCTCGGTCCGCGCCTGGTAGTCCGGCGGGAGCGCCGCTGCCGTGTCCCAGCCTTCAAGCGGCGGATACTCGCGGAACGGACGCTGGGCCAGCACCAGCCCGGCCGAGGCGAGGACCGCCGCCCATCCCCACACCGGAATCCGTGCGCGCGGCAGCATCAAGAAGCTAGCTTATCGAACCTGGCTCCTGCGGCTCGGCGCGCCGCGGTATTGCCGTAGGGTTTTTGATCCTCGACTCCGCTCTCCCTTGTGACGGCGGTTGAGCCGCCGCAACGAAAGGAACCGCACTCTTCAACCTCCTGACCTCGACCAATTCGCGCGCTACTTTCACGGGCAGGCGACCCTGTTCATTATCGCGACCGGGCGCTTCTTCTCGATTCCGCCAGTTTCATGTGATCGATCCGGGCCGCTGGTTCCGTTTACCAGGATGAGGCGCAACAAAGGCCGGTCGTATGAGGTTGCACGATTGCCTGGTCACCTCGATGAAAGCCCGCTAGGCTCCCCTAGTAGAGAGGCGTGGAACGGCGGCGCGGCGGCCCGCATCACCGGAGCGTGGCCGCCTGGCTGCGAATCTCCCGGATCAAAACGGACCTCGGGGAGTTGCCCGCCACCTCGAACAGCCTGAGGATCTGGACTTTACCTTCCTTGTACCGCCACACCTCGGGGAATCCGAGCGCGGCAAAGAGCGGCAGCTTCTCAATGGAATCGCTCGTGATGTCCACCTCGATCACCAGGTCCGGCGGCGGATCCGTGGCGAAGTCGATCTGTTTCCTGCCCCGGACGAGCGGCTCGTTGCGGACGTAATAGGCAGCGTCTGGCTCCACTCCGAGGTCCGGCCTCCGGATGGTTGTGGACCGGATGGGCAGGATCTCGATTCCCAGCGCTTCAGCGAGAGAACTGACTACAGAGGGCACGGTGATCTCGAGCGTCCCTTCGAAGTAGGCATGGCGCAGGTTTCCCCCGGCGTTCCATGCGGCGGCGCGCTCAAACTCTGCCCAAGTGGCTCAATCTTACCGTGGAGTCCGCGGCTCCGCCCGCTACACTGAAACTTGGACCTCTCTCCCCGCCAGACCCGCGTCCTTTACCCGACCGGCTGGAAGCCCGTGCTGGTGGTGGTGATCGACACCGAAGAGGAGTTCGACTGGTCAGCGCCGCTCAACCCGCAGTCCACCAGCGTCCGTGCGATGGCCTCGGTCCTCAAGGCCCAGCGGATCTTTGACGAGTACGGAATCCGCCCCACCTACGTGATCGACCACCCGGTCGCCTCCCAGCCCGCGGGCTCGGCCCCGCTCCAGGAAATTGCCGCCAGCGGCCGTTGCGAGATCGGCGCGCACCTCCACCCCTGGGTCAATCCGCCGGTGGAGGAGCCGGTGAACCTGTACAACTCCTACGCCTGCAACCTCCCCGCGCCGCTCGCACGCGAAAAGCTCCGGCGCCTGGGCGCGGCCATCAGCGCCACGTTCGGATTCCCGCCCCGCAGCTACAAGGCCGGGCGCTACGGCATCAGCGCCGCTATGATTCCGGCTTTAAAGGAAGAAGGCTACGAGGTCGATCTCAGTACAGCGCCTCCATTTGACTACCGGGGCGACGGGGGGCCTGATTTCACCCGGTCGCAGCCGGACTGCTACTGGCTCGGCGGGAAGAACGAGATGCTGGAAATTCCGACCACTGGGGCTTTTGTCGGCTGGGGGCCAATGGCGCCGCGCCTGCGATTCGCACAGGCCTCTACCCGTTTAGGGGAGAAACTGCGGATACCGGGTATACTATCCAGATTGGGCGTCGTGGACCGGCTCCGGCTCTCGCCGGAAGGTTTTACATCGGAGGAGCACCGCAAGTTGACCCAGTTCCTGGTGGACCGTGGAGTGGGAGTGCTGACGTTCAGCTTCCACAGTCCCTCGCTTGAGCCGGGCCACACGGCCTACGTGCGCAGCCAGGCGGATCTTGAGGATTTCCTCGGAAAGTTCCGCCGCTATTTTGACTACTTCTTCGGCCAGTTGGGAGGCCGGACCATGACCGCGCTCGAGGTCAAGCGCGCGTTGGCAATCGGAAAGGAATCATGAAGGTACTTGGAATTTCACCCTTGGACAAGGACGCCAGCGCGTCGCTTGTCGAGGATGGCCGGATTCTGTTCGCGGCGGGCGAGGAGCGGTTCAGCCGGCAGAAGCAGCACGCCGGCTTCCCCCGCCAGGCGATCGAGGCCGCGCTGAAGGCCACGGGCACAAAGATCGAAGAGATCAGCGCCGTCGCCTACGCCTTCCTCACCTGGGACCAGGAGGAGCGCGCAATCGAGCAGAGCTTCGCCGCCGAGCGCGCCGCCGCCAACGGATTCCGGCACAGCCGCCTGCCCGAAGATCTGGACAACGCCGAGCAGCGGGTCCCGCCGCGCACCAAGCCGGTGCCGGGCTTGCGGCATGCGAACCAGAGCCGGGACCGGGGCCTGGCCCACAACGCGTTCTACCGGATCGCCGGTGGATCTCCTCTTACAGCCTCGTTCCTCGAAGAACGCGCCAAAGAGGAATGGAAGACGGGCGGCGTCGCCGAACACCGCCACTGGCAGCAGGAGCTCCACGCGGGGCTCAAGGAGTTCGGGCTTCTCGGGAAACTGAAGCGGTTCGAACACCACTTGTCGCACGCCGCCAACTCGTATCTGGCGAGCGGACTCGAGCGCGCTCTGATCGTCACACTCGATGGCTATGGAACCGGGCTCGCCGGCTCAATCAGCCTCGGGGAGGGCGGCAAGATCCGGCGGCTGCACAACATCCGCTATCCGAACTCGCTCGGGACCTTCTACGAGGCGGTCACCTCTTCGCTCGGATTCCGCGCCGACCGCCACGCGGGCAAGATCGTGGGCCTGGCGGCCTACGGGGATCCGTCCGTGCTCACCGATGTTCTGATGGACCGGATCGAGATCAAGGACGGCGGCTACCGGCTTCACGAAAACCTGAATATCTACTTCTCGCGCCATCTGGCCGCGCGGTTCCCGATGGTGGACGTGGCGGCGGCCTATCAGACGGCGCTCGAACGGGTCGCCTGCGCGGTGGTGTCGTATTGGGTGAAGCAGACCGGGTGCGACGCGGTCGTGCTCTCGGGCGGCGTCGTGGCCAACGTCAAGATGAACCAGCGCATCTATGAGGTGGATGGCGTCAAGCGCCTGTTCGTTTATCCGAATATGGGCGACGGCGGCTGTGGCACGGGTCTGGCGCTGTATATGACCTGGCCGGGCGGCGTGGGCCAGCCAATCGGCGATGTCTATCTTGGGCCGGGTTACACCGAAGCCGAGATCCGCGAGTCGCTCGACCGTGCCGGGCTCACCTACACGCGCCCCGGCTACATGGCGGCGGAGGTGGCGCGGCGGATCCACAAGGGCGAGGTCGTGGCGCGCTTTGCGGGCCGGATGGAGTATGGTCCGCGGGCGCTCGGAAACCGTACGATCATGTATCACGGCCGGGATCCGGAGGTGAACCAGTGGCTCAACCAGCGGCTGGGCCGGACCGAGTTCATGCCTTTTGCGCCGGTGACGCTGTGGGAGGCGCGCGGGAAGTGCTACTCCAACATCGGCGGCGGAGAGCACACGGCCGAATTCATGACGTTGACGTTTGACTGCACCGGCTTCATGAAACGGGCCTGCCCGGCGGCGGTCCACGTCGATGGGACGGCACGGCCGCAGTTGATCCGGCGGGAGAAGAATCCGGACTACTATGACATCCTCAAGGAGCACGAGAAGCTGTCGGGATCGCCGTCGGTGATCAACACGAGCTTCAACATGCACGAGGAGCCGATCGTGTGCTCGCCGGACGACGCGGTCCGGGCGTTTTTGGATGGCCGGATCGATGGTTTGATCGCGGGTCCGTTTTATGTGGAGAGTCCGTACCTGGGAAAGAAGTGAGGACGTAATCGGGCGCTGCCACAGCCAGCCGCCCCAATGCCGCAGCCTGCTAGCCACAACAGCTCCTGCCATCGCCGAAACGCATTGAGTCCGCGGAGTGGAGCGAAGACCGGCGTTCCCGCGCAAGCGGCAGGTGAATGCTGCCACCACCCACCGCACCCCTATCGTCACCTTCTCTCTGCAGTCACTCAGGCCGACAGATTCCGCTACAGAGCCATTTCTACTTTGCGCCGACACCTGGCTCCGCACCTGGCTCCGCACCATTGACACCCGCCCACGAATGTGATAGATCTGATTACGCTAAGAACCTGGAGACGAGGTCGCAACAAGATAATGAGCCGCCAACGTGATTTGTTCCGCCTAGCCGCTCGTTTCGTGCTCGCTGGGCTTTCCATTGAGAGCTGCCTTGCGCAAACCAGCGCGGGTTCGATCAGCGGTGTCATCTCCGATTCGGCGGGCGCCGTGATCCCGGCCGCCGAGGTCAAGATCCTCAACACGGCCACAGGCGTTTCGCGGCAAACCGTCTCCAACGACACCGGCTACTTCACGTTTACCGGGGTCCTGCCGGCGATCTACGAGTTGAATGTTTCCGCGAAGGGCTTCAAAGCCGCGTTGCGAAAGGGACTGGAACTCCAGGTCGGTCAGGCGCTCCGCTCCGACGTGCAACTCGAAGTCGGCGACCTAGTCCAGACCGTCGAGATTCAGTCGGCTTCGCCGCTACTCGAGAGTACGAGCACCAAGATAGGAACGGCGGTTGAGACCAAGCAGGTCACGGAACTGCCGCTCAACGGAAGGCAGTTCGGACAATTGATCCTGCTCACGCCGGGGGCGCTGCCGATCGCCTTGGGGCAGTCCACGGCGTTCAAGGTACAGTTGGGCGCCGGTTCCTACTCGCCGGTGATCAACGGCCAGCGCAGCCGTTACAACAACTTCACCCTCGACGGCGTGGAGAACAACGACCCCATGTTCAACAGCTACGCGATGAATCCGTCGGTGGACGCCATTCAGGAGTTCTCTGTACAGTCGCGTGGCGGTGTGACCGAGCAGGGCCGCTCGATGGGTTCCGATATTGTCGTGGTTACCCGGTCTGGCACGAATCAATATCGCGGAACGCTGTTCGAGTTTCTGCGCAACACGAAGCTTGACGCACGGAACTTCTTCGATCCCGTGCGGCCCACGTTCAAACAGAATCAGTTCGGCGGCACTTTCGGCGGCCCGGTCCGTCTGCCCAAGTACAACGGCCGCGACCGGACTTTCTTCTTCGGCTACTACGAAGGCTTCCAGTTTGTACGGGCATCCAACAGCATCAGCACCGTTCCGACCGCAGCAATGGCCGACGGCGATTTTACCGAAGCGGGGCAGCCGGTCATCTACGACATCCTCACAACCCGCGCGGACTCGAGCGTTCCAGGAGGCTCTACGCGGTCGGTGTTCCCGGGCAACCGCCTCCCTGCGGCGCGAATCAACGCACTGGCGCAGAACCTGATCAAATCGGTCTACCCGCCCACGAACGCGCCCGGAATTACGCGCAACTTTGTCAACACCAACCCCACGAGGCAGGAGGCTGACCAGGCCTCGGCGCGAATCGACCATAGGATCTCCGGAAGCAACAGCCTGTTCGGACGGATCACCTACAACGACGGCTATAACTCGACACCCGGCGGCATCCCCGCGGTGAGCACGTTCCTCACCAACACAGCCTGGAACGCTACGGTCAGCGACACGCACATCTTTCGTCCGAACCTGATCGGCCACTTCCAATGGGGCTTCAATCGCTACACCTCCAATCGGAAGGGCAGGCCTCTGCCGGATTCGATCTTGCAGGCTGCGACGTGGGACAAGGTATTCCCGAGCGGACCGCCAGACTTGCTCATGCTCTCACTCGGCATCACCGACTTAGCTGGCGCCGGCGGCAGCTTCACTCCCATCGGTCCGCACAACTACTATCAGAACGTCGCGGACTTGACCTGGATCAAGGGAAAGCACTCTTTCAAGACCGGACTCACCATCAGCTATCTGAACAGCTTTCAGGCGAGCCCGCAGGCGAGTATCGGGTTCAGCCGGCGACCGACGTCGAATCTCGTGGACCTGCGCGGCACGGGTCACGGAGCGGCTACTTTCCTGTTGGGGCTGCCTACCGACGCGAGGCGCGCTGCCGGCGACACGTCGGCAAAGTTGAGCCAGTTCGAGTATCACGGATTTCTGCAGGATGAGTTTCGCGCCAGCAAAAACCTCACTATCACCGCTGGCCTTCGATACAGCTACGTGCAGTCGATGAAAGAGGCGCGCAATGCCTACAGCGGGCTCGACGTACTGACGGGCAACTATCTGTTGGCGGTGAAGAATCCGGTCACCGGGGCCGGTCCGAACCTGCGGCAGCGGTGGGTGGATCCCGACTGGAACAACTTTTCCCCACGCATCGGCATCGCCTACCTGTTGGGACAGATAACGACGATCCGGGCCGGGGCAGGCATCTACTACTCCTTCACGGATTTCGTACAGTACTACGCCGATCCGGCGGGCAACTGGCCGTTCGGATTTTCCGAGACGGTGGGCCCGCTGAACGATTTCAACGTGGATTCCGCACTCACGAACCCGTTCAGCGCCTCGGCCGGTGCGCGGTTGCCCCAGAGCCCGGAAGGACAAGGCGGCTACGCGATGAATCCGCGCATGAAGACTCCCTACTCGACTCAGTGGAACTTCAGTATCCAGCGGCAACTGCCCGGCGAATTTCTCCTGGATCTCAGCTACGTCGGATCGAACTCCGTCAAGCTCCTTCAGACTCGCGTCGAGAACCAGGCCATTCCGGGACCGGGACCCGTACAGCCACGCCGGCCGCTTCCCAACTACACCGCGGTCAACTGGGACGACAATGGTCCGCCCTCCAACTACAACGGATTCTCGGTGAAGTTCCAGAAGCGATTCGGCTCCGGCCTGTCGTTTCTGACCAGCTCCACCTGGGGCCATAACCTCGACGTCTTCTCGACCGAGCGGGGCGGGACTACTGGCGGTCCCCAGGATCCATTGAACTGGAGGCCCGACTACGCCAGCTCGACGGCCGACATGAGACTCAACTGGCTGTTCAGCAACGTCTACGAGCTCCCGTTCGGGAAGGGGAAGCGATGGCTCACATCCGGCATTCCTCGCTATGTGTTGGGCAACTGGCAATGGTCCAACATCGTCGCCTTGTATGGAGGCCAGCCTGTGAACGTGTCACTTGGCTTCGACAACGCTTCGCTCGGACGCGCCGGCGGACAGCGGCCGAATGTCTCAGGGAGTCCCCTACTCAGCGGCAGCGAGCGGACGCGCCTCCGCTGGTTTAACACAAGAGCCTTCAGCGCTCCGGCGCAACTGCGATTCGGAAACGCCGGAAGGAACCTGTTCCGCGGACCGATGACAAAGAACTACGATACCTCGATCGCCAAGAACTTCCCGATCGGCGAGCGTCGCAGTCTCCAGTTCCGGGCGGAACTGTTCAATGCGTTCAACGCGGTCAATTTCGGCGCGCCGGTTTCGAGCTTCAGCAGTCAGGATTTCGGAGTCATCCTCAGCGCGCGAGCCTCGCGCAGCGTGCAGTTCAGCCTGAAGCTCGCCTTCTGATGGGAATGGAGACCGGAGGCCGAAGGGCGATGAAGCCCAATGAAGTGCGGCGGCGGGAGGTGGTGACCGGCTTGGCAATCAGCCCGGCTACGCTGCTGCCGGTTGCATCCCTGGCGGCGCCGCCGGTGTGGAAACCCCGGCTCTTCAGCCCGGCGCAGGTGGAAATGGTTGCGACGCTCGCGGAGATTATGATTCCGCAGACAGACACCCCCGGAGCACGGGCGGCCCTTGTTCACGAACACATCGACCTGGTATTGAGCGAGGAGTCCGCGGAGGTCAGGCAGCGGTTCTTCGACGAGCTGGCCTGGGTCGACGCGACCAGTCAACAGCGCTACCAACTCTCTTTTGTCCGCCTCGACAGCCAGCAGCAGGTGGACATCGTGACTGCGATGTCGCGGCCAGGCAGCCCCGGGCATCAGTTCTTTCTGGACTTCCGCAGACGAACCGTCTTCGCCTACTACACCTCTGAGACCGGGTTGCGTCAGGAACTGAACTACCAGGGGCATCAGATATTGGAGAGCTGGCCCGGATGTCCGCATCCTGACCACCATGGCGACGAGGCGTAGTGGAGGGATCATGAAGACGTACGATGTTCTGATCGTGGGAACTGGCGCGTCGGGCGGCATGGCGGCCAAGGTTCTCACCGAACACGGCCTGGAGGTGCTTCTGCTTGAATCCGGACCGGCGGTGAAGTCCTCGCAGTTCAAGACACACGCGTTGCCGTATCAGTTCCCTTTTCGGGGTGTAGGCAGTCCGAGTAAGATTCGGACCGAAGGCCCCCGCGCGGCCAGCGAATACACTCCGTTTCCCGGATACTATGCCGAATTCAGCCAGCATCCATACACCACGCCCAAGGATCAGCCGTGGGATTGGTCGCTTCGATCGCGCATTCTCGGCGGGCGGACTCTACACTGGGGACGCCAGTCGTTCCGGCTTGCCGAGTACGATTTCAAGGCGGCCTCGCGGGATGGCTACGGTGCGGATTGGCCGTTCACCTATCAGCAACTGGCGCCCTACTACGACAAGGTGGAGGCCTACATCGGCGTACAGGGACGGCGCGAAGGTTTGACGCAGATTCCAGACGGAGTGTTCCAGCCGGCGTTCGCGTACAACTGCTACGAACACCTGATGCGCAAGGCGGCGCGAAATAAAGGATGGCACATGACCTCGCTGCGGGTAGCGCAGCTCAGCCGGCCCCATCGCCAGCGTCCGGCGTGCCACTGCTGCGGCGCCTGCGGCCACGGCTGCCACGTGAACGCGTTCTTCTCAAGCATCGCGGTGACGCTGCCGGACGCATTCGCCACCGGCAAGCTGACGCTTCGCACAGACTCGGTGGTCCGGCACGTGGTGACCGACCAGCAGGGACGCGTCAAAGGCGTGGGCTTCTTCGATCGGCAAACGAAAAAGTACGAGGAGGCCTTCGCCAAGGTCGTCGTACTGGCGGCGTCGACCCTCGAGTCGACGCGGATCATGCTCAACTCCACCTCCCGGGTTCATCCGAACGGGCTCGGCAATAGCAGCGGCGTGCTGGGGCACTACCTCAGCGATCATTTCACAGCCGGTTCGGTGATCGGATTGCTTCCGGAACTGGTGGGCTCCAAGATCCGGAACGAGGATGGCACGGCGAACGCTTCCTACATTCCGCGCTTCCGCAACGTGACGGAACGGCACAGCGGCTTCCTGCGCGGCTACGCAATCATGGTTCGCGGCGGCAGCCAGATCTTCCCGGCTCACGCCAACCTGATTCCCGGGTTCGGCGCCGGGTACAAGCAGCAGATCAAGAAAAACCATCCGGCCTGGGTGATGGTCTACGCACGCGGTGAGCCGCTCCAGGCCTATGAAAGCTGCGTCGAAATTGACCGGAAGGTAGTCGATGCCTGGGGCATTCCAGCGCTCCATATCCGTTATCACCGGACGGAGAACGATCGCGCGATGCTGAGCGACGCTTTCCTGAACCTGCAGGAGCTGATGGCAGCCGCTGGCGTTGCCGTACTGTCGGCGGACGAGTCGCTCAGTACGCCAGGAGCCATCAGTCACGAAATGGGCACCTGCCGCATGGGCAATGACCCCAAGACGAGCGTGCTGAACGCGTTCAACCAGTCGCATGAGGTGAAGAACCTGTTTGTGATGGACGGAGGCTGCTGGCCGAGTTCGACCTGTCAAAATCCTACAGAAACCATGCTCGCAATTGCGTGGCGGGCGAGCGACTATTTGGCCAGACAGGCGCGCCGGGGAGAGCTCGTGTAATAGAGGCGGCCTAATGGCTCTACCTATGGAGATGTTCACGGAGTCCGAATACGCGGCGCTTGAGGCCAAGGCGAATTACCGCAGTGAATTCATCAACGGCCAGATCAGCGCGATGGCCGGCGGGATCAGCACCCACGCGGCGCTGTGCCTTGCGGTTGGTTCGGCAATCCGGGCGAAGCTCAAGAACCGGTGCATGGCCTATGGCAGCGATCTCCGGATCCGGGTCCGTGCCACCGCCTTGCAGACCTATCCGGACGTGAGCGTGGTTTGCGGTCCCTGCCAGTACTGGGGAAAACACACGGACTGTGTGGAGAATCCGGTGGTCCTCGTGGAGGTGCTCTCAAGAGGCACGGCGGCCTATGACCGGGGCGCCAAGTTTGCCCACTACAAGCTGATTGAGTCACTACGGGAGTACGTTTTGGTCTGGCAGTCGCGCCGCGGATCGATGTCCACCGCCGCGGCGACGGCGGCCAGTGGGACCAGAACATAAGGTTTCCACGCCCATCCACGTGGTAGATCCAAGCCGGCAACGTCCGCCACGGACGGTAAGGATCACCTGAAGTTATACTCGTCACGAGGACGCGAACCATGACCGGCCTTCTCGTATCCGCCCTGCTCATGCAGGCACCGCAACCCATCTAAACCCCGTGGCAGGACGTGCCAGAAGCGTTCCGCAACCTTCCCATCGGCAAGCTCGCCATCCCGGAGACCCTGCCACAGTGGAAGGCCAACCGGAGCAAGGTGAGGGACATCGTGGTCCGGAGCCTGGGCGAGATGCCGCCGAGGCCGAAACCTTCCGCCGTCCGCGTGGTGACCGTGGACAGCAAGGAGGGCTACCGGATCGAGAAGTTCGTGTTCCACAACGGGGTCGACAGCGAGGTGCCCGGATACATCGCGATTCCCGAGGGCCGCGCCGGACGCCTGCCAGCGATCTTGACCATGCATGGGCACGGGTCGAGCAAGGAAAACATGTTCGGCTACCAGCCGACCTCGCAGGATGTGGCGGAGATGCTGTGCAAGCGCGGCTACGTGGTCATCGGCATCGACAACTACTTCAACGGCGAGCGGCGGGGCTCCGGTCCGGCGGGCCGTCTGGAGATGCAGGCGCGCGGGTCCGACCAGGAGATGTCGCTGTTCAAGCTCAACCTTTGGCTCGGGCGGACGCTGTGGGGCATGATGCTGCGCGACGAGCAGATCGCGCTGGACTACCTGGTGTCGCGGCCCGAGGTGGATGCCAACCGCATCGGCGCGCAAGGAATGAGCATGGGGTCGACGCGGGCCTGGTGGCTGGCCGCGATCGACGGCCGGATCAAGGCCGTGGTTGGCGTGGCGTGCTTCACCCGCTACGAGGACCTCATCGCGATCCGCGCCTTGCGAGCCCACGGGATCTACTACTTCGTGCCGGGGATCCTGAAGCATTTCGACAGCGAGGGCGTCATGGCACTGCTCGCGCCGCGGCCGTTCCTGGCGCTCACGGGCGACAGCGACGCTGGCTCGCCGCCAGAGGGGATGCGGAAGCTGGAGTCGATCCTCGGGCGGATCTACAAGGTCCACGGGCATCCGGAGGCGTTCGAGACCGTCGTCTACGAGCGCACGGGCCACGTGTACAACGATGACATGAAGGCGCGGATGGCCGCCTGGTTTGACCGGTTCCTGCGGTAGCCGGCGGGGGCGGTCAGTTTGACCGCGGCGATGGAAGCCAACGCGGACTACCGCAGCGAATTCATCAACGGCCAAATCACCGCCATGGCCGGCGCCAGCAGCACTCATTCCGAGTTGTGCGCGGCGATGATCACGGTGATTCGATCCCAGGTCAGGACCCGGCACTGCAGGTGTTCGACTGCAATCTACGGATCCGGGCCGGTGCCACTGGCCTGCAGACCTATCCGGATCTGAGCGCCGTGTGCGGACCGCTCAGCTACCTGGGGCAAACGCCCGGATGGCATTGAGAACCCGGTCCTGCTTGTGGAGGTTCTGTCCAAAGGCACGGCCGCCTACGACCGGGGCGCCAAGTTTGCTCACTGCCAGCATATTGAATCGCTTCGCGAGTACGTGTTGGTCTGGCAGACCCGCCAACGCATTGATGTCCGCCCCCGCGGAGACGATGGGAGCAAAACATCAGTTTGCCGCGCCCCTCCACGTGGTAGCCTCATCTGAGGTCTCCATGCGATTTGCCCTGTTCCTGCTCGCCGTTTCCGCGTCCGCCGCGCCAGACCAGGCCCGGATCCGCACGCAAGCGCAACGGTCGGCCGCGCTCCTTCAGAGGACCGCCGCGCAATGGAAAATGCCGTGCCTGTCCTGCCATCACCAGGCCCTGCCGGCGATGGCCCTTGAAGCCGCCCGGGTCCATGGAATCCCGGTGGAGGAGGCCTCCGCGCAGGCAGCGGCGCAGCGGACCTTCCGGTACCTGGGCAACCTCGAGGCCGCGGTCCAGGTGGAAATGCTGATCGACCCGGCGCTCAGCGAAGGCTATTCGCTTCTCGCCGCGCATGCCTCGGGCGTGCCGTCGAATCTGTCCGCCGCCGTCTATGCACGCCACCTCGCCCGCTTCCAGCGTCCCGATGGACATTGGCCGACGCTCGACGGCCGGCCTCCGCACAGCGCGGGACGCTTTGTAGCCACGGCCGTGGCGGCCCGCGCCATGGATCTCTACCTGCCCCTGTCGCTGACGGCGGACAAGAAGGAGCGGATGGAGCGCGCACGGAAGTGGCTGGCGGCGGCGAATCCTGAGTCCACCGAGGACCTCACCTACCGCCTCCTCGGACTCCTGTGGACCGGAGCACCCTCGGCCGGGCGCCGCCAAGCCATTCAGGATCTCGCCTCCGCGCAGCGTCCCGACGGCGGCTGGACTCAGAACGCCGCGATGCCGTCGAGCGATGCCTACTCAACCGCCCAGGCGCTGGTGGCTCTGCGCCGGGCGGGCGGATGGGAAAGCTCCTCGCCGGCCTTCGCGCGCGGGATCGAATGGCTGCTCAAGAATCAGGCGGCGGATGGTTCGTGGCACGTCAAGACCCGGATCCAGACCCCCGCCCCGGTGAGCCCGCCCTACTTCGAGAGCGGATTTCCGTATGGACGGGATCAATGGATCTCCTGCGCCGCGACCGCGTGGGGGGTGATGGCGCTGGCCGAGGCTCTGCCCGTGGCCGCGAGTCCGGTGAAGGCGATGCCGCTCTCCGGAGTCACGCCGCTCAACACAGCGCCGTGGATGGGCAGAGCCCTGTTCGGAACCGCGGCGGACATGGGGGCGGTCGATCCCAAGGCCGCCGCACCCCAGGGGACCACCGCGCTCATGATGGCCGCGGATGCGCCAGGCAAGGTCCGCGCGCTGCTCGGCCGGGGTGCGGATCCGAAGGCGGTGGCCAAGTCCGGCTACGATGCGCTGATGGCGGCGGTGCTGTTCCCTGGCAACCAGGAAACGGTAGAGATCCTGCTCAACGCCGGGGCCGGGCCAAAGGCCCGCGACGGTGTCCGGTTCAAGATGTCGCCGCTGGCCGTTGCCTCAATGACCGGCGATACCGCCGTGGCCGGACTGCTGATCAGCAAGGGCGCGGACCCGAATGTTCCCTTCCTGCTGCTCGGCCAGGTCCCGGTGTTGCCATTGACCATGGCGGTGGGGTTCGACGAGCCGGAGATGGTCCGGCTGCTGGTGGCGCGGGGCGCCAAACTCGACGCCCGGGATCCGGACGGGATGACGGATGTGAGCTGGGCCGCGCTGAACCACAAGGACGCTGCTTTGAAGGCGCTGCTGGAGCTCGGCGCCGACCGGACCGTGAAGGACAAGTTCGGACTGGCGCCCTTGGAGCACACCCGCGGCATCGCCTTCAGTTCTCCGGTGGCGGAGAGATTGATCCAGGAGAAGTAGATCAGTCTTAGAGTCACATAGGTATATATACCTATGTGCACCCGCTCACGGAATATGCGCTGATGGCGTCGAAACCTTGTATCGACGGTCTGTTTTGGTTCCACTAGTGCTAGACTGTCAAATGACATTGGTATATATTGGTATATATACCAATGTCAACCTTTTGGACTCCGCATGGCTGAATACGGCTACCGAATCGCCGCCTCTGCGCCGTGCGGATCAAACACGGGATCACTGATAACATGAAGATGTGCCAAGCAAGTTGGGAGAAGTTCTAGAAATCGTCCGTGAGCTGCCGTCCAGAGAGCAACAGGAGCTTGCGCTCATGCTGCTGGGCCGGAGTCCGGAAGAGGAACAGCGGCGCCGGGCGTTGATCTGGGAGATGTTCGGCAAGTATGCCGGTGTTCTTCCGTCGAGCGAGGACTTCTGCAAGCGGAAGGCTGAAGAAGTGCTTCGCGGTGAAGAACGTCCGTGATCCACGGGCGAGCCGGCGGGGGGGGAGAGAGGGTCGCACGAGGTCGATTACGAATTTCTTCGTTCACTCGGAAGGGCTGGCGGGGATGCGGTTCTGGCGGCTGCTGGAAGCTTTCGGCGTTCCGCGCAATGATAGCATGCCGCGTGAGCTGTGCCACCAAGCCGCGCTGTGGAAAGCGGAATTTAGACGAATCTCGATCGCTGATTGCATCGGTCTGGCAGTGGCGGAGCAACTCGGTGCTGCTTTCCTGACCGCCGGCCACCACGAACTGGACGAACTCGCTGCCACTGGGCGTTTCGACAACCGGTTTATCCGCTGAGCCCTATCCTTATTTGATTGCCGGGATCAACAGCACTCCAGTAAACTGTCGTCCATGCTCGAAGAACTCTGGAATTCCCTGGCCAGCCAGTGGAAAGCCATTTGGCACGCCTTCGAAATCGCAGGCCCGCTGGCGAACGCCTTCCAGATCATCGGTGGACTCGCCGCGTTTGCAACCTTCGTGCGTTGGTACACCCACCGGCGTCTGAAGGACAAGGACGGCCAAATCGAGGACCTCACGGAGCAGCTTGAGACCCGGAAACGGAAGCTCGACGATGAGCGGTCGGCAAGAAAGATGGCTGAGGCACGCGTCGCCGCCCTCGAGTCGAGGCTGCTCGAGACCGCCCTCGCCGAGGCCGCGAAAGAGACGGAGGAGGGGAATCACGAGAAGGCGAACCGGGTCCTGGCTGCGTGGATCGAACGCGAGGGCGCGCCGGTTTCAGAGCTGCTTCTCCTGCGCGCGAAGTGGGCGGCATCCCACGCGACCGGGGACCTGCGCGCCACCGGTTTCGTTGTCGCCGAGGCGTGCGCCATTGGCGCCTCGGTCTTTGACCGCCGCAATGAGTCCAGCTTTGACCTCGCCGGCGACATCTCACGGTGGAGGGACGAGGAGGGCCAGGACATGCCTTCGCTCAAGGAGGCGCTGGAGGAGTTCGACGAGCGCGCCGATACCCCGTTCGAAGTGGACCGCGCCATCGAAGCCGCCGCCGCGGAGCAGGAGTCTGTTGCTTTGTATCAGCGGGGACACTACCATCTGGCGCTGCCGCTCGTGGACTGGGCCTTGACGTTGTGGGTGCCGACCGTCGGGAAGGACTCCATCCAGGCGTTGGGGGCGAAGCGCTTAAAGGCATATGTCTTGCTTGCGCTCGGCCGCAGCGAGGAGGCTTTACCCATCGCCACCGCCGTCGCAAATGCCATGGAGGCAAATCCGGCGCTCGGGCCCGCTCATCCGGACACGGGGGCCAGCCGTTTCCTCGTCGCACGGATCCTCGACAACCTCGGCCGCAGCGAGGAGGCTTTACCCATCGCCACCGCCGTCGCAAATGCCATGGAGGCAAGTCCGGCGCTCGGGCCCGCTCATCCGCAAACGCTGACCAGCCATTACCTCGTCGCTCGAATCCTCGAGCGCCTTGGCCGCAGCGAGGAGGCTTTACCCATCGCCACCGCCGTCGCAAATGCCATGGAGGCAAGTCCGGCGCTCGGGCCCGCTCATCCGCAAACGCTGATCAGCCGTTACCTCGTCGCACAGATCCTCGCCAGGCTTGGCCGCAGCGAGGAGGCTTTACCCATCGCCACCGCCGTCGCAAATGCCATGGAGGCAAGTCCGGCGCTCGGACCCGCTCATCCGGAAACGCTGACCAGCCGTTACCTCGTCGCTGGGATCCTCGACAGCCTTGGCCGCAACGAGGAGGCTTTACCCATCGCCACCGCCGTCGCAAATGCCATGGAGGCAAGTCCGGCGCCCGGACCCGCTCATCCGCAAACGCTGATCAGCCGTTACCTCGTCGCACAGATCCTCGACAACCTGGGCCGCAGCGAAGAGGCTTTACCCATCGCCACCGCCGTCGCAAATGCCAGGGAGGCAAGCCCGGCGCTCGGACCTGCTCATCCGGACACGCTGGCCAGCCGTTCCCTCGTCGCACAGATCCTCGACAACCTGGGCCGCAGCGAGGAGGCTTTACCCATCGCCACCGCCATCGCAAATGCCAGGGAGGCAAGTCCGGCGCTCGGACCCGCTCATCCGCACATGCTGGCCGACCGTGCTCTCGTCGCACAGATCCTCGTCAACTTGGGCCGCAGCGAGGAGGCTTTACCCATCGCCACCGCCGTCGCAAATGCCACGGAGGCAAGTCCGGCGCTCGGACCCGCTCATCCGCACACGCTGGCCAGCCGTATCCTCGTCGCACAGATCCTCGTCAACCTGGGCCGCAGCGAGGAGGCTTTACCCATCGCCACGGACGTCGCAAATGCCACGGAGGCAAGTCCGGCGCTCGGACACGCTCATCCGCACACGCTGTCCAGCCGTCCCCTCGTCGCACAGATCCTCGCCAAGCTTGGCCGCAGCGAGGAGGCTTTACCCATCGCCACCGCCGTCGCAAATGCCACGGAGGCAAGTCCGGCGCTCGGACACGCTCATCCGCACACGCTGTCCAGCCGTTTCCTCGTCGCACTGATCCTCGACAACCTTGGCCGCAGCGAGGAGGCTTTACCCATCGCCACCGCCGTCGCAAATGCCATGGAGGCAAGTCCGGCGCTCGGACACGCTCACCCGGACACGCTGGCCAGCCGTTCCCTCGTCGCGCAGATCCTCGACAACCTTGGCCGCAGCGAGGAGGCCTTCCCCGTCGCCACCGCCGTCGCAAATGCCATGGAGTCAAGTCCGGCGCTCGGACCCGCTCATCCGCACACGCTCGCCGGCCGTGCTCTCGTCGCGCGGATCCTCGACCACCTTGGCGGGGGCTGATCTCAGCAGCTTTCGGCGCGGAATGACCACTTGGCTCCGATTGCACTCCTTTGCAGTCGTGGCTCGGCAAGACTGCCCGTGTGGCGCGGAGAGATCATGCCGGTCCGGTTCCGGCCGGAGAAGCCGTCTTGACGTGCGGACCCCGGAAGTCACCAAAACCGACGCCGCCCTTTGCTAGCCTGGAGCTTGCCTGGCCCTTCCCGCGTCCTCAGCCTGACCATGGTTTTCCCCAATCCCACGGAGCCGGGCTGCGGGATCTTCGTCCAGCGCCGGCTCGAACACCTGGCCGCGCTCCCCGGCGGACCCGAAGTCCGCGTTCTTGCCCCCGTCCAGATCTTCGACTACGCCAACCGCGCCAAGCGCTTTCTCCGCGCCCGCGGCGTGGTGCGGCGCCGGATGCAGGGCCCCGTGACCGTCTACCACGATAAGTGGTTCTATCCGCCCTTCGCCGGCGTGTTCAACGCCCTGTTCCTCGCCGCCCAGATGCTGCCGCGCTGCATCGCCCTGCGCCTGGAAGGATACCGGTTTGACGCGCTCGACGCGCACTTCGGCCATCCCGAGGGGGTCGCCGCCGCCCTGCTCGCCATGCTGTTCCGGTGCCCGTTCTACATCACCATGCGCGGCAACGAGAGCATCCATGCCGAACGCGCGCTCCGCCGCTGGTCGCAGACCTGGGCGTACCGCCGCGCGGCGGGCGTGATCGCGGTGTCGGAGCCGTTGCGCGAGTTCGCGGTCTCGCTCGGTGTCCGGCCCGAGCGTGCGGTGACGATTCCCAATGGCGTCGACGGCGCGGTGTTCTACCGCCGCGGCCACGGTGAATGCCGCGCGCGGCATCGGATCGCCGCCGACGCCAAGGTGATCCTGTCGGCGGGCTACCTGGTGGAGGGCAAGGGCCACCACCACGTGATCGAAGCGCTGGCCGCGCTCAACCGGCGGGGCGTCGAGGCTGAGCTGATCATCGCGGGCGGCGCGGGACGCGAGGGTGACTTCGAGCCGGTGATCCGGGAGGCGGTCCGGAGGCACGGGGTTGAGGCAAGGGTCCGGATGGTGGGCGCGGTCCAGCCGGAGACGCTGGCGGAGTTGATGTGCGCGGCCGATGTCCTGTGCCTGGCCAGTTACGCCGAGGGTTGGCCGAACGTCGTGCATGAGGCGCTGGCCTGCGGGACTCCGGTGGTCGCGACGCGCGTGGGCGGGGTCCCGGAGATGATCCGGTCGGCGGACCAGGGGATTGTGATCCCGCCGCGGGACCAGGCGGCGCTCGAGTCGGCGCTGGAGACGGCCCTGGGGCGGAGCTGGGATCCGGCGGCGGTGTCGGAGTGGGCGCGGTCGCGGACGTGGGAGAATGTCGCGCGGGAGGTGTGGGAGGCGATGTCCTCGCCGGTCTGCTCCTGGGCGCTATGACGCATACGCCGTTATCATGAACCAATGGACTCCGGTCCCCCTGCCCGTCCCATCTTCAATACCATCTCGGTGCTCCTGCCCTGCCTGATCCTGCTGTTGACCCGCTGGACCCTGAACCAGGACTCCCCAAGGACAGGCATCGCCAGTGCCATGGCCGGCGGAATCGTCATGTTGATCGGTGCTTGTCTGGCATCGGCGGCGGGATTCATTGCGGCGGTAATCGCATTGATCCGCGGGGAGCGCTGGATCGGCGTCTCCCTTCTCGGACTGCTAGCCAGCGTGGGAATCGCCGTCTGGGTGGTGTCCTGGTTCAAAGGGGACGGTTCCCGTTGAACCGGCTTAGGCGCGGAAGCCCGGATCAGGCCGGCTCGTCCCACCATCCCCGGAACCGGCATGCATCCACGGCTTTGACTCCAAGTGCCTCGTCGGCCACGAACGTCATGGCCGGCCGCGCCGCGATCCAGTGCGGACCAGTGGCCGCCTCGCCCAGCAGCGCCCGGGCTTTGGCGATGTTGGCCGCATCCCGGCGGTCGGGCGTCTCCGTCCACTTGCACTCGGCCAACCCGCACTTGCCGTTCCTTTCCAACACGAAGTCGACCTCAAGGCCGTAGGCGTCGCGGAGGAAGAATAGATGCCCGGCCGGTGAGCACGCGTGGCTAAGCTGGTTGGCTACGAACGTCTCCCACACCGCGCCCAGATGGGCACTTCGCAGCAATCCCGCCGGATCATCGAAGCCGAGGAGATAGCACAGCAGCCCGGTGTCGCGGAAGTATAGTTTAGGAGTCTTGGTCATCCGTTTGGTGAGGTTGGCAAAGTAAGGCTCAAGGAGAAACACCTGCCGGGAGGCTTCCAAAGCCGAGAGCCATTCCCGGGCCGTTGAAGGAGCGATGCCAGTGTCGCGCGCGATTTCGGTGAGATTGAGGAGCCTGCCTGACCGGATCGCGGCGGCGCGGAGGAACCGTTCGAAATCCCTCAGGCTGCCGACGCGGAGCTGCGCCCGGAGGTCTCGCTCGAGATAGGTGGCGGTGTAGTAGGCCAAGAACTCCGGCGGATGCAGGGTCCGGTTGCGGTACAACTCCGGGAATCCACCGCGCCACAACAGTTCTTCGGCGCTCGTTCCGGCGAGATCCGGGTGGGCGAGAATCTCGGGACCAGACAGGCTGCCGAGATGCAGAATCGCGATTCTGCCGGCGAGCGATTCAGAGACCTCCTTCATCAGGGGAAAGGCCTGTGAGCCCGTGAGCAGGAACCGGCCGTTCCGGTGGCGGTCCTGGTCGATCCTCAGCTTCAGGTGGCGGAACAATCGTGGCGCGTTCTGTACCTCGTCGATGAGAACCGGCCGCCCATTCCTGTCCGGCGCGTCGAGCAGGCTGGACGGTTCGGATTCCGCTGCGGCGGCGATGGAAGGCAGATCAAGGCTGATGTAGTGCGCGTCAGGAAAAGCATGCCGCAACAGCGACGTCTTGCCCGTCTGGCGGGCGCCGGTGACCAGAACGGCCGGATATTGGGCAGCCGAGCGGACGATTTCTGGCTCCAAGTCTCTGTGAACCCACATACTTGGATATTATTCGATCCGGTCGCCGATTTTCCGGACCGCCGGATTCCGCCCCCTCAACCCCCGGACCGCCGGAACGCCTTGGCCAGCGTCAAAGTCCGCTCCACCTTCGGATACCATCCCCGCGGCGCATGCTTGTCGGTGTGCAGAAAGCACCGCACCCGCACCTGGTTCCCCGAAACCGACAGCACGCGGCTCATCGGGATGTTCATCCGGCCATGATTGGCCGACAGCGCCGACACGTTCATGAAGTGCACACCCCACTTGGTCTCGATGTGCGACTTCCCTCCATAGGTGTCATCCGGATGGGTGTGCGTATGCCCGCCGAGCCACATCGCAATCGAGCCGGGATGCGCTTCGAGGTACTGCTCGAAGGCCTGCGCATCAGGACGGCTGTCCACCCAGTACAGATACGACGCACCGCGCGGCGACCCATCCGGATAGTAGCCGTGGTAGCGGGATTTCCATTTGCCACTGGCGTCCTTCTCCATGCCCTCCCACTCGCCGCTGGCCACAGTCGTGTTCTTGAGCATGTAGTGATGCGCCGAGATGATGATCTTGTCCCGGTTGGACTCAACCATCCGCTTCCACCAGGCGAACGTCTCCCCCGTCACCACGCCGCCCGGATTCCCGCCCAGCTTGCCGCGTCCCACCTTCTGCGACGGCTCGTTGATGTCGCTCATCATCAGGAACAGCAGATTGCCGCATTGGAACGAGTAGCGCTCCCAGGTCCCCTCGGGTTTGTACTTGCGCCGCCGCGGATCGACCTGCGAATCAGCCGTGTGCTCGCCCATCGGATCCAGCCACTTGCGCCACCACCAGTTGTTCGGCTCATCCAGCCCACTGCGGTCATGGTTGCCGCAGACGTTATAGATGTCTTCGCGGCGGTGGCTCTTGAGGGCGCCAAACTGCCGGACCACTTCCCTGCCCTCGTCATCCTCCGGGACCGCCTGCCCGCCGGACTGGTCGCCCAGGTCAAGCCCGATCTCCCAATCGAACTCCGACTCCGCGTGGCGGACCGCCTCCACCAGGCTCTCGCGGCCATTGCGCTTGTCGGTGCCGACATGGGCATCGCTGAAGGCCCAGATGTTCAACGTGTCCCTCGAGGACTGTGCCAGGGCCGAGGCCTGAACGAAACTCCGGCGCGTGAGCATGAACCGAGTCTAACAGTCCATGGTATGCTCGTTCGAGCTATGGCGGCCCGGCATTCGGGAATTGTCCGCGGGACCCATTGGGTCACCACGCTTTGTTTCCTCGCCCTGCTGGTCACCGGAGTGGAGATTCTCATCTCGCATCCGCGGTTCTATTGGGGCGAGACCGGCAATGTGCTGATGCCGCCGCTGTTCACGCTGCCGATTCCGGCATCGCGCGGATCAGTGCCCACCGGCTACAGCTTCGTTCTCAAGGATCAGAACAGTTGGAGCCGCTCGCTTCACTTCCAGTCCGCCTGGCTGCTGCTGTTTACAGGACTCGCCTATACGCTTTCGGGACTTGCCACCCGGCATTTCCGGAAGAACATGCTCTCCACTGCCGGGCCGTACAACCCGGCGCAGCGGCGGACCTATCTTTTCGTCGTCTTCGCCCTGTTCCCGCTCATGTTCTGGACTGGCCTGGGGATGTCGCCCGCCTTCGTGTCGGCATTCCCGGCCGCGGCTACCCTATTCGGCGGACAGCAGTCGGCGCGCACGGTTCATTTCTTTGCCACCGTGCTGCTGGTAGCCTTTCTCTTGGGACACATCATCATGGTCTACCGCGCCGGATTCGTGAGCCGCACCCGGGCCATGATCACCGGCCGCGCCCCAGCCAAGGAGGACACATGACTTCCCGCCGCAAGCTGATCACCACCGGACTCGCCGCCGCCACAGGCACTTCAGGACTTGCCCTGGCCGCGCGGCTCGCCGGCCAACACGGTCTCTTGCCTCCGCCGTGCGGAGGATTCTTTGCACCCGGGGAGGTGTTGACCTACGGAGCCCAGCGTCTTCTCACCCGGCATTCCCTGGCGCGTGAGTTCGACCGCAGCCAAATTTCACAGCCGTCCTACGCCAATGGACGCCCGCCGCAGGATGAAGCGTTCCTGCGGCTCAAAGCGGGCGGATTCACCGAATGGCGTCTCATGATTGACGGGCTGGTGGCGCGTCCGGCAAGCTACTCGGTCGCCGACCTGCGGGCCATGCCATCGCGCAGCCAGATCACGCATCTGGCCTGCGAAGAGGGCTGGTCGTTCATCGCCGAGTGGACCGGCGTCCCGCTGTCCCATGTGCTTGAATTGGCGGGCGCCGCGCCCCAGGCGCGCTACGTGGTCTACCGGTCGATCCAGCCCCGCTGGTGGGACAGCGTCGACATGGCCGATGCGCTGCATCCACAGACGCTGATCACCTATGGGATGAATGGGGGCGAGCTGCCAGTAGGCCATGGGGGGCCGCTGCGGCTGCGGGTTCCGCGGCAGTTGGGCTACAAGAGCGTGAAGTTCATCACGCACCTCACGGTCACCGACAGTGTGAAGAGCTTCGGCAAGGGCATGGGATCGTTTGCCGCCGAGCGCGGCTATTCCTGGTACAACGGGATCTGATCACTTCCCTGCCCTCACCCCTGGATCGCCGGGGCGGGCTTTGATATGATCCAAGCGTAATACTCGGATTCTGTGGAGGCAATCAATGCGGGTTGTGCCTAGTATCGTCAGCGCCGCCGCCTGTTGCTGGATACGCATTCACGCGCAGGATACGGCCGGCACTCTCTCCGGGGTCGTCCGCGACCCCTCGCTCGCCGTCGTCAGCGGCGCGCGCATCACGGCGATCAACGAGAATACCGGTCTGCGGCGGACCGCCGAGAGCGGCCCCACGGGCGAGTACCGTGTGCCGTTCCTCCCGGTCGGTCCTTATACGGTTCGTGTGCAGAAGGAAGGATTCAAGACGCAGGAACAGAACGGCCTTCGCCTCGAGATCCTGCAGGTCCGCACGGTCGACCTCAAACTCGAACTCGGCGCGCTCGCCGAGACGGTGCGGGTGGACAGCGACGCCCCGCTCGTGGAAGCCGAGACCTCACAGGCAGGAGAAGTAATCAAGAATGAGCAGGTGAACCGGTTGCCGCTGAATGTCCGGCAATTCATGCAGCTCACCTTCCTCGCTCCGATGGCGGTGCCCGCCACCGGCGACCGCCGCTCGCTCGAAGTGGACCGCGACACAGCGGTTCCCTCCGGCGGCGGCCAGCGCCCGGAGAACAACAACTACCAGATCGACGGAATGGATAACAAAGAGAACGGCCGCAACAATTTCTCGATCAGTCCGCCGGTCGACTCGATCAGCGAATTCAAGGTCATCACCGGGCTCGCGCCGGCCGAATTCGGCCGCGGCGGCGGAGTGATCATCAACGTTGCGACCAAGAGTGGCAGCAACCAGTTGCATGGAACTGCTTACGAGTTCCTTCGCAACACCTACTTCGACGCCCGGCCTTTTTTTGCGAACCGCAAGAATCCGTTGAAGCGCAACCAGTTTGGCGCGGCGCTGGGGGGTGCGCTGGTTCGCAACAAGCTGTTCTACTTCGGCAACTACGAAGGGCTCCGTGAAGCGGCCACTGGCAATCCGGTTGTGGGCCAGGTGTTCACTCCGGATGAACGCAATGGCGTATTCACCACCGCCGTCCGTGATCCCAACTCACGGACGCCATATCCCAACAGGTGGATATCCCCTTGACTCAGCAGACCACAATATGTAGATTCGGAGAATGGAGGACTTCCCCAAGACCATCGAGGAGTTCGACGAGCGGTTTGAGAGTGAGCCAGCGTGCCGCGCCTACATCGCGAGCATCCGGTGGCCGGATGGGTTCCAATGCCCCGCCTGCGAAGTGCAGGACGGACTGGAGGTCCGGGACGGCTTGTACCAGTGCCGGTCTTGCCGGAAGCAAACCTCGGTCACCGCTGGGACCATCTTCCAAGACACGCGCAAGCCGCTGATCCTCTGGTTTCGAGCCATGTGGTA
>Ga0194132_10004076_pt1 | contig 25233 bp, 20 predicted proteins | sample TA2KigOf80mmetaG_FD_148612 | JGI IMG/M metagenome (GOLD analysis project Ga0194132, IMG submission 148612) | Freshwater microbial communities from Lake Tanganyika, Tanzania - TA2015054 Kigoma Offshore 80m | ecosystem: Environmental > Aquatic > Freshwater > Lake | place: Tanzania: Lake... | reverse complement strand
CAGCCGCAACTCCGCGGAGACCACGCCTTTGGCGCGTTGCTGTTCGACCAGATATTGGGTGAGTGTGACGCGGGCCATATATTCTCCTCCGTTAGAATCGCGGATTATCCGACTTCCGCGAGCGTTTTGCATCCCCATGAAAAAGCTGGTACTGATCGGCGGCGGCCACGCGCATGTGGAGGTGCTGCGGCAATTTGGGCTCGTGCCTTTACCCGACGTCGAGATCACCCTGGTGAGTCCCGACCGCCACACGCCGTATTCCGGCATGCTGCCGGGCTTGGTGGCGGGGCACTACACGTTCGAGCAATGTCACATCGACCTTGAGCCGCTCTCGCGGTTCGCGCGCGCGCGGCTGGTGTTGGCGCGCGCGACGGCGCTCGACGCCGCGCGGCAAACGGTGCGCTTGAATAACGGCGACGAACTTGCTTATGACATCGCCTCGCTTGATGTGGGTTCGACACCGATCACGCAAGGCGTGGCGGGTGTGGCGGAGCACGCGATTCCCGTTAAACCGGTGCGTGATTATCTGGTGGCGTGGCAGGCGCTGTGCGAACGCGTGAGCGCGGGTACGTTGAAGAGCCTCGCGGTAGTGGGCGGCGGTGCGGCGGGCGTGGAAATGTTGCTCGCCATGCAGTATCGGTTAACGCAACTGCAGTTGCGCGCGATGCCGGCATATTGTTTGATTACCGATACACGGCAGTTGTTGCCGCAGCATCCGAAGTTGGTGCGCGCGGTGCTGGAGAGGAGCCTCGCGCGCAAAAGCGTGAGCGTGCATCGCGGCTTGCGGGTGATGCGTTTGGACAGCGGCACACTGGTTACGCAAGACGCGCATCAACGCGAACAACGCATCACGGCCGACGCCGTGGTGTGGATCACCGGCGCGGCGCCGCCGGCGTGGCTCGGGGGCGGCTGGCTTGCGTTAAACGACAAGCGATTTATCGATACCAACACTTACTTGCAATCGACGAGTCACGCTCAAGTGTTCGCCGCCGGCGATTGCGCGACGATCGCTGGCGAGTCGTATCCGAAATCCGGCGTCTACGCGGTGCGCCAAGGCCCGCTGCTGGCGGCAAATCTGCGCGCCGTCTTAAGCGGTGGCACTTTGCAAGCCTATACGCCGCAAAAACGCGCGCTGGCGTTAATCAGCACCGGCGAGCGCCACGCCATTGCCTCGTGGGGTGCGCTGTCGTTTCATGGCAATTGGGTGTGGCTCTGGAAAGACCGGATCGATCAGGGGTTTATGGCGAAGTATCGCGATCTCGCGTGAAGCCTGCCGTTAACCTTTAAAAAACGGCAGCAACGTGTCGACAAACAAGCGCGGCGTTTGCAGCGCCATGAAGTGCCCGGTTTCCGCCAGCACATACTTGGAATTTTTAAGCGCCTTGGCCACGCGCTCGGCTTTTTCCGGCGGACGCAGCGCGTCGTATTTCGCGCCGATCACCAGCGTGGGCGCGGTGATCTTGGGATAGTCGGGCGTGAGGTCGTTGGTGCTCATCATGCGCGCTTGCGCGGTGAACGACACCGGCGTGTTGCACACCCAGCGCGCTTGATAACGCTCGAAGCGCGCGCGGTCGGGAACACGTAAATTCTCCGGGTAAGAGCGCTCGTGGCTGGCGTCCATCACCGCGCGGATGCCTTCGCGCTCGGCGTGCTGGCCGCGCTCGATGCTGCCGGCGCTGCGCGGGCCGTTGTGATCGATGTTGGGGCTGGCGAGCGCGAGTTTGACCACGCGCGCGGGGTAGCGCGCAGCGAAACCCACCGAAAAATCCGCGCCCATGGCACAGCCGGCAAGGTACACCGGGGTTTTGATGTGAAGCGCGTCGAGCAGCCCCGCGAGATCGGCCACCACGCCGTCGAAGGTCAACTCACGCGCCTTTTCCGAAAAGCCGAAGCCGCGTTGGTCGTAGCGCAGCACGCGAAAGTCTTTTTCAAAGCCGGGCGTGGCCTCGTCGTAACTCTCGATGCAGCCGCCGGCTTCGTGCACCAGCACCAGGGTGTTTGTACCGGAACCGCTCAGTTGATAACGCAGGCTCGCGCCGTTGGCTTGGATCCAGGGCATGGGGTCTCCTTGCTACAGTAAAAATAAAACCGCGGAATACACGGAACACGCGGAAATTTTCCGAGGGTGTTCCGCGTATTCCGCGTGTTCGGTGGTTAAAACGTTTGCGGTATTTGCCTTACACCATCAACTGGCCGGGCTTCTTGAGATAAACCTCTTTGATACCGTCCGCCGCCCAGCACGCCAGCATGCCGATGGTTTCGGTGGGACCTTGTGCGCCGTTTTGCGGGAAGGCGCTGCCGCCCACCACGAACACATTGGGCACGTCCCACGACTGCATGTACTTGTTGACCACGCTGGTTTTCGGGTCCGCGCCCATCGCCGCACCGCCCATGTTGTGCGTGCTTTGATAGGGCACGATGCTGTACTTGGTGTAGGGCGCGCGCGCATGGTAGCTCGACGGCTTCATCGCCTTGGCGATCTCGCTCACCTTTTCATTCATGTAGTGCAACATCTTTTGCTCGTTCTGATGCCAATCGAAGGTCATGCGCAGCAGCGGCAAGCCGTTGGAATCGCGGTAAGTCGGGTCAAGGTCAAGGTAGTGCCCGCGGTAGCTCATGCACGAGCCGTGGATGCCGAGGCTGAACGCGCGGCGATAGTTGTGTGCCACCGCCTTTTTCCAGCCGGCGCCCCAGCGCGGGGTGCCGTGCGGCACGGGCTTGGATTTGATCGGCGTAGCGCCCGCGGTGGACACCGCGATATAGGCCGAGCCGACGAAGTCACGCGGTTGGCTGTGCAGCACGTCGCCGTTCAAATCGTCGACGGAGGTGTTGACCATGCCGCCGCCGATAAACGGGTTGAATTCGCGGTCTTCAAAGAACACTTCGACGCGCCCGCCGGTTTGATACGAGTAGTTGCGGCCGACCACGCCGGTTTGCGAAATCGGATCGTATGGCTTGCCGATGCCGGAGAGCAGTAAGAGACGCGTGTTGTTAAAGCAATACGTCGCCAGAATGACCATTTCAGCGGGTTGTTCGAAGTGGCGGCCACGCGCATCGACGTAGATCACGCCGGTGGCCTTTTTGCCGGTGGAATCGGTGAGGATTTTGATGACGTTGGACAGCGGCCGCAGTTCGAACGTCGGCTGCTTTAACAGCGTCGGCATCACCGCCGTCAGCGGATTGGCTTTGGCGCCCTGCGAACAAGCGTGGCTGCTGCAAAAGCCGCCGCGCGCGCATTCGCCGAGGAAGTTCTTGTAGAGGTTCATGTAGTCGCGCGTCATCGCCGCAGCCGGGCCCTGGAACGGGTGATAGCCCAGTTCCTGGCACGCCTTGGCGAACAACTCGCCCTGCGGCGTGCGCTTGGTCGGCGGGTTCGGATACTCGCGCGAACGCTCGCCTTCGTGCGGGTTGCCGCCGGCGCGTATCTCGCCATTCAAGTTGCCCGCGGTGCCGCCCACGCCGTAGATATGCTCGAACTGGTCGTAGTACGGTTCGACGTCTTCGTACGTCACGCCCCAATCCTGCGAGGTGCAGTCTTCGGGGAAATATTTCTTTCCGAAGCGCGCTTCCAGCCGGCTGCGAATGTCGAAGTCATACGGCAACTGGCGTCGCGCGTTGCAACCCCAGTGCAGCGCCGTGCCGCCGACGATTTCACCGGGCTTAAATGAACCGAGTTCGCGCATCGGCAACGCGGTCTCGGTCATGTTGTTGCGAAAAGTGATGGTTTCGCGCGAGAGGTTCTGGAAAATGTCGCTGTGGCGGTCGAATTTCAATTCGTCTTGCACGTAGGGCATGACAAAATCTTTTTGCTGCTCGGCCGAGCGCCCGCGCTCGAGGCACAGTACGTTCACGCCGGCGTTGGCGAGTTCCATGCTGATGATGGAGCCGACGACGCCGCTGCCGATAACCACGGCGTCAACCGGTTTTAGTTTGGTGGGAGTAGTCATTTTCGTATCCTTGCCTCGGGTTTTGCGCGGCGGCTGAAGTTAAACGGGTTTGATCGGTATGTGCTTGGGGAAGCCTTGGCCATCGACGCTCGCCTTGCCACTTTTGATGTCCAGAATGCTCACCGGCTCGGCGCGATAAACCTCCTTGCTGCTCAGCAGTTCGCGGTAGATCGTCGAGGAGACGCCGGGAAAGCCGAGCAGCTTCCAGCCCACATTGCCCTGATTGCCGCCGTAAATCGGGTCGGCGAAAAAGCCCTCTTCGGTGTTGCGCCACAGCATGTCGAAAAACACTCGGCTCGAGACCGAGGGCAGATCGAGCTTGTTGTGCTCCATCGCCAAGAGCACTTCGTCCTGCTGCTCGCCTGAGAGTGCGTCGAAGTTTTTGCCGTATTGGGCGGTGCAGTGCAAATCGGTTTCGCGAATCGCCGCGCGATACATTTCCTGCGGCGTGAGGCGCGACTGATAGCCTTGCTGCGGTGTGCCGTCGAGCCATGGGCCGGAGCGGTAGTTACGGCCATGCGTACCCCACTCGCTTTGCAAATGCAGATCAATGTAGACCGTAACACCGGCGGCCTTGGCGCCGGGCCCCAGATCATCGGTGGGTATCAGGCGCTCGCACGCCGCCTCGAGAAAACGTACTTCCGCGTGGGTCAAATAACCGTACGCATGTTTGTCTGAAGATTCAGCCATCGTCTCATCTCCTTCGATTTGAACTTCCGGAATCCCGCGGCAGGTATCGGCGCTGGCATGGTCCGCCACGTCCACAGTGCCCAGTCCACAATGCCCACGATGCGGCCGGCAGCGCTTGCTCCACGGATGCGCCATTATACCGGCCCGCGGACTAGGATAGCCGTGAAAAAATATCCGGTGATTTTACTGCTGCCCGTTTAAAGCGCGCGCCGCCATGGGGCCGCACCGCTGTTACGCCCCCGGCATAACGATGTGGCGGCCCGCCGGCAAAACAGGGCCGCCGCGGTTAAACGCGTTGATAAGTCCGTTATTTGGAGGCCGTGCCGATCCACGGATGATCAGCGATATCGAACAACGCGTTCTCCGGCCCCTTGAATTTGTCCGAGCGCTTGGGGCGGTAGTTGACTTCGTTTTTGTCTTCCGGCAACTCGTCGTACGGCGTGCAGCCGGCGTCCAGCGCGCGCTGCGCCGTGCCTTCAAGATCGTCGACAAACACACCGAAGTGATGCAGCCCGGTGAAATCCATGCCATGATCGAGTTGATCCTGTTTGAACAGCAGCACCGAAATATTGATCGCGCCGTCGGTCAACACCACACCGCGCGCGCGCGGGTTATCCAGCCGGCGTACTTCCGCAAAGCCGAACACTTTTTGGTAGAACTGCGCTTGTGCTTCCGGGTCTTTGCTGGCGATCGCCAGATGTTGGATACGCGCCATGGCGGCTCACTCCTGAATGAGAAGATGCGCAGTATCGAATCGCGGCGCGTGAGCGTCAAGCGCGCGGCTTTTAACCTGGGTTAAATCACGCGATGGGCTGCGCGCGCTCGCGGATCCACTGCGACAGCAGCCACTTTTCGCCGTTTTGCGGCGGCAGTCCCGCGTGCACGGTGTTCATGTCGCCGACACCGTCGGACCCGACGTTGTCAAACACCAGCGCTTCACCGACTTCGCCGCGAAACTTGAAACCGAGCTTGGGGAAATCGGTTTGCCCATGGTCATAACTTGAATTCAGATACACCAAACCGGTTTTCACACGCTGGCCGCGCTGGCGCATTTCGTCGGCATAATGCGGCAGCGACGGATGGAAAAAATCGATATGGGGCCGGTAGGTTTCGCCGCCGGCGTAATGCAGCACCTCCATCGGCTCCAGCGTATCGGCCGCAACCCCCGCCGCGTGTGCGATACGCGCGCGAACCAGTTGCATGACGACGTCGGTGTCGATCAGCGAATAGGCGGCGGTGGTGTTGGTGCGCATGGGGTCGTTCTTGAGCCCGCCGCCGCGGACATCGTGCACTTGCGCGCGCTTAAGGCGCGGGCGCGCGTGTTCGATCAGGTATTTGCACAGCACCAGCGGCAAAAAGCGTGGGTGCGCGGCAAAGCGTGGGCTCTCGCGCAGCAGGCGCGTGTCATACGCGCCGAGCCAGCGCTCGGCATCCGCCGCGTTGGCGATGCCCAGCGCCGACAACAACTGCATTTCTCGCCTGGCGTGCTTGTGGCCGAGCGCGGCGGCGCGCGTGAGCGCATCGAGCGCGTCGTGCCAACTCTGCGCCCGGCCGACACCGGCGGCCGACAGCACCGCCAGATAAGCCCAGGCTTCATTGTCGTTCTGGCGCGCCGCTTCGCTTAACAGTTCCACGCCATCCGCGGGCGACAGGGGCGCATCGCGCCCGACCATCAAACGTGCCGCAAGCTGCGTCATCGCGGGCGGATTGCCCGCGTAGCGCTGGCGTGCCATGGCTTGAAAAGCGGCATCGGGCGCCGTCACGGGCGATAGCATGGTTACGCCAACGTCGCGGCAGAGCACCGCACATTCGTCGCAATCGATCGACCCATGCCCCCCTCCGGCAAACCAATTTTTTGGGGGAAGCTACGCGCTTCTGCGCGGTATGAATATTGGTAACTGGGCGTACGTAATAAAAACTATGCCCAAGCTTTAAAAATCTCTATAAATCAGATACTTGAAAGAAGTTTGCCCCAACGCTGTTTGGGCTTGTGCGGCACCTGCGCGGCGCTATGCAGCGCCGCCCAAGTGGTCGACAAAATATTGAGTAACACCGGTTTGCCAAATTCGATTTCCAATATCGGCACCGCGTGTATCGCGAACCACAAGCCGCCGGGCATCAACAACGCTTGCGCATCGGGCGCGGCTTGCAGCACCTCGCGGCCCAAGCGCAACGCGAGTTCGTGATCGTCCATTGCGTTGGAATATTTATTGGCTTCGAGAGAGCGCGCGAACGAACGGCGCGCGAGGACTTCAATGCCGGCATCGGCAAGATATTGCGTCAGCCTATCGTTCACCGCATCCGGCCAGCGCGTGGCGAGTGCGATTTTGGCCGCGCCGCAGTGATTGAGCGCGGCGATATGCGCTTCGAGGTCGGTGTCGCAGGGGATGCCGGTGCGTTGTTCGGCATCGGCAAGAATCTCGCGCATTTTGGCGCGGCCCAAGGCGGACGCCACCGGCACGCCAGAGAGCGAAATGCGATCGACTTTTTTCTTCGCCATCAAGTCGAAGCGATCGCGTAGTGTCGGCAGATTTTCCTCCACCGCGGCGAGGCTGTATTCGCGCAAGTTCAATCCGCAGGTCACCAGCATCATGCCTTCGGGCGCGACGCGGTAGAACTGATAAGCGTCTTGATCGGTGTAAAGGTGTGGAATGATGTAGGCGAGTTGATACCAGGGGGCGATAATGCTCATGCGCAAGCGTCCTGATGAATTTAAAAAACATCAATAAAATCAATAACTTATGTAAACCCTCGGGTGGCGGCCGAGGCGCGCGGGCGGCATTGCATCGTAACATGCACGCTGCGCGCGCGCCGCCGGGCGCATCGCCCAAATGGACTATGGCCGTTGCCGTGCGCCAAGCGTACTCTTAGTGGGGTGCGCGGGTCGCGGGAATCCACGAATCCACTCCTGATATTGAGATGGCGTATAAAGCATGGGGCAGTGATGCAGCAGCGGCCTGATTCGCGTCTCGCGCGCGCGCGTTGGCGCGCTTGGGCGTTGGTGATCGCCACGGCCATGGCCATCGGGAGCGGCTGCATGGGCGTGGCGAGCGCGGGCGATGTGACGCCGCCGCGGCCCGACGGCAAAGTGAGGCCCGACGGGCCGTTTAAATCATTTGATCCCAACGCGCCGATCGTGCGCTTGTTCGCCACAGTACCCGATGTGGTGAAAATGGATCTCGCGCAGGCGCAGGCGGTGTTGCGCAAGGCCGGCTTTGAAAACCAGCCGATTGCCGTGGGCGCCGCGGGTGGGCAGCGCATCGTCGAACGTAGTGACCCGCCTGCCGGCAGCCGGCACCCGTTGACGCAACGTGTGGTGGTCAGGCTTTATCACCGCGCGCAAACGCAGGAGCCAGCGGCGCAGCGAATGCCCTCGCTCATCGGCATGACTTGCAGTGAGGCGCAGCGCGCCCTTGCATCGCTGCGGCGCCACCTCGATGCCTGCGAAGCCGGTGCGGTGACCGGCAACACCCCGCCCGGGCGCATTCACACGCAGCAGCCGCGCGCGGGCAGCATGTTGAGCACCGACAGCATCGTGCGCGTGCTGACCGAGCCCGATCACGTGGTGGTGCCGGGGGTGACGGGGCTTGCGGTGAACGACGCAGTGGCACGGCTTGATCAAGCGGGCTTGCGCGCCGATACTGGCGGCGCGGCGACGCGCTGGCACGTGGTGCAAGCGCAAGAGCCCGCGGCGGGGCGGCGCGTGCCCGCGCAAAGCACGGTGCGCTTGCAATCGATTGCGCGTTATGTGGTGCCCGATTTGACCGGCATGAGCTGCGCGCGCGCGCAGGCCTTGGTGAAAAACGCGGGGCTCGGCCCGTTGCAATGCCGCGTGCAAGCTTACACGGGCACTGGCGAGGCTCATCCGCGCCCCGGCGTCATTTACAGCCAATCGCCTGCGCCGCGCAGCGTGCTCTTAGCCGTGCAGCCGGTGCAAGCGATTGAGCAGCCCACCGTGATTCGCGTGCCCGATGTGGTGGGCCAGCCGGAAGCCGCCGCGCGCAACTTGCTCGAGCAGGTAAAACTGCGCGCGCAGCTTGCCGGGCCGCGAGCCAGCGCGGGCCGCTATGTCGCCGCGCAAGCGCCGGCGGCGGGCGCCACGCTGATGCCGGGGGGCGAGGTGAATTTGACCTTGGCGCTTTCGGTACCGCCGCTCGCCGGACTCGATTGCGAGGCGGCGCGCACGCACGGCTTTGACAATCTTGCGTGCGAGCCCAAATTCGCCGGCGCGGCGCAGCCCATCAATCGCGTGTTCGAACAATCACCCGCGCCCGGCACGCGGCTGGCGGCGGCGCAGCCGCTGCGGGTGGCGATTGCGCAGCCGGTGAGCGTGCCCAATGTGGTGGGGCAGGGCTTGGCGCAGGCGCAGGCGGCGTTGAACAAGGCGCAGCTCAAGGGCCAGCCCGACGCCGGCGACGGCGATCGTGATGTGGTGGCGCAGCGGCCCGCCGCCGGCGCGCAAGTCGCGCCGGGCACCGCGATCCATTTGAACACGCAGCGCTTTGAGCGCGTGCCGGCGGTGAGCGGCTTGATGCTGCCCGAAGCGCGTGCGCGCTTAAAACAAGCGAACTTCGCCGCCAACGCCGATCTCAATGACCGTGCCGAAGCGCGCCGTGTCGACCGCCAATCGCCGGCCGCCGGCGAGCGCTTGGCGCTGGGTAAGGCGGTGGCGTTGTTTACGCACGTCGAAGTTGAGGTGCCCGATGTGGTGAAACAGCGCCTGCCCGACGCGACTGCGCTCATCAACCGGCACGGTTTACGCGTTCAGCCCGACCGCGAGGACAACGCCGCCGAGCGTGAAGTCCGCGCGCAACAGCCCGCCGCCGGCGCCAAGGTGGCGGAGCAAAGCGCGGTGGCGTTAACCACCATGCGCCTGGTGGCCGTGCCCGACCTGGCGGGCGCCTCGTGCAAGGCCGCGAACGAGCGCGCGAACAGCGCGGGCGTGCGGCTGCAGGCCTGCCAGGTGCAAAGTCTTTCGCCGCTGGTGTTGGGCGAGCCGGTGATCAAATCGCAGTCCCTTGCGGCTAATGCGCGCGTGGATGAAGGCACGGCACTCACCGCGCAAGCCGAAGCGCCGTGGTGGTCGGTGCCCGTGCAGTTCGCTACGTTGTTGTCGTTTGGGCTGTGGCTGGGGCGGCGGTTTTGGCCGAGGCCCGTGCCGATTTCACCGCGCCCGCCAACGCCGCCGCCCGCCACGCCAGCGCCGCCCGCGGCCGTGCTTGCCTGGCGCGTTGCGCCCGATGCCGCGCCGCAATGTAGCCTGCGCATGGAACAAGATGATGGCGGCGCCGCGCCGGGCAGCGGGCCGCAAGTTAAGTGGCGCGTCATCAGCGGCGAACCCGTGACGTGCCTGCGCAGCAGCGAACGATTGGAAGGAGATGAACATGGCTGAAACGGCGAACGCGCCGGAGCTGACACCGGCAAGCACGCTGCACGAACTGTTGTCGTTTAATCTGAGCTCGGCGGGCGTTGACGAAGTGCGCCGGGTGGCGGCGCTTTCAGTGAGCGAAGGCAGCGTGGGCGAGGCGAGCTTGCTCGGCAAAAAGGTGAGCCAGTGGGCGAGCGCCGATCTCGCCGCGGAACTCACCAAGGCGTTTGCCATTAATCCATTCGAATTGTTGGAGAAAGCGTGGTCGCAGGCGCGCAAGTTGAACAAAGCGGCACGTGAAAGTTGCGGTCCGCCGCCGGATGTCAAAACCGAAGCGATACTTGCGCACGAAGTCGATATCAAACTCGCGCCGCGCTTGGTGCTCAATGTCAACGGCATCGATTGGTGCACCATCAATCTGGGCGTGACGTTGAAGCTTGCCTTCGATTCCGCGCAACTCAAATTCAACAACGGCCAATTGACCGCGCTAAAACTCGGCAACCCCAGCGGCAAAATCACCTTGAAGTGCGAAGGCCACGACATCGCCGAGTTCAAGCGCGACATCAAGGTGCACGCCGAATATCTGTTCAAGCAGCCAATTGCATGGCCGGCGCTTTCTAAAAAAAATTAATAAAATCAGATACTTATGTATTTACGTCTCGCGCAGCACAATCAATGCGTCCGCGGCCACCGCGCCGTTGCCTTTGGCTTTGACGAACAGCGGATTGACGTCGATCTCGACGATGCGATCCTGATGATCGCTGATGAGGCACGATAAGCGCACCAGCGCATCGACGATCGCATCGACGTCGGCGGGCGGCGCGCCGCGGTAGCCGTCCAAGATTTTCGCGCCTTTGAGTTCCGCGAGCATGTCGCGCGCATCATCGGCAGTGATCGGCGCGTAGCGGTGCGACACATCGTGCAGCACTTCGGTCAACACGCCGCCCAGGCCCACCATCACATAGGGGCCAAAGTGCGGGTCGTTTACTGCGCCTAAAATCATTTCCACGCCGCTCGCCATCTCTTGCACCGAAATGCCGTCGATGCGCGCGTTGGGGGCGTGTTTCTTGCCGTTGTCCACCACGGTTTTCGCCGCGGCTTTGAGTTCGTCGAGCGTGCGCACGTTTAGGCGCACGGCGTCGGCTTCGGTTTTGTGCGGGATATCGGCCGAGGCGAGTTTCACCGCGACGGGGAACGGCACCGGCGCCGCATTCAACGCAAGTATCGCGTCGAGTGTTAACAACACCTCTTGCGTCGAGCATATGCCGTAACGCGCCAGCGTTTGTTTGGACACATGCTCGGCGAGCGCGCCCTTGCCGTTCAGTTCCAACGATTGTTTTTCGACGGGCCGCGCGGCACCCGCGTTTTTACGCGCCAGCAGCTGCTGCCGTTTCAACGCAAAATCGGTGAACAAACCCAGCGCGCGCCCGGCGTCGGCGGCGAAGCTCGGGCAATAGATGCCGGCTTTTTCGAGTTCGTGTTTCACCTCGACATCGAGCCCCGGCACCGGCGCCCAGCCGACGATGATCGGCTTTTCACAACGCTTGGCGATGTCGAGAAATTTCGGCGTCCATTCTTTCAAGATCGGCCCGCCGGCGCTACGCACATGCAGCATGTCCCAGTTCGGTTCCTCGACGATGATTTGCAGCACTTCGTGTTGCTTGCCGTACACCGGCGTGGTGTCGATGGGGTTGCCGATGGTGCCGTATTCGGCGACGACACTTCTTAATTTTTCCACCGTGGCGGGCGTGGGCAGCGGCAAGTGCAAGCCGTTCCTTTCGTACGCCTCAGCGGTCATGACGCCCCAGCCGCCGGAGCCGGTCAACACGCCGATGTTGCGGCCCTTGGGCCAGCGCCCGCCGAGCACCAGCTTGGCGACGTCGGCCATCTCGTGCAGGTCGGTGACTTCGATAAAACCGCCTTCCTTGAACGCGGCCTTGAACAGCGTGTAATCGGCGGTGAGTTTGCCGGTGTGCGAACCGGCGGCGCGGCGGCCGGCGCCGCTGTTGCCGACCTTCAACAGGATGATCGGCTTGCCGACTTCTAGCGCGCGTTTGCCCAGCTCGCGCAACTGTTTGCCTTCGAGGCTCGATTCGAGATACGCCAGCACCAGGCTCACGTCGTCCTGCGCCAGCAGCGTGTGCACGAAATCAAAAAAATTCAAATCCGCTTCGTTGCCGCAGGAGACGAGGTAACGCGTATCGACGCCGCGCGCGTGCGCGTGCGCCATCATCGACAGGCCCACGCCGCCGCTTTGCGACACCACCGCCACCGGGCCGGGCTCGAGCGATTTGTCATACAACGCGCCGCCGAACGCGGTGAACGCGCGGGTGGCGATGTTGGCAACGCCGATGCAATTGGGCCCGACCACGCGCACACCGCTTTCCTTGATAGCCGCGTCGAGCGCGCGTTGTGCCGCTTCACCGTATTTGCCGGTTTCGGCAAAGCCGCCCGCCAGCACCACCGCGAAGGGGATGCCGGCTTTGCCGCAATCGCGCAATGCGTTGGGCGCTTGCGCGGCGGATACGGCGACGAGCGCCACGTCGCACGGCTCCGGTATTGCTTGCGCGTTGGGGTAGGCCTTGATGCCTTGCACCTCCGGGCGATTGGGGTTTACCGGGAAGAGCTTGCCCGCGTAACCCGCCTCAAGCATCAAACGCAGCGGCTGGCCGCTGATCGAGGTGATGTTGGTGGAGGCGCCGATGATGGCGATGGATTGCGGGGTGAGGAGTTTTTTGAGGTCGGGGCGGGTGGTCATGGGTCGTGATGAAAGAAAATTACAAACGAAAAACCTTAGACGCAGATTTACGCAGATGAACGCCGATCAACCGCGAAAACAATCTGCGAAAATCTGCGTTAATCTGCGTCAAAAATTGTTTCAGGGCCGCATCGTAAACGCCGCTGCCCCTGGTGTCAGCAACGGTTCCGCCAAGCGGACGAATTCGCACAAGAGTTTACGCGTATCGCGCGGATCGATGATTTCCTCGACCCAGAAGGTTTCCGCCGAGCGAAACGGTGAGCGCAGTTTGTTCAAACGCTGTTCGATTTCGGTGAGCTTGGCTTGCGGGTCGGGCGCGGCGTCGATGTCGGCGCGGTAGGCGGCCTCGATGCCGCCTTCCAGCGGCAACGAGCCCCAGCGCGCCGAGGGCCAGGCGTAGCGCAGCGCGAGTTTGCCCGGCGGCTGATGCAAGGCGCCGGCCACACCGAATACATTACGGATGATGACCGAGCACCACGGCACGGTGCATTGATCGAGCGCGGCCATCGCGCGCACCCCCGCGCGGATGGTGGCGGTTTGCTCGGCTTGCAGGCCCACCAGAAAGCCGGGGCAATCGACCAAGTGCACTACTGGCAGGTGAAACGTGGTGGCGAGATCGACAAAGCGTATGATTTTCGCGCACGCATCCGCCGTCCACGCGCCGGCGTAGTGATACGGGTCGCCCGCCATCAGCGCCACCGGGTGGCCATTGACACGCGCCAAGCCGGTGATGATGGAACGGCCAAACACGCGGCCCATTTCGAAAAAGGAACCATTATCGACCAGCGTGTCGATAATGCCGCGCATTTGATAGACGCGGCGGATGTCTTTGGGAATCACCGAGAGCAATTTTTCGTCGCGGCGATCGGTTGAATCTTCGCACGCCGTTTTCGGCGGCACGCCGTAAACCGACGCCGGCAAATACGACAAAAACCGCCGCGCACAAGCAAACGCTTCTGCCTCGGTATCGACCGCGTGATCCACCGCGCCGGCCTTGCACTGAATTTCCCAGCCGCCGAGTTCCTGCTTGGAAAGCTTTTGCCCGATGCGTTCCACCACCGGCGGGCCGGCGACGAACATCGCCGAAGTGGATTTGGTCATCACCGAATAATGGCTCGCCGCGAGCCGCGCCGCGCCCAATCCCGCCACCGAGCCCAAACCCAGCGCCACCACCGGCACCACGCCGAGATTCGCCGATGCGAGGTGATACCCCGCGGTGCCGCCCACGCGCCCCGGCAGATTCGCACGCCCCGTGGTCTCTATGGTTTTCACCGAGCCGCCGCCGCCCGAGCCTTCGATCACGCGCACGATCGGCAAACGAAATTCGTTCGCCATCTGCTCGGCCATGATGGTTTTTTCTTTGATAGTCGCGTCGGCCGAGCCGCCGCGTACGGTGAAATCGTCCCCGCACACCACTACCGGCCGGCCCTCGATCAGTCCGCGACCGAACACGCAATTGGCCGCCTGCAGGCTGGCGAGATTGTTGTTAGTGTCGTAACTCGCGCGGCCGGCAATCGCGCCGACTTCGTGAAAGCTGCCTTGATCGAGCAGTGCGTCGAGGCGCTCTCGCACCGTGAGCCGCCCGCCATCGTGCTGGCGTTTGACTTTGTCCGCGCCGCCCATTTGTTTGGCGTACGCTTCGCGTGCACGCAGTTCGTTCAGTTCGGGTTGCCAGGTCATGGGCGCGCTTATTCGTGAGTAACCGCGGTGTGAAATCGAGCAGGAGGGGTTATTCGCGTTTATAGCAGAGTGCGCGGCCAAAAAATACGGCACTGAGCTCCCCCGGTGCCGTCAAAAAATAATGAATAAATTCAAATGCTTACGATATTTCTATTCGAGTGTTCACTCCGGTGCTTTCCCCCACAGTTCTTTTAACCGCGCATCGCGCCCGCACCCATTGCGATAAAGCTTGTAGCGCACCGGGTTTTTCAAGTAGTAATGCTGGTGATACTCCTCGGCGCGGTAAAACTCGGTGGCCTTGGTGATTTCGGTGACGATGGGTTGCTTGAACGGCTTGGTTTTGTTGAGCGCGGCGCGCGAGGCTTCGGCCGCTTTGCGCTGCGCCTCGTTGAGATAGAAGATCCCCGAGCGGTAGTGCGAGCCGTGGTCGCAGAATTGCGCGTTTTTCACCGTGGGGTCGATGTTGACCCAAAACACTTCGAGCAGTTTTTCATAGGTGATTTTGCCGGGATCGTATTCCACCAGCACGGCTTCGGCGTGGCCGGTGCGGCCGGAGGTGACTTGTTCGTAGGTGGGGTTTTTCACGCTGCCGCCGATGTAGCCGGAAGTGGTGGAGATCACGCCCGGCAGTTTGTCGTAGGGCGGCTCCATGCACCAAAAGCAGCCGCCGGCGAAAATCGCGCGGGCGGGTTGGGTGGGGCCTTGCGCTTGTCCCCAGGCGAGCAGGGGGCTGAGCAGCAGGGCGGCGGCGAAAACGAGAAATCGGTAAAAGCGCGGCATAACGGTCACCTCCATTAAGGTTTCTTGGTCGCGGTTGTCGCGCGTTACTTACGCCGGCGTAAGCATTTTGCGCAAGGTTCGACTTAGGGTGCGAAATTATTGCAGAATTCCGTCGCGGGTAAGTTAAATGCGGAGTCTCAGCGTCATTCGGTTTGGAGGCTTCCCTCACCCCCGGCCCCTCTCCCCGGAGGGAGAGGGGAAATTTGTGGGATGAACGGCCTGATGGCCGCTCATCCGTTATAACAAAGGAAACGGCATGAGCGCAGTCCCGGCAGCAAAAGAGGTGGCAACCCTAGGCGGCGGATGTTTCTGGTGTCTGGAGGCCGTTTACGACGAGCTGAAGGGGGTGATTTCGGTCGAGTCCGGCTACATGGGCGGGGCGCGGCCCAACCCTACCTACGAGCAAGTGTGCGGCGGCATGACCGGCCACGCCGAGGTGGTGCGGATTGCCTTTGACCCGGCGGTGGTGACGTTTAAGGAGATCTTGGAAGTCTTTTTTGTCATCCACGACCCCACCACCTTAAACCGCCAGGGCAACGATGCCGGCACGCAATACCGCTCGGCGATTTTTTACCATACCCCGGCGCAAAAAGCGGCGGCTGACGAGGTGATCGCGAACCTCACCCAAGCCAAGCTGTGGCGCGACCCGATCGTCACCGAAGTCACCCCCGCCAGCGTGTTTTACATAGCCGAGGATTACCACCAGGAGTATTTCGCCAACAACCCCGGCGCGGGCTATTGCCAGTTCGTGGTGGCGCCCAAGGTGGCGAAGTTTCGCCAGCATTTTTTGGCCAAACTCAAAAAGTGAAGCGGGCATGCGTGCAGGGTCAACGGCAAGGGGAGGCGCAGGCAGTAGCGCGTAGCCTTGTGCACCGGAGCGCGCTGCGGGGCTCGCCGCCGCCCTGCTGCTAGTGCGTTGATTTTTTGCTGCTCTTTGCCGCTTGATGGCAGGGTGGGTGATGCCCCGAATGGATGCGCCGATGGTGAGGGGTGTTCAAAGTTTACTCAGCACATGAGCATTTCGGGGCGCGGATTTCACCTGGCTAAACCAAAACCACTCCGGCTACAGAGGGAAAAACCTCGATTTTCCCTCTAGGAAAGCATTGACAAGCGGGTGTTCCCTCGGCATTCTGTCGCCACCGTGCCGCACGGTGTTGCCAGTATCACCGGTGTTACCGTAAACGGCAGGGCAAAACAGCAAAGTTCTAAAAAACGATAACCCGACATCCTTAACTTTAAAAGGAGCAACAAGATGGCAGCAAAGAAAAAAGCAGCAAAAAAAGCCCCGGCCAAGAAAAAGGCCGCCAAGCGTAAACCGAACGCGGCGTTCATGAAGGCAATGAAGCCGAGCGCCGCGCTTGCCGCGGTGATCGGCGCTGCAGCGGCGCCGCGCACGGAAGTCACCAAAAAAATCTGGGTCTACATCAAAAAGCGCGGCCTGCAGGACGACAAGAACCGCCGCATGATCAACGCCGACGACGCGTTAAAGCCCGTATTCGGCGGCAAGAAGCAGGTGTCGATGTTTGAAATGACCAAGCTGGTCAACAAGCACCTGAGCTGAGTTTTTTCCTACTGCAAAACGGCCAGTCCCCTTGGGGCTGGCCGTTTTGTTTTGGGATTACCGTAAACCGTCAAAGCCCCAATGCATAGTTTTTTTGTACACGCCTCACCCGCGCTTCGCGTACCAAGCCCCCCACAAAATCGCCGCCGCCATTGCGAAAAACACCGGTGTCATGCCCAGTATCGAACCCAGCGCGCCGAAGATCAGCGGGATGCCCGCTTGCGTGATGTTCAGCAACTGTGTGCGCATGCCCACCGCTTCGCCGCCGCGCCCTGCCGGGGCTTTTTCGTAGAGCATGGTCATGATCATCGGCTGCGTGCCGCCCAGGCCGATGCCCAGCACGAACGACACCAGCATCAGCAGCGGCACGCTGTGCACCAGCGGGATCAGCGCGAGCATCAGGCCGGTCACCGTCATCGCGACGATGATCATGGTGCGTTCATCGATGCGGTGCACGATCCACGGCAGGGTTAGGCGAAACAAAAAAATCGCGCAACCGAAAGAGCCCAGGATCAACCCGATGGTCGAAGCCGAAAGGCCGATCGCCGAGCCGTGGATGGGCATGACGAAGGTGTAGAGATCCCAGCACATCGACAGCAGCCCGCTGATGATAAACACGCGCAACAAGGCGGGTATGCGCAGCAAATCGCGCGCTTGGCGTTCCTGTGTCCCGGCGTGCGGCTTGTGCAGCCGCGACAGCGGGCGGCGCAAGCGGCGGATCAGGATCAGCGTGACCACCATCAGCAGCGCACACAACAAAAACGTGTTGCGGTAACCGAAGCCGTCGATGGAAAACCCCGCCAGCATCGGGCCCATGAAACCCGAGGTTGAAAACGCCAGCGCCAGCAGCGTGAAATTTCGCGTACGGCTTTGCGCGCCGCCGGCCTGTGCCGCGGCTTGATTGACGCAAATGTGATAGAGCATAAAGCCCGAGCCCGCGAGCACGCTCACCACGAACAGGGTTTGCACATAGGGCAGCGCCACGCCCAGCGTTAGGCCTGCCAGCATCAGCGCCGCGCCGAGCAGCATCGGTTGGTAAACCCCGATGCGGTCGATGCGGCGGCCCCAGCGCGAGGAATACACCATCGGCACCACCGCCAGCAGCGAAATAATGATGCCCACCGTGAACGGTGTCGCGCCCAGGTTTAGCGAGTACAACGACAGGTTCACGCGCGCCCCCGCGAACGCCAGGTGCGGCACGATGGTGAGCAGCACGATCAGCCCGATGTTCATGGCGAGCGTACTTTGCCGCCGCGGCGCCACACCAGCAACGCCACGCCGAAGCAGGTGATCACGATGCCGGCCCAGCTAAGCAGCGAAGGGACGACGCCAAACCACAGGTATTCCGGCACGATGGCAAACGCCGGCGTGAGATACACCAAGCTGGTGACGCGGGTGGCGCCGCCGTGGCGCATCAGGTAATGCCAGGCGCTCAAGCCGAGCAGCGAGGCGCCGAAGACCAGATAAAAAATTGCGCCGATCAGCGGCCACGACCAGCGCACGCTGTTGTCTTCAAACATCAGCGCGAGCGGCGTGAGCACCACCAGGGTGGCGGCGAATTGCACCATCGCCGCCGCGCGCAAATCGACCTGCGGGCAAAAAATGCGCTGATACAGCGCGCCGGCGGTGACGCCCGCCAGTGCAAAGCCAACCGCGATCAAGCTGCCGAGCGTGGCTTCGCGCACGTCGATTTTGTGCCACACGATCAGCGTCACGCCGGCCAGCCCGGCAAAAACGCCCAGCCACTGCGGGCGCGAGAGTCTTTCTTGCATCCAGCGCGCGGCGACCAGCGCGGTGATCAGCGGCTGGATGCACAGCAGCACGGCAACAATGCCCGCGGACAAGCCTAAATATTGCGAATAATGGCTGCCGGACAAATGCATTGCGTGCATCAGCAGCCCGGCGAGCGCCACGTGTATCCACTGCATGCCGCTTGCCGGCCACCGCGGCCGCGTGAGCCACACGAAGGGGATCAAACACGCCACGCCAATCGCGAAGCGCACGCTCAAGAAGGTCAATGGCGCGGCGTGCTGTATGCCGATTTTGGTGGCGATGAAACCGCTGCCCCAGATGGCGACGAAATACCAGGCAAGTAAGGTGTGTAACCCGCGGTGCGGCGGCGTGGGCAAGGTCGAACGGCGGTGATTGGCTGCGCCGAAAAAGGCGCGAAGGCGAGATTATATCTTGATCACCTTCGGCGCGTTGCCATGGTAAACCCTGTAAGCGATGGGCCGCGCCGGCTTTGCGGGGGCGTGGGCGTGCCTTACGCTTCACGTCACACCTCTAACCCGTAATCCTCGCTGCTTACAGGGTTAAAACCCTCAAGGCGCCAAGCGCGCCCGCATCCACCCCTGCGGCGTTTGCCGATACACCAGCCGGTCGTGCAATCGATTTTCACGGCCTTGCCAAAACTCAATTTCCGTCGGCAGCAAGCGATAACCGCCCCAGTGCGCGGGGCGGCGCGCGGTTTCGCCGTGGGCTAATACGGCTTGGTCGTACAGCGCTTCGAGCGCTTGGCGATCGGCGACGATGCCGCTTTGTGGCGAGGCGATGGCCGCAATGCGGCTGCCCAGCGGGCGTGTGGCGAAGTAGGCGTCCGATTCGGCTGCGCTTACCGGGCTTAGCCGGCCTTCGATGCGCACTTGGCGCTCCAGTGCAAGCCACGCGAACAACAAGGCGGCGTTCGTGTTGGCGGCGATGTCGCGCCCTTTGCGGCTTTGGTAATTGGTGTAGAACACAAAGCCGCCGTGATCCACGCCTTTTAACAGCACGATGCGCGAGGACGGTTGCTGGTCGCGCGATACCGTCGATAACGCCATGGCATTGGGCAGCGGCAAATCGGCGGCGAGCGCGTGGTTAAACCAGTGCTCAAAGAGCTTGAACGGATCTGCGTCGGTATCGGCCTCGCTTAAACCCGCGCGCATGTATTCGCGCCTTAAGCTGTTCCAATTCACCATAATATATATGTTTTGTAAGTATTTGATTTTATTGAATATTTTTTACGCTATTTTTTGGCTTGGCGCGCTTCGTACTCGGCGGCGAGTTCGCGATTGGTCTTGTAATGCGGCACTTTGGAAATGTAAATGCGCTTCCACGCCTGGATGCGCGTGGGGTTCGCTTTCACTTCATTGTTCCAATAATCGTTGGCAAGCTTCACGTTGCGTTCGATATCCATCTCGAAATATTTTTTGGAATTTGCGCCGCCGAACATATAAAGCTCGCCGTTGATCACGCGAAAGTTATCGTGATTGCCGCCTAGCGGGATCGCGTACACCAGGCCGTTGGCGCAAAAACCGTTGAACTTGGGCTTGAATTTGTCGGGGCTTTGCACGAACAGCTTGCGGTTGTCCGCGCTGGCAAAGCGGTAGGTCACACCCTCATGATCGGCTTTGATCGCGGGGTTGCCGGGTACCGGTTTACCGGCCGTGTGGTAAGCGACCGGGTCGTGGCCGCGCAGCATCAGCTTTTTGTCATCGCCATCGCTGATGGTGTTGTGGGTGGCGCAGCCGGCGAGCGCAAACAGCAAAATAACGGCTAACCACAGGCGTTGGGACATGGGCTACCTCTAGCTTGGTGAGCGTGGAAATTCGGCAAATTATAATCGGCAGTCCGTTATACTGCAGGCCATGTCCGAAAACGCCTTTACCGTACGCAAGCTTGCCCCGGCCATCGGCGCTGAAATCAGCGGCATCGATTTAAGCCGCGAGTTAAGCGACGACACCGTCGCCGCGATCCGCCGCGCGTGGCTCGAGCACGTGGTGATTTTCTTCCGCGATCAAGCGCTCAGTGCTTCGCAATACCTGGCGCTGGCCGAGCGCATCGGCGTGCCGGTCGAGTACCCGTTTGTCAGAGGCATCGAAGGCTTCCCGGTGATTACGCCGGTGGTGAAGCTCGAGCATGAGCGCCACAACTTTGGCGGTGTCTGGCACTCGGACACCACCTATCTCGAAACGCCGCCGATGGGCACGTTGTTGCTGGCGCGCGAAATTCCGCCGCACGGCGGCGATACCCTGTTCGCCAATCAATACCTCGCCTACGACACCCTATCCGCCGGGATGCGGCACACCCTGGAGGGTTTAACCGGTGTCAGCAGCTCCGCCAAGGCCGATGTGTCGAAATCGCGCGAAGACCGTGTCGCCGACAGCCCGGCCGCGCGCGCGCACGAGGTGCTGACCGCGGAGCACCCGGTGGTGCGCACGCACCCGGAAACCGGGCGCAAGGCGCTTTACATCAGCGTTGCGCATACGTCGCGCTTTAAGGGCTGGAGCGAGGAAGAAAGCGCGCCGCTGTTGCATTATTTGCATCAACATCAGATCAAGCCCGAGTTCACCTGCCGCTTTCAATGGCAGGTGGGTTCGATCGCGCTCTGGGACAATCGCGCGGCGCTGCATTTCCCGATGAACGATTACCACGGTTATCGGCGCGTGATGCATCGCATTACGCTGCGCGGCGACCGGCCGCGGTAGCGCCGTTTGCCGGCAGCACCGGTTCGGTGTCGCGCGGCTAGCCTTGCGGCGCTTTGGGCGGCGGCGGTTGTGCCACCATGGTGCGGTTTCTGCCCTGATGTTTCGCCGCGTACAGCGCTTTATCCGCGTAGGTGAGCACGGCCTGCATGTCGGCGATTTCCGAGGCGGGCAGGGTGACCACGCCGGCGCTGACGGTGACCGAAAATTTCGCGCCATTGGCGTTAAAAATGCACGATGCAATGGTTTTGCGCAGCCGTTCCGCAAGCGCCAGACCCGCGGCGGCATCGCGCTCGATCGCGACCACGACGAACTCCTCGCCGCCAAAGCGCGCCGCAACATCGGGTACGCGCAGCGAGGCTTTGATGCAGCGGGCCAGTTCCACCAGCACGGCATCGCCGTGGGCGTGGCCGTGGCGGTCGTTGATGTCCTTGAAGTGATCGATGTCAAGCGCGATCACCGTCACCGGCCATTGGCGGCGGCTGGCGGCGGCTAGTTGCGCGGTGGCATGCTCGAAAAAGGCGCGCCGGTTGGCCAAGCCGGTGAGCGGGTCGACGCTGGAGGCCTCTTTCAGATCCTCGATGCGCCGTTCGCGTTCTTCTTCCAGATGACGTTTTTCAAGCCCGGTGGCGCGTAGCGCCGCGGCGGCATGGATCATGTCGCCGATTTCGTCGGTGCGCCTGGTGGACGGCACTTCGTTATCGAGCTTGCCGCGGGCGATGTCGACCAGCACATTGTTGGTGGCGATTAACGGGCGCAGCACGCGCCGGCGGATAAACAGGAACACCGCGATCTCGATCAGAATAATGGCCAGTCCGATCAGCGTATGCAGCAGCAGATTGCGGTGGATTTTCCGGTAGGCGCTGTTGCCGCTCTCGTTGGCGATGCGAAACAGCGTATCGCGCAGCCTGACGATGGAGTGCATTTCCGGCACGTAAATCGAGGCGAACCCTTGCGCATTCATGCCGTAGGGTTTGCCCTCGGCGCCCACCGCGGCCAGGGTTCTCACCAACGGCAAACTCACGTCCACGTAGCGCTGGCGGATTTCGGCAAGCTCCGCGCTTTGCCAGGCGTCGAGATTGCCGACGAACGTGCGCAGCCAAATCAAGCTCAACAGTTGTTCGATGCGCCCTTGCGTGGTCTGAATCTCGTGCACGTCCTCGGCTTTCAGCGGCACTTGCTGATTCAATGCAAAATTAAAATGCGTGCCCAGGCGCCCAGCCTGCTCGCGCAGTTGCGCCGCCATTTGCGAGGCGGCCAGCGGGTCCACCAGATCGGGGTAAATCCGCCCGGCGTAACCGGACAGAACGGCTATCGATTCTTGCACCGCATCCACCACGCCGGCCATGCGTTTGTTGGCGGCGGCGACCGCGCTACTGCGGCGTTCGTCGGCGGGGATCTTTGCCACGCGATCGATGTCGATACGCGCATTGCGCAACTGCGTTTGTGCGCGGCTTAACGCGGTGGCGGCGATCTGCAGCATGGCGGTCAGCGGGGTGTTGCGGCCGCCTTGAGCGGTTTGCGCTTTTAGCCCGGCAAACGCGTCGTCAAACGCGCTGTCGGTGGCCTCGCGCGCCAATGCGAGCTGGTTTTGCGCGGCGGCGACGCTCGCGGCTTCGCTGCTAAACAGCCCATACGCCGGATCTTGTTCCACCGCGGCTTTTTCGGCGACGCTCATGACCAGATGCGTGAGCTGCAAAACGGCCAAGCCGGTGCGTGCCGAACGATACGTGTTGTATTCGCGCAAGCCCGCGTGCAGCAGCATTACCGTGATCAGCGAGAGCAGCAACAGCGTGGTCAGCAAAAACAGTTTTCTTAGGCGCATGCGGCGTGGGGCAAAAGGCGTGGGCTGAGAAGTGCGCTTTTGTGCCGATTATAAGGTCTGCCCGTGGTGGTGGGCCGGAAAGCTCAAATGGGGGTGGTGGCGGGGCGTGCCGAAAAAAATTCCGCCAGCACGCGTGCGGTGTGCGAGCGCGCGGGCTGGGTGGCGAGCGCTTGCGGCGTCCCTTGAGCGACGATGCGTCCGCCCGCGTCGCCGCCTTCGGGCCCCAGATCGATGATCCAGTCGGCATCGGCGATCACGTCGAGGTTGTGCTCGATCAACACCACGGTGTTGCCGGCATCGACCAGGCGGTGCAGCACGCGGATGAGTTTTTCCACATCGGCCATGTGCAGGCCCACCGTGGGTTCGTCCAGCACATACAGCGTGAGGCGTGAGGGGTTAGGCGTGAGGCGCGGTGTGTCGGTGGTTCGGACTTTTGCGAGCTCGGTCACCAGTTTGATGCGTTGCGCTTCGCCGCCGGAGAGGGTGGGGCTTTGCTGGCCCAGCGTGAGGTAGCCCAGGCCCACGTCTTGCAACAGCGTGAGTGCGTGGTGGATCGACGGGTGCGCGGCGAAAAATGCCACGGCCTCATCGACGTTCATCGCCAGCACTTCGCCGATGCTTTTGCCCTTGAAGGTCACGGCCAGCGTTTCCGGATTAAAACGCGCGCCGCGGCAGGTTTCACACGTGACGCGCACGTCGGGCAAAAAACTCATTTCGATTTTGCGCATGCCCTGGCCTTCGCAGGTTTCGCAGCGCCCGCCCGCGGTGTTAAACGAAAAGCGGCTGGCGCCGTAGCCTCGCATGCGCGCCTCGGTGGTTTCGGCAAACAGCCGCCGGATGTGATCCCAGAAGCCGACGTAGGTGGCGGGGCAGGAGCGCGGCGTTTTGCCGATCGGCGTTTGATCGACTTCGAGCACGCGGCCGACCGCTTGCCACCCGGAGATGTTCGCAAATGAGTTTTTGTAAGTATTTGATTTTATTGAATTATTTTTTTTGCTTAACAGCAGTGATAACTGCGTGTGCAGCACATCGCGCGCCAGCGTCGATTTGCCCGAGCCCGACACGCCGGTGATCGCGGTGAAGCGCGCCAGCGGCAGGCGCACGTCGATGTTTTTTAGGTTGTGCAAATTCGCGCCGCGAATTTCAATCGCGGGTGTGTTGCGATTGACCTCGCGCGGCGGGTGCAGCGGGTGCGTGAGCGGTTGCTTTAAAAACCGGCCGGTCAGCGAGCGCGGGTTTTTCATAAGATCGGCCGCGGTGCCGTCGCCGATCACTTCACCGCCGACCTTGCCCGCGCCGGGGCCGAGATCGATCACGTGCGCGGCGCGGCGGATGGTGTCTTCGTCGTGCTCCACCACCACCAGCGTGTTGCCCTTGGCTTCGAGTTTTTGCAGCGTGTCGAGTAGAATGCGGTTGTCGCGCGCGTGTAGCCCAATCGTCGGTTCATCGAGGATGTAACACACGCCGCGCAGGTTGGAGCCGAGCTGCGCGGCCAGACGAATGCGCTGCGCTTCGCCGCCGGAGAGCGTCGGCGCGGCGCGGTCGAGCGCGAGATAACCCAAGCCCACTTCATTGAGGAAGGTTAAGCGCGTGCGGATTTCGGCGAGCACGTCGCGCGCGATGGTGGCGGCGCGGCCTTCGAGCGACAGTTGGTCGAAGGTCGCGGCGACTTTAGCGACCGGGAGTTTCGTTAGCTCGGCAATCGATTGGTTATTCAATCGCACGGCCAACGCATCGGGATTCAACCGATTGCCGTGACAGGCGGGGCAGGGCTCTTCGATTTCCAGCCATTCCAGCCAGGAGTCGAGCACATGTTCCTCGGTGCCGGTTTTTTCACGTTCTGCGTCCCAGTCGAAGCCGGCGAGCTTCAAGCCCGTACCGAAACACGCGGGGCACCAGCCGTGCCGCGAGTTGAATGAAAAGAGGCGCGGATCGAGTTCGGGGAAACTGCGGTTGCAGGCGGGGCAGGCGCGATTGGCCGAGTACACCGTTTGCGGCAATTGCGGCATCGACTTTGCTTTTTGGTCGATGGCGCGCGCCAGCGTGTCGAGTTTGCCGATGACATGCAGCACGCCCTTACCGTGTTCCAGCGCCTGCGCCACGCCCGCGCGCAAGGCGTGTTCGTTTTCGGGGGCAACCTGCACGTCGGCCACCGGCAACT
>Ga0194132_10004074_pt1 | contig 25250 bp, 21 predicted proteins | sample TA2KigOf80mmetaG_FD_148612 | JGI IMG/M metagenome (GOLD analysis project Ga0194132, IMG submission 148612) | Freshwater microbial communities from Lake Tanganyika, Tanzania - TA2015054 Kigoma Offshore 80m | ecosystem: Environmental > Aquatic > Freshwater > Lake | place: Tanzania: Lake... | reverse complement strand
CCGCAGCGCTGGCGGCGCCAATACGACAAACTTGCCGCCGATTGTGGCGCGCTGGGCATCGTGTGTCCCGCCGCGGAACTGCTGTTCTCTGAAGTGTGGCAGGCGGCGCACGAATACACCCGCGCCTCGGTGCGCATCACGGTGACACGCGGCAGCGGTCCGCGCGGTTACCAGCCGCCGACCGCGGCCTCGCCGCTGCGCGTGGTGAGCGCCGAACCCGCCGCCGCGGCGAGTTTCCCGGCGGGTATCGCCGTGCACCCGTGCGAGACGCGTTATGCGCGCCAGCCGCTACTCGCCGGCATCAAGCATTTGAATCGGCTGGAAAATGTGCTTGCCCGGCGCGAGTGGCGCGACGCCGACGTGCGTGAAGGCCTGATGCGCGACAGCACCGGCCTGGTGATCGGCGGCGCCATGAGTAATGTGTTCATCGTCGAGCGCGGCGCGCTGGTGACGCCGCGGCTCGATCAGTGCGGGGTGTCGGGCGTGACGCGCGCGAGGGTGTTCGCCATCGCCCCGTTGTTACAAGTGCAGTGCGTGGAGGACGAGATCACGCTCGAACGCCTGAGCGCGGCGGACGAGGTTTTTTTTGTGAATAGCGTTTTCGGCCTCGCGCGCGCGGCGCGCATGGGGGGCGTGGTTTGGCGGGCGAACGAGTTGTCCGCCCTGGTGGCCGCGAGCCTGCAGGCGGATCATGGCTAGTTCTCCGCCGGGCGCATGGCGCAGGCGCTTGCTGCTCGTCGCGCTGGCGCTGGCCGCATCGGCGCTGGCGGCTGGCGTGGCCGTGATCGGGGCGTTAAACCACGAAAGCTCGTTTAATCCCGCCTCCATCGCCTATGATCTTAAGCTCGGCACCAGCCTGCGCACGGCCTCGCGCGAGTTGGCGGCGCTGGGAGTGATTCAATCGGCGTGGCTGTTCGAGAGCGCGGGGCGCTTACGCGGCGATGCGCCGCACATCAAGGCCGGCAACTACGAATTCACCTCACCCATGTCGCCGCTCGCCTTGTTGCGCAAAATCACCCGCGGCGACGCCACGCAAGTGGTGGTGCGCTTTATCGATGGCTGGACATTCAAGCAAGTGCGCCAGGCGCTGTCGCAGCACGAGGCGTTAAAGCACGAGACGCGCGATTTATCGGACGCGGATATCGCGCTAAAGCTCGGCATTGCCGACGGCAATATCGAAGGCTGGATATTTCCGGATTCGTATTACTTCGCGCGCGGCAGCAGTGACTTGGCAGTCCTGCGCCGCGCCCACCGCTTGATGCAAAAACACCTTGGCGAGCAATGGGATAAACGCCCGTCCCGGCTGCCGCTCGCTTCGCCCTACGAAGCGCTGATCCTCGCCTCGATTGTGGAAAAAGAAACCGGCAGGGCGGATGACCGGGCGCTGGTCAGTTCCGTGTTCGTGAACCGCTTGCGCATCGGCATGCGCCTGCAAACCGACCCCACGCTGATCTACGGCATGGGGGATACCTTTAACGGCAACCTCAGGCGCCGCGATTTGCAAACCGATACGCCGTGGAACACCTACACCCGCGCCGGCTTGCCGCCCACGCCGATCGCCATGCCGGGACTGGCATCGCTGCAAGCAGCGTTAAATCCGGCGGACAGCAACATGTTCTATTTCGTGGCGCGCGGCGACGGCACCTCGCAGTTTTCGCAAACGCTGGATGAACATAATGCCGCCGTGACAAAATATCAGCGCGCGCCAAGACGCGCGGGGCAAAAATGAGCCGCGGCAACTTCATCACCCTCGAAGGCATGGACGGGGCAGGCAAGAGCACCCATTTGGCGTGGATTCCGGCATTTTTGCAGGCGCGCGGGGTGACGGTCACACTCACGCGTGAACCCGGCGGTACGGCTTTGGGTGAAAATTTGCGCGCACTCATGCTCGATCGCTCGCAACGGCTGCACGCCGACACCGAGGCCTTGTTGATGTTTGCCGCGCGCCGCGAGCATCTGGACAAAGTGATCGAGCCCGCGCTGCGGCGCGGTGAATGGGTGGTGTGCGATCGTTTCAGCGATGCCACCTTTGCCTATCAAAGCGGCGGCAGCGGTTTGGCTTGGGAACGTATCGCAACGCTAGAAACCTGGGTGCAGGGCGATCTGCAACCCGACCTTACCTTGTACTTCGACGTGCCCAGCGCCGTGGGCAAATCGCGCACCCAATCCGTGCGCGCGCCCGATCGCTTTGAGCAGGAAGACCACGCTTTTTTCGACCGCGTGCGGCTAGGCTACTTGCGGCGCGCGCGCGAACACCCCACTCGAATCGCTGTAATCGATGGCACCATGGCATTGGAAAATGTTAAACAAGAAATTCAGAATAAATTATTAAATATTTGATTTAAATGACTATTTTTTCATGGCATCGAAGCGAATTCGAACAACTCGCGCAACGCCTGGCGCAGCTGCCACATGCGCTGCTGTTGCGCGGGCTGACCGGTATAGGCAAACGCGGCTTCGCGGCCGCCGTGGCGCGCGGTCTGTTGTGCGAAAACCCGCCGGCGCCGCTCGAATCTTGCTCTCAATGCCAGGCGTGTCGCTGGATGGCCAGCGACAGCCATCCCGACTTTCGGCTGCTGGAGCCTGAAGCGGCGCAAACCACTGCCGATGAGGAACCCGATGACAAGAAGAAAAAGCGCGATATTTCAATAGCTCAGGTTCGCTCTTTAACAGATTTTATTAACATCAGTGCGCACCGCAATGGCCGTAAAGTGGTGGTGATCCAGCCGGCGGAAGCGATGAACGTCAATGCCGCCAACGCCTTGTTAAAGAACTTGGAAGAACCGCCGCCTAACACCTTTTTCCTGCTGGTGACGGACCGGCCACATATGCTGCCCGCGACCATACGCAGCCGCTGCCAGCAACTGCCGTTACGGCCGCCAACATTGGAGGAAGCAGGTGCCTGGCTCAAGCAAGCGGGTTCGGCGCACCCTGAATTGGCGTTGGCCCAGGCAGGTGGCGCGCCGCTGCTGGCGGCGCAACTCGACAACCCCGAGTACTGGGACGCACGCCGGCAATTCATCGAGGGCCTGATCCGACGCCCGTTCGAGCCGTTGGCGCTGGCCGAGCGCTTGGCCAGCCATGCCGTGCCGCGATTGATCGGCTGGCTGCAGCGCTGGACCTATGATCTGGCAAGCCTGAGCCAGGGCTCGCGGGTGCGCTACAACCCGGACCACGAAGCCGCGCTGGCCGCCGCCGCCCAGCGCATGCCGGCGCTGGAGGTTGCGCGGTTGCATCGCGAGCTGGTGCGTTTTCAGCGCGTGGTCAACCACCCGCTCAATACGCGTCTGCTGCTGGAAGACTGGTTCCTGCGCTACGCGCAATTGGATCGCGGTTGATATGTTTGTCGACTCGCACTGCCATCTTGATTTCCCGGAACTGGCCGGCAATCTGGGCAACATCCTCGCGCGCATGCGGCTCAATCAGGTGACGCACGCGTTGTGCGTCAGCGTCAATCTTGAGGATTTCCCCAAGGTGCTGGCCCTGGCCGAAGCCCACCAGCACCTGTTCGCCTCGGTCGGCGTTCATCCGGACTATCCAGACGTGCCGGAGCCCTCACTCGACGAGCTGGTGCGCCTGGCCCAGCACCCCAAAATCGTCGCCATAGGCGAAACCGGGCTGGATTATTTCCGACTTGGCGGCGATCTGGAATGGCAGCGCCGACGTTTTCGCACCCACATTCGCGCCGCGCGCCAGTGCCACAAGCCGCTGATTATCCATACGCGCTCGGCAGCGCAAGACACCCTTCGTATCATGCGGGAAGAGGGCGCGGGCGAGGCGGGCGGCGTGATGCACTGCTTTACCGAGACCTGGGACGTCGCCCAAGCCGCGATAGAACTGGGGTTTTATATTTCCTTTTCGGGGATCGTCACCTTTAAAAACGCCAAAATGCTCAAGGAAGTAGCAAAAAACGTGCCGCTGGAGCGCCTGCTGATCGAGACCGATGCCCCCTACTTAGCCCCCGCTCCGTATCGCGGTAAAACCAATGACCCCAGCTTGGTCAAACATGTGGCGGAGGAAATTGCGCGACTGAAAGGCTTGTGCCTGGACCACATTGCTCAGCAAACTACAAATAATTTCTTTAATTTATTCAAATAGTTATATAATGTATCTCAAGTTAATTATAGTTAATTTCCTGGGCTTAAGTCTAATTGCTGGCAGCGCCTTGGCCTGCGCGGCCACGTTTGATGATGGGCTGCGTGCGATCACCCGCGGCGAGCTGTCGGCGCTGGAAAACCTGTTGCGCAAGGGCCTTAAAGTCGAAGCCACCGACCGGGAAGGCGATACTTTATTGATACACGCGGCCAAGGAAGGCCACCCCGCGATAGTTAATGCGCTGCTCGCGACCAAGGCTCGGATAGATACCCGAAACACCCTGGGCGAAAACGCCCTGATGCTGGCTTCGCTGCGTGGGCATACGGAGGTCGTCAAAATCCTCCTGGGCGCAGGCGCGCAAGTCGACTCCGGGGGCTGGACCCCCTTGATGTACGCCGCATCCACCGGCCGCCTGCCTATCATGCGGCTGTTGCTCGCCCGTGGCGCAAAGATCGATGCCGCCAATACAGCGGGCCAGACCGCGCTGATGGCGGCCGCGCGTGAAGGTCAAACCCAAGCCGTGGCCTTACTCATGGCGCACGGCGCAAGCGTAAACCAAACCGCGCCCGATGGCATGACCGCGCTCAGAGCCGCGCGCCAGCGCAACCATGATGAAATCGTGCGGATTTTGACGCGGGTCGGCGCCAAGGAATAACGGCCGCCGCGATGCTTTGTGGGCGGCCCGAATGCGCGACGCCTGCGCATGTAGCGGATGCACATATTCGTATAATGTATATTATGTAAAATATTCTGTTAGCGTAATGGTGCATCGGCCGGCCTATTGCGCCTGATCAAGCAACCCGTGCCACCACTTCAAATAAACCCGCAAACGCCGCAACGCGTGCTGCGGCAGCATGTCCGGCAACACGATCAACACGCGGCGACGGGGCTGATCTTGATCGGCGTCGCGTAATCGGGCTAAGAGCAGCCATGGTGTCACCAAGCCGCCGCGTAACACGTCACCATAAATCCAGGCGCCGCTGCACAATTGGTAGCTCACGCCTTCGCGTTCACAGCGTAGCGCCACCAGCGCCGCGGGCGAACGCCGAAATGCATGTAACGCAAGGTTGGCGGCAAGCCGCCAAACCATGATCGCGACAAATGGCAGGGCGACGAGCCAAGGCAAGAAAGCTATCACCAAGCCCACGCCTATCGCGCACACGCCGATCAACACCGCAGCCAGCCTGCACGACGGGCCCAGCTTCATCGTTTCGCCAACCAAACGTTGCTCCGGGGACATACGGCAAGCCTACAAACGCAAACCCCGGCGATTAGCCGGGGTTATCCAGAAGGCGGTGCGCAACGCCCTAGCCTTTGATATTGCGTATCTCGGTCACCGCCAGCCCCGCGATGTCCTGCAGCTTGATATAGCGGCCGTTTTACAGATCGACAAGGTTGCCCACCCGCGAATAACTCGATTGCACCATCATGCGCTGCCCGCCGGGGCCGGTGCGCTCGATACCGAATTCGATACGATCGCGGTATTCCGGCGGCAGGCGGCTCATGAAATTCTTGGTCGCCCACACCTGGCCGAAACGCGCCATGTCGGAAAGCCGCGCGGTGTGATTGATGGTCTCGCCCAGCACCACGAATTCGATGCTGGTGGCGGTATGAAACGTGCCCAGCCACTCCTGCCCTTCGTTCAGCGCGGTGTTCAAGTAAAGCTCGTTGGGCCAGTTCTTGCGCAACTGCCATTCCTTGGAAAGCCGCGCCATCGCGGATTTCAACTCCATCGCGCGCACCGCCGCGTTGAAAATATAGTTCGAGTCGGGCTGGGGGAAAAAGTAATACACCATGCCGTCGCCGACATGCTTACCGTAGGTGCCGTAATAGCTGCGGAATATATCGCCCGCGGTCGCCCAGATTTTGTTGATCATCTCGAAATATTCGTCCGGCGGCAGTTCCGAACAGATCTTCACGGAATCCTGCAAGTCCGCCACCAGCACCACCAGGTCGGTCAGCATCGGCAAACGTTGCGACAACAGCGTGCGGATGACCACGTCGCGGCGGCTTAACAGCGCCCGCAACTCATCGCTGTTTTCCCCGCGCGGGGCGACGACCACCAGGATGCCTTCGCGAAACGAGGTGGCGTAGGCCGCGTAATCGAGCGCGCGGTTGTCCACCGTCAGGATCATCGGTAGCTCCACCACCACATGCACCTGCGCGGCATCAACCTCGTGTTAGGTTTCTTCCAGCAATTGCAGACGCGAGCCGGGCAGACCGCGCAGCGGCGCGAGGATCGAGTTGATACTCATGCGCTCCTTGGCAAGCATCAGATTCAAGCGCAACATCGACAGCAAGTTTTCGCTGACCTCGCCACGGCTGTCGTCAAGCAGCAGCCGAAAGATGCTGCGATCGTCGGTATGCGGCGGCATTTCGCCGAGCAGGCCGGGGATTTCCAGGCGCGCCTGTTGGTTAAACCAGGTGACTTCGAATTTGTGGTTGACCATGTACGCCGCGTGCGGCAATTGCTCGATCACCAGCGTGAGACGCTCCTTTTGGGGCGAATCGGCGGGGCGGCCCACGCCCCCTGCCCCCGCGCCGCCGGCTGCCGGCTCCGATGGTGATACCGCCTGAAGATGCCGCCGGGCTTCCTCCAGACTTGCTTGCTCCGCCACGCCTACTCCCCTTCGATAGTCCGCGCCAATGCGGCCCCGATAGTGGGACCCTGGCTGCGTGGTGTCGTGACGGTCTGCCATAGCGCACGACTATAGCGGCCACCGACACCAGTTGACAGTAAAAATGTCACGTCGCGTTGACGATCCGCAACGTGCCCAAATTTTTCGTAGATGTTATTTGATTCAGTCACTTAAATCGGCCTGCTTGCAGCGCGCTTTAAATAAGTGACCTTAGCTATTGTTTATACGAAAAATACGCGCCGCGCCAGGGACCGTCAAGCTTGCTATGAGCTGTGACAAATTGCCTGTTTTATGTGCGCAACACACTTGCGGCGGCCAATCAAAAAACCACCAGCTATGGTGTTCATGACGCAACCAGGCCGCCGATTAAGTGTTTCAAAAAGCTGAAATGCCGGTCTGGGCGCGCCCCAGTACCAGCGCATGCACATCGTGCGTGCCTTCCAGCGTGTTGATGGTTTCCATGTTGAGCATGTGGCGGATCACGTTGAATTCGTCCGAGATGCCGTTACCGCCCAGCATGTCGCGCGCGTGCCGCGCAATCTCGAGCGCCTTGCCAGTGGCGTTGCGTTTGACCAGCGACACCATTTCGGGCGTTGCCTTGCCCTGCTCCCGCAAGCGCGACAAATGCAGCACCGACAGCAATCCGATCGAAATTTCGGTTTGCATGTCGGCAAGTTTTTTCTGTACCAGTTGATTCGCCGCGAGCGGCTTGCCGAATTGTTGGCGGTCCATGGTGTACTGGCGCGCGATGTGCCAGCAGCATTCCGCCGCGCCCATCGCGCCCCAACAAATCGAAAAGCGCGCGTTGTTAAGGCACCCGAACGGGCCTTTAAGTCCGCTCACACCGGGCAACAAGTTTTCATCCGGCACGAACACGTTGTCCATGGTGACCTCGCCGGTTTGCGAGGCGCGCACCGAGAACTTGCCTTCGATCTTGCGCGTCGCGAGCCCTTTCATGCCACGCTCGAGGATAAAGCCGCGCACCGTGCCATCTTCGCCTTTCGCCCACACCACCAGCACGTCGGCGATCGGCGCATGCGTGATCCACAGCTTGGTGCCGGTCAACGACCAGCCCCCCGGCACTTTTTTCGCGCGCGATTTCATACCGCCGGCGTCGGAACCATGATCCGGTTCAGTCAGCCCGAAGCAGCCCAGCAACTCGCCCTTGGCCATCTTGGGCAAATATTTTTGCCGATGCGCCTCGCTGCCGTAGGCGTAAATCGGCGTCATCGCCAGCCCCGTCTGCACGCTGCAGGCCGAGCGAAACGCTGTGTCGACCCGTTCAAGCTCGCGCATGATCAGCCCATACGCCACGTAGCCGATGCCCGCGCAGCCGTAACCTTCGAGCGGCGCGCCGAGAAAACCCAGCTCGCCCATTTCGCGCATCACCACCGGGTCGAACGATTCGCTGCGATTCCAATCGCGGATGCGCGGCTGCAGTTTTTCCTGCGCATAAGCGCGCGCGGTGTCGCGGATCAAATGCTCTTCATCGGTGAGTAAATCGTCGATGAGGAACGGATCATCCCATTTGAATTGGCCGCCGATTAGGGTGACTTTGGTGAAGTCGGTCATGCTGTGCCTCTATGGAAAACTTCAAAACCTTCGCCACAGATTTCACAGATGAACACAGATTACCCCAAGAAAATCTGTGTAAATCTGTGAAATCTGTGGCTAAGATTTTGACGTTGCTTTTGAACCAAAAAACAAAAGGCCGGTGCGATGCTTGCCACCGGCCTCACAAAATAATCAATAAAATCAGATACTTATTAGACTCGTTCCAAAATCACCGCCGTGCCCTGCCCGCCGCCGATGCACAAACTCACCAACGCGTACTTGCCGCCGACGCGCTGCAATTGCCGCGCCGCGGTCAGCGCCAGCCGCGCGCCGGAAGCGCCGAGCGGATGGCCCACCGCGATGGCGCCACCGTTCTGGTTCACGCGCTTATCGTCAAATGCCACGCCCAAGCCTTTGAGGCACGCCAGCACTTGCGCCGCAAACGCTTCGTTGATTTCGATCACGTCCATGTCCTTGATCGACAGCCCTAGGCGCGACAACGCTTTTTTGGAGGACTCCACCGGGCCGATGCCCATGATGTCGGGCCGCGCGCCAAACGAGGCGCTGGCGATAATGCGCGCCAGCGGTTTGGCACCGGCTTTTTCGCCGGCAGCCTTGCTGCCGACCATCAGCGCGACGGCGCCGTCGTTGACGCCCGAGGCGTTGCCCGCGGTGGTGACGCCATCCTTATAGAGCACTTTCATCTTGGCCAGCGTTTCCAAATCGGTGCCGGGGCGCGGATGCTCGTCATCGACCACCGCAGGCACCGGGCCCTTACGCGTGGGCGGCAGGTCGACACCGACGATTTCCCCGGCAAAAAAACCCTCGCCCTTGGCGTTGGCATATTTGGCCTGCGAGGCCGCGGCGAACTTATCGGCTTCTTCGCGCGTGATGCCGTATTCGCGCGCGAGGTTGTCCGCGGTTTGCGGCATTTGATCGTCGCCAAAGCGCTTCACCAACGCCGGGTTGGAAAAACGCGGGCCGATGGTGGAATCGTAAAATTTGATGCCGCGATCGAACGCGCTCTCGGCGCGGCTCATCACGATCGGCGAGCGGCTCATGCTTTCCACGCCGCCCACCACGAACACATCGCCCTCGCCCGCGGTGATGGCGTGCGAGGCGTGCACCAGCGCGCCCAGGCCGCTCGCGCAGTTGCGTTGAATCACCGTGCCCGGCGTGGAAATCGGCAGATCCGCCATCAGCAGCGCGTGACGCGCCACACAGCGGCTATCTTCGCCGCCCTGGTTGGCGCAGCCGACGATCACGTCCTCGATTTGCTCGGGTTTAAATTTGGATTCGGCAACGACCTTTTTGATCACGCCGCCCAACAGATCATCCGGGCGAACCTTGGCGAGCACGCCGCCGTGGCGGCCGAACGGTGTGCGTTTACCTTCGTAGAGATAGGCGTCTAACATGGTGAGTTCCTTTTTGTGATCAGATTAAATGGAATCAGGTTTCCGGCGTCAGTGCAGAGACACCCAACTTCGCCCGCCGCGTCAACCAAATATTCGGCCGATAACGCGGATCGGCGTAAATCTTGTTCATGTTTTCCAAAATACGATGCACGTTTTGCACGCCGAGTGTATCGGCAAACTTAAACGGCCCGTTCGGATAATTCAAACCCAGCGTCACCGCCTTGTCGATATCCGGCGGCGTGGCGGTGCGGTTTTGCGCGATCGAACAACCGATGTTGACGATCATCGCGACGATGCGCTGCGCGATAAAGCCGGGGCTGTCGCGGCACACCGTTACCGGGACGCCGTCGCTGGCAAGCAAGCCGTGCGCGGCGTCGCGCATCGCCGGGTCGGTCAGCGGCGTGGTCATGATGATGCGGCGTTTGACCATCGGGAACAGTGTATCCACCGCCACCACGCGCTTGGGGTCTAGTCCTTGCGTTGTGGCCGCGGTGGTAGCGTCCTCGCCGACGGGCGTTACCAAAATCAGCGCTTTCGCAGAGGGCTGCGCGCCGACTTCGAGATTGGCGCCGAGTTTGTTCAGCAACTCTTTTAGCTTGGTGGCGCCGGCTGCTTCGGCTGGACTTACCCACACCGAATCCGGCCGCGCGGCGGGCGCTGCTTTTTCCGCCGGCTGTGACATTTTCATCTCGGCGTCGTAGGTATAAAACCCTTTTTTGGTTTTACGCCCCAACACGCCCGCTTCATAACGCGCCTGCATGATCAAACTCGGGCGATAACGCTGCTCTTGAAAGAACTGGTTGTAAATCAAGCCCGACGCAGGCTGCGTGACATCGAGCCCGGTCAAATCCATCAACTCGAACGGCCCCATGCGAAAGCCGCCGACATCGCGCATCACACGATCGACGTCGTAAAAACTCGCCACGCCCTCTTGCACCAGGTGCGAGGCTTCCAGCGAAAACCCGCGCCCGACTTGATTGACCAAGAACCCCGGCGCATCGACCAAGCGCACCGGTTCGCGCGTCATGCGTTTGCCCAAGCCCATCAGCGCATCGCACACCCAATCTTCGGTCAACAAGCCGGAGATCACCTCCACCAGCTTCATCAACGGCACCGGGTTGAAAAAGTGAAAACCCGCGAAGCGATGCGAGGTTTTCATTTTCGCCGCGATGGTGGTTACCGACAACGACGAGGTGTTCGACACCAAAATGCAATCCGGCGTGACGATTTCTTCCAGCTCCGCGAACAACGCGCGCTTGGCGTCGAGGTTTTCCACAATCGCCTCGATCACCACGTGGCACGGCTTCATGTCCTTGTGCGAGTCGACGATTCTGATGCGGTTGGTGGCGGCCGAGGCATCATCCTTGGACATCTGCCCTTTTTCGGCCGCGCGATCGAGCATTTTGCCGATGAATTCCTTGGCTTCCGCCGCCGCGCCGGGCCGAGCATCGGTCATCAACACGGTGATACCGCCCGCCGCCGCGACTTGCACGATACCGCGCCCCATGGCACCGGTGCCAATGACGCCGACGGTGAGGTCGGGCCGGTTTACATCCAAACTCATGAAAATCCTTTCTGACGAATGCCCCGCGTGCGCTTCAGCATCAAAGCCTCGCATTTAAAAATATTCAATTAAATCAAATACTTACGTAAAAACCGCAATCTCGGAACGGAGCCGGATTATAGGCGCAGGCCCGCACAGTGGCAATGCACGCGCGAGTTGCAGTCGCGCGGTTAAGTGTCACAATGCCGTTCCTTTTTATTTTTGGCAGTGTCGGCGAACGTGTTTGAGAATTTATTTAATAAAAGCACTCCGTTGCCCACCGAAGCGAAACCACCCGCAAGCGCGCACGAGGCGCAACCCGCAGCGCTTTCCGCGGAAGACACGCAGCAGTGGCACAACAAAATTCGCGATGCCGGCGCCAATGATGCAGCGCTGCTGCAGTTGTTGCGCGAGGCGCCCACGGTTTCGCTTAAACTAGCCGCGCTGCAAGCGCTGACGCAGGAAGAAGCGCTGCGTCTGGCGATGCACGAGTATCGCGAGCAGGATAAGCGTCTGTATCGCGTGGCGAAAACGCGTTGGGACACTGCGGTGTCGCGGCGCACCACGCTCGCCGAAGCCACGCAACTTATCGCCAACGCGCGCGAGTTGCTCGATCAGCCGCGCGTGCCGGTGAATCGCGTGGTCGAACTGGACCGCGCGTGGGCGGCGTTGCCCGCGGAATTGATCGAACCGGACATGGCGCACGATTTCGTCACCTTAAGCGAGCAACTCGGCGCCAAGGTGCGTGCGAGCGGCGAATACGCGCAAGCGGTGGCGCGCTGGCTCACGGCGATCGACGGCGCCAGCAAAAACTTGAACACGCTGCTGCCCGGCGTGGCGCAAGGCGGCATCCCCGCGGCGGATATCGAAACCCTCGCCGTCAATCTGCTGGAACACGTGCAAAACGTGCCCGACGCGGCGGATCAACGCTGCGCCGAAAAAGCCGAAGCTGCGAATCGGCTGCTGGCGTTGGTCTCGAGCGTGGTCGAGCGCGCCAAATTTTTGCTGACGTTGCCCGCGCCCGGCAGCGCCAACGACGCGGACGAAAAGCAATTCATCGAGCACTGGCGCGCGTTCCCCGAAATGTCCGAAGGCGAACTGCACACCGTGCTTGCCGAACGCTTCGCCGCGTGGCGCAACGCCGACACCATGCAACGCCAGCACGAACACGAGGTGCAAAGCGCCGAACAACGCGAGCGCCGTGCGGAACAATACCGCGAGCGCCTGGCCGCCGCGCAAAAAGAAGTCGAAACCGGCGAAACCGCATTGGCCGGCGGCCATGTCGCCGAGCTCACGCGTACGCTCGGTGTTATCGATCAGGCGCTAAAGCGCGGCCCAGTCGATGCCGCGCTTACCCAGCGTATCGACACGCTGCGGCGCGAGCTGCGGCGCTTGCAAGAGTGGCAACGTTGGAGCGGCGGCCAAAACCGCGAAAAACTGGTCGAGGAAGCGCAGCAGCTCGCCGAAGCCGCCAAAGGCAAGGTGGCGTTAAAAGCGCATACCGAGGCCATCAACAAATTACGCGAGCGCTGGAAAGAACTCGACAAGCTCGGCGGCGCGTCGCGCCAAGCCACCTGGCTCGCGTTCGACGCCGCGCTCGAAGCGGCGCACACGCCGGTGGCCGCGCATCTGGAAAAACTGCGTGCCGCGCGCCAGGAAAACCTTGCCGCGCGCGAACAGATCGTCGTCAAGCTTAACGAAGCCGCGGCGAAGTATTTCCCGCCGCCGCAAGAAGGCGCGACCTCTGCCCCACCAGACTGGCGCGCCGTGGCCCACGCGCTGGAAGAATCGCAACTCGCCTGGCGCAAGCTCGGCCCGGTGGAGCACACCGTGCCGCGTAAATCCTTGCAAGGCGAACAATCGATCACCACGCGTTATGCCGCCGCCGTTGCAGCGCTGCAAACACCGCTAAAGACCAAGCATGACGAAGCGCGCAACAAACGCGAAAAATTGATCACTACCGCCGGGGAACTCGCCGCGGGTGATGTCAACGCACGCGATGTCATCGACAAGGTGCGCAAGCTGCAAGGCGAATGGCAAGTCACGGCGAAATCCATGCCGCTGCCGCGCCGCGACGAAAACGCGCTGTGGGAAGCGTTTAAAACCGCCACCGATTCGATTTTCAAGGCGCGCGACGCGGCACGCACTGCTAAGGAAGCCGCCGCCAACGCGCAACAACAAGCGCGCATCGACATCATCGAGCGTGTCGCGGCCTTGACTCGCGCCACCAACGCAGCCGACATCAAACGCGGTTTAACCGAAGCCGATAGCGCCTGGCGCGCCGCGCCCGAAGCACCCAAGCCGCAAGCGGCCAAGCTCGATCAACGCTACCGCGGCGCCCGCGACACCGCCAACAAACGTATCGCCGAACTCGCGACTCACGCCGCGCAAGCCCGCTATGACGCGTTGATCGCGGCGATGGCATTGTGCGCCGAGCGCGAAGCCGCCGATGCATTGAACGACGATTTACAAACCCGCTGGAACGCCATCGAACATTTCCCCGACGCGTGGAAAGCACGGCTCGCCGCGCGTTTCGAAGGCAAAGCGGCAACCGTGCCCGCACCCACCAAAGGTAGCAAGAACACACCGCAAACGCTGCCCGAAATTTTGCTAAACCTCGAAGTTGCCTGCGGCATCGACAGCCCCGCCGATTTCCAGGCCGCACGCCAGCAACTGAAAATCCTTGCGCTAAAAAACGCCATGGAAGCGCGGCAAACCACGGTAACCACGCCCGCCGACATCGAGCGCTGGCTGCTCGATGCCGCCGCCACGCCGCAACCGGATGCGGTGTCGCGCGAACGGCTCGATAAAATCATCGGCGCAGCGCGCCGGCGTAGCGTGAAGTAAGACGCGCGCCCGAGCTACACGCCCCTATCGCGCGTAAATAAAAAGTTGTTTAAAATCAATAACTTACGTCAACTCTCCAATGGACGGCAGCGGCCGCCTATCTGAGCCGCGGTTGCGCCCAAGCGGCGGTTGCGAGCAAAGCATAGTCGTCGCCGAACGCGCCGACCAGTTGCACACCCACCGGCAAGCCCTTGGGGCCGGTGTGCCCCGGCAGCGTAATCGCCGGCACGTGCAGCGCCGTCCACACGCGGTTGAAAATGGCCTCTCCCGTACTGTCCAAGCCCAGCGGCGCTTCCCCCGGCGCGCTCGGCACCAGAAACGCATCGACATCGCGAAACACGTCGCGCAACAGCCGCTGGCAGTCGGCGACGTTTTGCTGCGCTTCAGTGTACTGCGCCACCGTGCGCGCGGCCCAGCGCGGCAGACGCGGCCGCAGCGACGGCGACAGTTTTTCCGGCGCGGTGCGGATTTCGTGGCTTAACGCGCGAAACGCTTCGTAATCGTTGATCGCGGCGTGTGCGTCGGACATGGCATCGAACGCGGGCGGTAACTGGATCTGCGTCACCTTTGCACCGGCACGCGAGAGTACCGCCGCTGCCGCTTCAACCGCGGCGACGCTGGCGGGCTCGGCGTCTTTCCACTCAAACGCGCGGCACAGCGCGATGCGCGGGGCGCTTACCGCGGCCACCACCGGCGCCGCGCATTCGGTGATCGCCGGCAATGCCAATGCAATATCCTCCACGCAGCGCGCGATCAGCCCCACCGTATCCAGCGACTCCGAATTGGGCTTCACCCCCACGCGATTGATAATGTTAAACGTCGGCTTAAACCCCACCACGCCGCAATACGACGAAGGCCGCAGCACAGAGCCGCCGGTTTGCGTGCCCAGCGCCAGCGGCATCATGCCATCGGCCACGCCCGCCGCCGAGCCGCTCGACGAGCCGCCGGGTGTGTGCGCGAGATTTAACGGGTTGCGCGTTTTATTCGGGTGGCGCATGGCGAATTCGGTGGTCACGGTTTTGCCCATGATCAACGCGCCGGCTTTTTTGAACGCCGCCACACACGCCGCGTCCGTTTGCGCCTTGTGTCCCGCGTAAATCGGCGAACCATACTCGGCGGGCATGCCGGCGACATCGATGATGTCCTTGATACCGACCGGGATGCCGTGCAGCGCGCTGCGCCGCGGCTCGCGATCCGCGGCTCGCGCCTGCGCCAGCACCTCGTCGGCGTTGACGTGCACCCACGCGCGCACCTCGGCTTCGCGCGCATTGACACGCGCGAGGCAAGCTTCGGCAAGTTGCACCGCTGTGAGTTTGCCGGCGCGCATTAACGCGTCGGCTTCGGTGATCGAAAGATTGTTGGCGTCTGGCATGTGCACCTCCTGAATAGTGTCCCTCAAAATATCCGTTCGTCCTGAGCCTGTCCTGAGCGTGTCGAAGGGGACGAGCGCCAATTAGCAACGCAAAACCAATTTTCCAAAGACGGTCAGCGAGAGTGGCAATGCTACACTGTTCACATGACAACTCTCGGCAGCGCCCGGCACAACCATGAAAGCCGCCTACTACACTCAACAAGGCAAACCCAGCGCGGTCATCCAATACGGCGACCAGCCCACGCCGCACGCCGCCGCCGGCGAAGTGCGCGTGCGGCTGCACGCCTCCGGCGTTAACCCCGCCGATGCCAACCGCACGGTCGGCCGCAGCTACGGCATGGATGGCCCGCTGGTGATTCCCAACAGCGACGGCGCGGGCGTCATCGATCAAGTCGGCGCGGGCGTCGATGCCGCGTGGTTAAACAAACGCGTGTGGCTCTACAACGGCCAGCGCGGCGGACGCGTGTTCGGCACGGCCGCGGAATACATCGCGTTGAATGTCGATTTGGTGTCGGAGTTACCGGACAACACGCGTTTTCACGAAGGCGCGTGCTTGGGTATCCCCTGCATGACCGCGCACCGTTGCGTGACGCTCGGTGGTGATTTGCAAGGCAAAACCGTGCTGGTCACCGGCGGCGCCGGCGCGGTCGGGCACTACGCCGTGCAATGGGCCAAGCGCTTCGGGGCACGTGTTATCAGTACCGTGAGTTCACCCGAAAAAGCCGCGCACGCGAAAGCCGGCGGCGCCGATTTCACCGTCAACTATCGCAGCGAAGATGTGGTGGCGCGCGTGCGCGAGTTCACCAACAACGCCGGCATCGACCACGCCGTCGATGTCGATTTCGGCGGAAACTTAAAAACCACCCTGCCCTTGCTCAAGGTCAACGGCTCGATCGCCTACTACGCCACCAAGGGTAACCCCACCCCCACGATTGCCGCGCCGGAGTTGATGCGCAAAAACCTCTCGATCCACGCCGTGCTGCTCAACAGCGCACCGCACGCGGCGCGTAAGCGTGCGCAGCAGGACATCGTGGCGTGGTTAAAACAAGGTGGTATGCGGCACACCGTGTCTCAGGTGTTTGCGCTATCAAGCACGGCGGACGCGCATGAGGCGGTGGAGTTTCAGGCCAAGAATGGTACGGTGGTAGTGGATTGCAATGTGTAGGGCGTCAATAAGCGAAGCGCATTGCGCCGAATGCGGTGATTCCGGACAAACATGCGGCGCATTGCCCTTCGGTTAATGCGCCCTACGAGTTCTCCAGGCACATTTTTACGATCGCGAGATGTTGTGTATCCCGCAAGCCAGTAGCCTTACGCCGCCTTCAACTTCCCCCTCGTAGCCGCCACCAACCCCGGCACCAGCGAAGCTCGCACATAAACAAACCCTTCAAACAACCGCCGCTGCGTGCGATAAAACGCGCCTTGCTCGGCGTGCCACTGGCCGTCTTTTTTCGTAACGTTTGCTGCCACTGTCAAAATCCCCGACGGCATGGCGATGCGTATCGGCGCGTTGCCATCACTCGCCGCGCGCGTGGCGGCGTGCACCACCGTGCCTTCAATGCGCGCCGCGACGGCCGTGCACAGCGACACCGTCAACGGCAACGCGCGATGCGGCTGGCCATTGGAGAGCATGCGCGCGGTCAAGTCGATGTCGTTGGCTTTCATCGTTTCGCCGGTGAGCGTTGCCGCGTCCTGCGCGGCAGACACGAAGCCGACAAACGGCACGCCGCCTTTTTTCAGCGCGTCTTCTGGCGTTTTGGTAATGCCCATCGCCACCGCCGCCTGCGCGCGGATCCCGCCGAGTTTTTGCATGATGCCGCTGTTCGCTTCCAACGCATCGGGCATTTCGGTGCCGCTCAATCCCAAGTCCGCCGCACGCACGAACACCGTGGCATTGGCCGCATCGACCATCGACACCGTGATCTTGCCCACGCCGGGCACATCGAGCACGTCACTCACGTTACCCGTGGGCAGCAGCTTGCCGGTGCTGGCGCCGCCAGGCTGCAAAAATTCCAAGCGCACCGGTGAACCCGTACCCGACACGCCGGGGATTGCGAGATCGCCATCGACTTCCGACAAATCCTCATCCATGTTGAATCGCGCCTGGATGATTTTTTTGGTATTGGTGTTGTGGATGCGCACCACGGCCTCGTTGTTAGCCGCATTCACTTTGAACAAACCCTCATCCACCGCGAACGGCCCCATGGCGGAGGACATGTTGCCGCAGTTGGCGCTGTAGTCGACCTCGGCTTTTTTCACTTGCACTTGGGCAAAGGTATAGTCGATATCGGCATCGGGGCGCGTCGGCGGGCCGACCACGCATACTTTGGAGAGCGACGACACGCCGCCGCCCATGCCATCGAGCTGGCGTGCGTAAGGGTCGGGGCTGCCGATTGCGGCTAAAAAAATTTCGTCCCACGCGGCGCGATCGCGCGGCAAATCCTTGGCATGAAAGACGATGGCGTTGCTGGTACCGCCGCGCATGAAGACCGCAGGCAATTTGAGTTGTTTCATAAAATATCCAATAAATTCAAATACTTATGTTAATATCTGAAGTTTAGCGCGGCACGGCCGCAAAGCATGCGCCGCGCAACTATGTTATTTAAGATTAAGTGTATCTCATCACCGCCTACTGCATCGCCTGCCATTCGGCTTATCTCGGCAGCAAAGTCATCGTCTCGCTCTACGCACTGGAACTGGGCGCAAGCCAGGTCACCATCGGCGTGTTGGCGGCGCTTTACGCCATTGCGCCGCTGGCGATCGGCGTTTATGCCGGCCGCATCGCCGATACGCGCGGCGCGCGCGCGCCGCTCGTCGCCGGTGCGGCGATTATCGCCGCGGGCATGCTCGCCGGTGCGTTCACCGGCGCGAGCATTTGGCCTCTGGTGGTGACGGCCTTATTGGCCGGCGCGGGCTTCATGTTGTTTAACGTGCCGATCCAAACCTTAACCGGCATGTTGAGCAAGCCGGAGACACGCGCCAAAAATTTCGCGATTTTATCCATCGGTTACGCGATCTCCACGTTCATCGGCCCGGTGTCGGCGGGTTTTGCCATCGATCATCTGGGTTATCACGACGCGTTTTGGATGCTCGCGCTGTTTAATCTGCCGCCCATGATCGGGTTCTGGCTGGCGCGGCGATACAACCTCGCAAGCGTGAAAAATGTAGACGACAAAAGCGAGCGCAGCGCAATGGCGTTGTTGCGCCAGCCGCCGGTGCGCGGCATCGTGGTGATCAGCGGGTTGATCGTCGCCTCCAACGATTTGTTCGCGTTTTATTTTCCGGTGTACGGACATATGCTGAATCTTTCCGCCTCGGTGATCGGCATCGTGCTGGGCGTATTCGCGATTGCCGGGGTGATCACGCGGTTTGCGCTGCCGGCGCTGTTAAGGCGCTGGCACGCCGAACGCGTGATGGCCGGGTGTTTGTTATTCGCAGCGGTGGCGTTTGCGGTGTTTCCACTTTCGACCAACCTGTACTTCATGCTGGTGGTGTCGTTTTTGCTGGGGCTGGGCTTGGGCTGCGGCCAACCGTTGTCGATGACCATCGGCTTTAACCGTTCGCCCGAGGGGCGCGCCGGTGAGGTCACCGGGCTGCGGCTTTCCGCCAACAATCTGGCGCGTGTCATCATCCCGGTGGTGTGCGGCGCGCTGGGCGGAGCGTTCGGCGCGGCGCCGGTGTTTATCGTCAATGCATTTAATCTCGCCGCCATCAGCTACGCGTTGTGGCGGCAGTGAGCAGGGCCGCGCGTAATTTGCCATAATGCGCGGAACGGTCTAAACGGTTGAACCGGCGGTGACGGCCGATGCGCTAACCCTCACCCCCGGCCGCTCTTTCGAAGGGGGAGGGAAAATTTAAGCAGCCAATGGTCTGATGAGCATTGGCTGTAAATTCGTTCGGGAGTGCCCCATGCGTTGGGAAAACGGTAGAGAAAGCAGCAATGTCGAAGATCGGCGCGGTGCGGGCGGCGGTGGAGGCATGCGACGCGGCGTCATGGGCGGCGGCATCGGCGTGTTCGTGATCGCCATCATCGCCATGTTTTTGGGTGTCGATCCGTCAGTGATCTTCGGCGTGCTGGGTGGTGGCGGTGGGCCGATGAGTCAACCGCAAGTATCGCAACAAGCGCCCGCGCAACGCCCGCCCGCCGAAGACAAACAAGCCAAATTCGTCTCCGTGGTGCTCGCCGATACCGAGGACACCTGGCGTGCCCTCTTCAAACAGAACAATGCGCAATATCGCGATCCGAAGCTGGTGCTGTTCCGCGGCGCGGTCAACTCCGCCTGCGGCCACGCGCAAGCGGCGATGGGGCCGTTTTATTGCCCGGCCGATGAAAAGGTCTACATCGACCTGCAATTTTTCGACGATCTGCACAAGCGCTTTCGCGCGCCCGGCGACTTTGCGCAGGCTTATGTCATCGCGCATGAAATCGGCCATCACGTGCAACATCTGCTGGGTATTACCGGCAAGGTGCACGCCGCGCGCCAGCGCCTGTCTGAAGTGGAATACAACAAACTGTCGGTGCGCTTGGAGTTGCAGGCCGATTGCCTGGCCGGCTTTTGGGCGCACCATGCGCATCGCACGCGGCAGATTTTGGAGCAAGGCGATGTCGAGGAAGCGCTCGGCGCCGCCAGCGCGATTGGGGACGACCGTTTGCAAATGCAATCGCGTGGTTACGTCACGCCGGAATCCTTCAACCACGGCACCTCGGCGCAACGCGTACGCTGGTTTAAGCGCGGGCTGGAGGGCGGGCAGATCCGCGCTTGCAACACGTTTGAGGCGCGCGAGTTGTAGCAATCACTGAGCCGCTCTAATCGTGCGCTCGGCCTGATGCTGAGCTTGTCGAAGCATCGAAGCCCGTCTAGCTCGATAGCCCCCTTCGACAAAGCTCAGGACAGGCTTCGACAGGCTCAGGGCGAACGGTGGTTCAGCCAACGCACTACTTCTGCTGCAGGATCCAAGCCACCAACTGCCGCGCATCCGCGTCCGATAACCCCGCATTCGGCGGCATTGGCGCCGCACCCCACACGCCGCTGCTGCCTTGCCTGAGCCGCGTGGCGATTCCCGCGCCGGCGGTGCCATCGGCGCCATATTTTGCCGCGACTTCCTGGAACGACGGCCCCACCACGCGTTTGTTGGTTTGGTGACACGCCAGGCACGCGTTGGCGTTAAGCAACTTGGTGATCGCATCGCCTTCACTGGCTGCCGCGGCGGGCGGCGGCGGCGCGTCGCGGTTATAGTAAGTCGCCAGGTATTCGAGGATGGGGGCGATTTCGTTGGGCGCAATTTGCGCGCCGCGCTCGATCATGTTCTTGATATTGAATTCCCATTCATCACGCGAAAGCTTGGTGCGCGTGATATGCGTCGCTTCGTGGCAGGTAACGCAGCGCGCGACGGTGAGTTCAACGCCCTTGCCTGGTGTCAGGGTTTTGGGCGGTTCGGGTTCGTCGGCTTGCTGAGCGTGAACCAAACCGGCTAACAGCAATAGGATGACCAAATGCCGCTTAACGTGGCATCGAAAATCATTTGACACGTCAGTTCCCTCACCCTCGGCCCCTCTCCCGGCAGGAGAGGGGAGATTCATGCGATAAACGGCTGATGCCATTTACCGAAACTTCGGACCGCATCACGCCTCGACCATAAACCCGACGCGATGCACGCCGTTCCAGAAATAACCCAATGGGTTCCACGGCGGCAGCATCGGCTGCGTATTGCCGCGGCTGCCGGTGGCGCGCGCAAGCACGGTAGTGTAGCCGGGTTTTTCCGGATGAAACTCCGCGCTGAACAGGCGCCAGGCGTATTTGTCGGTGGCGGCAGCAAGGTGCGCACGCTGCCAGGTCACGCCCTCGTCGAAGGAAACTTCAACGCGCCTTACGCTACCCTCACCCACCCACGCGCGCCCCTCGATCAGCAGCGCTCGGCGAACCTTGAACACCGCGTTGGGCGCGGGCGAGGTGATCATCGATTTCACCGGCATATCTTCGGTCACCAACGCGTCGGGCGGCATTTTTTCGCCCGGGCGCACCGGGTCGCGCGGGATGCGGTAGCTGGTGTCCATGTAGGTGCCCTTGAACGGCGCATCGAGCACGGTGAGCGTATGCAGCCATTTGGTTGACGCCGAGCCCGCCCAGCCCGGCGCCAACAGCCGCAACGGGTAACCGTGTATCTTCGGCAGCGGCCCGTCGTTCATGCCGAATACCAGCAGCGTGTGCGGCTCCATCGCCTTACTGAGGGGGATCGAGCGGATGACCGGCGCGGCGGTGGCCACCACGCCGAAATCCCCGCCCTGCCCCGCGACATGCACGGCATTGTCCCGCACGCCCGCCGCAAGCAGCACATCGCGCAAACGCACGCCGTTCCACACCGGGCAGCCCATGCCGCCGGTGGTCGGCCACGGCGTGCCGCTGGGGCGCGGCACATAGCCGGTGCGCCCGGCGCCCGCGCATTCGAGCATGGCCGCGGTGCGCACCACGGGAAATTGTTTGCGCAATTCGTCGACGCTAAACGTCAGCTCTTTGTTGACCAGGCCTTTGACGGTGACGCGATGTTTGGCGATGTCAAGATCGGGCGTGAGCAGGTTATTGCGCACGAACATACGCTCGTTGGGGGTAGTCGGAAAATGATGAAACTCCGCAGTCAGACTGGCGGTGAGCGGGCGCTCGGAATGCATGCGCATGGCGGAGAATTTCTCCGCCATCACCTTGTCGTTGGGTATCGCACCCGCTGGCTCGGGCGCGGGCGTTCCGGCCGCTTGCGCAAACACGCGCCCCGATAGAACGCTACTGCCCAGCGCGCCCGTTGCCGCCATGCGCGTCAAAAACTCGCGCCGCGATGATTTTTTTTTTAAGTATTTGATTTCATTTATATTTTTCATAATTCCCTCCTGGCATTTGGGTGAACCTGAACGTTAAACGACTGGCGTCGAGCCTTTCTGCTGCCTTGCAGGATACGGATGCAGCATTTTCAGCGCAATACTTTCATTGGCCGTTTGCACCATGCGCACGTGTTCGCGCCGCAATTCGCGCGCGTGCCGCAAGCCGCACGAGTGCGCAATCATGTCGATTTCCTTGTTCATGTTGCGGCAATAGTTGGCCACGCGCAGATATTTTTCCTCCACCACCAGTCCGCGCTGCAAGCGCTTGTTGTGCGTGGTGATGCCGGTGGGACAAGTGTTTTGATGGCAGCGCATCGCCTGAATGCAACCCAGCGCAAACATAAAGCCGCGCGCGGTGTTGACGAAATCCGCGCCCGCGCACATCGCCCATGCCGCGCGCGCGGACGTCACCAGTTTGCCGGAGGCCACCAGGCGGATGCGCGATTTGAGGTTCGCCTGCAACAGCGAATCGGCCACGCGCGGCAACGCTTCGCCGATCGGCAGCGCCATATGATCGAGCAGCGTTTGCGGCGCCGCGCCGCTGCCGCCTTCTGCGCCGTCGATCACCAAAAAATCCGGCGCGTATTCCAGGCCGCGGCGCAACACCGCCTCGCATAACTCGTTGGCGAATTCGCGCCCGCCCACCGCCGTTTTGACACCCACCGGGCGGCCGCTTAACTCACGCAAGTACGCCACGCGATCAAGCAACGCATTGACGTCGGCGATGTCGCGATGGCGGTTGGGGCTGATTGAATCCCGCCCTTCGGGGATGCCGCGTATGCGCGCGATTTCCGTGGTCACCTTGGCGCCCGGCAGCACACCGCCCTTGCCCGGCTTGGCGCCCTGCGAGAGCTTGATTTCGAACGCCTTCACCGAGGCGGCGAGTTCGCGCACGCGGCTGGGCGACAGATTTCCATCGAGATCGCGCACGCCGTACTTGGCGGTGCCGATTTGCATGATCACATCGCCCCCGCCCTCAAGGTGATACGGCGCAAGCCCGCCTTCACCGGTATCCATCCAGCAACCGGCTTGTTTTGCGCCCAATGACAACGCACGCACCGCCGGCTCGGAAATCGCGCCGAAACTCATGCCGCTGATGTTGACCAGGGAACGAGCTTCGAACGGCTGCTGGCAATAGCCTTCGCCGATCAGCAACGCCGGTGTGGGCAGGCGCTCCTCGTCGAGCACTGGATAGGCATGGTTGACGAACAAAATATTGCCCGGCTCGTTCAAATTGTTGCTGGAGCCGAAGCCGACCACGCCGCCCTCGTCCTTCGCGCCGCGATACACCCAGGCACGGGTGGCGCGGTTAAACGGCATTTCCTCGCGGTCGTTGGCGAAAAAATACTGGCGGAAATATTCGCCGAGGTCCTCGAAAAAAAACCGCAGGCGTCCGATCACCGGGTAATTGCGCAGCACCGTGTGCTTTTTTTGCGTGACATCGCTGATGATCGCGCTAACCAGCCACGCAATAAACGCAAACGCCACCAGCGTGCCCAGTCCGTAGGAAACCACGCCCATCAGGTTGTCCATGTTGCCTCCGTTGCCTTAATCGTGCTGTCGCCTGCTAGAATCAGCCCGTTATAACGTACATCGCATGGGCCAAGCTTAAGGCATGAATATTACCGAGGCTATCGAACGCAACGTCACTGCCGCCCTGGCCGAGGATGTCGGCGCGGGCGACCTCACCGCGCAACTCACCCCGGTGGGCAAAACCGCGCGCGCCAGCGTGATTTGCCGCGGCAACGCGGTGATCGCCGGGCGGCCGTGGTTTGACGCGGTCTTTCTAAACATCGATGCGGCCCTACGCATCGAGTGGCAGGTGGCGGAAGGCGCGCGCGTCGCGCCCAAAACGACCTTGTGCACGTTAAGCGGCAGCGCGCGCGGTTTGCTCACCGGCGAGCGCGCCGCGCTGAATTTTTTGCAAACGCTCTCCGCCGTGGCCACCGCCACGCGCACCTATGTCGACGCGATCGCCGGCACCCGCGCCGCGATACTCGACACGCGCAAAACCATGCCCGGCCTGCGCGTCGCGCAAAAATACGCCGTCGAAATGGGCGGCGGCATGAACCACCGCATGGGTTTATACGACGCGATATTGATCAAGGAGAATCACATCGCCGCGGCTGGCGGTGTTACCGCCGCATTGCAAGCCGCGGCGCGCGTGCCGGGTGAGCGCCTATGGACGCAAATCGAAGTGGAAACGCTGGTTCAATTGCGCGAAGCGCTGGCGGCGGGAGCGACCATGATCCTGCTCGATAACATGAGTACGGCGCAGATGCGTGAAGCTGTTCAAATCGCAGCCGGCCGAGCCAAGCTCGAAGCCTCCGGCGGCATCACGCTTGCCAATGTTCGCGAAATCGCCGAAACCGGCGTCGATCGTATTTCCATCGGCGCGTTGACCAAGGATGTCAGCGCGGTGGATTTGTCGATGCGTTTCGCGCTTTGATGGATATTTCATAAGCACTTGATTTAATTGGTATTTTTATTTAGGCGGCTGAAGCCGATGGCGGCCCAAACACCGGCAAGTTGTATTCACCAAATTTATCTTGTCCGTCCGTCCAGCGCAGCGACAACACCATGCCTTCGCGCAGCGCTTTGACATCAATGCCCACCGGATAAGAGACAAACAACGGCCCTTCGTTAAGTTCGAGCACGATCGAAGTGTGCGGCGCTGGATATTCGGGAAAATACGCGCGGTGAAAGGTGGTCCACGACAACACCTTGCCGCGGCCGCCCATCAACGCCCACTGAAAATTATCGGACAGGCACGCGTCGCACGTTGGCCCCGGCGGCCAGCGAAACTTGTTGCAGTCGCTGCATTGCTGCAGGCGAAATTCCTTGTTTTGGGTGTAGGTCCAGAACTGCTGGGCATAGGGATCCATCGAGCGGATCGGACGTTGCGTCGCCATGG
>Ga0194132_10004071_pt1 | contig 25272 bp, 28 predicted proteins | sample TA2KigOf80mmetaG_FD_148612 | JGI IMG/M metagenome (GOLD analysis project Ga0194132, IMG submission 148612) | Freshwater microbial communities from Lake Tanganyika, Tanzania - TA2015054 Kigoma Offshore 80m | ecosystem: Environmental > Aquatic > Freshwater > Lake | place: Tanzania: Lake... | reverse complement strand
TGCGGGATCGACCGGAGGCGGAAGGGCGGCCACCTGGTGCACCACACGCGTTGCCGGTGCGGTCTGGACCTCTGGCGTTGCCGGTGCCGTCTCCGGCGGCGCCGCGCTCGCAGCAACCGCCGCCGTCGGGGCGATCGCCAGCGGCGGCGGCGCGGACGTCGCGACGCGGGCCGCCGTCGCGCCGATCGCGGCGATCACGGCGAAGCCGAACAGCTGCAGCACCAGGTCGCTGAACGTGACCAGCCAGCCCCAGCTGTCCTCGTCGCCGGATCCCGCCGGCGCGCGGCGCGGCTCAGGCAGCACGATCGGACAGCAGGGTGATCGCCCCGCGCTCCGGGAGATGCGCCAGGCCGGCGAACGAGCGCAGCGCGCGCTCGACGTGGCTGGGATACTCGCGGCGATGGATCAGCTCGGCGCCGAGCGCGATCATCTGCAGCACGAGCCAGCGCCGCTCCAGCGAGGTCGAGAGCTTGGTCGCCAGCGGCAGCACGACGACGTTCGAGAGGATCGCTCCGTAGAGCGTCGTCAGGATCGAGATGCCGAGGCTCGGCCCGGCCGCCGCGAGATCGCCCGCACCGACCTGGGGCAGCAGCAGTGCAAGACCGATCAGCGTGCCGATCAAGCCGAAGGCCGGGAAGAGCTTGCCGAGTGTCGCGAGCACGGTCCGCGCGTCCTCCCCGTCGCTCGCGGCGCGACGCGCCTCGCCGAGCAGCGCGTCGCGCAGCTCGGCCGCGCTGGTGAGCTCGAGGATGCGCTCGATCGCCAGGCGGAGGAACGGGTCGGCGACGTCCTGCGAGCTTCGCTCGAGCGCCGGTCCGCCCTCCACGCGGTGCACGCGCGCGAGGCGCTTGAGCACCGCGATCGTCGACTCGAGCGCCCGGCCGTCGTCCTGCGACGGCTGCTGCAGCAGCAGCGTGATCTGGTGCCACGTCGCGGCGAGCCGCGCGCGGGGAAACGTCAGGCACAGCACAGCGAACGCCCCGCCGATCGTGATCAGGCCGGAGACCGGCTCGAGGAGCCCGCGCCCGGCGAGGAACGTGATCGCGAGCGACAGCAGAGCCAAAACGAGGATCGGGCGGGCGGCTGCACGCGGCAGGCCCGGAAGGATTGGGCGCTTCATGCGCCCGCAGCGTTGCATCCTCCGTGCCGCACCGGACCGACCGTCACGACGAGCGATTCCCCCCCCGGAACGGCGCGTGCGCACGCAGGCCCTGGGCAAGTCTTGCCGCGGCAGGCCCTTCCTTCCGGCGAGCGCCCGGACGATGGCGCAGGCGCCGCGTCAGAGGAGCGGGATCCGGTGCGCCGGATCGAGCGTCGGGTCCTCGAGAACCAGCTGTCGGCCCTTGCGACGCACCAGATCCACCGCCACCGGCGCGAGCAGGTTGGCGTAGATCTCCGTTGGTCGGGCCGGGATCGTCACCAGGACGAACAGCGCTACGTCCTCGGCCGCGCAGCCGAGCGCGGCGACCGCCTTGTCGAGCGGCGGACGGTAGCCCGGCACGAACGGGACCGGATCGACCACCGCGAAGGCGAGCTCCGGCTCGTCGATGCAGAGCATCCACTTGAAGGGCGACCCCGGGCGCGAGTCCAGCACCACGAAGCGATGCTCGTTCGGAAACCCGACGAGACCCGGATCGAGCGCAAAGATGCTGTCCACGGGAACCGCGAACTCGCCGAAGCGCTGCGAGGCGATGGCGACGGTCCGCGGCGCGGGGGGTGTCACCACTCGCGCCTGCGCGACGACCTCAACGCTGGGTGCCACGGCCCTGCTCCTCCCAGAGCGCTGCGAGCGCGCTCAGGTGTTCCGGACTGCCGAGCTGCGCCCGGCGGTTCCCGCTCTCGATCATCCGCAGCACCTCTTCGCGGTAGATCTTGACGGCGCCTGGCGCGACGAAGCCGAGGCTCACCTGGCGGTTGCGCACGGCGAGCACGCGCACGGTGACGTCGTCGCCGATGCGCACCAGCTCGCCGATCTTGCGCGTCAACACCAGCATGCCACTCCCGTCAGAGACGCAGATAGTCGAGGATGCTGGTCTGCAGCGTCCGGCTCGAGGTCAGCGTCGCCTCCAGCGCGGTCTGCAGCTGCGTGAGCTCCGTGACCAGGGTCGCGTAGTCGGCGCTCTCGATCTCTCCGAGCCGCGCCGTCACCTTGGAGACGCTCGACGTGAGCTCGCTCGCGCGATCGCCGAGCTGGCGCGCGCGACCGCCCACCGACGTGCGCTCGACGCGCAACGCGTCCGCCGCGGTCTCGAGCGGGTCGATGTTCGCCGTCGAGGAGTTGCCCGCTGCGAGGGTCTGCCGGAGGTCGTCGAGCGCCGCGATCGACGAGCCGAAGACGGCGCCGCCCGGCGTCGTGAGACGCACCGTCGCCCCCGGCGCGCTGCGGATCGAGAACGGGTCCGCGGGTCCGGCATACGGGTTCAGCGGGTCGAAGCCCGGATCGTCCGGGTCGGCGAACACCGGCGTGCCGCTCGCGAGGCCGCCGAAGACCTGTCGGCCGTCGATCTCGGTGTTGCCGAGCGCGATCAGCTGGCGCTCGATGGCGTCGATCTCCTCGGCCGCGGCTTGCCGCGATTCCACCGTCGCGAGCGTGCCCGCCTGCTGCGCCGCGATCTCCTTCGCGCGCACCATGAGGTCTTCCGCCTGGTCGAGCGCATCGTCCTGCGCCGCCAGCACGGCGCGACCAAAGCCGACGGTGCGCGACAGGCTGCTCAGGTCCCGGCTCTGCGCGCGCAGCCCGTTCACCAGCGCGGCGCCCTGCGGATCGTCGCTCGGCTCGCGCAGCGTCTTGCCGCTCGACAGCGCGTCCTGCGCGTCGAGCAGGCGACGCTGCAGCTGCCGGACGTTGCCCAGCAGCTGGTCGCCCATCATCGACTGCGTCACGCGGCCGATCATGCGCGCCCCACGGGCGTCACGCGGCCGATCATGCGCGCCCCACGGGCGTCACGCGGCCGATCATGCGCGCCCCACGGGCGTCACGCGGCCGATCATGCGCGCCCACGGGCGTGACGTCGCCGATCAAGACCGCACCATGCCGAGCAGCTCCTGGAGCATGCTGTCGCCGACGGAGATCAGCTGTGCCGCCGCCTGGAATGCCCGCTGGAAGCGGATCAGGTCGGTGAACTCCTCCTCGAGGCTCACGCCGGAGACGGCGTCGCGCTGCGCCTGGACGTTGGCGAGCAGGCCCTGCTCCACCGCCGCCGCGTCGGTCGCGTCGCGAACCGAGGCGCCGACGTCCGCCTGCAGGGTACCCAGCGCGCCGCCGATCGTCTGCCCGGACAGCCCGGGGAACGTCTGGTCGCGCAGCTCGACCAGTGCCAGCGCATTCGCGTTGTCGCCCGGCGTCGTGCTCTGTGCGGCCGCGATGCCGCGCGGATCGGTGAGCGCGACGGTGAGGTCGGCGGCGCCGGTGCCCGAGAAGAAGTCCGTGCCGACGAGACCGTCGAGGTCGCGTCCGGCGGGATCGGTCTGCACGGCGTTGACCGCGTCGCGCAGCGTCAGCGCGATCGCATCGAGAGATGCTGCGGCCGCCGGGACGTCCTGGTCGCGGACGACGAGCTGCGCGCCGATCTCGCCGCCTGGGTCGCTGCCGAACGGAATCAGCGAGTTGTCCGGTGCGACCACGCCGACGTCGTGCAGCGCGGCGCCGTCGAGGCCGAGCGTGGTGCCGAGCCGCGCCTCGAGCGTCGCGGCGTCGCTGCCGTTCACCAGCGCCACGCCGGAGCGCGCGTAGACGTCCACGCTGCCGTCGTCGTTCTCCACCGTGCGGATGCCGATCTGCTGCGCAAGGTCACCGAGCGCCGCGCGCCGCTGGTCGCGCAGCTCGTTCGCGGTCGCCCCCGTGGTCCCTTCCTCGAGCGCGATCGAGCGGTTCAGCCCGGCGATGCGCGACAGCACGGTGTTCGCGTCGGCGACGCCCGCCGCGGCGCGGCCGTCGGCCTCGCGCTGCACGGCGGCCAGTCCCTGCGCGCTGCTGCGCAGCCGGCTCGCGAGCGCTTCGGCGCGGTTCAGGAGCTCGTTGCGCGTCGCCAGATCCTCGGGGTGCGCGCTCAGCTCGTTCGCCGCGGCGAAGAACTCCTGCAGCGCGCCGTTCACCGAGGCGTCGCCGACCGGGAACAGGTCCTGCACACCCTCGAGCAGGTCGCGCCGCGCCGCTGCCCCGGCCGCCGTCGAGGACTGCCCCAGCAGGCGCGTCTCGACGAAGCGGTCGATCACCTGCTCGACGTCCGCCACGCGCACGCCGCCACCGGCTGCCGTCGGGACCGCCTCGAGCACCGCGCGCTGGCGCGTGTAGCCCGGCGTGTTGACGTTGGCGATGTTGTTGCCGTTCACGCGGAGCGCGCGCTGCTGCGCGATCAGGCTCGAGCGTCCGGCGTTCAGGATGTCGGAGATCGCCATGGCTGCTCCTCAGGCGCTCCAGCCGGTCGCGGCCGCAGGCGGGGGCGCCGTCAGGGTGGCGCGACCATCGTAGGCGGCGCCGGGCTGCGCCCGGCGAATGCCGTCGAGCAGCTCGCCGACCTGCGAGAGAGCACCGCGCACCATGGCGAGGTTGATCCGCTGCGCGCGCTCGAGGGCATCGGCTGCGGTCCGGACCGCACGCAGCAACGCGGCCAGCTCCGGATCTTCTGCCGCGACGGACGCAAGCACTCCGGGTGCCGCGAAGCGCGAACGACGCTCCTCGGTCGCCCGGCGCCACTGCGCCTGCAGCGTCTCGCGCGCCTGCAGCGCTTCGAGCAGCGCCGGCAGGTCGCGTTCCGCCACCGCACGGCGCTCGTCGGCGACGATCCGCTCGAGCCGGGTGCAGCACTCCCGCTCCACCCCGAGCAGCTCGGCGAGAATCGCGCGCTGCGGTTCCCGGGTCATGGCCGGCTCAGGCGATCTTGTTCGACGTCAGCTCGCGCAGCAGAGCGCCCGCGATGTCCTGCGACGACGGTTGGTACGTGCCCTTCTGGAGCGCCTCGCGGAGCTCGGCGACACGCTGCTCGTCGATCGCTTCGACGTCGCCCACCTCGGCCCGGAGTTCTCCGAGGGTGCGGGCGAGGGGCGACAGCTCGACGGTGTCCTGTCCGGCGACCGGGGCCGGTGTCTGGTCACCGCGGGGCTTCACCCCGCCGGCGTTGCCGGCCTCGCGGCTGGTGCTCGCACCGGCGAGAGGGTTCGACTCGGGTCCGACGATCTTCATGATTTGGCTCGCTTGGTCCCCACCACGCACCCTTGTCGTACGTCCGGGCGAAAAACTTTAGGTCGCCGCCTCGAGAAGAGGCTTCGGGTCGACCGGATGCCCTCCCCGCTCGATCGCGAAGTGTAGGTGGGGTCCGGTGCTCCGTCCCGTGCTCCCGACCGCGCCCAGGACCTGGCCCGCACGGACCAACTCACCCGTCTGCACCGTCATGCCGGCGAGGTGCGCATAGCGCGTGCGCATGCCGTCGTCGTGCACGAGCTCGACGAGGTTCCCCGCGTCGCCGCGCCGGCCGCTGAACGCGACGGTGCCGGCGGCCGCGGCGCGCACCGGCGTGCCGAGGGGTGCCGCCAGGTCGAGCCCGGCGTGGAACTCGGGCTCGCCCGTGAACGGGTCGCGGCGCCTCCCGTAGGCCGAGGCGACGCGCGCCGCCACGGGGGCCACGAGGTCGCCGACGCCATCGCCGAGGAATGCCGTGTCCGCACCTCTGGCCGCAGCCGACGCTTCGGTCCGTCCGGCGCGACCGATCGCGACGCTCGGCTCGTCCGATGGGCCGGGCTCGCGCTCCAGCTCCCCGGTCAGCTGCCGCGCGAGGCCGAGGTCAACCTGGTCGACCAGGCTCCGCGCCATCTCGATGTCGAAGAAGCCGTCCATCATCCGGCGCTCGGGAGACGCTTGCAGGAGCCCGGAGTCGCCGACCGTCTTGCGCATCGCCCCGATCATCTGCGCGAGCAGCATCGCCTCGAACTCGCGTGCCACCTCCTTCACCGGCTTGTGTCGCAGCGCGTCGAGCGAGGCTGTCGCGTCGAGGCCGAGCGGAGTCGCCGCCAGCGTGGTCCCGAGAGCGCCCGTGATCACATGAGCTCCAGGTCGGCCTGCAGCGCGCCCGCCGTCTTGATCGCCTGGAGCACCGCGATCAGGTCCTGCGGCGTCACGCCGAGCAGGTTGAGCCCGCTGACCAGCTGCCCGAGGGTCACTCCGGGCGGCAGGATCGCCAGGTTGCGCTTGGCGCCCTCGGACGCGACGATCTGGCTGTCGGGGACGACCACCGTCTGACCGGCGGAGAACGCCTCCGGCTGCGATACGCCGAATTCCGTCTTGATCTCCACCTGCAGCGAGCCGTGCGCGATCGCCACCGGAGCGATCCGGACCTCCTGGCCGAGGATCACCGTACCGGTCCGCTCGTTGATGATGACCTTCGCCGAGGTGTCGATCGCGATCTGCAGCACCTCGATCTGCGTCATCGCGTTCATCGCCTCGCGCGTCCCGGGACCGCGCAGGGCGACCTCGATGGTCTTCGGGTCGATCGCCACCGCGTCGGTCGTCGTGCGCAGATTGATCGCCTCGGCGACGCGGCTCGCGGTGGTGATGTCCGGCTGGTGCAGGCTGATCTTGAGCGTGCCGTCCGGTGCGAGGTCGACCGGCAGCTCGCGCTCGACGAGTGCGCCGTTCGGGATGATCCCTGCCGTCGTCATCCCGCTCGTGGTCGAGGCGCCGGGTGCCGATGCCGAGAAGCCGCCGCCGAGCGACACCGGGCCCTGTGCGACCGCATACACCTGCTGATCGCCGCCGCGCAGCGGCGCGGTGATGAGCGTGCCGCCCTGCAACGACTTCGCGTCGCCGATCGAGGACACCTGGACGTCGATCCGGTCGCCCGAGCGGGCGAAGGGCGGCAGCTTCGCCGTGACCAGCACTGCGGCTGCGTTCTTCACGCGGATCTGCCGCGGGTCGACGGTGATCAGGACGCCGTTTCTGCGCAGAGCACTCAAGATGCTCTGGATGGTGAACAGCGCCTGCTGGCCGTCACCCGTCCCCTGCAGGCCGACGACGATGCCATACCCGGAGAGCTGGTTGGTTCGTACTCCCTCGAACTCCGCGATGTCCTTGATGCGCGCCGCCCGCGCGACCCGCGGCACCCCCACGAGCATCGCCAGCAACGGCAACAGCAGCACCAGCCCCACCCACGCGCGCAAACCTCCGGCACCCCAACCGCGACACGACTCCGCGCGCAACACGCGCGGCCGAGCGAAGCGAGCGCGGGGAGTGGGGCCCCGCGCGGCTTCGCCGCGTGGGGCGAGGGGGCGCGTGCCCCCTCGTTCGATAGCCGGGCCCCGCGCGGCTTCGCCGCGTGGGGCGAGGGGGCGCGTGCCCCCTCGTTCGATAGCCGGGCCCCGCGCGGCTTCGCCGCGTGGGGCGAGGGCCGTCGTGGCCCCTCGTTGAACTAGAACGGCCATACGTAGTCCAGGATCATCGTGCCCCACCCGGCGCGCTGCTGGCGGCCGATCTCGCCGATCCCGTAGTAGTCGATGCGAGCCTGGGCGAGCTTGGTCGAGGCGACCTCGTTCCGCGCGTCGATGTCCTCGGGCCGCACCCAGCCGGACAGGACGACGTGCTGGTCCTCGTTGTTCACGGCGACGACCTTGTCGCCCTGCACCCAGAGATTGCCGGTCGGCGAGACGGCCTTGACCTCGACGGTCAAGCGCGCGTTCAGCCGGCCCGAGCGCGAGGTCGCGCCGCTCCCCTCCCAGGTCCGCTCGGAGTCGGCGTTGATCAGCTCGTCGGGGTCGATCGTCGGGTTCTTCTGCGCGAGCTGGGTCGTCAGGCCGAAGAACTGGCTGATGCCTTCCGTGATCGACGCCGTGTTCTCGGTCGAGGTGTCGGCGGACTTGGCCCCCGAGTCGTCCTCGAACACCAGCACCGTCAGCAGGTCGCCGGTGTTTGCGGCGCGCACGTCGGTGAACAGGTAGTTCGCGCTCACGTTGGCGCGCCACAGCGAGCCGTTGCGTCTCTCGAGCGCCGTCGGCGGCTGGACCAACGTCACGCCACCGAGGAGCGGCACCGGCTCGGGCTGGCGAAACGCCGGACCGAGACAGCCGCTCAGGAGGAGCATCGCCAGGGCGAGCGGGCCGCGTTGCGCCAGCCGGACGGCGGAGCCGCTCGTGCGGGCTCCTGGTGTGCCGGAGGCGTTCGTGCGGGCTCCTGGTGTGCCGGAGGCGTTCGTGCGGGCTCCTGGTGTGCCGGAGGCGTTCGTGCGGGCTCCTCTCGGTCGGCCGGCAGCGCCGCCGGGCGTGTCAGTAGACGACGGATACCGTGCCATGATCGACCACCCGTCCCACCAGCTCGCGCTTCGAGCTGGCATTCACCACGCGAACGCGGTCGCCCGCGCCACCGGTCTCCATTGCCTCACCGGCGACACTGATGCGCATGCCGCCCCTCTCCACGAGGACGCGTACCAGGCCGCCGCGCTTGACGAGCACCGCGTTGGCGAGACCCTGCAGCGTGAGCGCCTTGCCGGCGGCGATCGCCACCCGTGCCTCGCGGCCGATCGCCGACGCGACGTCGGTGAGCACCGTCGTCGGCAGCTCGTCGAGACGCCGCTCCTCGATCCGCAGATCGTCCTCGCCGAGGATCGTGCCACGCGCGATCGGCTGCCGGGCCACGACGACGTTTCCGAAGGTCGCGATCTTGACGCGCACCGGAACGGTCGACGTGACGACGCCGTCCTGCACGATGCGCACGTCGGTGCGCCGGAACCCGCCGCCCGTCGCATGCGTCGACGGCGGATCGACCTCGACGTCGTACGCGCCGAGCGGGATCCGCACCTGGCGCTGCACGTCGACCTCGTCGACGCGGTCGCCCGGGGCCAGCTGGCTCGCGAGCTGCGTCTCGATCGCGGGACGCAGCGCCGCCTCGTCCACCACCTGGTGCGCACGTGTGATGCTCACGCTGGCGGGGATCGTGTATGCGACGGACTCGGCGAGCCCCGCGCCCTGCAGCTTCGTGAGCACGCTCTGACCGCTGATGCGCCGGCTCGCGCCAGCCTCCGGCGCGGGGCAGACCTCCAGGTCCGCGAAGTCGACGCCGACGCCCTCGAGGACCGCGAGGTCGGCCAGGCGGACCGTCGCTCCCGCGACGGTCGCCTGCGGCAGGACCTTGATGCGGCCCGTCGACTCCGCGGCAGCGCGCCGCGACGCCGCCACGAGGACGGCGACGAGCGCCACGGCTGCGAAGGTGCGACGGAATCCTGCTGCGGGAGGCCTCATCCTCGTCACCGGACGATCTGCGCCGCGGCACGCAGCATCTCGTCTGCTGCCGATACCGCCTTCGAGTTGATCTCGTACGCGCGCTGGCCGGAGATCATCGCGACCAGCTCCTCGACGACGCTCACGTTCGAGCCCTCGAGAAAGCCCTGCGTCAGCTCACCGAAGCCGTCCTGTCCGGGCGTGCCGAGCTGCGGCGTACCCGAGGTCTCGGTCTCGCTCAACAGGTTGCGACCCTCACCGCGCAGACCGGCCGGGTTCGCGAAGCGCACCGTCTGGATCTGTCCGACCTGCGTCGGCGTGGTCTGACCCGGCAGCGCGACCGTCACCGTCCCGTCGTTGCCGATCGAGATCGCCTCGGCACCCTGCGGAATCGTGATCTGCGGCGTCAACGAGTCGCCGTCCGAGGTCACGAACGACCCGGTGGAGTCGAGCTTGAAGGCGCCCGCGCGCGTGTAGGCGAGGCTGCCGTCGGGCAGCGTCACCTGGAACAGGCCGTCACCACGGACGGCGACGTCGAGCGGATTGGAGGTCTGCGAGAAGTCCCCCTGTAGCTGCACGCGCTGGATCGCGGCGGGCTTCGAGCCGAGACCGACCTGGATGCCGGTCGAGACCTGCGTCGTGCCGGTCGCGGCACTGCCCGGCTCGCGCAGGGTGTTGTAGAGCAGGTCCTGGAAGTCCGCGCGGCTGCGCTTGAAGCCGACGGTGCTGACGTTCGCCAAATTGTTCGCGATGACGTCGATGTTGAGCTGCTGCGCTTCCATGCCGGTCGCGGCGGTGTAAAGGGCGCGGATCATCTTGGCTCCTGCTGCTGTTCTTCCCTAGACGCGGGCGACATCGCTGATGACCTTCTCGTTCACCGTGTCGAGCCGCTGGGTCGCGGTCATGTACGCCTCGAAGCCGCGCATCGTCTCGATGAGCGCCACGAGGTTGGTGACCGGGGAGGCGTTGGTGCCCTCGAGTGCACCCTGCATCACCGCGTAGGTGCCATCGGCCGCATCGCTGATGGTCTGCCCGCCCGGCGAGAACGCGCTGCCTGCGGCGCGCTCGAGCTGCGACGGGTCGGGTACGTCCACCACGCGGACCTTGCCCAGGCGGTTCAGGCCCTGCTGGACCGTACCGTCGTTGCCGATCTCGATCGGCCCGTTCTGCGCCGCGTCGCCGAGCTGGATGTCGCCGCCGTCGCCCTGCACGCGCCGCCCCTCGCCGTTGACGAGGAAGCCCTGCTGGTCGAGGTTGAAGCTGCCCCGGCGTGTCAGCAGCTGCCCGCTGGCACCCGCGTCGATCACGAAGAACCCCTTGCCCGCGAGTGCCAGGTGATACGTCGAGCCGTCGCGCTCGATCGGCCCCTGGCTGAAGTCGGTCTGCAGCTGGGCGCGGTTGAACGGTGTGGCGACGCGGCCGGCCGCCTGCCCTGCCTTCCCGTGCGCCGATTGCTGCACGAGCAGCTGCGCCTTGAAGCCCGGCGTGCTGGCATTCGCCAGGTTGTTCGTCAGGGCGTCGAGCCGGTCGAGCGCCGAGAGGCTGCCCGACACCGCCGAGTAGACCGCGTGATTCACCGTCCGTCTCCGTCGTGGTCCCGCATCCCGGGGCGTGCGAAACGCAACCCCCGTGCCACGCGTCCGTCACGCTGCGGCGTTCTGCGCTCGTGCGCCACGCGTCCCTCGCGCTCCGTGCGGCAGATCCTGCCGGGAACTTCCTGCCGCGTGGTCACGACGCGATCCGAGCGCCGGCTGTGCGTGTCGCCGCCGCGCCGGTGACCGAACCCGGCGCCGCGGCGTAGCCGAGGCGGCCCGTGGTGAGACCCGCGAGCACGCGCGCCTCCGCGATCGGTAGCGAGAGCCTGCGCGCGATCTCGGCGATGGGGGTCTGCGCCGCGGCAAGTCGCTGCACCCGTTCGGCGAGCGACGGCGGCGACTGCTGGCTCGCCTGCGCGACCGGAGGTGGTGGCGGCACCGTCGCGGTTGCTGCCATCGCGGCGGCGAGCGGCGTGAGGCGCGGCTCCTCGTCCGTCACGCGCGGCTTTCCTGCGCCGCGGCGCTGGGTCTTCGCTGCCGCCTCCGCCGGATGGTCCCCGTCCCCGGCTGCGCGCTCCCCGCCGAGACTGCCGAGATGCTCGGCGTGCGCCACGAGCCGGCGGTCGAGATCGCGGGCCTCGCCCTCCGCCTGCAGGACCAGCAGGCGCAGGCTCTCCTGCAGCTCGCGGAGCCGGGCCTCGTACTCGCGCCAGGCGGCTGTCGGGTCACGGCGCAGCTGCCACCAGGTCGCGGCCAGACCGAGCAGGACCAGCGCGTCGAGCGCGGGACCGCTCCATGCGAGCAGGTCGTGGACGTTCATGAATCCTCCTTGCTGAATTGCTGGCCGAGCGTGCCGCCCAGGCGCAGCAGCGCCTGCGAGTGCAGCTGGGAGACGCGCGACTCGGTCACGCCGAGCACGGCGGCCACCTCGCGCATGGTGATTCCTTCGCGGTAGTAGAGCGCGATCACGCTGCGCTCGCGCTCGGGCAGGCGGTCGATCGCGTCCGCGACGAGCTTCGCGCGCTCCCGCGACAGCAGTGCGGCGAGCGGATCCACGCGCTCGACGTCGAGGATGTCCTCGATCGCGGGCTGCTCCTGCGCCGGCGCCTCGCCGAGGTCCTCGAGGCCGACGACGCCGCTGCGTCCGATCGCGGACAGCACGTCGCGCAGCTCGTCGACGCCCATCTCGAGCTCGGCCGCGACCTCCTCCTCCGTCGCCGGCCGGCCGAGCCGGCCCTCGAGCGTCTGGTAGGCGCGCTCGAGCTTGTTGGCCTTGCGGCGCAGGCTCCGCGCCATGAAATCGGTCGCGCGCAGGCGGTCGAGGATCGCGCCGCGGATGCGCAGCCGGGCGTAGGCCTCGAACTCCACCTGACGGGTCGAGTCGAATCGCTGCAGGGCCTGCAGCAGTCCGTCGAGGCCCCAGTTGACGAGCTCGTCGGCCTCGACGTTCGCCGGCTTGTGCACCAGCAGCCGTCGCACCACGCGCTTCACGAGCGGCAGGTGGGTGCGCAGCGCCTGGTCGAGGACCTGCGAGTTCTGCTCGATCGGGGACAGCCCGACGGGCTGCGGTCCGTAGACGGTCTTGGCCGTTGCGGCTCTCATGGCCGTGCCTCCAGTAGGGCTGAGCTTGCAGGGAGCGGATGGGCGCGCGCGTGAGCGGCAGCCGTCCCCGGTGCGACGAGACGCGCCGCGAGCGCATCGAGCGCGAGGCTCACCGGGGCGCGCGGCGCGTACTCGAGCACGGCCCGCTGCCGGCGGATCGACGCAGCCGCTTCCGGGTCCGCGGGAAGGTGTCCGAGCGAGCGCGGCGCGAAGCCGAGGAAGTGCTGGGTGACGCGCGCCAGGTTCACGAACGTGCGCGCCCCCTCGGCTGCCGAGCGCGCGAGGTTCACCACGACATCCGCGTCGACCTCGCCATAGCGCGTTGCCAGGACCTTCATCAGCGCGTAGGCGTCGGTGAGCGCGGTCGGATCGGGGGTCGCGACGACGAGCTTGCGGTCGGCAGCGAGCGTGAAGCCCAGCACAGCCGGTGCGATCCCGGCCGCGGTGTCGATCAAGGCGACATCGAAGCTCTGCGCGAGCTCGTCGAAGTGCGCGAGCAACTCGCAGAGCTTGCGCTCGCCGAGCCGCGCCATGTCCTCGAAGCCGCTCGTCGCGGGCACGATGCGCACGCCGGCCGGCCCCTCGAGCAGCACGTCGCCGATCGCGCGCTCGCCCGACAGCACCTGCCGCAGGGTCGCGCCCGGCGCGAGACCGAGCATCGTGTCCACGTTGGCGAGGCCCAGGTCGGCGTCCACGACGAGGACGCGCAGCCCGCGGCGGGCGAGTGCGATGCCGACGTTCACCGTGACGAACGTCTTGCCGACGCCGCCCTTACCGCTGGTCACCGCGATCGTCCGGACCGGCCGCGTGAACTCGCCGGTCGTGCCTTGCGCGTCGCCGGCGCTGGCCACGGGCAGCTCGCGGCGGGCGGTCTCGCCCGCCGGCCGGACGAGTCGCAACCGCGCGGTCGGACTCGCCTGCGGCGCCTCGGTGACGTTTTCGTCGTCGTTCATGCTCATCATGCCGCCATCAGCCAGCGGACGATCTGGTCGCCGCTCGCTGCAATGAGGTCGTCGGGAACGCGCCGGCCCGTGCCGAGCCACGCGAGCGGCAGGCCGGTCTCGGCGAGCCACGTGCACGCGACACCGGGCTCGTCGCCCTCGTCGAATCGCGTCACGATGCAGCGCGACGCGCCCAGCTGCGCGAGCTGCGGCCACACCCGCTGCAGCGAGCGCAGCGAGGCCGCCGCACTCACCACCGCCGTGACGCCAACCTGGCCGCCGGCACCCGCGAGCACCGTCTGCAGCTCCGCGCAGGCGCCCGCGTCGCCGCTGAGTCCGGCGGTGTCGATCAGGACCCGCGCGCTGCTCGCGCACGCCGCGAGCGCCGCCCGCAGTGCCCCGGCGTCGGCTCCCACGTGCAGCGTCGCGCCGAGCAGGCGGGCGTAGGCGCCCAGCTCGTCGACCGCACCGATGCGCTGCGTGTCGCAGACGATGAGCGCTGGCGGCTGTGCGCCCTCACGCACGAGGCGCGCCGCCAGCTTCGCGATGGTCGTCGTCTTGCCGCCACCGGTCGGGCCGACGAAGACCTCGACCTGCGGACCGTCCGGCGGGGCGACCGCCACGTGCTCGAGCAGGCTCGCGCGCAGCGCGTCCTCGTGCGGCAGCGCGCCCGCCACCGCGCGTTCGAAGCTCCGCGCCACGGGATGCGCCAGCTGCCTTCCGTAGCCGCACGCGACCAGGCGCTCGACGATGTCGCGCCCGTCGGGGCCGAGCTCGCCCGCACCGCCGTCGAGCTCGAGGAAGACGCGATCCATGCGCTGCATGCGGCGGCCGAGCTGCTCGAGCTGCGTGCGGATCAGTGCGAGGTCGAAGCGCACGTCGCCGGTGTCGTCCGGCTCGCCTCGGCTCGGCGGCGGATCAGTCGCGACCGGGCTGATCCGGGCGTGATCCCCGTCGGCCACGTCGACCGCCGCGGTGACGATCACCCCGCCGGGCTCGTGGCGCGTCGACAGCACGAGCGCGTCCTCGCCGAGCGCCTCGCGCAGCGCGCGCAGCGCTTCGCTGGTGGTGGGTGCGGTGAATTGCCGGATGCGCATCAGATGGCTCCAGCCGCGGCGGAAGTCGCCCCGCGGCGCGGCACGTTGAACATGGCAGGGGCGCCGTCGTGCGCCGGGTGCTCCTCGTCGACGCGGACGACCCCGAGCGATTGCAGCCGCACCGTCGGCGGGATCTCCGCCGGTGCGAGCAGCACGAGGCTCGGCAGGAAGCGCTCGAGGAAGCGACGCAGGTGTCCCCGGATGCCGGTCGAGCACAGCAGGACCGGCTGGCGCCCCTGCAGGGCGAAGGGCTCTGCCACCTCGGCGAGCTTCGCCAGCAGACGCTGCGCGAGGGCCGGCTCGAGGGCCAGCGTGGCCCCCTCCTCGGTGCGGTGCACGGCGTCACCGATCGTGCGCTCGAGCGTCGGTGCGAGCGTCATCACGTGCAGCACCCGGTCCGGACCGAGGTAGCGCTGCACGATCGAGCGCGACAGCGCCTGGCGCACCTGCTCGGTCAGCGCCTGTGGGTCCTTGGTCGTGGGCGCGTGATCGGCGAGCGCCTCGATCACCGTCAGCAGGTCGCGAACGCTGACGTTCTCGCGCAGGAGGTTCTGCAGTACCTTCTGCACCCCACCGACGCCGAGCAGCTGCGGTACCAGCTCCTCGACGGGCTTCGGATGGGTCTTGGCGAGCGCGTCGAGCAGTACCTGCACGTCCTGGCGCCCGAGCAGGTCGGCTGCATGCCGGCGGATCAGCTCGGTGAGGTGCGTCACCACCACGGTCGCGACGTCGACGACCGTGTACCCGGAGATCTGCGCGCGCTCGCGATCCGCCGAAGGAACCCACAGCGCCTCGAGCCCGAATGCGGGCTCCTTGCAGGGGATGCCCGGGAACGCCGGGTCGCCGGCACCCGGGTTGATCGCCAGCACGTACCCGATGCGCGTCTCGGCGCGCGCGATCTCGACGCCCTTGAGCAGCACCGCGTACTCGCCGGGCTTCAGCTGCAGGTTGTCGCGGATGTGCACCGGCGGGATCGCGATGCCGAGCTCCTGACCGAGCTGGGTGCGCAGCGCGCGAATGCGATCGATGAGCTCGCCACCCTGCTTCCCGTCGACCAGCGGCACCAGCTCGAAGCCCACCTCGAGCTCGAGCACGTCGAGCGGCGACGGCAGCGCCGCCTTGGCCTTGGCATCGCCGCCTTCCGCCGCCTCGCCCCCCTCGGTCGCCGCGGCACCCGCGGGCTTCTTTGCCGGGTCTCCTGCGATCGTCCCGCGCATCGCCCACGCGATGCCGCCGATCGCTCCCGCGAGGCCGAGAAACGGCACCGTCGGCAGGCCCGGCAGGACGGCGAATCCGACCAGGATCGCCGACACCGTCGCCATCACGCGCGGATTGAGCAGCAGCTGCGACGTCACCTCGCTGCCGAGGTCGGTACCCGACGCCGCGCGCGTGACGATGATGCCGGCCGCGGTCGAGACGAGCAGCGCCGGCATCTGCGAGACCAGGCCGTCACCGACGGTCAGCGTCGTGTAGATCTGGGCCGCATCCTGGACCGAGAGTCCCCCCTGCAGCACGCCGATGATCAGGCCGCCGACGATGTTGATCGCGGCGATCAGCACGCCAGCGATCGCGTCGCCGCGCACGAACTTGCTGGCGCCGTCCATCGCGCCGTAGAAGTCGGCCTCGGCCTCGATCGCGCGCCGGCGCTCGCGCGCCTCGCGCTCCGAGAGCAGGCCCGCGTTCAGCTCCGCGTCGACCGCGAGCTGCTTGCCCGGCATGGCGTCCAGGGTGAAGCGCGCGGCGACCTCGGCGATGCGCCCCGCACCCTTGGTGATGACCACGAAGTTGATCACGACCAGGATCAGGAAGATCACCGTGCCGACCACGTAGCTGCCACCGACCACGAAGTTGCCGAAGGCCTGGATGACGTGCCCGGCGGCGCCCGGCCCTTCGGCGCCCTTGCCGAGGATGAGGCGGGTGGACGCGACGTTCAGCGACAGGCGGAACAGCGTGAGGACCAGCAGGACCGAAGGAAAGGTCGAGAACTCGAGCGGCTTCAGCGTGTAGATGGCGAGCAGCAGGACCATCAGCGACAGCGAGATGTTCAGCGCGAGAAACAGGTCGAGGATCGCCGTCGGGACCGGGATCACCATCAGGAGGATCACGATCACGAACGCGAGCGGCAGGAGGACCTCGCCTCCGGCGAACAGGCGGCGGAGCCAGCTGGGCTGGGTGGTCGGCATCTCAGCTCACCCGCCGCTGCTGCAGGCCGTAGATGTAGGCCAGCACTTCGGCGACCGCACGATACAGCGCCGCGGGGATCTCGCTGCCGGTCTTGACGCTGCGATAGAGCGCCCGCGCCAGGGCGCGGCGCTCGATGATCGGTACACCGTGGCGGCGAGCCTCCTGCTTGATCCGCTGCGCGACCTCGTCGACCCCTTTGGCGACCACGCGTGGTGCACCGTGCTCATCCGAGCGGTAGCGGAGCGCAACCGCGTAGTGGGTCGGATTCGTGACGACGACGTCGGCGGTCGCGACCTCGTTGAGCATGCGATTGCCGGACAGGTCACGGTACGCCCGACGCATGCGTTGCCGGAGCTTCGGATCGCCCTCCGACTGGCGCGCCTCGTCCTTCACCTCCTGCTTGGTCATGCGCAGGCTCTGCTGGTGCGAGCGGCGCTGCCAGAGGTAGTCGAGCGTCGCGAGGACCGCGAGCGTCGCGGCTACCCAGGTGAGCATCCGGGCCAGCTCTCGCCCACCGGTCGCCATGATCTCCGCGGGTGTCGCGAGCCCGATCGCGGGCAGCTGTTGCTGCGTCGACAGCACGACCTTCCAGGCGACCCAGGAGACCAGCGTGATCTTGACGATGTTCTTGAGCAGCTCGACCGCGCCGCGCCGGGAGAAGATGCGCCGCATCCCGCTCGCCGGGGAAATGCGCGCGCCCTTGGGCAGAAGGAGCGTCGGGTAGAAGCCGAAGCCGATCTGCGCGAGGTTGCTCACGGTGCCCGCGAGCGCAATCGCCAGGATCACCGGCAACGCCGCCGCGACGACGACCCCGCCGGCGTCCCAGAGGACGTTCCCGACCGCCCCTGGCGTGAGGTCGGTGGCCGTGAGCCGCTCGAGGCCGCCACGCATCGCCTCGCGCAGGTCGCGCGAGGTCTCCGAGCCCGACTGCGAGATCGCGAACACGGCGGTCAGCAGCACGGTCGCCGAGGTGACCTCGAGCGAGCGGGCTAGCTGGCCCTCCTCGCGCGCCTTCTCGACACGACGAGGAGTCGGCTCTTCGGTTTTGCTCGCGAGATCCTCGGCCATGCTCTCAGACCAGCACGTCGATCACCGCGGCCATCCTGTGGCCCAGCTCGGCGAACGCGCCCTCGAGAAGCCGCACGGTGAACGGCTGTGCGGCGATCAGGATGAAGAAGCCCGCCGCGACGTTGATCGGGAAGCCGACCACCATCACGTTGAGCTGAGGAATCAGCTTGCCGAGCGCACCGAGACCGGCGTTCGTCAGCAGGACCAGGATCAGGACCGGGGCGGCGATCTTCAGCGCCAGCACGAACAGGCCGCCGGCGAAGCTCACCGTCATGCCGAAGCCGGCCGAGGCGATGCCGACCGCTCCGGGCGGGACGCGGCGGAAGCTCTCGGCCAGCGCCTGGACCAGGATGTGGTGGCCGTCGACCGTGAGAAACAGCAGCAGTGCGAGCGTGCTCTGCCACTGCGCGAGGACGACGCTCCGGTCCGCGGTCTGCGGATCGAAGAGGCTCGCCATACCGAACCCCATCTGCGTGCCTGCCAGCTCGCCCGCGAGCTGTACGGCGCCGAAGACGAGCTGCCCGACGAGACCGAGAAGGAGCCCGATCGCCGTCTCCGCCAGCAAGGCCAGCAGCAGTGCGACCGGCGAGCCGACCAGATCGGCGGTCGGCGCGGCGCTCGCCTTCGCGGTGGCGGGAACCATCGCGACGGCGAGAAAGACAGCCAGCGCGACACGGAGGCGCGGCAGGACCATGCGCGAGCCGAGGATCGGTGCGATCAGCGCCAGTCCGACGACGCGCGCGAGGACCAGCACGAAGGCCGCGAGACGTGCCGGTGCCAGCAGATCGTCGAGACCGCTCACCGCGTGACCCCTGGAATCGCCTCGAACAGCGCCGTCGTGTAGTTGATCAGCTTCTGCAGCATCCAGGGCCCGAACAGCGCGATCGCGAGCACGGTCGCGCCGATCTTCGGGATGAAGATCAGCGTCATCTCGTTGATCTGCGTGAGGGCCTGGAAGATCGCGACCGTGAGCCCGGCCACCAGGCCGAAGAGCAGCACCGGCCCGGCGAGGATCAGCGTGATCTCGAGGGCGTTGCGGCCGAGCTGTAGAACCATCTCCTGCGTCATGACCGCGACCTCAGTGGAAGCTCTTGACGAGCGCGCTGACGAGCAGGTTCCAGCCGTCGACGAGAACGAAGATCATGAGCTTGAACGGCAGCGAGATCAGCACCGGCGGCAGCGTGATCATGCCCATCGAGGTCAGGATCGCCGCGACCACCATGTCGAGGACGAGGAACGGGATGTAGACCATGAAGCTGATCTGGAACGCGCTCTTCAGCTCGGAGATCAGGAACGCCGGCACGACCACGTCGGCCGGCACGTCGGCGGCGCTCGCTGGACGCTCGCCACCGTTGATGCCGATGAAGAGCGCGAGGTCCTTCTCGCGCGTCTGGCGCAGCATGAACGCTCGCAGGGGCGAGAACGCCCGCTGCAGCGCCTCGGTGGGCGCGATGGTCTCCTCGAGGTACGGCTCGACAGCCGCCTGGTTGATCTCGCGGAAGGTCGGCATCATCACGAAAAACGTCAGGAACAGCGAAAGCGCGAGGATCACCTGGTTCGGCGGCATCTGCTGCGTGCCCACCGCCTGCCGCACGAACGACAGCACGATCGCGATGCGGACGAAGGCCGAGAGGCCGATCAGCATCGCCGGCGCGAACGACAGCAGCGTGAACAGGATCACGAGCTGGATGCCGGTGCTCCAACGCTCTCCGTCGCTGCCGAGGTCGACCGCCACGCTCGGACCGGTCGCGGCGATGGCCGGCAGAACGCCGACGATGAAGCCGATCGCGAACGCGACGAGCCCCAGGACGAGCAGGGCGAGCCGGCGCAGCGCCCGCGACCCGGGGTCCGGGTCGCTCAGGCGCTCTGTCGCGCCCACGCCTGCCCCTCCTCTGCGCTGGCCGCACCGCTAGCCGGCGCGACGCTGGCTCCGGCAGCGACCCGCGCGAGACAGTCGATCCGCTCGTCGGTGAGCCCGAGCAGGAAGCGCTCGCGCTCCACCTCGACCACGGCGAGCAGCCGCTTGCCACCCATGCCCCGCACCGCCACCAGCCGGATGGCGTCGCCGCCACCGAGCGTGCCCCGCGACCGCTGCCACCAGGCGAGCCCTGCCACCGCCAGACAGACCAGCGCGACCAGTGCCACGAGCGAGAACGTCCCGTCCGGGGCCACCTCCGTGATCACTTCAGGCGCTCCACGCGCTCGTTCGGGCTCACCACCTCGGTCAGCCGGACGCCGAAGCGCTCGTTGACCATCACCGCCTCGCCACGCGCGACCGGCTTGCCGTTGATCAGCACGTCGAGCGGCTCGCCGGCGTGCTTGCCGAGCTCGATCACGGCGCCGGACCCGAGTGCCAGCAGCTGGCGCACCGGCATGCGGATCCGGCCCAGCTCGACGGTCACTGCAAGGGGGACGTCGAGCAGCAGGTCCAGGTTGCGGCTCTCTTGCTCGGGCGCGGCGCCCATTCCGGTCTCGTCGGCCACGTTCACTCTCCCAGTTGCAGCTCGGCAGCATCGAAGCCGAGAATCCGTACGGCGTTGCGTCCACGGCTGACGCCCGCGACGCCGGTCATGAGCGCGGTCCCCTCGACGCGGATGGGCAGCGCGTCCTCGCCGCGCGTCGCGAGGTGCAGCACGTCACCGGCACGCAGCGACAGCACCTGCCGGGTGGTCATCTCGAGACGGCCGAGATCGGCCGACAGCACGACGTCGGTGTGCTCGACCGCGCCGCGCAGCGCGCCGAGCCAGTTGCGGTCGACGCGCGCCAGCAGCGACTTGCCCGCGCCGGCGAGCGACCGCGCCACCTCGAGCACGCTCTGCGGCAGCACGATGCTGAGCAGCTGCACACCCGAGCCGAGGTCGATCGCGGTCTCGAAGCCGACGACGCTCTCGCCTGGACCCGCGATCTCGAGCAGCGTCGCGTTGGTCTCGCTGCGCAGAAACGTGCTCTGCACCTCGACGAGCGGCGAGAAGCCGGCGGCGAAGGCCTCCATGAAGCGCCCCACGACGCCCTCCATGGTGCGCAGCGAGATCGGCGAGAGCTCGCGCTCGCCGACGTCCGGCGGGATCCGTCCGGGGCCGCCGAACAGGCGGTCCACGACCTCGAAGCCGAGCGCCGGTGGCAGCAGCAGCAGAACCTCGCCGCTGAACGGCGCCAGGTTGAATAGTGCGGCGAGGGTGCCGGGCACGATGCGGTTCTTGACGGTCAAGAAGTCGGCCGAGAAGGTGTCCTTGCGCTCGACGCCGACGTTCGCCTCGAACATCTGCAGCAGGACCCGGCTCAGCTCGCGCACGAAGCGCTCGTGCACCAGCGCCAGCGCGGGGAAGCGGCGGCCGGGGTTCTCGTCGCGGTCGGCGACCAGCGAGACCGGCGTCGCCGCGCCGCGCGGGCCCGAGTCGACCTCGAGCGAGACGTCGCCGTCGGCCATGCCCCGCAGCAGGGCATCGATCTCCTCTCTGGAGAGTGCGTCCGCCACGAAGCCCCCTACTGGACGATGAACTCGGTGAAGTAGATCGACTTGACGGCGTCCTGGGCGAGCACGTGGTTGATCCGGTCGATCACGTCCTCGCGCAGCCGCTCCTTGCCTTCCGCGGTACGGATGTCCGCGAAGGTCTTGCTCGTGACGAGCGTGAGGATCACGTCGCGGATCTGCGGCAGGCGGGTGTCGAATGCCGCCGGCGGCTCGGAGTCGACGAACTCGACCTGCAGCGAGAGCTTCAGGTAGCGCGAGGTGTTCTCGTCGGCGAGGTTCGCGAGGAACGGGTCGAGCGGACGCATGCCACCGGCGTCGCCCGCGGCCCCGTGGCCACCGCCGCCGCCGTGACTACCCTTCGCCTTGGCGGCCGGCTTGCCGTGCTCGCCCGCGGCGGCACCGTGATCACCGCCTTCGGCGGCTGCACCGTGGCCTTCCTCGGCGTGCTCGGCGTCCGGGGGGGCATCGCCGCCGAAGGGCAGCAGCCCGAAGTGCCACGCGGCGGCGCCGCCGCCGGCGAGCAGGACCACGAGCCCCAGGATCAGGGGCAGCTTGCTGCCCTTCTTCTTCTCTCTCTCGGCGGCTCCGGCCACCCCTTCGGCGCTGGTCGCTGCGGTCGACATCGAACCTCCCTCGAGCGTGACCGTGTCCGCAAGACACGAGGGCACGCGCGCCAGCAGCAACAGCAATGCATGTGCCGCGGTCCGGAGAGCGGTGGCGGATGCGAGGCGTCGCGAAACCCCGCGCCGGGCGCGGCGCGCCGCACGCGGGCGGCCGCAGGGTGGAGGGCGCTGCCAGGGCGGCTGTCAGGGAACTGACAGCCGCCCTGGCGGGATTCCGGGCACGACACGGCGACCGCGCTGGCGCGCGCCGCGGCCCTTGCGAGCCGCGGCGCCGCCGCGCAGACGCCGTGGCAGAATCAGCGAACGATGTTGATCAGGTCGTTCAGCAGGCCGTCGGCGGTGGTGATGACCCGCGAGTTCGCCTGGAAGCTCCGCTGCAGCGAGATGAGATCGACGAATTCCTGCGCGAGGTCGACGTTGGAGCGCTCGATCGCGGCACCGACCACCGTGCCCATGCCGCTCGAGCCCGGCGTGCCGACGGTCGCCGCACCCGATGCGGTCGAGTCGCGGTAGAGGCCATCGCCGAGCTCGATCAGGCCGTCGGGTGCCGTGAAGTCCGCGAGGCCGAGGCGATAGAGATCGCGGCTCTCGCCGTTGTCGAACACCCCGGTGATCGTCCCGTCGGTACCGACCGAGAGCGCCTGCAGCTGACCCGCGCCGTAGCCGTCGCCGTCGGCGGACACGCTCGACGCGCTGCCGAACTGCGTCAGGCCGTCGAGTCCTTCGCCCGCAGTCGGCGTGGTGTTCGGGGTGCCGAAGTTGAAGGTGATCGTCTGCGGGTCGGCCCCGGCGAAGGGGATCGCGGTGAGATCCGTGGGCACCGGGGCGTTCAACGACCCGTCCGGGTTGAAGACCAGCGCCGCGGTCCCTACCAGCGATGGCGTCCCCGCCGTGCCGCCGACGTCCGCGCCGTCGACGAGCACGTTCACGTCCCACTCGTTGTCGGCCGTCTTCGAGAAGAAGATCGTCAGGTCGTGGCTCACGCCGAGCGAATCGAAGACCTTCACCGTGGTACTGGTGTTCGAACTCGCGTAGGCGCTTTCCCACGTCGCACCGTCGAACGGCGTCGTCGCGGGCACGGTGGCGGTGGCGTCGAGGTTGTTCTTCACGTCCACCGTGGAGGTCGGCGACGGCTGGCTGGTCGCGCCGTCGAAGCTGACGTCGGTCAGCGGTCCCACGATGCTGCCGTTCGCGTCGAGCGCGTAGCCCTGCAGCGGCAGGCCCGTCTGCGTCGCCAGCGAGCCGTCCGGGTTTAGCGTGAAGTTGCCCTTTCGCGTGTAGAGCTGCGAGGTGCCGTCGCGCACGACGAAGAAGCCGTTGCCCTGGATCGCGATGTCGGTCGCGCGGCCCGTGCTCTCGACGCCGCCCTGCGAGAACGACGCGCTCACCGCCGCGAGCCGGGTGCCGAGGCCGATGCTGCCCGTGCCGACGCCGGCCAGCAGGTCGGCGAACTCCGAGCGACTTCCCTTGAATGCGATCGTGTTGACGTTCGCGATGTTGTTGCCGGTCACGCTGAGCGCGTTGCCCGTCGCGATGAGGCCGCTGCGTGCAATCGACAAGGCTCCGAGGATCGCCATCTGCTTGCTCCTTTGCTGCGCCGGCTCGATGTGCCGACGATGCGCCGATTGGTGCGTCGATCGTGCGCCCGTCAGGCGCTGGCGGCAGGCGCGCGCACCTCGCGCACGTCTCCGAGTGGAATCTCGAGGTCGCCGACGCGGATGGTCGGCGGGTCCGTGGTGAGGTCGACGCCGGTCACCGTGCCGGTGATCCGCGTCCGCACCGTGACGGCCGGCGCGTCGCCCGACTGGACCTGGACCGACACCGTGTAGGCGCCGTCGGCCAGATTCTCGAGCTGCGCGACGTCGTCGAGATCGAGCGTGTGCGTGCCGGCGGCGGTCGCACCGAGCTCGGCCTTGCCGACGACGGTGCCGTTCGAGCTCTTTACCTCGACTGTGACCTTGCCCGCGGTGCCGAGCGTGTACTCGAGCGCCGAGGCGTCGCCGCCGGCCACCCGTACCGCCGAGCCGTTCGCCGCGACGTCTCGCCCGAGCAGGCCGACCGGGTCGAACGCCGGCGCCTTCACCGGGTCGTCCTCACCGAGTGCATCGAGCTTCTGGTTGATCTGCATGAGCTGCTCGAGGCTCGTGAACTGCGCGAGCTGCGCCGAGAAGTCGGCGCTGTCCATCGGGTTCAGCGGATCCTGGTTCTGCAGCTGGGCCACCAGCAGCGACAGGAACTCCGTCTGGCCGAGTGCGTCGTTGCGCTTGACGGTCCCCGATGCGCTGGTCGCAGCGCCGTTCGCGGCGGCGGTCGACGACGAGGCCTCGTCGCTCGACAGCCTGCTCGCGAGTGCTGCGACCGTGGCGACGCCGGCCGAGGCGGCGGATGCGGCGAGTACCGGTGGGATCATCTTCAGGCCCTCACGCTCACCAGGCCGCGCGACGCGGTCGCCGCGCGGAACGGGTCGTCGGGTGCGGCGTCGCGCTCGGCCACGTGCACCATGCCGATTCGGTCGAATGCGGCGGGATCGGTCGCGTCGCGCCACGCCTCGCGGCCGTCCCCGCCCGCGTGCGCACCGACGTCGACGAGGAAGCTCTCGAGGCGCAGCTCGCTGCGCTCGAGCGCGGCCGCGAGCTGCGGCTGCTGGCTCGCGAGCAAGTGGCGCGTGTGCTCGTGCTCGGTGATCAGCGAGGCGCGCAGTCCGTCGCGTCCGAGGCTGAGTCGGATCTCGATGCGGCCGAGCCCGTGCGGCTCGAGGTCGAGGTGCAGCGCCTCGCCGCGCCGCGCGGCGGCCAGGCCGTCGTGGCTCGCGAGACGCTCGACCCAGCTCGGCAGGCTCGACTCGCCGCTCAGGAAGCCCGACGCGCGGAGGCGCTCGGTGCTCGTGCTCACCCCGCTCGCTGACCCGCCGTCGCCGCTCGCGCCGGCGAGCGCGTGGTTACGCGTCGTCACGTCGCTGCTTGCCGTCGCGTCGTCACGGAGCCCCGGCGGTGCCTGCACGGCTTCCGAGAGAATGCGGGCGGCCGCTGGCAGATCGCGCGCCGGTGCGGCCCCCGTCGCCCCCCGTGCGGCACCGATGCCGTCAGCAACTGCCGCGGACGCATCCGGCTGTGGGCCAGCCGCATCGTCGGCGGCGTCGCGCGCCCCTCGCTCGTGCGCCTGCGCGGCCAGCACCGCGGCGCGCGAGCGGGCGCGCACGCGGGCCGATCCTTCCGCCAGCTGCTCGCCCGCCGCCGCGACCACCACGCGCTCGTCAGCAGCGACGTCGCGCCCGGCGCTGCTCGACTGCGACGGAGCCGCGCTTGCCGTCGCGACAGCCGCGCCCACCTCCGGATCCGTTTCGTCCGTCGCGTCGGGAGTAGCCGCAGTGAAGCCGTCGATCGCAACCCGCCGGGCCGGGGCGCCCGTTCGGGTCGCGCTGTCGTCGGGCGCGCCGTCGTTCACCGCGATACCCGGGGGAAGCCCGGCCTGCCGCCCGCCCGGCGCGGCATCTGCGGTCCCGACGAAGCCAGGCGCGCGGCCGCGTGCGAATCCGGCTTCCGCGCCCGC
>Ga0194132_10004070_pt1 | contig 25274 bp, 25 predicted proteins | sample TA2KigOf80mmetaG_FD_148612 | JGI IMG/M metagenome (GOLD analysis project Ga0194132, IMG submission 148612) | Freshwater microbial communities from Lake Tanganyika, Tanzania - TA2015054 Kigoma Offshore 80m | ecosystem: Environmental > Aquatic > Freshwater > Lake | place: Tanzania: Lake... | reverse complement strand
TCGGCCTGATGAAATCAGCATTCATTTCGCATAATCGGCATCATCGCTTTCCTCGGGCGCACCTTTTACCTACTTGATCAGCGTATCCTAAAATCAAATGCTTACATAATTTACCTTGCAGCGGTGCGGGCGCTGCCGTTGCCGCGGCGGGCAATCGCGCGTGCCACTCGCGCTACCATGCGAGGCGAACGGGGAGAAAACGATGACACAAAAACGTTGGATGAGCGTGGTGTCGTTAGTGTGCGCGGCGTGGCCCGTGCAGGCGCAAGAATATCCGAATAAGCTGGTGCGCATCGTGACGTTGGCGCTGGGTGGCGGCTCGGATGTGGTGGCGCGTTTGACCGCGCCGATGTTGTCCGAAGCGTTGGGGCAGCAAGTGATCGTCGAAAATCGCGGCGCGGTGGCGAGTGAAGTGGTGGCGAAGTCGCCGGCGGACGGCTACACGTTGCTGGTGGAAGGCAGCCCCTTGTGGGTGTTGCCGCTGTTCCGTAGCGTGACGTGGGACGCGGTGAAGGATTTCGCGCCGATCACCTTGATCGTCAGCACACCGAGTGTGCTGGTGGTGCATTCGTCGCTGCCGGTGAAAACCACCCAGGAGTTGATCGCGTTGGCGCGCGCCAAGCCCGGACAACTCAATTACGCGGCGGGCACGCTGGGCGCGAACCCGCATCTGGCGGCGGAGTTGTTTAAAAGTCTGTTGAATCTCAATATTGCGCAAGTCGCGTACAAAGGCACCGGCCCGGGCTTGATTGGCCTGATGGGCGGCGAGGTGGAGCTGATGTTTCCGAATGCGGGCTCGGCGTTGCCGCACATCAAATCGGGGCGGCTGCGCATACTCGGTGTTGCGAGTTTGCAACCTTCGGTGTTGCTGCCAGGCGTGCCAACGGTGGCGTCCACGGTGCCGGGCTTTGAATCGATTTCCCCGCAGGGGCTGTTGGCACCCGCCAACACGCCGCCGGCGATTATCAACCGTCTCAATCGCGATGTTCTGCGCGGCATCACTCGGCCGGAGGTCAAAGAGCGCTTTATCAACACCGGCGCGGAATTGGCGGGCGGCACGCCGGAGGAATTTTCCGGCAAAATAAAATCCGATATTGTGAAATTCACTCGGTTGGTGCAGGAAGGCCGTATCAAAAAACATTGATTTGGATGGTACGTGAGAACCCCTTCACCGCAAAGGTGCAAAGGCGCAGAGGTTACGCAGAGAACTTCAAAACCAGTTCTTATGTTTTTCTCTGCGTTTTCTCTGCGTCTGCGCGCCTCTGCGGTGAAGTTTTTTTCTGAACAATTCCGGTAAGAGAACATCATGAATTACACGCTGACCGAACAACAACGCCTATGGCAAGCCACCGCGCGCGCGTTTGCGCAGGAGGAAATGCTGCCGATATCGTTAAAGTGCGACGCGGTGGAAGACCCATTCGAGACCTTCGATTGGGAGATTATCCAAAAAGGCTCCAAGCTCGGCTTTCGCACCGCGGTGGTGGGCAAGCAGTGGGGCGGGCATGGCATTGATTTCGTCACGCAGGCGCTGGTGATGGCGGAGCTCGCCAAGGCGGACAGTGCGATCACCAAAACCTTCAGCCAGTGCTGGAAGTGGAGCCATTTGATTGCCGAGTGCTGCACCGAAGATCAGAAGGCGCGTTTCCTCAAGCCGTTCATCGAAGACGACACGTTTTTATTGGGCCACGCCGGCACCGAACCCAACGCGGGGTCGGATCATCGGCTGCCGCCCGAGGACGATTCGCGCGCCGGGTGGAAACTAAAGGCCGAACGCCATGGGGACGAATGGTTGTTAAACGGCGAAAAATGTTTCATCGCCAACGGCAGCGTGGCGAAACTGTTTTTTGTCAGCACGCGCACCAACCCCAATGTGAAGCAGACCGAAGGCTCCACCGAGTTTTTGGTGCCGATCGACACCCCGGGCCTGCGCATGGGCAAGGTGTTCAACAAAAGCGGCTGGCGCTTTTATCAGAATGGCGAATTAATCTTCGAAAACGCACGCGTGCCGCACGCCAACATCATTGGTGAAGTCAACGGCGGCCACAAGGCGCGCAGCGGCGGTGCGGTCAAATTCGGCGATTTGGAATTGTCCGCCAACGCGGTGGGCGTGTGCGATGCCGCGGTCGAGATGGCGATGAAAGAAGCCGCCACGCGCTGGCCGGGCACGAAATACTTCAAGGACAACCAGACCATTCAGTTGCAACTCTCTGAAATGCACATGCTGACCGAGGCGCTGCGCTCGTTTGTGATGCGCGTGGCGATGGAAGCCGATGCCGGGCTCTCCGGCCAGAATATCAACAACGTACTCTTGATGAATTTCGCGTCCGATGTGATTCAGCGCGTGACGCGGTTGAACATGGATATCCACGGTGGGGCAGGCGTCGCGCAAATGCATCCACGCGTCGATAAGCTTTGCCGCGACGCGCTGATCTGGACCCATCTAGCCGGCGATTCGGTGCAGCGCATGAAGGGCGTGCGGCGGCTCGCGTGGGCGTAGGGCCGGTCAACCATTCATCCGCGCACGCGCCGCGGGCGCCAAGGCGCGATTAATGGGTGACAGATGATTAACAGGCCCTGGTAAATCCGTTGTTTTTTAACGGATTTATGCGGCGGATGTGGCTACGGCAGTGGTGGCCGATGTATAGTCTGCCTCATGAGTCCAGAGCGTTATTTTTTCTCGTTAAGGCTTGGCCGGGTTATTCCGCTGGGGGTCGCCGCCTTGCTGGCAGTGGTGCTGGCTTTCGGCATGGTCGCGTATTTCACCATTTCCGGCACCCGCGACCGCGTGCAAAACCTCGCGCGCTCGGATTACGGCGTGTTGCTCTCCACGCTGGAGATGAAAATCAACTTAAGCGCCATGACCATCGGCATGCTCGAGTATCTCGTCACGCCGGAGCCGGTGTTGCGCGAGCGCGCGCTCAAGCGGGTGGAGGATTTCAACCAACACCTGTTGCGTTATCAGCAAGCAACGCAGAAGCACCCCAAGCACGCGGCGCACGCCCAAAAAGTGGCGCAGACGTTCGCCCAGCACGAAACCGCGTCGCAGGCGTTGCTCGAGCGGCGCGCCGAGGCCGAGCAAATGTTGGTGGGCGTGTACCGCGATTTCAAGCGCATCAACCAGCGCGTGGAGACCGAACTGCCCGGTTATCTGGCGGCGCGCGGCGCGGGCGCCGATAGCCAGCACGTCCTTCGGCAACTCGATGCGGATAGCGCGCAGATTATGTCGCACGTGTCGGAGTTTCTGCGCACGCAAAATCCGGTCGTGCGCGAATCCATACACCGCGATATCGCATCGATCAACACCCAACTGGCGGGGCTTGACCGGTTGCGTGCGCCGCTTGACCGCTCGCCGCCGGTTGCCGAACTTAAGTCGCAGATCCATCGTGGCGTGGGCGACATACAAAAGCTGCTGGAACTGGATGTGATCATGCGCGCGCAGCGCGTCGAGACGGCCGGGTTGCGCCGCGGGCTGGAAAGTCTGCTCGATGAAGGCGCGCAACTGCTGGCGGTGCGTTCGCTGGACACCGCCACCGACGGCATTTTGCGCACGCTGAATCAAATCATGTTGTTTGTCGCGCTGTTGACGCTGGTGTTGTTGCTGATGCTGGCGGCGGCGATGATGTATGCGCGTACGCGGGACGTGCTGCCGGTGCGCCAGATGCACGCGGCGCTCGCGCGCGTGCAGGAGACCGGCGATCTCGCGGTGCGGGTGGACGCGCGCGGTGCGCCCGAGTTGCGCGAGATCGGCGCGCAGATCAATCAGGTGCTGCAGCAGTTAAATACCACCACGGTGAGCAAGCAGGAGCTCGAAGTCAGCCAGAAACACCTCGAACGCGAAATCGCCGAGCGGCGCATCGCGCAAGAAGCGCTGCGCGAATCCAACGTTAAGTTATCCGAACTGGTGGTGCAGGACGAACTGACCGGGTTGCCCAACCGGCGCGGGCTCGCCGACGCCATCGCGCAGTCGATCGCGCGCGCGCGCCGCACGCGCGCGCGATTTGCCGTGCTGTTTGTCGACCTGGATCACTTCAAGGAGGTGAACGATACCAAGGGCCACGACGTCGGCGACGATTTGCTGCTGGCGGTGGCGATCCGGCTGCGCCAATGCGTGCGCGAGGAAGACATTGTCGCGCGCATGGGCGGCGACGAGTTCGTGATCTTGATGACGGAAATCGGGCTGCGCGAGGACGCAGCGATGCTGGCGCGCAAAATCCTCAATGAAGCCACCGCGCCGATCAATGTGGGCAGTTACGATTTGTTCTGGCAGGCCAGCATCGGTATCAGCACCTATCCGGACGACGGCCACGATGCCACCACGCTGCTGCGCGCCGCGGATAGCGCGCTCCACCTCGCCAAGGAGGAAGGCCGCAACCGGTTTCACTACTACAGCGAAGACCTCACCATCAACGCCACGCGCCGTGTTGAGCTGGCTGACGAGTTGCGTAAGGCAATCGAGAACGATGATTTCTTTTTGCAATATCAGCCCCAGCGCGCGTTGGTGGGCGATGCGCTGGTGGGGGTGGAAGCCTTGCTGCGCTGGCGGCACCCGCGCTGGGGCATGGTGGCGCCGGATGAATTTATCCCCGTGGCCGAGGCCACCGGATTGATCGTACCGATCGGCGAATGGGTGCTGCGCGAAGCGTGCCATCAAGTGCGCGCGTGGACCGCGGCGGGCACGCCGCTGCGCGTGTCGGTCAATTTGTCGGTGCGTGAACTGTCGGCGAGCACCATCCTCGAAACCGTGCGCGCCAATCTTGCGGGCGTGCCGCCGGGGCTATTCGAAGTGGAGATCACTGAATCGCTGATCATGCGCAATCTCGATGCATCGATTCTGGTGCTGCGCCAGTTGCGCTCGGCGGGCGTGTCGGTGGCGATGGATGATTTCGGCATGGGCTATTCGTCGCTGTCGCGTATCAAGCAACTGCCGTTAAATCGCATCAAGATCGACAAATCGTTCGTGCGCGCCATCGGCGACGGCGACGACGGCGAGGAGCTCGCGCGCGCGCTGATCGCGCTGGCACATGCCTTAAAACTCGAGGTGATCGCCGAAGGCGTGGAAAATTCCCACGAACTGGAGTTTTTACGCGCGGAGCGCTGCGGCGAATATCAGGGGTTCTGGGGCGGGCGCCCGATGTCGGCGGCGGATATCACGCACCTGATCGCGCCCGAGCCGGTGCGTGCTGCGCGCGGCGGCGCACCCCTGTTGAGCGTGGTGCCGCGCGCGCACGGCAAGGAATCCGGCGCGTAGCGCTCGCCGCTATTTCTGGGCTTGCTCCATTTCCGCGAATGCATCGCGCGCCCAGCGAAACGCTTCGATGCCCGCCGGCACTCCAACGTAACACGCAATTTGCAACAGCACCTCCTTGATTTCGTCCTTGGTGACGCCGTTGCCGAACGCGCTCTTGATGTGCAGCTTGAATTCGTGCTGGCGGTTTAACGCCGCGAGCAAGCCGATGTTGAGCAAGCTGCGCGTTTTGCGCGGCAAGCCGGGGCGGCTCCAAATCATGCCCCACGCGGTTTCGGTGGCGTATTCCTGCATCGCCATGCTGAACTCGTCGACACCCTTCATTGATTTGTCGACGTACTCCGCGCCCAAGACTTCGCGGCGCAGGCCGATGCCTTTATTGAATAATTCGCTGGCCATGTTGTTTTCTCCTATGCGGTTGGTGGTAAAAAGTAAGTGGAATCGTGATTGAACGTAAGTATTGGATTTAATTGAATATTATTATGGCGCATACGTTGCTCCGTACACGGCAGGTGGGGCGGGCGCGTTGTTGCCGGTGTGATAGTCAGTTTGGGGCGTTCGCTCACACGAGCCGCCCGCTTAGAATTAAACGCCCGCCCGCAACAGCCAAGAATAAATCGATCGCATGAAATTGCTATTGGCTATTTTACTCGCGGCCTCGCTAGGAGGCTGTGCCTTTGCGCCCACCGATCACAACGGTGCGGATGCGCCGCGCAGCGCGGCCATCGTGCCGCTCACCTCGCCGCGGCCGCTGCTGGGGCTGGTGCTGGGCGCGGGCGGCGCCCGCGGTTTTGCGCACGTGGGGGTGATCAAGGCGCTGGAAGCGGCGGGGCTCGAGGCGGACGTGGTGGTGGGCGTGAGCTCCGGCGCGCTGGTGGCATCGTTTTATGCGTCGGGTTTAAAAGCGCCGGCGCTCGAAGTGATGGCGCTCAAACTCGAGGATAGCGATATTTTCGATTTTACCGTGTTCGGCCCCGGCCGCGTCCGGGGCGCGCGCTTGCAGCGGTTTGTGAACCACACGCTGCAAAACCGCCGCATCGAGGCGTTGGCTAAACCCTTTGCCGCGATCGCCACCGAAGCCGGCAGCCGCCAGATGGCGGTGTTTAACCGCGGCAATACTGGCATCGCGGTGCGCGCCTCGGCCAGCGTGCCGACGCTGTTTTGGCCGGTGACGATTAACGGCCGTTCGTATGTCGACGGCGGCGTGGCGAGCCGCGTGCCGGCGGCGCTGGCGCGCGAAATGGGCGCGGACGTGGTGATCGCGGTGGATATTTCGCGGCGCCCGGCGGGCGACGCCGACGCGGCCGATATCGTGATTCGCCCGCAAGCCGTGCGCTCGCGGCTTAACGATTTTAAGCACCGCCAAACCAACATTGCCGCGGGCGAAGCCGCCGCGCAAGAAGTAATCACGCGGATTCGCGAACAATTGGCCGAAGCGGCGGCGCGCAAGGCGCGCGGGCATACGGCGGCGCTGCGTTAAGTCATGATGTAGAGGCGTAACCGCATTACGCGCTGCGCGCGCGCCTGGGTTGGTGCGCTTCGAGCAGCGGCAGCACCTTGTCCGCGGGTAGCGGCTTGTGAAACAAATAGCCCTGATACTCGTCGCACGCAAGGCGCGCTAAAAACGCCCGTTGCGCCTCGGTTTCCACGCCCTCGTTGACGGTGGTGATGTCCAGTTGTCTGCTCATTGCGATCACCGCGGAGACGATCGCCGCGTCGTTGGGGTCGCTGTCGATTTCGCTTGCGAACGTGCGGCCGAGCAGCAGATACCGTTTGGGCAAGCCCGTCAACGCATCGAACTGCGCCATGAAACGACAGGCGTTCCTCGCTTTTGCGGCGCTCGATGTAATCGTGCAGCAGCCCCAGGATTTGCCGGATGTGGCCGGCATCGTCGACCATCGGGACATAGGTGGCCGAGATCGAAAACGGGCGCCCGCACAGCACAAAGTTCGACGCTTGCGTCTGTGTCGTCCGGGTGGCTTGCGCGTGATTAAGCGCGGGGAGGAGCGCCGTGGTGACTGCGGCCGGCGACAAGTCTTGATCGCGTTTTCCGACAATGTTTGCGGCGCATTGATCGAAAAACGCGAGCCCGCGCTGATTGACGACCTGGATGCGCAAATCGGCATCGTAGATCAGGAACACGCTGGGGATGCCGTTTAACGCCAATTGGCATGATGGGCCATCTTAGCGAAACGCCATGCGAAGCCAATAACGCAAATTGCTCGATTGCGCCTAAAAATTCCGATGCGTGGCGAGGTTACGGTTCGTCGCAGCGAATACCGCGTGTTGCCGCAATCCGGCGGCGTTGCCAATGTTGTTTGGCCCAAGTCCATGCGTTGTCGAGTGTTTCGTGCGCAAGACTCGCCGGCACATCTTGCGCCAGAAAACGCAGAGCGCCGGTCAATGTCGCGGCCGGGCGTTTAACGTCGAGCGCCGGCGCATCCGTTTGCTTGGACCATTTTTCGCCGCGCCGGTTTACCGCGACCGGTATGTGCGCGTAACGCGGCGTTGCGAGCTTGAGTAGGCGTTGCAACCAAATCTGGCGCGGCGTGGAGTCGAGTAAATCCGCGCCGCGCACGATGTCGGTGATGCCCTGTGCGGCGTCATCCACCACTACCGCGAGCTGATAGGCGAACAAACCATCGGCGCGGTGCACCACGAAGTCACCGACTTCATGCTCGACGTCCTGGGTGATCGTGCCTTGTATCACGTCGTTAAAGGTAATGTGCGCGCCGGCGGTGTGCACCCGCGTGGCACGTGCGGCGCGGTCCTGCGGCAAGCCGTTGCGGCAAGTGCCGGAATACACCGGGCCGTCGATGCCAAGCACGGCGGAATCGGCGATTTCGCGCCGCGTACAGGCGCAACCGTAGAGCAGGTTTCGCGCGCGCAGTTGATCGAGCGCGGCGCGGTAGGCCTCGTTGCGTGTGCTTTGGTGCATCACCGCGCCGTCCCACTGCAGGCCGAACGCCTCGAGGCAGCACAAAATGTTTTCCGTCGCGCCGGGCACGCAGCGCGGGGTGTCGAGGTCTTCTATGCGTACCAGCCACTCGCCACCCTGGGTTTTGGCTTCAAGATAACTCGCAACCGCCGCAATCAGCGAGCCGAAGTGCAGTGGGCCGGTGGGGGAGGGGGCGAAGCGGCCGCGGTACATACAGCTTGTTGCGATTCGATTCCCCCCGTGTGCACGCAGTGCACGGGGGAGGGTCAGAGAGGGGGCGCCCCCATCCTAACCCTCCCCCGCAAGCGGGGGAAGAAACATCGGTTAAGCGGTGAGCGTTACCGCATCGAAAAACGGTTTGTCGCCTCTAATCTGCGTGCGATGCATCAGCCGCCGCATGTTAGCGTCAAACGAATCGCGTCTATGCATCGCGCAGCGGTTATCCCACATCACCAAATCGCCCACCTGCCACACTTGATACCACTCGAATTCCGGTTGGGTGGCGTGCGCCCACAAGCGGTCCAACAGGTCTTCGCTCTGCTCGAGCGACAGGCCATTGATGTACGCCGATTGCCGCCGGCCGAGGAACAGGGCATTGCGGCGGGTTTCCGGATGGGTGCGGATCAGCGGATGATTTGCGCCGGGCGCCTCGCGCGGATCGGTGACTTCCATAAAGCCTTTGCGCAATTCGCCGGCGCTGTTACGGCTGGAATCATGGCGGCAGGTTTTGCCTTGAATCGCACGTTTCAATTCCGCAGGCAAGGTTTCGTAGGCGAGATACATGTTGTTAAAACCGGTGTTGCCGCCCACCGGCGGCACTTCCAGCGCGTAGAGCAGGCTGCCGATCGGCGTTGACTCGTTATACGACATGTCGCTGTGCCACAGCGCTTCGTAGTGGCCCAGGTTGCCGATGGCCTTGCCGTTGACCTTGATGTTGGACATCACGGTGATTTCGGGATACGGGTTCACCACGTCGTCCTTGGCGGCGTGGATCGGTGCCTTGTCGAGCTCGCCGAACAGACGCGCGAACTTCAAGAACTGCGGATCGTCGAGCTTTTGGCCGCGGAAACGCAAGACGAGGTGTTGATTCCACGCCGCGCGAATTTGCTGGTAGAGGGTATCGGATAGCGGCTGCGATAAATCGACGCCAACGATGTCGGCGGCGAGCGCGGCGCCCGAAGGAATCACGGTAATGCGAGTATTGCTGGCAGTATCCATAATGTAAGTATTTGATTTAATTGATATTTTTAAAACATCAAAATCTTTGCCACAGATTACACGGATTTACACAGATTACACGGATTTACACAGATTACACGGATTTACACAGATTAACCTCGAAAACAGCTGTGATCATCTGTGGCAAAGATTCCTTGCTTTGAAAGACTTGCATACCGCCATGGTAAGCTGCGATTCAATGATGGGTGCGGTTCAGTAGTTGCCGCAACGTGCGCCGCACCCCGTCAAGCCGCGGATGCATGCGCAACGCCATGTTAAACGCGACACACGACGATTCCACTTCGCCCTGCGCGCGCAAAATTTCGCCCAAGCCGCACATCGCGCCGAAATGCCGCGGCTCGATTTGCAGCGTGCGGTGTATCGCGGCCACACTTTCGTCGTCGCGGCCCATCAGGTACAGCAGCGTGGCGAGTTTGTTCCACGCTTCCGCCCAATCGGGGCGGCGGCGCAGCAGACGCGCTAAGCGTGTTTCCGCGATGTCGTAGCGGCGCTGTGCAATGTCGTTGCAGGCACGATCGAGTTCGAGTTCGGCGCCTTCGTGGGTGTCGTACATCCACACGTTCCAAATCGCTTCTTCGATGGGGGCGGCGTAAAGCGCGTTGGCGCAGGCGTGCAGCTTCACAAAGAGCTCGTTAAGCCGCAGCGGCAGCGAGGCTGCGGGCCGGCGCTGCGGGCAGTGACTTACCAGGTGTAGCGTGTCGGTGTAACGCAAGGTTGCGGCCGGTTATGGCGACCGAAACATTATCGGCGAGCTGTGAGAAAAATCAATCCCCACCTAACGCCAATGCTTGCGGCACCGTTCGCCCTGAGCTTGTCGAAGCCTGTCCTGAGCTTGTCGAAGGGGGGCGATCACGGCAGGAGAAACCCTCGGTGCTGATATTACGCAACGATTTTATTGCGCAACAACCCTATCCCCTCAACCTCCGTCTCCATCACATCCCCCGGCTTCATGAACTCCGGCGGCGTGCGCGCGTGCCCCACGCCCGAGGGTGTACCGGTCAGAATGATGTCGCCCGCTTCCAGCGTCAACCCCGCCGATAACTCGGCGATGATGCGCGGCAGTTTGAAATACAAATGCCGGGTGTTCGAGCTTTGCTTGACCACGCCGTTCACACGGCACTGCAGGTTCAGATTGCTGGGGTCTTTCACTGCATCCGCGGTGACGATCCACGGCCCCATCGGCGCATGCCCGTCGAGGCTTTTGCCGCGAAACCATTGCTGGCCGTGGTGGCGCTGCACTTCGCGCGCGGACACGTCATTCGCGACCATGTAGCCGTAGACGTGTTTCATCGCGTTGGCTTCGGTGATGTTGCGCCCGCCCGCGCCGATCACCATCGCGAGTTCCACTTCCCAATCGAGTTTTTCGGTGACGCCGCCGTGCGCCGGCACGTTGCCGTAGGGCGTGTTGACCGTTAGCGGTTGCTTGGAGAAAAACGCCGGATGCGCGGGCATTTCCGCCTGATGCGGGCGGGCCGCGGCGCCTTCGTTGAAATGATCGAGATAATTCCAGCCCACGCAAAACAGGTTTTTGCGCGGGCGCGGAATTGGCGCGTGCAGTTTGACGCGGTCAACTTTGTAATGGCTCGCCTTCACCTTGGCGGTGGCTTTTTTGATCGCAGCCCAACCTTTTTTGCCCGACGCAACGAGCGAAATCATGTCGTTAGCGTCAAACGGCAGCGCCACGCGCGCGGCCTTGGCGGCCCGCGCGATGTCGATGATGCCGCCGTCGGCGCCGATCACGCCGGTTTTCGATGGTTTGCGCGCGGATTCGGAAAACGTGACTAACTTCAATTCTCTCTCCTAATTTTGGTTTTTAATCTTAAATCGTTCGCAAGCCGCGACAAGTTGCCGGCAAATGCCCGGCTCCCACGCGGCGTGGCCGGCGTCGGGCACGATGATGTATTCGGCCTCCGGCCACGCGCGATGCAAATCGTCGGCGCTGATGATCGGGCACACCGCATCGTAGCGGCCTTGCACGATCACGCCCGGAATATTGCGCATGCGGTTGACGTTATCCAGCAACGAATTCAACGGCAGGAAAATATCGTGAGTGAAGTAATGCGCCTCGATGCGCGCCAAACCCAGCGCCACCACGTCGCCGCCGAAATACGCGACGGTTTCGGGGCTCGGCATCAGCGTCGAGCATGAACCTTCGTAGCGCCCCCAGGCGCGCGCGGCGGGCATGTGCACCGCCGGGTCGGGATCGATCAAGCGCCGGTAGTAAGCCTGCAATAAATCGGAGCGCTCTTGCACGGGGATGTAACCGGCAAATGCACGCCACGCCTCGGGGAACAGATTCTTGAGCTCATACAAAAACCATTGGATTTCGCTGCGGCGGCACAGGAAAATGCCGCGCAAAATGAGCCCGCTACAACGCGCGGGATGTGCCTGGGCGTAGGCCAGCGCGAGCGTGCTGCCCCACGAGCCGCCGAACACCAGCCAGCGTTCGATGCCAAGATGATTGCGCAGCTTTTCCATGTCCGCGATCAAGTGCGGCGTGGTGTTGTTGTTCAGCTCCCCCAGCGGCGTCGAGCGCCCCGCGCCGCGCTGATCAAAAATGACGATGCGGTAGTGCCTGGGGTCGAAAAAACGCCGGTGCGCGGGTGAAGCGCCGGCGCCCGGCCCGCCGTGCAAAAACACCGCCGGCTTGCCGTTGGGATTGCCCGAAACTTCCCAATACATGTGGTGCCCGCTGTCGAGCGCCAGCATGCTAGCCTGAATCGGCTCGATTTCGGGATACAACTCGGTGCGCAGGGTGGGGGCGTGGTCGGCCACGGTTTTGTCCTTCGGAAGAAACGCGAAAATAGCATAACCGGCGCGGTTGCGTGAGCGGTGGGGGTGTGCGTGTTAGAATAGCCGCGCGAAAGCGGCGCGAAGTGATACAGGTTGTGAAAGTACGGAACGAACAACGCTTAAATCTTCACCGCAAAGACGCAGAGTCGCAGAGAACGCCCGCAGAGAAATACGAATTCGTTTTTTTGAATTTCTCTGCGTAACCTCTGCGCCTCCGCGCCTCTGCGGTGAAGGGGATTAATCATTAACGGAGAACAACATAGCCATTCCCCGCCTCAACGGCATCATCAAAGCCCTCGAATCCGGCAAAAACGCGCTGGTGTGTTTTCAAGCGGCCGACACTGCCAATGCGCAAGCGGTGTCGACGGAAAAATACGACGGCGTGGTGTTCGAAATGGAACACGGTGCTTATGACATCAAGGCGCTGCGCGATTGCTTGCAGTACATGTTAAATCGCCAGCAGATCGCGGCCTCGGGCAGTGTGGCGCCGGCGGTGACGCCGATGGTGCGCATCCCGCCCAATGGCGCGGAGATGAATCAGTGGGTCGCCAAGCAAGTGCTCGACCAAGGCGTCTACGGTGTTTTGTGGCCGCATATCAGCACGGTGGAAGAAGCGCGCAGTGCCGTCGCATCGTGCCGCTACGCGCGCCCGACGAGCGCGCCGTGTTACGAGCCCGCCGGCCAGCGCGGTGACGCGCCGGCGAACGCCGCGCGCTTCTGGGGCATTTCGCAGCAGGAATATTACGATCGCGCCGACGTGTGGCCGCTCGACCCCAAGGGCGAAATCCTGGTGGCAATCATGTGCGAAGACGTGGTCGGCCTGAAAAATCTGCCCAGAATTTTGAAGGAAGTGCCAGGCATCGGCGCCGTGGTGATCGGCGAAGGCGATTTGTCGCAAAACCTGGGTTTCCCGCGCCAGTACAAACACCCGGCGGTGGCGGGCGCGATCAACGAGATTTTGTCGATCTGCAAAGAAAATAATGTCGCTTGCGGCCATCCGCACGTGGAAGCGGATAATGTCGATGAAGTGGTGGCGCAAGGTTTCCGCTGGCTGATGCCGCGGCCGGCGCGTTCGAATGCGGTGTTGGACAAGGTGTTGAAGTTGTCGGGGCGATGACCTGAATTTGTAGAATGGGTGGAGCTTAGCGAAACCCATCACAAACGCAATGTGACGCCGTGATGGGTTGCGCTACGTTCCGCCCATCATACATTTATGTAAGTATTTGATTTTATTTAATATTTTATTAATGTCCGACAAACCCCAAACTCTCGTCGAACACCTGCAAGCGTTCATCGACGACACGCTTACGCGCTGCACGCGCTGCGGAAAATGTTATGAGGCGTGTCCGATGACGAAGTATGGTGAGGGCCTGCAAAACGCCGATGCCAAGCACGTGGTGTCCGGCGTGATCGATTGGCTGCAACAAAAACCCGGTAACGCGCAAAGCGTGAGTTGGTTAAAAGTGTGCACGCAAAGCGCCAAGTGCATCGACGCCTGCCCCAAAGGCATCAACGCGATGAAAATGGTGCGCGTGGCGCAAATGAGCGCAATGGGTTCGCTCGGCGTGCCGGCGGAACAAGCGGCATTGAGCGGGCGCGATGCCAAGGATTTTTTTCGCGTGATCAATGCGTTTTCGCAGACGCAAATGACGTCGCAGCAGGTGCAGAAGTGGCAGCGCTGAGGTGTCAATGAACGCAACCGAAAAAATCACCTTCTGGTACGGCTGCAACGCGGTGCGCCACGGCGACATCATCCACGGCGCGATTGCGTTGCTCGAAGCCGTGGGTGTTGAAGTCACGCCCGCCGGCGGCGCGGGCTATTGCTGCGGCACGTCCAAGGACGCCAACCTGCGCGCCGCCGAAGGCATGGGCCAGCGCACAGTGAAAAAATTCAACGCCCATGGCACAGGCAAAGTGGTGTCGTGGTGCCCCTCGTGTTACCGCCACATGAATGGCTTCATGGGCGAATATACGCAGCCGCAATTCGAGTTGTCGCATTTCACGCAACTGCTGCACGCGCGGCGCGACGTGCTGGCGCAAAAACTCACGCGCCGAGTCGAGCGCAAGGTGATGCTGCATCGGCATTTCGGTTTTCACGAAGTTGATGTCAATCCGCTGGTGGAAGATCTGCTGCGGCTGGTGCCGGGCATCACGCTGCTTGAAGGCGGCACTGCCGCGCCGGGGCATATGTGCTCGGCGTTGTCGCGCGTGCCTGCTTCGCTCAAAGATGTGACACGCGGGTTGTGTGACGACGCGGCCGCGTGCGGCGCCGACACCGTGGCCACGGTGTTTCACTCGTGCCAGCGTTTGCTGTGCGGCCTGGAGGCCAGCGAGCCGTTTCGCGTGGTCAACTACGTGAGCCTGCTCACCGAATCCATGGGGCTCACGTTCGCCGACGATTACAAAGCCTGGAAGCTCGCCGGTTCGGAGGACGAAGTGATCGCCAAGGTCGGCGAGGAGCGCATCGCCGCCATCGGCGAAAATCTCTTTCGCGAGTCGATCCTGCCGGAGCTCATGCGCCGCCCGTCGAAATAGTCGCGCTACCGCGCGGGTCGCAGTGAGCGCTGCGTTATAATGCGTGCTCTTTTTTTGGCCATCCGTCCATGGAAGACGCTCTGCGCAAAGCCGCGCTCGATTACCATCGTTTGCCCACGCCGGGCAAAATTTCCATTGCGCCGACCAAGGGGCTGATCAATCAGCGCGATCTCGCGCTGGCGTATACGCCGGGCGTGGCCGCGGCTTGCGACGCCATCGCCGCCGACCCCAACGAAGCGCGCAATCTCACCTCGCGCGGCAACCTGGTGGCGGTAATCACCAACGGCACCGCGGTGCTGGGCCTGGGCGCGATCGGCCCGCTCGCCGCCAAGCCGGTGATGGAAGGCAAGGCGGTGCTGTTTAAAAAATTCGCCGGCATCGATGTGTTCGACATCGAAGTCAACGAGCGCGATCCGCACAAGCTGGTCGACATCATCGCCGCGCTGGAGCCCACCTTCGGCGGCATCAACCTCGAGGATATCAAGGCGCCGGAGTGTTTTATCGTCGAGCGCGCGTTGCGTTCGCGGCTGAAAATCCCGGTGTTTCACGATGATCAACACGGCACCGCGATCACCGTCGGCGCGGCGATGTATAACGGGCTCAAGGTGGTCAACAAGGACATCGCGCAAGTGAAGCTGGTGGTGTCGGGCGCGGGCGCGGCGGCGCTGGCGTGCTTGGGCTTGCTGGTGAAAATGGGTTTGAAGCGCGAGAACATCATCGTCACCGATATCGAGGGCGTGGTGTACAAAGGGCGCCCGGTGTTGATGGACCCGGATAAAGATGTTTATGCCATCGAAACCAGCGCACGCACGCTGGGCGAAGTGATCGCCGGCGCGGACGTGTTCCTGGGTTTGTCGGCGGGTGGCGTGTTAAAGCCGGAAATGGTCAAAAAAATGGCGCCGCGGCCGCTGATCCTGGCGCTCGCCAATCCGGAGCCGGAAATTCTGCCGGAGCTCGCGCGCGAGGCGCGGCCCGACGCGGTGATCGCCACCGGGCGCTCCGATTACCCGAATCAAGTCAACAACGTGTTGTGTTTTCCGTTTGTATTTCGCGGCGCGCTGGATGCGGGCGCGACCACCATCAACAGCGAGATGGAGCTTGCCGCGGTACGCGCGATCGCCGAGCTCGCACAAGCGGTGCAGTCCGACGAAGTCGCCGTTGCGTACGGCGAACCGCAGCAACCTTTCGGCCCGGATTACTTTATTCCACGCCCGTTCGATCCGCGCTTGATTGCGCAAATCGCGCCGGCGGTGGCCAAGGCGGCGATGGATAGCGGTGTTGCCACGCGGCCGATTGCCGACTTCGATGCGTATCGCGATCGGCTCAATCAATTCGTTTATCAATCCGGCCAGATCATGCGCACGGTGTTCGCGGCGGCGAAAAAATCGCCCAAGCGCGTGGTGTACGCCGAGGGCGAGGAGGAGCGTTTCCTGCGCGCCGCGCAAGTGGTGGTGGATGAAGGCATTGCGCGCCCGGTGCTGATCGGCAGGCCCGATGTCGTCGACACCCGAATCGAGCGCTTGGGGCTGCGGCTTAAGCGCGATGCCGATTTCGATCTGGTCGATCCGGGCAACGATCCGCGTTATCGCGAATACTGGGGCGAATACTATCGTCTGACGCAGCGCAAGGGTGTGAACATCGAGCTCGCCAAGCTCGACATGCGGCGGCTGCCGACGCTGATCGGCGCCATGCTCTTATACATGGGCGCGGCGGATGCGATGTTGTGCGGCATTCTCGGTCAGTATGGCCGCCACTTGCGCCACATCGACCGCGTGATTGGCAAACGCCCAGGGGTGAATCACTACGCGGCGATGAACGCGCTCATGTTGCCGAAGGGCACGGTGTTTATTTGCGATACCTACGTCACCTTCGATCCGACCGCGGAGCAGATCGCCGAATCCACCATCCTTGCGGCGGAGGAAATTCGCCGCTTCGGCATCACGCCCAAGGCCGCGCTGTTGTCGCATTCGAGTTTCGGCGGCGGCGACACGCCCACCGCGCAGAAGATGCGCGATGCGCTGGCGCTGATCCAGGCGCGCGCACCGAGCCTGGAAGTGGAAGGCGAAATGCAGGGCGACATGGCACTGTCCGAGGAAATCCGGCTGCGCGCGTTGCCCGATAACAAGTTAAAGGGTGCGGCCAACCTGCTGGTGATGCCCAATCTGGACGCGGCGAACATCGCGTTTAATCTGTTAAAAGCGGCGGCGGGCGACAACATCACCGTCGGCCCGATGCTGTTGGGCGCGGCCAAACCGGTGCATATCATCACGCCTTCGTCGACCGTGCGGCGCATCGTCAACATGACGGCGCTGATCGTGGTGGACGCGGGGGCGCAGCGGACTTTGTTGTGAGGGGCAAGAGGTAAGAGGTGACGCGTGAGGCGTAAATCGTTGCATGGCACGTTTCACGCCTAACGCCTTACGCTTTTTTTGAAATGGGAACAATGACATGAATAATAAAACTCGCATCGAACACGACACCATGGGCGACATCGCCGTCGCCAACGACAAACTGTGGGGCGCGCAGACGGAGCGCAGCCTGCATCATTTTCATTTCCCCGGCGAGACCATGCCGCGTGAGGTGGTGATGGCGCAAGTGCTGGTGAAAAAGGCCGCGGCGCTTTCCAACATGGCGCTCGGTGCGCTCGATAAGAAAAAGGGCGCGGCGATTGTCAAAGCCGCCGATGAAGCGCTCGCTGGCAAGCTCGACGGGCATTTCCCGCTGGTGGTGTGGCAGACCGGTTCCGGCACGCAAACTAACATGAACGTGAACGAGGTGCTGGCGAATCGCGCTTCCGAGATTCTCGGTGGCAAGCGCGGCGTGGCGCGTATGGTGCACGAGAACGATGACGTGAACAAAGGCCAGTCGTCGAACGATACCTTCCCGACGGCGATGCATGTCGGGGCCGTCATCGCGTTGCAAAGGCAGTTGATTCCCGCAGTGAAGAAACTGCGCGATACGCTGCATAAAAAATCGCGGGCGTTCATGAGCATCGTCAAAATCGGTCGCACGCATTTGCAGGACGCGACGCCGCTGACCTTGGGCCAAGAGTTCTCCGGTTACGTGGCGCAGCTCGATCATGGTTTGAAGCACGTGCAGGCGTCGCTGCCGCATTTATGCGAGCTGGCGCTGGGCGGCACGGCGGTGGGCACGGGTTTGAACGCACACCCGAAATTCGCCAAGGACGTGGCGGCGCAGCTTAAAAAACTCACGGGTTTGCCGTTTGTCACCGCACCCAACAAGTTCGAGGCGCTGGCTTCGTGCGACGGCGTGGTGCACGCGCACGGCGCGTTGAAAACCCTGGCCGCGTCACTGATGAAAATCGCCAACGACATCCGCTGGTTGTCGTGCGGCCCGCGCTGCGGCATTGCCGAAATCGTGATTCCCGAAAACGAGCCGGGCAGCTCGATCATGCCGGGCAAGGTGAACCCGACGCAGTCCGAATCGATGACCATGGTGTGCTGCCAGGTGTTCGGCAACGACACCGCGATCAACGTCGGCGGCTCGATGGGTAACTTTGAGTTAAACGTGTTCCGCCCGATGGTGATCCGCAACTTCCTGCACAGCGCGAGTTTGCTCGCGCATGCATGCGAAAACTTCAACGAGCATTGCGCCATCGGCATCGAGCCCGACCGCGAGCGTATCGATAAACTCATGCGCGAATCGCTGATGCTGGTAACCGCGTTAAACCCGCATATCGGTTATGCCAAGGCGGCGGCGATCGCCAAGAACGCGCACAAAAAAGGCTTGACGTTGAAGGCCTCCGCCATCGCCATGGGCCATGTTACCGACGCGCAGTTCGACCAGTGGGTGCGGCCGGAGGATATGGTGGGGATGAAGTTAAAGCCCGCGCGCAAGAGGCAGTAACAACGCGTAGGGTGCGAACCGCGCACGCGGCCACATCGCAAGCGCGTGCGCGGTGCGCACCCTACCGCTATTGCGCGAACTTGCGTATCGCCGCCGGCAACGCCACCGAACGCTGCGTCTTGGGATCAAACCACACCGACACCGCGTAACCCTCGGCGGCAAGCTCGCCATTGCCATTGCGTAACACATAGTGCGTGCGCAAACTCGCGTTACCCATGCGGCCCAAATAAATTTCCACGCGCACAATGCCGGGGTACAGCAAAGGCGTGCGAAACAAACAGGCGTTGGCCGCGAGCACCGGCACCGGATCGGGCGGCACCATCGGCAAGCCGAGCGTGTTGATCCAGCGCATGCGTGCTTCTTCCATGTAGCGGTAGAACTCGGCGTTGTTGATGTGGGCGTCCGCGTCCATGTCGGCGAAGCGCAATGGCATTTCGCACTCGAACAATTTGCGGCAAGTGGCGGCGGTGTCGGTGTCGTTTTGTGTAATTTCGATCATTTTAAAAAATTCAATAAAATCATATACTTATGCATTTTACCGATTTTTGGGCAACAACGCACGCGCAAAACAATCTGCGGCGTTGCGTGGGGAGGGCGCGATCGGAACACAACGTTTGCGCGAAACCGAATCATCCAACTTATTTGAGTTTGCCAGCGTGACTTCAGTTTTTCATATCGGCTCGGCCGTGAAGCGCGCGCACCGCGCAGGTTAAAATCCATTCACCATTTTCGTTAAGCAGTGTTTGTACGTGTCGACCGTCCTAAAAACCGCACGCATCGAACCGCTCGATCCCGCGAGCATTACCGCATTATTGCGCTTGCCGCCGGTAGCGCCCGATGCGCGCGACTTGCACGTGGTGCCGGCCACAGGCGACATCAAAATCCATGACGCCGCGGTGTTGGTGCCGATGGTGTTGCGTGATAACCGGGTAAATCTGTTGTTCACGCAGCGCACCGAATACTTGAAATCGCACACCGGGCAAATCAGCTTTCCCGGCGGGCGCGTGGAGGCGGCGGACGCCGGCCGCGTCGACACCGCGCTGCGCGAAACCGAGGAAGAAATTGGTCTTGCGCGCACCCGCGTGCGCGTGCTGGGTGCGCTGCCGGAATATTATTTGCCGACCGGATTTCGCATCACACCGGTGATCGGTTGGATCGAAGCGCCGTTTCACACTGAACCCGATCCCTACGAGGTGGCGGACATTTTCGAAGTGCCGCTAGAGCATTTTCTCGATGCCGAGCGTTACCAGCGTCACGAATATCACTTCAACGGCCGTCATCGGCATTACGTGTCGATCCCGTACGAGGGCCGCTACATTTGGGGCGCCACCGCCGGTATGTTGTTGTCGATGGCACGCACACTATCGTTGCAACGCTTGAAATGAGCGGCGAACGCGTTCCCAGCACGCCGGCGGTGCTGGCGCTGCGCGCGGCGAAAGTGGAATTCACGCCGCACCTTTACACCTACGAGGAAAAAGGCGGCACCGCGGTATCGGCACGCGAATTGGGCGTCGATGAACACGCCGTGGTGAAAACGTTGGTGATGGCCGATGACAAAGGCGCGCCGCTGATCGTGTTGATGCACGGCGATCGGCAAGTGTCGACCAAGGCGCTGGCGCTTCTGATCGGCGTCAAATCGGTGGAGCCGTGCGCGCCTGAAGTCGCGCAGCGCCACAGCGGTTATCGCGTGGGCGGCACCTCGCCCTTCGGCACGCGCAAAAAAATGCCGGTGTACGTGGAAAAACCGTGCTCGATTTACCGGCGATTTATATTAACGGCGGCAGCCGCGGTTTTTTGGTGCGTATCGCGCCGGCCGTGGTGCCCCGCTTGTTAAGCGCAAAACCGGTCGAGGTCGCGATTTCGTAGCGGTTAAAACTTGTGGCACCATGCGGCTTGCGGAGGCGGCAGGGACAAGCATGGCAAACGACAGCGGCGCAGCACTGGCGGGACGTTCGAAAACCGCGTTGATTCTAACCGGCGGCGGTGCGCGCGCGGCCTATCAAGCCGGCGTGCTGCGTGCGTTATCCGAATGGCGGCCTAAGGGCGCGCCTACGCCGTTTCCGATTATTTGCGGCACCTCCGCGGGCTCGATCAATGCCACCGTGCTGGCGGTGGATGCGGAGAATTTTCGTATCGCGGTGCGCCGGCTGGTGACGGTGTGGAAAAATTTTCATGCTGATCATGTGTATCGCGCCGATGTGTTCGGCGCCTTGCGTAACAGCGCGCGCTGGATTTTCGCCGGCTTGACCGGCGGGCGGCCGCACCGCAGCAAACCGGTATCGCTGCTGGATAATGCGCCGCTGGCGGCGTTATTGGATCGTCACGTGAATTTTGCGCGGATTCAGGAGCAGATCGACGGCGGTTACCTCGCCGCGTTGAGCATCACTTGTTCGGGCTACTCGTCGGGCCATTCGGTAACGTTTTACCAGGGGCAGCCCGATCTTAAGAGCTGGCATCGTGCGCGGCGCGTGGGCGTGGCGATGCCGATCGAACTCAACCACCTGCTGGCATCCAGCGCGCTGCCGTTTATTTTTCCACCCATGCATATCAATCGCGAGTATTTCGGCGACGGCTCGATGCGCCAGATCGCGCCATTAAGTCCCGCATTGCACTTGGGCGCGGAGCGCTTGCTGGTGATCGGCGTGGGGCGCCAGCTGCAGGCCGGCAACGAGCGTTTGCGCGGCACGGCCTTTCCGACACTGGCGCAAATCGCCGGGCACGCGTTGAACAGCATTTTTCTGGACAGCCTGGAAGTCGATCTGGAGCGCATGCAGCGCATCAACCGCACCATCGCGCTGATTCCGGAAGCGGTGCGCCGCGAAACCAACTACCCGCTGCGCCGCGTGGCGTTTCGCGTGTTGACACCGAGCGAGGAGCTGGAGCGCATCGCCGCGCGTTATGCCCACGAACTACCCAAGACGATACGTACGTTGTTGTCCACGGTGGGCGGGACGCGCCGCAGCGGCTCGACGCTGCTTTCATACCTGTTGTTTGAAAAATCGTTCTGCCGGGAGTTGATTAAACTTGGCTACAAGGACACTATGGCGCGTAAGGACGATCTGATGGCGTTTTTGGAATGGCCGGAATTGGTTGCATGAAATCGCCAAAACCATTTTCAGATGCGTGCGAGCGCAATCGCGGGCCGATACTCGGGGTGCTGCGCGAGGCATTTGCGCGCGCGCGCCACGTGCTTGAAATCGGTTCCGGCACCGGGCAACACGCGGTGTATTTTGCCGAACATTTGCCGCATCTGACCTGGCACACCAGCGACCGGCCGGAACATCATGCCGGTATCCGGGCGTGGATTGGCGACAGCGGGCTTAACAACGTCAAGCCGCCGCTCACGCTCGACGTGCGGCAACCCGCTTGGCCGGTTTCGGCCGTGGATGCGATATTCAGCGCCAACACCTTGCACATCATGGATAGTTCGAGCGTCGAAGCGTTTTTTGCGGGTGTTGCGCGGGTGCTGGCGACCGGGGGCGTGCTCGCGGTGTACGGGCCGTTTAACTACGGCGGCCGGTTTACCGCGGCCAGCAACGCCGCGTTCGACGCGGCACTGCGCTCACGCGGCGAGGGCAGCGCGATTCGCGATTTCGAGGCAGTCAACGAACTTGCGCGAAAATCCGGGCTCAAACTCATGCAGGATGTGGCAATGCCCGCGAATAACCGCGCATTGCTGTGGCGGCATGTACCGGAGACGATGAAAAAACCATGAGCCGTGCCTTTGTAAAAGAAAACGATGAAGAGGGCGACGAACTTCCCGAGCGCCCGGTGCCCACACACGCCAATTACGTGACCGTACGGGGTTTCGCGCAGTTGCAGGCGCGCGTGAAGGAACTCGCTGCCGCCGGCGAAGCGCTGCGCCCCAGCGTGCCGGAGGACACCGACGCCAAGCGCCAGTTGCGCGTGCTGGAACGTGATTTGCGCTATTTCAACGCCCAGCTCGAACGCGCCGAACTGGTGCGGGCCTCGTCCGAACATGACGCGGTACACTTCGGTGCGCGCGTCACTATCGGCGATGACGAGGGCAGGCAAAGCGTGGTGCGCATCGTCGTTGACGACGAGGCCGATGCCGCCGCCGGCGACATCAGTTGGGCTTCGCCCTTGGCGCGCGCGCTGATCGGCGCGCACGAAGGCGACGTGGTGACGTGGCGCCGTCCGGCGGGCGATGCGCAAATCGAAATCGTGGCGATTCACTACGCATAGGGCGACCGCGTTGACGCGCATGATGCATAACGCTTACGCCGCGGCAACACCGCCACGCGCAATATGACATTCCTGGTGCTTTTCTCCGCGCTGTTGGCCGAGCAACTGCGGCCGTTGCGTCAGGGCAATCCGGTGCACGCCGCCTATGCGCGTTTCGCGCGCTACCTGCAACAGCAGTTCGACGCGGGTGAGCAACGCCAGGGCGTAGTGGCGTGGCTGCTGGCCGTGGCGCCGTTAACGCTGGCGGTGTTGATTGCGCTGTGGCTGGCATCGCAACTGAACCAGACGTTGGCATGGTTGATGAGCGTGGCGGTTTTGTATGTTTGCATGGGGCTGCGGTTGCCTGGAGATTTTCTAAATAAAATCAATAATTTACTTGCTATCGGTGAGGTGTCGGCGGCACGCGAACAACTGCGCGCGTGGCGCAACGAAGACTGTGACGAGCTTAATTCGGGCGCCATCGCGCGCCTGGCGATCGAGCAAGGCCTGTTGTCCTCGCATCGACAGCTCTTCGCACCGATGGCGTGGTTTTTGGTGGCTGGGCCCGCGGGCGCAGTGTTTTATCGCGCGGCGGCCCTGGTGCGCGACGAGTGGCGCTCGCGGGTAACACCGGAAGCCGGCGCATCGAGCGAGTTCACGCGCTTCGCGGTGCGCGCGTTCGAGATCATCGATTGGATGCCGGCGCGCGTGACCGCGGCGAGTTTCGCCATTGTCGGTAATTTTCAGGACGCGATCGACTGCTGGCGCACGCAAGCCGCGGCGTGGGGCAATCAGGCGCAGGGCATTATCCTCGCCAGCGGCGCGGGCGCGCTCGGCGTGAAGCTCGGCGGGGAGTTGAACGAATACGGCCGCCTGCGTTATCGCCCGCAGCTCGGCGCGGGCGATGACGCCGATGCCGATTATCTGGCAAGCGCGGTGGGGCTCATCTGGCGCACGCTGGTGATGTGGATGCTGTTGCTGATCGTGGTGACGGTGGCGTACTGGTTGGGTTAGCGCTTAGCTACGGTAACGCTGCGCGTGCGCGCGCAATGCTTCTTCCACCAGTGCGTGATAGGTCGCCAGCCGCGCCGCGTGTATGCGCCCTTCGGCAGCGGCCTGCGCGATGGCGCAGCCCGGTTCCACGCGGTGCGTGCAATCGCGAAAACGGCATCGATCAAGCCACGGGCGAAACTCGATAAATGCCTGCGCGGTGTCCGCAAGGCTTAGGTGATGCAGGCCGAACACTTGCAGCCCCGGCGAATCGATGAGTTGGCTTGCCGCGTTCAGATGCAGCAGGCGCGCGCCGGTGGTGGTGTGCTTGCCGGAATCGAGCGCGGCGGAAGTTTCCGCCACGCGCAGCGCGGCATCGGGGATGATCCGATTGACGAGGGTCGATTTACCCATGCCCGACTGGCCGACCAGCACGCTGGTGCGGTTTTGCAGGAGCGGCGCGAGCGGCGATACATCTTGTTTAGCCGAAAGCCGCAGCACACGGTAACCGAGTTCGCGGTAGACTGCGAGCGCTTCCCACGCCGCGCCGCTTTGCGGCAAATCGTTTTTGTTGAGCACGATCAACGGCGCGATGCCGGCGTGTTCACACGCGGCGAGGCAGCGGTTCACCAGATCGTCGTAAAAACTCGGCACCGCAGCCAGCACGATCACCGCTTGCGTGACGTTGGCGGCGATCAGCTTTTGCCGGTGCGCGTCGGAGCGGTAGAGCAGGGTTGCGCGCGGCAGGATGGATTCGATTACGCCGCTGTTCTCCCCGCTGATGCTCAACGTGACGCGGTCGCCGCAGGCGATGTCGCTGCGTTTGCCGCGTGTCGCGCATTCCACCGTGGCGCCGTTCGGTAATTCGATGCGATAGCGGCGGCCGAAGCTGGCGACGACCTGGCCTTCGAGTCGTGCGGGGTTGTTGCGCGCGTTCAACGGTTAAAGATCGAACAATGCGTCAAGCTTCGCGGCACAAATAAAGTCATTCTCCGAAAGCCCGTTGATCGCGTGCGTCACATAACTGACCTTGCATTGGTTATATCCAACGGCGATGTCGGGATGATGATCCTCGCGATGCGAAATCCACGCGGTGGCGTTGACGAACGCCATCGTCTCGTAATAGTTCTTGAAGTGGTAGGTCTTGGCGATGGTGCCGTTTTCCAGCGCCCAGCCTTTGACGTGCTTCAGCAGGCTGGAGCTCTCGTTAGCGGTCAATGGCGCCACGCCGCGCTCGCACGGTTTGCAGCGCCTCACGGCAAGGTCGGCGGCATCCACGGTCTTAATAAAATATTCAATTAAATCAAATACTTATGATTACGTTGTTTGCGCTTGCAAGCGCCCGATGCGCGTCAACGCGGGCGGATGCGAATCGTAGAACATCGAGTGCAGCGGGTCGGGCGTTAACGTCGAGGCATTGTCTTTGTAGAGTTTCACCAGCGCGGAAATTAAATCCTTCGCATCGGCGTTTTGCGCGGCGTA
>Ga0194132_10004068_pt1 | contig 25277 bp, 27 predicted proteins | sample TA2KigOf80mmetaG_FD_148612 | JGI IMG/M metagenome (GOLD analysis project Ga0194132, IMG submission 148612) | Freshwater microbial communities from Lake Tanganyika, Tanzania - TA2015054 Kigoma Offshore 80m | ecosystem: Environmental > Aquatic > Freshwater > Lake | place: Tanzania: Lake... | reverse complement strand
TCTCAAAGTATAAACCTGAAACTACACCCTCATCGCCCTGACCCACGGCGGCGATGGTGTCGCCACGCCCGACCTTGTCACCCACCCGGCGGCTCAGCGACTGATTGTTGGCGTACAAACTCATGTAGCCATCGCCGTGATCGACGATCACTAGCTTGCCGAATCCGCGCAAAGTGCCGGCGTAGACGACCGTGCCAGGTGCGACCGCGATAACCTCCTCACCCGCCGGGGCCGCTATCACGACACCTTTCCAAGTTAATCCGCTATCGGGACGGGTGGCACCGAAGCGATTGGTGATGTTTCCAATTACGGGTCGCGGCAGGCGGCCCTTAAGCGTGGCGAAAGCGCTTCGCTCTGACGGTGAAGCACCTTTTGGTGTCTTCTTGCGGGCCTTCTCCCTCGACAGGTGTTTGATCAGGCTGGCAAGCCGCTTCTCGTTCTTCTTGAGCGCGTCAATTTCTTCCTGCGTGCGCTTGATATCCGTTGACACTTTGCTGAGCGTGCTTTCGCGGGCGCGCAACTCGCGTGAAAGTTTCTGCTGCTCCGCCTGGGCTTGCTGACCCAGTGCATTGAGCGCCTGTTTGCTTTCAGCGGTCTGTGCGCTGACCCGTTCGAGTTCGGCCAGATTGACGCGAAGGTCCGCCACCACTTTGCCGCGGGCCTGCGAGATGTAGGTCATGTAATGCAATTTGCGGGCGACTTCTCCGGCTTCTTGACCGGACAGGACCAGTTGCAACGTCTGGGGTGCGCCCGTGAGGTACTGTTGGTACACCAGCCTGGACAGCATTTCGCGCTGGGTCGACAAGGCCCCGCTAAGTGATTCGTGCTGGCTCTCGAGCGCTTGCAATTGTTCCTGCAGAAGTTTCTCCCGGGCCCGGATCTCCTTCAGTCGGCGGCGGGCATCCTGTACGTCGCGCTCGGATTCTCGTACCGCCTTGGCGGTTTCCTTGCGGGTCTGCTCCTTGTCGTTGACCTGTTTCTCCAGCGCCTCGATGCGGCCACGTACGGACTTGAGTTCTTCCGCAGGTGACTCCTGCGCCTGTGCCGGAGTGCAAAGGGCGAGCGCGAGCCAGCAAAGACGTAGTCTTGGCATGAGAATCAGCCGCCGGCTTGACCCTGTGCCGCGACCGCCTTGGCTGCGGCTTCCGCCTTGGCGGCGTCGCCAAGGTAGTAGTGCTTGAGCGGGCGCAGCTGCGCGTCTAATTCGTAGACCAGCGGGATCGCCGTAGGGATGTTGAGCCCGACGATCTCCTGATCGGAGACGCCGTCCAGGTATTTGATCAGGGCGCGCAGTGAATTACCGTGGGCCGCGATCACGATGCGCTTGCCGGACTTGACCTGGGGCGCGATCTGGGTCTGCCAGTAGGGCACCACTCTGGCCACGGTTTCCTTGAGCGATTCCGTGCAGGGAAGCTGATCTTTGCCCAGACCCGCATAGCGCGGATCGCGGCCGGGAAAGCGTTCGTCGTCGCGGTCCAGGGCTGGAGGAGGAATGTCATACGAGCGGCGCCAGACCAGGACTTGCTGGTCGCCGAACTTGGCTGCCGTCTCGGCTTTGTTCAATCCCTGCAGAGCACCGTAGTGGCGTTCATTCAATTCCCAGGCTTTGATGACTGGCAGCCAGAGCTGATCGAGTTCGTCCTGAGCAATCCACAAGGTCCGGATGGCGCGCTTGAGGACTGACGTGAAAGCCAGTTCGAAGACGAACCCCTCGGAGCGCAACAACTGGCCGGCGGCCTGTGCTTCCTTGCGCCCAGCCTCCGAGAGGTCGACGTCAGTCCAGCCGGTGAAACGGTTCTCCTTATTCCAGATGCTCTCGCCGTGACGCAAAAGAACGATTTTGTGCATAGGTGCGGCAGTCAGGGGGTAAATCGACTATTCTAGTTGCATATGCACGAGCGTCCGACGAAGTCCCCATGATCGCGCCGGGATGGCGCATCCACGCCATACTATTCTGTGCCGGCTCGATGGTTTGCCTGCCGTTTCTCGCCCCTTTCAAGGCACCGCCGATCCCGACGTTCCATGGCGAGATATTGGCTGCTGCCCTCGGCCTTTTGGCCCTTTGCCTGACCGTGCCATGGGCCCGAAACGGGGCCCTGCCGCTTGCCCGCATCGCGGTTCTGCCATTGCTGCTGGCGCTGCTGTTATTGGTGCAGGTAGTAAGCGGGCAGATTGTCGCGACGCAAATGGCGTTGCTGGCTATGCTCTACCTGTTGTGGGCTGCTGGGATGATCCTGGTGGCGGCTTGCCTGAAGCAGGCCATGGGTCTGGAACTCGTGACCACGGCGCTGGCGTGGTTTCTGATTATCGGTGGGGTGTTGAGCTCTGCTGCTGGAACGGCACAGCTGCTGCGGATCCCTTGGCTCGCAGGATGGGTCATGCCGACGGATGGCGGTGTGTGGGGCAACCTGGGTCAGCCCAATCACTTCGCCAACTACCTCTCCCTGACACTGGCTAGTGTGCTGTTGCTATGGTCGAGGCAGAAATTGACAACGCCATTGGCCCTCATCCTGGCGGCGTGGATGGGCCTGATGCTGACGCTCTCGGGTTCACGCTCGGTATGGTTGTACGCGACCTGGTTTGCGCTGGTGGCGGCCTGGTGGAATTGGCGCGTGCCCTCGCTGCCGGCCCGCCGTCTGATGCGCGCCACGGTGATGTTCATTCCCCTTATGCTGCTGGCGGAGGGGTTGTGGCGCGTATTCGGTGTCGAGGGTCTTGGGACGATTACCGGGCTAGAACGTCTGCAGGATCAGGGGGTGGGCGAACGCTGGCGCCTACTCGAACTGGGGTGGCGAATGATCAGCGAGTCGCCCTGGCAAGGGGTCGGTTACGGTCAATACGCCTGGAACTATTTTCTTCTGAACAGCCAGTTGACCGTGCCCCTCAACGGCTACGCCCACCATGCGCATAACCTGGTTGTGCAACTCTGGGCTGAGCTGGGACTGGGTGCCGTGCTCGCGCTCGCGCTTGGTGCCTGGTTATGGGTTCGCGCCTGGCGACGCTTGCCGGCCACTCCCGAAACTTGGTGGTTGCTGGCGTTGACAGGTGTCCTTGCCATTCACGCCATGCTGGAGTATCCGCTGTGGTACGTCTACTTTCTGGGGCTGGGTGCGGTGGTGCTTGGGTTGACCGAAACCGCCACGATAGAATTCGCGCCCAGCGTCGCGCTGCGAAGCTTGGTGTTGGGCTGCTTGGCATTGAGTTGGGTTGTGCTGGCGCAGTTGTTTCGGGACTACGTCTATCTCGAGAACTTTCTGGCGTTTCGCTACCGTTACATCGATGCCACGGCACAGGTCAGTGAGCGGGCGAAGGAGATGCTGCTGGACATTCGCCGTACCTCGTTGCTGGCGCCCTATGTCGAACTGGGCCTGGCACGAGCGATCGACGTGACGCCGGCGCAACTCGAAGCCAAATTGCAGGTCAATGCGCACGCCATGCGGCAGTTTCCCGTGGACGATGTGGTGTATCGACAGGCCATGCTGCTGGCGATGACCGGCGGCGTCGAGGCGGCAATGCAACAATGGCGGATGGCGGTGGTGACCTACCCTGAGCTGCAGCCGGTCGCTTTGGCCGTGCTGCGCGCGCGGGCGGGTGAGTATGGCGCGGGCCTACGGACGCTGCTGGCAAGTCTGGAAAAACCTGAACTTGAATCGGATCGCGGCAGCGAGTCCAAACCTGAACGGAGATGACCCTTGAAGTTTGTAATCGACAACATCTGGCTATTCCTGGTTGCGCTGCTGAGCGGTGTCATGTTCCTGATGCCCAACGTCTCGCGCCGAATGTCGGGGGTGCAGCCTGTATCGACTCTGGAAGCCGTGCAGATGATGAATCGCCGGGATGCCGTGGTGGTGGATGTGCGTGAGGCGGGCGAGTTCAAGGCCGGCCATGTGACCGGCGCCCGCAACCTGCCGCTGAAGGAGTTGCCGGGTCGATTGGGCGAGTTGGAAAAATTCAAGAACAAGCCGATTCTGCTGTTATGTCAGACAGGCAACCGGTCATCGCAGGCAGGTGGGATTCTCAAGAAGGCCGGCTTCAGTGAGATCGCCAACCTGACGGGCGGTCTGCACGCCTGGCAGCAGGCAGGGATGCCGCTGGAAAAAGCCACATAGGCAGGTGTTGGAATGACTTCACTGAGGAATCGATCGATATGGATGTGAGCGCTACCGCAAAAGTCAGCATGTACTGCACCGGCTATTGTCCGTACTGCACCATGGCCGAGCAGTTGCTGACTCGAAAAGGGGTGGGGGTCATCGAGAAAATCCGGGTCGACCTTGAACCCGGGCGTCGCGCTGAGATGGTGGAACGCACCGCGCGTCGGACTGTTCCGCAGATCTACATCGGCGCACATCACGTCGGTGGATACGACGATCTGAGCGCGCTCGACCACGCTGGCAAGCTCGATCCGCTACTGCGCGGCGAGTAGAATGCCGCCTTTTTCCGGAGTCAGGACTTATGGCTGAAGAACAGCAGCAACCCATATTCAATATCGAAAAACTCTACGTCAAGGACCTTTCCGTCGAGGTGCCCAACGCACCGCAGATTTTCCTCGAACGCGATGAACCCAAGATCGATATCCAGCTTGCCACCAAGGCCAACACCGTCAACGAGGACCACTTCGAGGTGGTGCTAAGCGTCACCGCGACCGCCACGTTCCCGGCCAAGGAAGCTGATGGCAAAGACGCGCCGGCGCGCAGTGTGTTTCTGGTGGAAGTTCATCAGGCCGGCATCTTCCAGATCCGCAACATCGCCAAGGAAAACATGGAAGCCGTCCTCGGCATCCACTGCCCCAACATACTGTTCCCTTACGTGCGCGAAACTATTTCCGATGCGGTGGGCCGCGCCGGATTTCCCACCTATTATCTTCCCCCTGTCAACTTCGAGGCCATCCATCAGGCCCGCCTGCAAGCCCAGCAGGCGCAACAGAACAAGCCGACTCAGCATTGATACTGTGAGTATCTTCGTGCGCGCCCTGGTTGCGATGGTTGCAATGGGCGCGCTGGCGGTTCAGGCCGAGGAGTTCCGCAGCGTTCTGACGCCAGGGGCGGTTGCCTACGATGCCCCGTCCGACAAAGCGCGCCGGATCTTTATCTATCAGACCACCTATCCCGTCGAACTGGTGGTATCCATTGAGGGTTGGCGCAAAGTCCGCGACGCCGAAGGCGCACTGACTTGGGTGCAGGAGGAAAGGCTCTCCGCCGAGCGGTATGCAATAGTGCTGATGGCCAAGGCCGTGGCGAGGGCTTCGGCGGATGACGCGGCCGTGGTCGTGTTCGAAGCGCAGAAGGGCGTCTCGCTCAAAGTGTTGGAGACCACGCCCGGCTGGATCAAGGCGCAACACGCGGACGGGTCCGTCGGTTTCCTTCGGTCGAGCCAGGTCTGGGGAAGATGAGAATCACTGTTCTTGGCGCGGGCGCCTGGGGTACCGCGCTGGCGCTGCGCTTGAGCGCGACCCACGAGGTCACGTTGTGGGGGCGAGATCAGGCCTTAATGGAATCGATCACGAGTTCGCGGCGAAATGTTCGCTATTTGCCCGAGATCGAATTGCCCGAGGCGTTACGGCTGGTACCGGTACTTCATCAGGCTACCGCGTCAGCTGAATTGATCGTCACCGCAACCTCGATGGCGGGATTGCGTGAAGTTCTGGTGGCAGTCAAGACCGAGGCAAGCGCGCTGCCGCTACTCTGGCTTTGCAAGGGTTTCGAGCGGGAGACCGCCGAGCTTCCTCACCAGATCGCCGAGCACATTCTTGGGGCGCAGGCGCGTTGCGGTGCACTGTCCGGACCCAGCTTCGCCATCGATGTGGCGAGAGGATTGCCGGTGGCGATTACTCTGGCGTCGCGCCATGGCGAATTTGCCCGCGACTGGGCCTCGGCACTAAGTGGTGAGCGGTTGCGGATCTACTCGAGCGACGATCTTGTTGGGGTTGAAGTCGGTGGTGCCGTGAAGAACGTCATTGCCATTGCGGCCGGTATCTCGGACGGGCTGGGGCTCGGCCCCAGTGCGCGGGCAGCCTTGATCACGCGTGGTCTGGCGGAGATCACTCGACTGGGTGTCGCCATGGGGGGGCGCATGGATACATTTCTGGGCTTGGCCGGTGCCGGTGACCTGGTCCTCACGTGCACGTCCGATCAATCGCGCAACCGGAGGGTGGGACTGGCCCTGGCCCTGGGCGAACGCCTGGACGCTATCGTCGCCCGCCTCGGCCACGTCGCGGAGGGCGTTCCGACTGCCCGAGAGGTCCTCCGCCTGGGGAAAGCGCATCAGGTGGCGACGCCCATCGCTGCCGCGGTCTGCAATGTATTGGATGGCGCCTTATCCCCTGTTGCCGCTGTCGATGATCTCATGCGTCGCGAGCCGCGGAGTGATTCTCCGCACTACGCCGAAAGCACCCAGGCGTAACCTCAGCTTAGGTCCCACCTAAAGAGCCGTAGGTCGCTTCCTGCTTCCCAGGAGGAACCCTCAGTTTGCGCTCAAGATCCGGTGTGTGCTGCCCGTAATTCCTGCCTATCGATGCCAGTAGGCCAGCCATGTCTGAAACCGCGGAAATCACCACCTTACCCCCGGGCAAGCTCTCCAGGTTGCTTCGCACCTGGACCGCCAGTGACGATCTGCCGGTGCTGGTGGTGGACGACACCGCATCCGTCCGCGAATTGCTGTGTGCGCATTTGCGGCAGATCGGTGGCTTCTCACCCGAAGCGGCCAGCAGCCTGAAAGAGTTGCGTGAGTTGATTGCGCGCAATCCGCGCCGGTTCTTTTGCGCGGCGCTCGACCTCAAACTGCCCGACGCGCCCAATGGCGAGGTGGTGGATGAAGTGCTCGCCTGTGGCATACCCGTGATAGTGCTGACTGCTTCAATGGATGACAAGCTGCGCAGCGAGATGCAGATGCGCCCCATCGTGGACTACGTGGTCAAGCGCAACAACAACGAGATTGAACATGTCGCCTACATCATCGGGCGGTTGCGCGAGAACCAGACCACCAAAATCATCATCGCCGACAATTCCCCCTCGTTCTGCAGCTACCTCGAGATGCTGCTCAAGCGCTATTCCTACAAGACGCTGATAGCACGCAGTGGTCCCGAAGCCTTGAAACATTTGGATGAAAATCCAGATACGACCTTGATCATTACCGATGTCCACATGGCGGGCATGGACGGATTCGAACTGGTCGCCAATGTACGCCGACGCTACCGACGCGAGGACTTGGCCATCATTGGGGTATCGGGCATGGCGAATAGCGGATTGTCTGCTCGTCTGATGAAGCTCGGCGCCAACGACTTCCTCGCCAAACCCTTTGAAGCAGATGAGTTCTACTGCCGGATCACGCAAGCCACCAACATGGTGGGATATGTGCGCCAGATCCGGCACTTCGCCACTCGTGACTTCCTCACCGGCGTGTTCAATCGCCGGCAGTTCTTCGATTTGGGTGAGAACCTGCACGCCAATGCCCGCTGCGGCAACGTGCAGATCGCCACCGCGGTGATCGATGCCGACCACTTCAAGCGGATCAACGATACCCACGGCCATCATGTCGGCGATCAAGCGCTGAAGGCTATCGCCAATGCGCTGGTGCAGTGTCTGCGCAAGACCGATGTGGTGGCGCGCTACGGGGGCGAGGAATTCGTCTGCATGGCGGTGATGAAGTCCGCGAACGACGCGCCCATCGTTTTCGAACGCATTCGCCACGCAATAGAGGAATTGGATCTTCGGGCCGGCCCTCAACAGGTGCCGATCACGGTCAGTGTGGGCGTGACCGTGAACCTGTGTGAGTCCCTCGATGCCATGATCAAGCGTGCCGATGTCGGCGTCTACGAGGCCAAGCGCGCCGGGCGCAATCGGGTCGTCTATGTTTGAGCCGCGCCGGCGTAATCAATTTGCCGCCAGGCTTCATAGACCACCACGGCGACGGCATTCGAAAGGTTCAAGCTGCGATTGTCCGGCCGCATCGGCAGCCTAATGCGCTGTGGCTCTGGTACTGCCGACAACACAGGACCGGGCAATCCCCGCGTTTCCGGGCCGAACACGAATACATCCCCGGGCCTGTAAAGATTCTGGTCATAGCGCCGTAATCCACGCGTTGAGACAGTAAAAAATCTTTTGTCATGCAAAGTGTTCAGGCAACTCTCCCAACTCTCATGCAGTTGGAGTGTGGCGTACTCGTGATAGTCCAGACCGGCACGCTTAAGGCGCGCGTCATCGAGCGCGAAGCCGAGCGGTTGGATCAGGTGCAGACGTGCACCAGCGTTCGCGCACAGGCGAATGACGTTGCCCGTATTGGGTGGAATCTCGGGTTGATACAAGACGACTTCGAACATTGGCGTGCGGCGCGGCGGATAGATCACACATAGTACTGAGATGCCACAACCCCAAAAAATCCGTCTCGGCGATGCCCTGATCAGTCAGGGGTTGATCAATGAAGATCAACTTAAGGAGGCCCTCAACCAGCAGCGCCAGACCGGCCGCAAGCTCGGGCGGGTGGTCATGGACATGGGGCTGGCGACGGAGAACCAGGTCGCCATGGCCATGGCGACTCAGCTCGGTTTGTCATTCATCGATCTCGACCAGTATGAGATCAATGTCGAGACGGCGCGACAGCTATCCGAGGCGCAGTCGCGGCGATTCCGCGCCGTGCTGCTGACACGTGAGAGCAGCCTGGCGATCGTCGCCATGTCGGATCCGACCGACCTTCTGGCCTTCGATGAACTGACCAAGATTCTCAAGGCTGAGCCGCTGCTGAGTGTGGCGACCGAATCAGCCTTGCTGCAAGCTTTTGATCGCGTCTACAAACGCGGCTCGCAGATCTCAGGCATCGCCCAGGAACTAAAGCAGGAGCTCGGTGACCGCGAAGTCGATCTGGGAGCACTCACCGCCGCCACATCGGTGGAAGATGCGCCGGTGGTGCGCTTGCTGCGCAGCATCTTCGAGTCCGCGCTGACCGCCAATGCATCCGATATCCATATCGAGCCCCAGGAGCGCAGCCTGCAGATCCGCTTCAGGGTGGATGGTGTGTTGCACGTGCAGTCACAGTCCGATACGAAGATCGCCGGCGCCCTGGTGCTTCGCCTAAAGCTGGTGGCGGGGCTAGATATTTCTGAGAAGCGCTTGCCGCAGGATGGCCGCTTCGCCATGAAGGTCAGCAACCATCATGTCGACGTTCGCATCTCGACCCTGCCCACGCAGTACGGCGAGAGTGCCGTGATGCGGCTGCTCAACCAGTCCGGCGGGACTAGCCGACTGGACCAGTTGGGAATGCCGACCGCCATTCTGGAGAAGGTGAGAGAAGCGCTGACACGCTCGAGTGGAATGATCCTGGTGACGGGCCCGACCGGCAGCGGCAAGACGACAACGCTCTACGCCGCGCTTCAGGAACTGAATACGCCACAGCGCAAGATCATCACCGTAGAGGACCCGGTCGAGTACCGCATCCCGGGCCTGAATCAGGTGCAGGTCATCGAAAAGATCGATCTGTCCTTCGCCCGCGTCCTGCGCTCAGTGCTACGGCAGGATCCCGATGTGATCCTGGTCGGCGAGATGCGCGACCAAGGCACCGTCGAAACGGGCTTGCGTGCGGCCATGACGGGTCACATGGTGTTCTCCACGCTGCATACCAATGATGCGGCCAGCACACCGATAAGGTTGCTCAACATGGGCGCGCCGCCCTTCATGGTGGCCATGTCTCTACAACTGGTGCTGGCGCAGCGCCTACTGCGCCTGATCTGCGGAGAATGCAAGACTGCCCACACGCTCACACCGCAGGAGCGCGAGTGGCTCACTGCCGAAATCGGCGACCAGGTCGATCGCTTCAAGTACGCGCGCGGCCGCGGTTGCGAGCGTTGTTCCGGCACAGGTTACAAGGGTCGCACGGGAATCTACGAATTGTTGGAGATGACCAAGCCGCTGGTGCACGCTACCTCCACCGGTGATCCCAAAGCTTTTTTGGCGGCGGCACAGGAACAGATGCAAGGCCACACCTTGCGGCGCCATGCCGCCCAACAGGCCCTGCTGGGTCGTACCACCGTGGAAGAAGCCATGAGCATCTCGGCCCAGATGGATGAGTAATGCCTGCATTTGCCTATAGCGGCCGCAATGCCGCCGGTGAGCGGGTCGACGGTGTGCTCGACGCCCCGGATACGCAGACGGCGGCCACGCAACTGAGCGGCAGCGGGGTCATTCCGCTCAGTATCGCGCCAGACAAGAGTGCACGGCCGGTTGCGCCCAGAGGGGGCGGCTGGGGTCGCAAGGTCAAACTCATCGATCTGCTCATGTTCAGCCGGCAGATGTACTCACTGATGAAGGCTGGTGTACCCATCCTTCGCGCCCTTGACGCGCTCAACGAATCCGCCGCGAATCCGGTGATGCAGCAGGCGCTGGTGGATGTGCGCCGCGGTCTGGAGGGGGGACGTGAACTGTCGGCCGCGCTGAATGCCAAGCCCCAATTGTTCTCGCCCTTCTACGTCGCCATGGTGAAAGTGGGAGAGACCACCGGCAGGCTGGAGGAGATTTTTCTGCGACTCTATGAGCACCTGGAGTTTCAGGAATACATGCGCAACCAGGTGAAGTCTGCACTGCGCTACCCGACCTTTGTTATCGGCATTATGTTTGTCGCCCTGGCCGTGCTCAACCTGTTTGTGATCCCGGTGTTCGCCAAGGTCTACAAGAGCTTTGGTGCCAATTTGCCGCCCATCACACAGGCCCTGATCGGGTTCTCTGAATTCACCGTCACCTACTGGCCTATGCTGGCTGGAATGATGGTGGCCGCGGTGTGGGCCTTCAGGCGTTGGCTGATGTCGCCTGCGGGACGCTACCGCTGGGACCGGCAAAAACTGAAGTTCCCCATTGCTGGACGGATCATCATGCGTGCCACCGTGGCGCGGTTTGCCCGCAGCTTCGCGCTCGCCATGCGCAGCGGCCTGAGTGCCGTGCAGGGCTTGTCATTGGTGTCGCAGGTCGTGGACAACAGCTATGTCGCCGACCGGGTGGAGAAAATGCGCGAAAGCGTCGAACGTGGTGAGGATTTGTTGCGCGCCGCGCGCCGCAGCGAGGTCTTCACACCCATCGCTTTGCAGATGATTATGGTGGGTCAGGAATCCGGCAGCCTCGATGACATGATGGACGAGGTAGCCGACGTCTATAGCCGTGACGTGGAGTACGACCTGAAGAACCTCAGCGCGCAGATCGAACCCATCCTCATCGTCATGTTGGGTGTACTGCTGTTGGTGGTTGCGCTGGGGGTGTTCCTGCCCATCTGGGATCTGGGCGGTGCGGCGTTCAAACGCTGAGGCGGTTACATCCCTAAACCCCATAGGCGGATCCCTCAACCAAAAGAGAATTGCCCGTTTTTCCCTTAAGTTCCACGACTTGTGTCCGTAGTTGCCTGCATTGATGTGGAACTGACGGGAGTGGCGGTGCGAGCAGGGAGCGGATACGGCTTCACGATGATCGAGTTGGTGGTGGTGATCACTATCCTGGCCATATTGGCCGCGGTGGCCATCCCGCGCTACACCAGTCTGCAAGTGGAAGCCCGCATGGCCAAGGTCAACGGCGCGCTAGGCGCCATGAAGGCAGGCGCAGCCTTGGCGCGCTCGGTACAGCTCACGCAAGGTTTGGCGCCCAACGACGCGGTGGTAATGGAAGGCGCCACGGTCACCATGGTCAACGGTTATCCGTCGGTGGGATCGATAGCGGTAGCAGCTGGTTTGAGCGCTTTCGACTTTCCGGCATCCGCGCCCGCGACGGTGTCGGGCCAGCAGCAGATCAGCATTCAATCCGACATCAACCACCCGAACTGCAGCGTGATCTACCGCGAGGCGGCTGCCAATGGCGCCCCCACCTACGGTGATCCGCTCAATCCCAGCAATACCACGGATCGGTCCAACTGCTCCTGACGAAGTTCCATCCCCTTTTCACTGCTACGGAGAGATTCATGAAGCAACGCGGCTTTACCTTGATAGAACTGATTGTCGTCATCATCATTCTGGGCATTCTTTCGGCCGTGGCCTTGCCCAAATTCATCGATTTGAGCGGCGATGCAATGGAAGCATCGGTGCAAGGCGTCGCAGCCGGCATTGCTTCGGGTTCGGCCATCAACTATGGCGCACGCCAAGTCAGTAGTGGCAATGGTGTGCAGCTGAATGGCGCGCTGGGCACTGGCAATAGCGGTGCAAACCAGTTGGGAGCTCTTCTTCAAGGCGGGTGGCCATCTGGTGGAGGCGTGACGTATGACTTGAATGGTGCTTCGCCGACTTGCGCCAGTATTGCGGCGGGAACGGCTGTTTCGGTGGCGGTGAGAGGCACCAAAGGTTCGACCGTCAAGAGTGCTACGGCACAAGTGATCTGCACCGGCTGATGCGCTTATTGCAGCGTTCCGCTTACGCTGGTCAGCAAAGAGCCCGGTTCGCCGGGCTTTTTACATTGCGATCGGCTCGGGGATTCACCGTGGTCGAAATGATCGTGGTGATCCTTATTGTGGGCGTGCTGGCGGCAGTGGCGGTGCCACGATTGTTGTCCAAGGGTCAGTACCAGGCCTATGCCTTCAATGATGAGGCCATCGCCACTGTGCGGTATGCGCAAAAGGTGGCCATTGCTCAGCGGCGCCTGGTGTACGTGGTGGTGACGAGCGCCGCCATTACCGCCTGCTATGTCGATGCGACCTGTAGTTCGCCCGTCCCCAGCCCGCACACGACGGGAGCCGGGCTGCGGGCGGATGCTCCCACGGGCACGACCTTGTCACCGGCGACTTCGTTCAACTTCAACGGCCTTGGTCAGCCCAGTTTCGGTAGTGCGCTTACCTTGACGATGACCGGCAACGGCACGCGGCAGTTCACCATCGAAGCGGATACCGGATTTGTTCACCCGTAAGAATCAGTCCGGACTCAGTCTGGTCGAAGCGATCATCTTTATCGTGCTGGTGGGGGTGGCCATTGCCGGGGTTATGGGCGTCATCAATACGGTCACGATGCACAGTGGCGATCCCCTCGTGCGCAAGCAGGCCGTTGCGATCGCGGAGGCCTTGCTGGAGGAAGTGCGGCTCATGCCCATGACCTACTGCGATCCCGATGACGCCAATGTGTTGAACGCCACCAGCGGTTCCGGCTGTGGGCTGGCTGCCAACAACCAGACTACAACAGCGCCGCAGACCGGGGAGAGCCGCTACTCGACATCGGCACCCTTTGACAACGTCGCCGATTACAACGGCTTCAACACGGCGACCGCGTCGCCGACAGGGATCCGGCATATCGATGGCGGACTGATCAATGGATTAAGTGGCTATAGCGCGAGCATTACCGTCGTCTCCAGCGCCCTGGCCGGTACAGGGTACACGGTGGCGGCCGGAACCGCCGCCTTGATCACCGTAACGGTGACCGGTCCAGGCGGTGCCAGCGTACAGTTGCAGTCCTACCGCAGCCGCCACGCGCCGAGGAATCCGTGATGCGCACGCGCCAGCGCGGCTTCACCATGGTGGAGGCCATCATTGCCATGGTAATCACCGCCATCATCGGCGCCGTCGTCGCCATGTTCTTGAAGAAACCGGTGGATGCCTATACCGACAGCGCGCGGCGCGCCGCGCTCACCGATGCCGCTGATACGGTGCTGCGCCGGATGGTGCGGGATCTGCGTCTGGCGCTGCCCAACAGCGTGCGCACGGTGACGTCCGGGGGTGACTGGTACCTCGAGTTGTTGCTTACCAGTGGCGGCGGCCGATATCGCTCCCGCCTTACGGCTGGCGGCACCGGCAATGCGCTCGACTTCGACGCGGCGGATTCCTCATTCGACGTCATCGGCACCGCCCCCGCCTGCGGCAACGGGCAGTCCGTGGCGATTTTCAATCTGGGGCCAAACGTCAGCGGGGCCAATGCCTACGCCGGCGACAACATCGCCGCCTGCAGCGGCGTGGCAGGCGACGTAATCAGTTTGGCCGCGGCCTTCCGGTTTCCCTTTGAATCGCCGGGCCATCGCTTTCAGGTAGTGGATACCCCGGTGACCTATGAGTACTCCGCCAGCAGCGATGTCATCCGCCGTTATCGTGGTTACACCATCACCGCCACCCAAGCGACCCCTCCAAGCGGCGGGCAGAGCGCGCTGATCGCGCGCAACGTCACGGACGCGCGCTTCGAGTATTCCGACCTGGCGCTTGCGCAGCGGGCGGGCGTGGCGGTCATTTCGCTCACCCTCACGGAGCAGGGTGAATCCATCAGTCTGGTCCACGAAGCCCATGTCAGCAATATCCCGTAGCCGGTGTAAGCGCCGCGCCGCCGGCTTCAGCATGACCTCGGCGATCTTCATCATCGTCGTGCTGGCGCTCCTGGGGGCGGCCATGGCCAAGTTCGCCATGATGCAGCACACCACCTCGACGCAGGACTATCAGGGTGTGCGCGCCTACCACGCCGCCCGGTCAGGCATCGAATGGGGGCTGTACCGCATACTCGATCCGGACTCGGCACCCAGTGCGTCGCTGCCTGGATGCTGGGCGGGCAATGCCACCGTCACCCTGGCCCAGGATCTGGCGGCGTTCAACGTCATCGTCAGTTGCAGCGCCACCGTCACCACGGAAGACAGTCAGAACATCTCCACCTACCGGCTGCAAGCCACGGCCTCCATTGGCAGCACTGGCACACAGCACTACGTCGAACGGCAGATCGAAAGCACGGTGACCCGGTGCAGCACCTCCACTGCGCCATTCACTTGTTGACCGCAACTTGAACCTCAGGCTCCGGCAATGATGAACCCAAAGCTTTCGGTGGGTGGGCGGCTGTGGCTCATCAACGCGCTGATGTCGATCGCCATCGTTGTGGTAATTGATCAGGCTTGGCGGACCCTCGACCGACACCGGCTCGCCGCCGAGAGTCTGGCCGCGGTCAGACTAGCGCAGTTTCACCACCAGAACACCATCGCCGCACACGACAGCATCCGCGCCGAGATTACCGATCCGGCACTGGCCGGCGCTGCGGTTCAGGCTCGGATCAGAACCCACGTCGAACGGGCGCGCCGGGAAGTCTTGCCCGGCGATGGGCAGCGCTTGCCCAAGGCGCTGGCGGACGGTCACGCCGCATTGCGCCCGGATATCGACCGGCAGTTGGCGCGGGCCCAGCGGATCGCCGATGCCACTGGCCGAAACAGCGAAAACGCGGCGCGCGAGGCAGCGGCGTTTCGCGCCGCCTATGTCGTGCTCCAACGTAGCATGCAGGCACAGGCGGAGTTGATCGATCAGCATGTGCGACTGGCCCAGACAAACCTGGACCAGGAGCTTGTGGCCACCAAGCAACGCATGCTCTTGCTTGGTGGACTGGTGGTGCTGACCGCGGTTCTGCTGGTTGCGCTGATCGGCAGTTCCGTGCGGCACTCATTGCGCAATGTCAGTGGTGTCGCTCGGCGCATCGCTGGCGGCGAGCTGGGTGTACGCACGCAGGTCGGATCGACCGACGAACTCGGTGAACTGGGCGATTCCATCAACACCATGGCGCAAAGCCTGGAAAGCATGATCGAACGCTTGCGTGCCGAGGCCGAGGCCGATGCCTTCGGCACTCACCTGGCCGAGGCGCTTGAGATGGCTGACTCGGAGACCCAGGCGCACGCGGTGGTCGGCCACGCCATGCAAGTGCTGGCGCCGCGGGTGCCGATGGAATTGCATCTGTCGGAAGCCGATCGCTTGCATTTGAAGCGGGCGGTGCAGCATCCTCACGCTGGCGCTGCCGGATGTCCTGTGGATACCAGCGCGCAATGCGTGGCGGTGCGTCGCGGCAGCACGCAGGTCTTTACCGATAGCGAGGCCCTCAATGCCTGCCCCAAGCTGCGCGGACGCGGGACGCGCAATTTATGCGCCGTCTGTGTTCCGGTGAGTTTCATGGGCCGATCCCTCGGGGTGTTGCATGCCAGCGCTTCGCTGCAGGAGGTGCCGGACCGCGAATGGGTGACGCGTTTCACCACGCTGGGCATGCAAGCCGGCGCCCGCATTGGAACCTTGCGCACCATCCTTCGCACACAGCAACAGGCCGACACTGATGCGCTCACCGGCTTGCAGAACCGTCGAGCCCTTGAGCGTGTGGTCGAAGACCTGCAGTCGGGTGCCCAACCTTATGCCTTGGTCATGGCTGATCTGGACTATTTCAAGCGACTCAACGACACACAGGGACATGACGCCGGCGACCGTGCCTTGCGGGTATTCGCGGAACTGCTGCGCCGCGTAGCGGGTGCCAATGGCCACGCCGTGCGCTGGGGAGGCGAAGAGTTTCTGCTGCTTTTGCCGGCTCTCGACGCCTCTCAGGCCCATGAAGTGGCGCAAAGCGTGCGGCAGGAGTTGGCACGTACCAAGTTGTCGGGTGGTGTTTCAGTAACGGCCAGCTTTGGTGTCGCCGATTCCGCCATGGCGGAGAGCTTCAATGCGGTGGTCGAGATCTGCGACGCCGCGCTGTATCAGGCGAAAGCCGCAGGCCGCAACCGGGTCACGGTAGGGGCCGTCGCCAGTCTTGGCGGGGTGCAGCATCCCCTGACGCCCACGCCGCTACAAGAACCGCTGCCCGCGGAGTAAGTCCGCCGCCCACGCGTTCCTTGGGCACAACCCGGCGTACCCAATTGTCATGCCGGCCGCTCAAGTCGCGGGTCTGTTCAACCGATATGCACACTGCGGACCGGGCCTCTGCCGAGGCCGTGGCACCGCGTACATGCAAATCGATGAGATCAAACGTGGTTCCGACCCATTCTGCGCCTGCGACATTGACTGCCTATGTGCCTGGCCCGACCGGCTTGATCGCCGCCCGTGTGCGCTGTGCGCCACCCGAGCGGCCGCGGGTGCTGTTCTGCGCCACCCTGCCCGCGACGAATGTACGGGACCAGTTCAAGCAAGTGCGCGCCCGTATGCCCAAGGGGCCGACAGCAGGCAGCCTATTGCTGGGGCGTGATCAATACCAGGTCCACCTAGTGGATGCGCCCAATGTGCCGCCAGAGGAGCGTGCCCAAGCAGTCAAGTGGAAGCTTCAGGATGAGTTGGCCTTTCCGGCCGAAGAGGCCTGTGTCGATGTGGTCGAAGTGCCAGGTGACCCGAATCGGGCCAACGAGGTCAAGCAGCTTTTCGCCATGGTGGCCCGGCAGGATCTCATCAAGACGTACATTGAGGACTGCCACCGCGCCAAGCTACCCTTGTCCATCATCGACGTGCCGGAGATGGCTCAACGCAACATTGCCCGCCTGTACGAAGCTGACGCGCGCGCTGTCGGGCTATTGAGCATCGCTCACGAGGGCAGCTTGCTGACATTCACCCACAGGGGGGAACTGCTGGTGGCGCGCGAACTGGAAATCACCCTGCCCCAAGTACTGGAGGCCACGGGCGATGCCTTCGAGCCGCTCATGGAGAAGATCGCGCTGGAGGTGCAGCGCACCTGCGATCACGTCGATCGCCGCTTTCACTTTGCTGGGGTGTCGCGGGTGCTGGTGTCGCCGCTCCCGAAGGGGCTGGGGGTCATCGAGTATCTGGTGAACAACCTTTCCGTCCGAGTCCAGCAGATCGATCTCACCGAGGTGCTCGATTTGAACGACATCGCCGACGCGCGCGATGCGATCTGGCAAGCGCAACACCTGCATGCCATCGGCGCGGCCTTGCGCGAATTTCCTCTGCCGGTATGACCTCACACAACATATCCAACGCGCCCATGCAGCAAATCAACCTATTTAATCCTGATTTCGTTCCGCGCCGTGACCTGACGTCGCTGCCTTATTTGGCCGGTGGCGTACTCGTCATACTGGTGGTGACGGTGGCAGCGGCGTTGGGGGCGATGATTCACGCGGGCAACCTGGTAGGCAAGGAGGCGCGTTTGGTCCAGGCGGTAGACGAGTTGCGGGTCCAGACCGAGACCCTGACGGCACAGATGAATGCGCGTCAGGTGGATGCGACCTTGCAATCCCAGCTGGCCACGTTGCGGACGCGGCTGCAGGGTCGTCAGCAAGCGATGCAGTGGCTCAAGTCCCAGAGTGCCATCCAGGAAACGGGCACCTCGGAGTATCTGCGCGCGCTGGCCCGTCGTACCCTGGACGGCGTCTGGATCACGAGCTTCTCCTGGAACGACGAAGAGAATCGCCTGCGACTCGAAGGTCGCGCGCTCAATGGCGATCTGCTGCCGCGCTATCTCAGCGGGCTGGGCGCTGAAGCAGCGTTGCAAGGCCGTGCCTTTACCCGGGTCACACTGGACGGCGCCTCGACGCCTGCCGCCCCGGTTGAACCTGGAGTGCTAGCTTTCCGTCTAGAAACCGGCAAGCCAGTTGAGGGTAAGTCTCCATGAAAGTCGACTTCGCACCCATGGTGAAGCGCTTTGATGCGCTGGCGAAGCGTGAGCGCGTGCTGATGTTCGTCGCCACCGTGGTACTTGTGGCGGGTGGCGTATTCGGACTGGTCATCGATCCCGCGATATTGCGTGCCAAGGCGCTTGAGAAGGCCATCGCCGAACACGAGGCGCAGTTGAGTACCTTGCGAGTCACGCATCAAGAACTTCTGACGCGCTTGGGGCAGGACATCAATGCTGGCATTCGAGGTGAAGTGTCCGAAGCCGAGGGATCGTTGTTCGAGATCGAGAGCGACATCAAGGCACTGCACAAGACCTTGATCCCGGCACAAGCCATGGCGGACGTGCTGGCAGGGTTACTCAAGCGCGACGCCGGAGTCAGTCTGGTGTCCTTGCGCAACATTGCCCCCGAAGCGCTCGACTTGACCGGCCGGGACAAGACCGGTGCCCCCATGCGCGTCCCGTCGTCTGGTGGAGCCGCTGGTGCGGAAGCTGGCGTGCTCTACCGGCACGGCATCGAGCTGGAGATCGAGGGAACCTACTTCGACCTGCTGGCCTACGTCACCGAAATCGAAAAGCAACCCTATCGCATGCTGTGGTCGGAAATCACGCTGACGGCTCAGTATCCGATGTCACGCATGCGCATCAAGTTGCACACCCTGAGTCTGGACGCATCGTGGCTCAGTGTATGAAGCTGCACGCCACGATCGCGATTGCAATGACTTGCTTTGTTGCGGCGACCTATGCACAGACGCTACGCGATCCGACCGCGCCGCCGGTATCGGCGAGAACCGGTCAGGCCTCGACGCGGGTAGCGCCGTCGGCGGTGCCTCCCGCCAGCGTGACGGCAATCCGTGTGGGTCCGGGCCAGAGCATGGCGATAGTCGGCGGACGCAAGGTCAAGGTGGGCGATGTGCTGGCCGAAGGTACCGTGCAGTCGATCCGTGGCCATGAGGTGGTCCTGAGCACCGCCGAGGGGCGGCGCGTCCTCAAACTCTATCCGGCCGTGAACAAGCAAACCCATGTATCGGTTGCGAACCGGGATGTGGCGAAAGGCAACCCGGCGCCAGTGGCGCCGTCGACGGGAGATTCAACGCAATGAGAATGCTGGTGATCATCTGTGTGTTGCTTGCGACGGGTTGCGCCACGCCTGGCCGTGGGGTCTCGACCGAACGTCGTATCGAGCAGGCCATGAAGGAGGCCGAGCGCACGCCGCCTGTGTCTTCGGAGGCGCTCAATCAGGCGCTGCTGCCGCCACTGGTGGTCGAGTTGCCCGCCAGTGAGTCCAAACCCGGCGAAGCGCGCTTCGATATAGCCGTCAATGCAGCACCTGCCGCCGAGGTGTTCGCCGCCATTGGTTCGGGGTCGCACTGGAGCATTGTCGTGCACCCGGGAATCAAGGAAGTGATCTCGTTGCAGTTGAAGAACGTCACGGTATTCGAGGCCCTCGACACCGTTCGCGAGATCTATGGCTATGAGTATGCCGTGCACGGCAATCGCATCCTGATCCAGCCAATCAGCTTGCAGACCCGGGTGTTCCAATTGAACTACCTGATGAGTCAGCGCGAAGGCACGAGCGAGACGCGCGTAAGTGCTGGCGCGATTGTGGACAGCGCCTCGAGCGATGCGTCGGGAGGATCCTCCTCCTCCTCCTCCTCGTCTTCTGGTGGTGCACAAGGCGCCCGTGCGCAACAGAGCAGCCGGATCCTGACCACTTCAAACAACGATTTCTGGGGCGATGTGGCCGCTTCGGTGAAAGGCATCGTCGGCAGCGAAGGCGGTCGTTCCGTGATCGTAAATCCACAAGCGGGTGTGCTGGTGGTGCGGGCCATGCCAGCGGAGCTGCGCTCGGTGAACGACTTCCTGCGAACCATGCAGCGCGTGGTGGCCCGTCAGGTGATGTTGGAAGCCAAGATCATCGAAGTGCAGCTGCGTGACGGCATGGAGACAGGGATCAACTGGGCGGCGTTTGGCTCTGGCAGCAATCATCGTGTCGCCGGTGGCGTGATATCGCCGGGCGCCAATCTCACCCCCAGCGGTGCGCTGTCGATCTTCACTGCTCGTGGTCCGGATGGCACGGGTGTAGGTAACTCACAACTTACTTCAAATCCGGCGTCGCCCGGCACGCTGCTCGCGGGAGCCTCGGCACCGGGATCCTTGTTGGGGCTGGCGTTTCAGACTGCGAACTTTGCCGCTATGCTGAGCTTCCTGGAAACCCAGGGCGATCTGCATGTATTGTCGAGCCCTCGCATTGCCACACTGAACAACCAGAAGGCCGTGCTCAAGGTGGGTACCGACGAGTTCTTCGTCACCGGGGTGACCTCCAACCTGAGCACCAATTCAGTGGGACAAACGCAGAACTCTCCCACCATAACGGTGCAGCCCTTTTTCTCCGGCGTGGCGCTCGATGTGACGCCGCAGATCGACGAGACCGGCCACATTATTCTGCATGTCCATCCTTCAGTCAGCACGGTACAGGAGAAGACCAAGAACATCGACCTGGGTGACGCCGGCAGCGTGAAGCTACCTCTGGCCACCAGCAGCATCAGCGAGAGTGATACGGTAGTGCGGGTGAGCGACGGCAACATCGTGGCGATCGGCGGATTGATGAAAGAGTCGTCGGCGCGGCTGCGGTCAGGCGTGCCCGGACTCAAGGACATACCGGTGGCGGGGCATCTGTTCAAGAATCGCTCCAATTCCGTGGTGAAGAGCGAGCTGGTCATCTTGATCAAACCCACGGTGATCCTCGCGGCGGACGACTGGAAGAACGACACCCGTGCCACCGCCAAGCGACTGGAACAACTCGACGCCACCGCCGAAGCGGGTGCGGGTCGATAGCGCGAAGAGGCTGTCATGTACAACGACCACTTTGGATTCAGCGAACCGCCGTTCGGGATATCGCCAGATCCGCAGTTCACCTTCCGCGCCAGTACACATCAGGAAGCGCTCAACACCTTGCTGTTGGCGGTGACGGGCGGTGAGGGCTTCATCAAGATCACCGGCGAGGTGGGTACCGGCAAGACGCTGTTGTGCCGACGTTTCATGTCCTTGCTAGATTCCAGCCATGTAGTGGCCTATTTGCCCAACCCCATGATGGAAGCGCGCGGATTACTGAGTGCGCTGGCCGCGGAGTTCGAGGTGCCGATGCCGCCGGATGTGGGTCTGCACGATCAGTTGCGGGTGCTCAATGCTTTTTTGCTGCTCTTCGCCGGCGAAGGCAAGAAGGTGGTGGTCTGTATCGATGAGGCGCAGGCGATGCCGCTGGAGACTCTGGAGGCCTTGCGGCTGCTGAGCAATCTAGAAACCGACAAACGCAAATTGCTGCAAGTGGTGATGTTCGGTCAGCCGGAGCTCGACGAGAAACTGGCGCGCAATGAAGTTCGCCAGTTGCGACAGCGCATCACCTTCGAGTACCGTTTGCGCCCGCTGGATCGGACTGAGGTCGCCTCCTACCTCACGCATCGGCTGCGAACGGCAGGACACAATGGCGACCCCGTGTTTTCGGCCCGGGCCGCAAACCAGTTGTATCGCGCGACCGCCGGCGTTCCACGCCTGCTCAACATCGTGGCCCACAAAGCGCTGTTGACGGTATACGGCGAGGGCGGTGGTCATGTCAAAGTCCGGCATGTGCGTGAAGCGGTCAAGGACACGCCGGCCGTGCATCGACCGGTATCGTGGCTGTGGGCGGCCATGCCGGCCATCGTATTGATGATGGGCATCGGTTTGGCGGTGGGGGTACCATGAGTCTGCTCAACAAAGTATTGCGTGATCTGGACAGGCGCAAGGCGGGGCCGGATCAACCTGTCGCGCCGATCGCCGGTATTCAGCCCGTGGCGCCGCCGCCGCGGCAGCGTCGCGCGACAGTGTGGCTGTTGACAGCGGCGCTTGCTGGCGTGGCGGTATGGGGTGCCTGGACTTTTACTGACGTACCCGCGCGTGCACCCGCACCTGTTCAGCACGTAGCCGTGGCAAGTCCGCAGGCGCCGCAGCCAGCGGCTCCTTCGACAACTATGGAAGCCGTGCCAAGTGAGCAGGTTGCGACCGCGACGCCTCCCCGCGCCGAAGAGGAGACGCCTTTGCTCAATCAGGGGCTGCGCTTGGTAGCGGAGATCATTTCGCCGATCAGGACAGTCGTGGCGGTGAAACCAGAGGTGGTAACGACCGCCAAGCCAGTCCGCGCCAAGGTTGCGGCCGCGCCAGTGGAGTCGCCACCGGCGTCACCCTCGAGCGTTCTTGCGGCTAACGTACAAACACCCACGATGCCGGAGCCTTTGCTGGTAGCCGTCATCGAGAAGAATGCCACGCCCCCGACCGCGCGCGAACAAGCGCGTGGCATCGTCGAGGAGGGGTTACAAGCCGTGCTGCAAAAGCGCCCCGAGGAGGCAATGCAGCGGTTCCGCGAGGCGCTTGAGCTCGACCCCACCTACGACCGCGGGCGGCAAGCCTTGCTTTCGGCGCTGATTACGGCACAGGACAAACCGGGCGCTGAGATGGTGGCGGACGAGGGCGTAATACACGGGCAGTCGCGGGTCGGTTTTGCTCTGGTGGCGGCACGCTTGAAGTTGGAGCGTGCCGCGGTCAAACAGGCCCTCGCGGTGTTGGAGCGTGAACGCGTCGCTGGCGCCAGGCACCCCGATTACATGGCCCTGTGGGGCAACGCCCTGGCTCGCGAATCACGCCACAGCGAGGCGGCGCGGATGTACGGTGTCGCCATCGAGCTGGCGCCCACCAATCCCGCCCATCACGTCGGTCTGGCCTATGCGCTGCGCAATGACGGTCAATACGCCTCGGCCTATGCGGTGTTCGAGAGTGTGCTGGCCATGCCCGGATTGACCGCCCAGTTGGCCGATCTGGTCAACCAGCAGATTGGCGCCCTGCAGCGGCTGATCGTTCAGCGCTGACGCCGATATAACCGGGGGTTCGCGCCACCATCCAGCCCACTACATGGGCGGCACCCGCCCGTTTGAGGGTACGGGCCAATTCGTCGAGCGAGGCACCGGTGGTCATCACATCGTCCACCACCGCCACGCGAGTGTTCTTCGGTAGCGTGGGGCTCTGAAAGGCGTGGCGCAGATTGGCACGCCGCTGGGCGCGAGAAAGGCCGGTCTGATGGGGTGTGTCGCGCACCCGCTGACACAGATTCGCAGACATGGGTGCAACACCGGCGCGCTCTAGTCGGCGGGCGATCTCGATGGCTTGATTGAATCCACGGACGCGCAGTCGCGCCGGGGACAGTGGCATGGGAACCATCAAGTCAGGTGGTTCATGCCGCTCGATGGCGGTGAGTAGGGTACCCGCCAGGGCTGGAACCAGCGCCAGCGCAGCGTTGAACTTCAAGCGTTGAATCATCCGGTCCACGGGAAAGGTGTAGATCAGTCCGGCAAACACTGCGTCGAACGCGGGGGGCTCACGCAGGCAACGGCCGCACAACGCAGGACTAGGCGCCGCCAGAGGCAGCGGCAATGCACAAGTCGGACAGTGGGCGGCGGGAAGGCGGGGCAAGTCAGCGCGACAACCGTCGCATAATCCATCTCGCCCTACCGGCGAGGCACACAGCAAACAGGGCTGGGGCAGTTTGGAGATGACAGCTTCAAGCAGGTGCCTGAGTGGATCAAGGAGAGACATCGTTGCGGGAGCATCGTGAGTAATCGGACGTCGTTGGACAGGCGTGCACTGCGGCGAGCATTTGGCCGGCTTGGTGCAGAGTACGCGGCGCACGCGCAAGTGCAATCAGAGATCGGCCGACGGATGGACGCTCGGCTCGATCTGGTGCGCGTGCAACCCCAGGTCATTCTCGATGCCGGTGCGGGGCCCGGCGAACTTGCCGGTCGGCTCGCCTCGCGGTTTCCCGAGGCCCGGGTCTTGGCTGTGGATTGCGCCTGGGAGCTTCTCGATACGTTGCCGCGACCCGGAATTTGGTCGCGCTGGATGGGGCGAGGCAGGCGCGTGGCGGTCCAGCCTCTATGTGCTGACTTTGAATGTCTGCCGCTGGCGGACGCAAGCGTCGAGTTGGTGGTCTCCAATCTCGCGCTCAACTGGACCGACGACATGGGCCGGGCGCTGCGCGAACTGCACCGGATCCTGACACCAGGGGGCCTGCTGATGTTCACTTGCCTGGGGCCGGACACTTTGCGTGAATGGGGCCGGCCGAAAGCAGCTATGCTGGAGCGCCTGCCCGATATGCATGACGTGGGGGATCTGCTGGGGCAAGTGGGTTTTGGCGCGCCGGTGATGGATCAGGAACACTTGGTTTTGACCTACTCCAGCGTCACACCGTTTCTGCGTGATCTGCGTGGGTGGGGCGCGGTTGACCTCACACAGGCACGGGCGCGCGGAATGAGGGGGGCGGCGCTGTTGCGTGCTCGCGACGTGGGCGAAGTTACGCTCGAAGTGGTGTACGGCCACGCCTGGAAACCTGCGCCGCGCATGAAGCCAGCCGAAGGGACGGCGGTGATCAAATTCGAACGGCGGCCAAGACCTGCATGAGCTGCGGCGCAAAGACGACGGCGGAATCAGGGTCTTCTTGCGTTCCGCGCGAGCGCTATGCTAGAGTTCGCGCCGCTTGGGAGGGAGCCCTCGCTACAGCAAAGATGGAATTCAGATGGCATATGCCGCAGTAGGGGAGCCCGCTGAGTTTTGCCTGGTTGCACGGCGAAACCAATCCCTCACATCGACGGGCAGGCGGTTTGTTCTCGCAGCATTCCTGATCGTTTCACTCGCCATTTCGCTGGCCTTCACCGTACTCGGTGCGTGGCCCGTGTTGCCATTCGCGGGCTTGGAAGTCTTGGCGTTGTGGTGGGCGTTCCGGCAGATGGAGCGGCAGGCTGACGATTACGAACGCATCGCAGTTGAAGGAGATCGACTGATCTTTGAGCGCCGCGTACGAGGTGTCACGGAGCGCGTGGCGGTCAATAAATGCTGGGCCCAAGTACGTTATATTCCATCGCGGCCTGGACAGCGGGCGAGTGTAGTGATCCGGGCACACGGGAAAGAAGTAAGTTTCGGGCGG
>Ga0194132_10004066_pt1 | contig 25283 bp, 27 predicted proteins | sample TA2KigOf80mmetaG_FD_148612 | JGI IMG/M metagenome (GOLD analysis project Ga0194132, IMG submission 148612) | Freshwater microbial communities from Lake Tanganyika, Tanzania - TA2015054 Kigoma Offshore 80m | ecosystem: Environmental > Aquatic > Freshwater > Lake | place: Tanzania: Lake... | reverse complement strand
CGCCCACATCACTCCCCAGATGGTGCGCCATGCCGACGCCCTGGTGGCCTGGGAGACATATCCCCACCGCGATGCCCTGGGCACGGGCCAGCGCGGGGCGCGGTTGCTGTTCGACACGGTAGCCGGCCGCTGCCGGCCGACGATGGCGATGGCCAAGGTGCCGGCCGTCACCAGCGGGGTGCGCGGCTCTACCGAGTGGGGCGATCCCTTCGGCCGGATCATGGCCGCAACCAAGGCCCTTGAAGGGCATTCGGGCATCCTGTCCACCAGCGCGATCATGGTGCATCCGTATTTGGATCAGCCCGACATGGGCAGTGGGGCCCTGGTAGTCACCGACGGGGACCTGGCCAAGGCCAGGGCCCTGGCCCTGGGGCTGGCCCGGCAGTACTGGGAACTGCGCTCGGAGTTGGAGCCTCAGGTCCACACCCCCGCCGAAGCCGTGGCCGCGGGCCTGAAGTTGGAGGGCGGCCCGGTGGTCCTGGTGGAGACCTCGGACTGCTGCGGGGGCGGGGCGGCCGGCGACAGCGTGGCCACTCTCAAGGCGCTGCTAAAGGTGAAACTGCCCGGCCCGGCCCTGGTGCCGGTGGTGGACCCCCAGGGGGCGGCGGCCTGCCATAAAGCCGGGGTGAGCGCCCAGGTGGAGTTGGAACTGGGTCATCGCCTCGATCCGCACTGGGGCACACCCGTACGGGTGAAAGGCCGGGTGCTGCGCCTGAGCGATGGTCGGTTTCGCTATCTGGGTGGAATCTGGGGGGGCACCGAGGGGAACATGGGGCCGGCGGCGGTGTTGGAGGTAGGGCAGATCCAGGTCCTCCTGGCCACCCATCCCACCTACGACTGGCTGGACGAGCAGTTCACCTCCCTGGGCATGGAACCTAGGACCGCCAGTTTCGTGGTCGCCAAGAATCCGATGAACTACCGCCAGACATACGGGGATTTTGCCCGAGGGGTTTTTGTCCTTGACACGCCTGGACCCACGCCGCCCACGGTGCGCCAGGTGCAGTACAAGCGCATGAAACGGCCCTATTTCCCGGTGGACGTGGAGATCCCGGGTCTGGAGCCGGTGGTATTGTCGAAGGAGGACTAGTTCTGGCAGCGGCGATGAGTTCAAGTTCGAGGTCAAATTCCGGGTCGGGGTCGAGGTCGTCGGGGGCAGGCTGGTACTCGACCTCGAAGTGGCGCACGGTCTCTAACTGCTGCTCGAATAGGAGCCGGTCGATCTCCTCCTGGAGCTGGAGGGGGTGTTCAGGGCAGATGCCGTGTGAGTAGTTGCGGTAGGCGGTGTTTTTCTCGAAAGCCAGCCATTGCTGAGGCCCCCACTTTCCCAGCCGGTGCATGGAGCAGGTGGGTTCCCAATAGACAGTCACCAGTTCGCCGCGGTCGATTGTGCGCTCAAGCTGTAGACGAGGGTTTTTCATGTCGGGGTCCCTCGGTAGTAGGGATGGACCCAGTACTTACCACCGGCAGGAAGGGTTTTTTCTCCACTGCTTTTTTGTCTGCGATCAAAGCGCGGAGGTGAGATGCGGTTAAAGGCTCTGTTCTGCTGGGTGGTGGCCCTGTACCTGGTCACAGCGATGGGATGCGCCAAAGCCCGGCCGGGCAAGGTCATCCTCTTCGTGGGGGATGGCATGGGCCTGGCCCAGCGCGAAGCCGCGCGGGTGGCCGGTTTCGGACCTGCAGGGCGGCTGGCCATGGACCAACTCGAACAGATCAGCCTGGTCACCACCTACTCGGCCAGCGGCTACACTACGGACTCGGCCGCTGGGGCCACGGCCTGGTCCGCCGGCTGCAAGACTAACAACAGGTTTTTGGCCATGAGCCCGGACAGCACCGCGGTGCGGACCATCCTGGAATACGCCCGCGACGCCGGGTATAGCACCGGCCTGGTGACTACTACCACCCTCACCCATGCCACCCCGGCGGCCTTTGCTGCCCACATTAGCGATCGCGGGGCCGAGGCCCAGATCGCCGAGCAGATGCTGGCCACCGGCCCTGACGTGATGCTGGGCGGCGGCAGAAGTTTCTGGATGCCCAAATCCCAGACCGGCTCCAAGCGGGAGGACGAACGCGACCTGCGGGCCGAGGCCCGGAGCGCCGGGTACGAGGTGGTGCAGAGCGCCGGGGAACTGTCCCGGCTAGACCTGAGCCGACCCCGCCGGTTGCTGGGCCTCTTTGCCGAGGGCCACCTGCCCTATCGGTACGACTGGCAGGACGAGCAGGTGCCCGAGCTGGCGGCCCTGACCCGGACCGCCTTAGAGCTGCTCGACCACAACGAGCGGGGGTTTTTCCTGATGGTGGAGGGCGGGCGTATCGACCACGCCTGCCACAACAACGACGCCAACCGCGCCGTGTGGGAGGCCATCGCCTTTGACCAGGCCGTGGCCGAGGGCATCCAGTACGCCCGCCGTTGGAACGATACCCTGGTGATCGTGGTGGCCGACCACGAGACCGGCGGGATGTCGGTGGGCACGGGCTGCTACTCGGGCTTTGCCCAGATTCCCCGACAGGGCGCCTTTCCCGAACACGGCGTCCAACTCGACAGCCTGCTGTGCATAAGCTGGACCACCAAGAGCCACAGCGCCATCCCGGTAATCGCCGGGGCCCTGGGGCCGGGGTCCGGGCATTTCCGCGGCCTCGTGGACAACACCGCCCTCTTCCCGGTCATGATGGAAACCCTGGGATTGAGGCCATAGGAGGTTGGATGAACGGGAAGGTGAGGTGGTCTTCGAGTACGACTTCGAGATCTACCTGGGCCGGCTGGGTTAATCACACTTAATGGGCGGTTCCGTACCTGCCCTGCTCGTGGGCGGGGATGGGGCCGGCCACCTGCAACTTGAGTTCCCCGTTTTCCTCAGCAAAGGGGTGGGCCAGGAATTTTGGCTTTCCTCCCAGATAGACCGGCACCGAGTCGGCGGTCCGCTCCGGCAGGCGCAGGATGTCGCCTACCTGTAAACTCCTCACTTCCGCCAGCGCCACCTGCACCCGCCCCAGTTCGGCCACCAATGGCAGTTGCAGCGGCCCCAGGCACAGGCGGTTGTCGCTCACCAGGGCTGCGGTTTTTTCTGCAGCGCGGCGCACCCGGCACTTCCCGAGAAGGGGCAGCAGGGGCTTGAGGGTGAAGAAGGGGTAGCACAGCCTGGTCAGACCGCTAGCCTGGGGCATGTTCACCTCGAAGGCCAGCACGATGACGATGTCCTGCGCGGCGACCACCTGGACGACCTCGGGGTTGGTCTCCAGTTCGACTTCGCTGATCGCCACCGGCAGCAGGGGTTGCCAGGTGGCCTCCAGGTCCGCGAGCATGTGCTTGAAGATGCGGTTAATCACCCGCATCTCAATGGCGGTAGGTTGCCCGGTCTCGATCCCTGCGGACGATCCTCTGCCGCCAAAGGCTCCGTCCACGGCGGCGAAGACCAAGGGCATGGCCACATCGACCACCGCGCGTCCGGCGGTGGGCCCCGGGGTGAACTCGTAAATGCAGTAGGGGTTGGACAGGGACATGATGAACTCGGAATAGGCGGTCTGTTCGACGAAGGCGGTCTTCACCTCTACCACCTGGCGCATGGCCCCCGACAGGGTGGAGGCCAACAGGCGGGCGAAGTTGTCGTGCAGGCCCTTCAGCGTGCGGAGCTGGTCTTTGTTGATCTGGGCCGGATGCTTGAAGTCATAGGGAGAGGCAAGAGACGGATCGACTGGCGGCGAGTGTGGGGGATGTATCTCCCTCAGCCTGGCATTGATCTCTTCCTGGGATCTGATCGTCAGTGAGAGCATCCATTCACACAAAGTCATCTGGATTAGTGCCGTGCACCAGGTGAGCTGTCCCTTTTTCTTCCAGTTGCCGCACCCGATGGACGATGCGCAACTGTAGTTCCTCCGCCTCGGTCAGGCGCATGGGGCCGAGGAACTCCATCTAGTCGGTGATGAAGATGTGCACCTGTTCGGACATGTTTTTGAGGATCTTTGCCTTGAGGTCCTCATCAGCGGCCTTGAGGGCGATCACCAGATCCTTCTGGTCTACCTCGCGCAGCAGGGTCTCGATCTTGCGGTCGGTCAGTTTGACGATGTCGGCGAAGACAAACATCATATTGCGCACCGCCTCGGCCACCTGCGGGCCCTGGGCGTCCATCTGGTCCAGCACCTTTTTCTCGACGCTGGCGCCAGAGAGGTTGAGGATGTCGGCCACCACCGTGGGACCGCCCACCTCCAGCTCGGTTCGCAGCACCTCAAAGGCGGGGGAGGTCTCCATGGTGGCGATGCGGAAGGCCACGGCGGCCTGGAACCGTTCGGGCAGGTGGTGGAGCAGACCGGCAGCCTTGGCCGGCTCCAGCTGCGAGAGGATCACGGCGATGGTCTGCGGAATCTCGTGGGCCAGCAGCGGGGCCACCTGCTGGGCCGGGGCCTGGGCGAGCCGCTTCCAGACATCGGGCGGGGGCATGGAAGGCAGGGCCTGGGCGGCGGCTTTGGCGAGGGGCTGCCAGGGTTCCACGGATACCGGACCCTTCAGGCGGGCCAGGCAGCCGACTATGCGCCCAGGCTTGGGCTGGGTAGTCTGGCACCACCTGCGGGTTGGCCAGCCGAGCGAGGAGGATGAGGCGCCAGGCCAGGACCTCGCCGTGGACCGTGGTTTCGGCTTCTCTAAGCAGGGCGCCGTGGAGCCACAGCTCGAAGGCTTCGCGCCGCCAGTTTGGGCAGCACCACCACCGAACCGGGCCGTAACGCCAGGGCCTCGCGCAGTTTCAGGGTCGGGCCTCCCCACGCACACCACTCCTGCTACCGCGATATCCCCCAGGTGGGCCAGGTTGGCCTTTTTGCGGATCGCCTCAGGGCTGTCCATCTCGACCTCCCGCGAAGATCTCGGTGATCTGCACCCCGAAGGTCTCGGCCACGGTCACCACCTCGCTGCGGGCAAAGGGTATGCCGTTGGGCTTCAGCTCTACCGGCTCGCCGTTCATCCTGTCCAGCTCGAAGATCGACTGTTCGCCCAGGGTCAGGGCCTGGTCCAGGGTGAGGGTGTGCCGGCCCAGTTCAACTGAGAGCTCCACCTCTACCTCGACCAGGGGATCGGCAGGGGGGTGGGCCGGCGGGGAGGGCACGGCCGGCGGGGGTGTCGCGGGGGCAGGGGATTTCTTCTTGGCAGCCATGATCTGTTCTCCGGCAAGGGGAGATGCAGGAACGGCGGCGCAGTCTTTCGATGTAGGATTCGCGCGGCTGGCCCGGGACAAAGGGGTTGGCGCGCACCCGGATGCCCTGGCGCGGCGGCTCTGGTTCGGCGATGTTGGCGAGGTCTTGTCGGATTTCGTCCACGCTGCGCTGCAGGTCCTGGACGTGGCCGGCCAGGCCGGCCAGCATCAGGGCCAGATTCTCCAGCCGCACCCCAGCGGGGCCGAGCGGCGATGCCCTCCCACAGGGTCTTCGGCGCCGGGCCGCTTTGCGCCAGGTGGGCCGCTTCCCACACCGCCTGGTGGGCCTCGAACTCGGTGCGGCAGCGCGGGCAGGCGTCGCATTGGTGCTCGATTTCGCGGCGGGTCTCCAGAGACAGCTCGTCGTCGATATAGGCGGACAGGTGGCGCCCCTGCTGGCGGGCTCGGTGCAGGCGCATCTTCACTGCCTCCTCGGAGCAGCCGGCGATCTGGGCCACCTCGCGGTAGGGCATCTACAACTGGGCACCCAGCACCAAGAGCAGGCGCTGGTTCTCGAGCAGGGCCGCGATGGCCGCCTGTACCCTTTTGCCCAGCTCCTTGCGCATAAGCTGGTCCTCGGGGGTGGAACCGGCGGGCAGGCGAAGTCCCTCGTCGAGGGGCACGAAGGCGGCCCGGTGCTTTCTCAGGGCCCTGAGGTAGCAGTTGGCAGCCATGCGCAAGAGCCAGGTGGCGAACGCGGATTCCCCCCGGAAGGTCTGGATGCGGCCAAAGGCCTGGACAAAGCTCTCCTGGGCTAAGTCTTCGGCGTCCTGGTGGTTGCCGGCCATGTGCGAGCACAGGCGGTAAACCCGTTCCCGGTTGAGGTCAAAGACCTGGCGGAACGCCGCCGCGTCGCCCTGCTGGCAGGCGGCGATCAGCCCCAGATCGGTCTGCTTGTCCACATGCGCTCCTCGTGTTGCGCCTCCCTTCTTTAGACGCGGGTTCCGGCGAAAGGTAACACCATGCGCAGGGGCAGAGCGGCAAAACCCGCTATGGCCTTTCCCAAGGCGCGTCCTTCCCACCCTACTCGCTATGCTCCGCTCTCTCTGCAACCTTTCCCGCGGACTTCCCTGCCCGACCACTCCCCTGGGAATGGCGTCCGGGGTCATCCCCCTCCGCTCAGGGACTCGCACCCTTCCGATCTGGTATGTCCCTCTTGCTTTTGCCTGTCCCTGCCGATATATTTTGTTATACTGGATGCCAAAATCCCAAAGCCCTTGTAGATAAGATGACCCTCACCGGCTCCAAGTCCAAGCCCAATACTGAGCGGGACAATAATAAGCGCACCGCTAAAGGTGGATGGCAACGGCCGGCTGAATCGTAACTGAACTGAGAACCCCAACTCAACCCGCTGTCGAATCCCCTCGGCAGCGGGTTTTCTTTTTGCGGAAAGGAGCAAGTGATGGGCAAACTGCGCGCGGGCATCCTGGGTGCCACCGGCATGGTGGGCCAGAAATTTGTCAAGCACCTGGCTGAGCATCCCTGGTTCGAGGTGGTGAGTGTGGCGGCCAGCGCCCGCTCGGCCGGCCGCACCTACGCCGAGTCGGTGGTTGACCGCTGGACCATGGACATCCCAATCCCGATAGGTATTGGTAAGCTGATGGTCAAAGAGGTGGAGAAGGACATCGATGCCATCGGCAAAGAGGTGGACCTGGTCTTCTGCGCCTTAGATATGGACAAGGACGCCACCCGCAAGCTCGAAGACGAGTACGCCCGGCGCGAGGTGGTGGTGGTCTCGGCCAACTCGGCCCACCGCTGGACCCCGGACGTGCCCATGCTCATCCCCGAGATCAACGCCGAACATCTGCAGATCATCCCGGTGCAGCGCCGGCGCCTGGGCACCCGCTACGGCTTTGTGACGGTGAAGCCCAACTGCTCGCTCCAGCCCTACGTGCCGGCCATCGAAGCCCTGGCTGAGTTTGTGCCGCTGAGGGCTTCGGTATGCACCTACCAGGCCATCTCTGGGGCGGGCAAGACATTCAGGACCTGGCCGGAGATGGAGGACAACATCATCCCCTTCATCGGCGGGGAGGAGGACAAGAGCGTGCGGGAGCCGCTCAAGATCTGGGGCCGCATCGAGGGGGAGCGCATCGTCGAGGCCAGCGGGCCGGTAATCTCGGCCCAGTGTTTGCGGGTGCCGGTGTCGGACGGGCACCTAGCCGCCGTCTCGGTGTCCTTCGGTAAGAAGCCGCCGAAGGACGGGATCCTCAGCCGCTGGGCGGCCTTCACGGGCAAGCCGCAGGAGCTGCAACTGCCCTCGGCCCCCACCCCTTTCCTGCGCTACTTCGCCGAGGATAACCGGCCCCAGACCCGCCTCGACCGCGACGCGGGCAACGGCATGGCCGTGACCCTAGGCCGGCTGCGGGAGGACAATCTCTTCGATTACAAGTTCGTGGCCCTCAGCCACAACACCGTGCGCGGGGCGGCCGGCGGGGCCATCCTCACCGCCGAGTTGCTGAAAGCGGAGGGGTATCTGGACAGGACCTGATGCATCCCATGATCCAGACCATCCTCATGGAAACCTGCGGTTTCGACCCGCGCTGGGCCGAGAAGCGGGCAGCGCTCTTTTCCAGCAGGGGAAATACGTACCCCCACACCTTCTCGCTCATCCATCGGATCGGCGAGGTGCGGGCGCAGGCTGACCAGACTCCCGAGATAGCGGTGAGGCTCGCCGACCGCATCTGGGCGCGACGCGGGATGGGCAGGGCCCTGTTCATGGAACTGCAGGACCACACCGGCCAGGTCCAGCTCTATTGCATCCGACAGGCGCTGGGGGAGGGGAGGGAGGCGCTCTCCTTGCTCGACCTTGGAAACATTCTCGTCGCCGAAGGAACGGTTTTTCGCACCCGCACCGGAGAGTTATCGGTAGCAGGTGCGCGCCTGCACCTTGCTGGCCAAGGTCCTGGTGCCCATCCCCATCGGTAAAGAAGCGGGGGATACCACCTATTACCGGGTGACAGACCCGGAGGTGAAGTACTAAGAGCGCTACCTGCGCTGGCTGCTGGATAAGACCGACCGCGACCGGCCCTAACTGCGGAGCCGGATCACTAGCGCGATGCGTCGCCGGATGGAAGGGGAGGGGTTTTTGGAGGTCTGCACGCCGACCATCACCCGGCAGGACGGCGGGGCCGAGGCCCGGCCCTTTACGACCTCGGTATGGGCGATGGACCACCAGAAGCAGTTCCTGTGCATCTATCCGGAACTACATCTGAAAGGCCTGGTGGTGGCCAACTTCGAGAAGGTCTTCACCATCTGCCAGAACTTCTGCAACGAGGGCATCGACCGCTCCCATAATCCGGAAATCATTAGGATGGGGTGGTACGAAACCTTTACCAATTACGAGGACCAGATGCGCTGCTTCGCGGAGTTACTGGCCGGCGTGTGTGTGGAAGCCTGCGGCTTGACTTCGGTAGACTACCAGGGAAAGGAGATAGACTATTCGATACCTTCGCGACGCATGAGTATGCTAGCCGCCCCGCGCCAGTACGCCGGCGTAGACGCCGAGACCATGAGCGGGGAGGAACTACAGCAAGAAATAGGGCGGCACACCGCTGAACCTCCGGAGCTGCTTTCCTGGGGGCTGGCCGTGCCCCAACTCTTTGAGGCCACCTGCGAGAAGCATCTGGTGCAGCCGACCTTTGTGCTAGACCATCCGCTGGGGATCAGTCCTTTGGCCAGGGCCAGGCGCGGAGACGCCAGGCTAACAAAGCGCTTCGAGGTGTACGTCTGCGGGATGGAGTTGGCGAATGCCTATTCTAAGTTGACGGACCCGCTGGAGCAATTGGACCGTTTCTTGCCCCAGCGCCGGGTGCAGGAGGAGGAGGCGTACCCGCTTGACATGGATTTTGTGCGCGCCCTGGGTTGTGGTATGCCGCCCACGGGTGGGGTGGGTCTGGGCATCGACCGCCTGGTCATGCTTCTCCCCGGCGCGGCGAGTATCCCCGACGTGATCCCCTTTTCGCATGGTCAAGGCGCGCCCGCCGGTCATTGAGCAGGGCACTCCCGCTACAGACCGCGATCAGGACTACAACAATTATCAGGACAACAATAACCGGACCTCCAGAGGAGGGAAGGCGCCGACCCGCTGAGCTGCACCTCTGTCACCACACCGACCCGCTGCCGCAGCCCAGGGCAGCGGGTGTCTTTTTTTGCCCACGAAAGGAGGAAGCCATGCATCCCTATCGCTCCCATACCTGCGGCGAACTGCGGCCGCACCACGCCGACGACACCGTCCGGCTCTCCGGTTGGGCCCACCGCAAGCGCGACCACTACGGCCTCACGCAGGTGGTGTTAGCGCCAGGGCCGGGCCGCGAATCCGTGGTCACCGCCACCGGGCAGGTGCGCCTGCGGCCCGCCGAAGCGGTGAATCCCGAGCTGCCCACCGGCCAGATCGAGGTCCACCGCAGTGGAACTGGCCCTGCTCAGCGCCGCCGGACCCCTGCCCTTTGCCGTGGCCGTGGAGCCGCCCGTGGCCGAGACCCTGCGCTGCCAGTACCGCTTTCTCGACCTGCGCCGGCGCATCGTTCTGCGGGTGACAGTGATCCCCAGCATCCCCAAGCGCATGAATGCGATGGGATTCAGCGAGTCCTAGACCCCCATCCTCACCACCAGGTCGCCCGAGAAGGGGTACGACTTTCTGGTCCCCAGCCGCCTGCACCCGGGGCAATTCTACGGCCTGCCCCCAGGCTCCGCAGCAGTTCAAGCAATTGCTAATGGTGGCCGGCTTCGACCGCTATTTCCAGGGCGCCCCCTACTTCTGGGACGAGGACGCCCGCGCCGATCGCTCGCCTGGGGAGTTCTATCAGTTAGACGTGGAGATGTCCTTGGTCGAGCAGGAGGAGGTCTTCGCGGCGATGGAGGAACTTTTCTGCCGGCGCGCCGGGGAGTTCAGTGAATGGGAAGTCAGCCCGGCGCCCTTCCTCCGCATTCCCTACGCCGGGGCTCTGTGCCGCTTCGGCACGGACAAGCCGGACCTGCACTTTGGGCTGGAGATCGAGGAGGTCTCAGGGTTTTTCGCCAACTCGTCCTTCCGCCTCTTCCGCCAAGTGGTGGAGGAGGGCGGGGTGGTGCGGGTGCTATGCGTCCCTGCGTTGGCGCAAAAACCGCACAGTTTCCTCGACAGCCTGGACCGGTTTGTCCGCAGCCTGGTCGGCAAAGGGATGGCGTATCTGATCTTCACGGAAGAAGGGGCGGAGGACCCTATCGCCAGCGCATTGAGCCGGGAGGAGGTCGAAGGGTTGCGGGGACTGAGCGGAGCAGAGGCCTGCAGCGCCCTCTTGCTGCTCGCCGGCCAGACCTCAGAGGACGGCACCCTGGCGGGCAAACTGCGCCTGCACCTGGCCGACCTGCTGGGCCTGCGCCAGGAACGGGCCTACCGCTTCTGCTGGATCGTGGATTTCCCCATGTACGAGTGGGAAGAGGAGCGGGGTCGGGTGGCCTTCTCGCACAACTCCTTCTCCATGCCCCAGGTCGGGATGGAGGGCCTGGAGAGAAAGCCACCCTCAGAGATCCTGGCCCACCAGTACGATATCTTCTGCAACGGCATGGATCTCTCCAGCGGGGCCATCCTCAACCACCGGCCGAAGGATATGAACAAAGCGTTCGAGGTAGCCGGATCGTCGCGGGAAGTAGTAGATGAGAAGTTCGGGGGGATGTTCCGCGCCTTCCAGTGCGGGGCTCCACACCACGGCGGCATCGCGCCCGGCATCGACCGGATCGTCATGCTCCTAGCTGACGAGCCCAATATCCGCGAGGTGATCGCCTTTCCGCTCAACCAGCAGGGCCAGGATCTCTTGGTGGGCGCGCCAAGCCCGGCGTCGGCGAGACAGGTAGAGGAATTGTATTTGTCAGTGACAACTCGCTTTGTAGGTGTCGGGAAAGGGCTCACTTCGCTCATTCTCGCCTGCCATCCCTGGCAGGCTGCGAGGCCCGACTCCTCTGGCCTTTCGTCCTTTGGCCAGAGGAGTCGGGAATCCGCTCAGAGAGCCTTTCCCCGGCACTGGCTATAGTGACAGATCACTTGGGCCCCTTCTTGATGAACATGTCGCGTTGGTGGTCTCCAGGTAGATGAGATTGCCGCCGCCGTTGGCCTCCTCCTTGCCGGTGAGCAACTTGGTGCCCTCGCCCTGGATGGCGACGGGAAAATCGGAGTAGATGCGGTAGTCGCGGCCCCCCCTTGCGCTCGCTGTGGAGCCGGGCATCGATAGTGGCCAGCAACTCGGCGGGCAGGTACAGGGTCAGGTCGCCCCTGTCGGTCTTGAGGGAGCAGTGGCCGGCGGCCGCCATGTGCGCCAGGGCCAGCTGGGCCTCGATACCGCCCCCGGCGGTCTCGGCGCGGATATCGCGCCCGCTGGCAATGCTGCTGGAGCCCCTACCGGTCTGGGCGTCGATCCCTACTCGGGTTGGCCCGATGTTGATACTGCCGCCCGCCGTCTCAACATCCAACAAGCCGCTCTTCACCGCCCCAACCGAGATGCTGCCGCCGGCGGTGCGGGCCACGATCCAGCCATCGAGGCCCTCGCCGATCTCAATGCTGCCTCCGGAGGTTTTCAGGTCGAGGCTGTGGGTCGGAGGCACAACGAAGCTGAATTCCAGCTCCAAGTCATCCCAGTCCTCATCCCCTTTGGCTTCGGCGCGCACGCGCACGTTTCTGCCCATGGTTTCGATGTACACCAAGCAATCGGCGAAAAGCTCGCTGGCGCTGCCCTCGGTAACGGCATCAGCCTTCTTCACCACCTCCACCTGCACCTCATCTTCCTTATTCCCGGTTTTCACCGCCACCCTTTCTTTGTGGGTGGACAGGTAGCGGGTGCCGCGCTTGTCTGGCAGCTTGGGTCGGTCGACCGATACGGTCTTATCGTTGTGCTCGACAAAGCCCAGGCCCTCCCGGTGTATTTCGCCCCTTTCCTGAGCGCCGGCGGTTCCCGCCAATACCAATCCGCCTTCAGCAGGCAATTAATTATCCGTTTCATGGTCGCGCTCCTTTCAGAGTTGTTCACCTGCGGACTTGCGTCCTTCTTGCAGGGCGCGCGCCGCTTCGCTGCCTATGTAGGTGTTTGCATTGCTCCGGCTCTGCTGCTCCAGCACCTGGAGGGTAGCCGGGTTGCTGAAGTGCTTGAGGGTTTCGCCCGCCTCCACCCGCACCCCGGGGTTGAGGTCGCGCTCAGGGCCTGGCGCACCTCTTCGTCGCTGGCCAGATCCCTGAGGGCCTCGATGGCCTTACGCAGTAACCCGGGATTGTCGTCGTGGGCCAGCGTGTGGATCAGGGCCTCGCGGATGCGTTCGCTGCCGGCCTGGTGCCGGGCCAGGTCCGGGGCCTGGAGGCGGGTGCCCGGCTCCATGTCGCCCTGCAGGGCGGTGGGTAGCGCCGTCTGCACCGCCGGGGCGGCCGCCATTCCCGCGGACCAGGCCAGGGGCGCGGGGATGGACTGGACCCGGGCGCGCAGGAGCAGGCGGCACTCCTGGAGCAGGGCCTCGGGGGCCTGGCGGCCGTGGCTCACTGGCAGGAGCTGGTCGAAGCGCTGCTCGGCGTACAGCAGGACCTTGAGCCCGGGGTCGCGTTTGAGGTCAGCCTCAAAGGCGGCCCACTCGGCTTGGTCCAGGTCTCCGTACAGGTAGCGCAGTACCTGCTGGCGGGGGGCTTCGCTACTCATCTCGGCCTCATTTCTCCATAAATCCAACTACCGGGCGCCGAAGTCTTTCCCGGCCGCAAAAAAGGTAGCTCTTCACTGACCCGGTGGAGCACTCCATCAGTTCGGCGGCCTCCTCGATTCTGAAGCCCTGGTGGTGGCACAGGCCAAAAGCCAGGCGCTCCTGGGCTGAGGGCCCGTCTAAGGCTTGGTGGATTCGGCTGTGGAACTCCCCGCGCAGGGCCAGTTGCTCGGGGGTGGGATGGTCGGCGTGCTCGGGCCACCACTCCTCCGGAGGGGAGGCGCCGCTGCCACCGCGAGCGGAAGCGCAGGGCCTGGTTGAGGGCGATCCGGTAGAGCCAGGTGCAGAACCGGCTGTCCATCCTGAACGTGGGCAGGGCCCGGTACGCGGCGATCAGGGTTTCCTGGTAGATGTCCGGGGCGTCCTCGGTGTTGCCGGTTATATCTAAGGCTAGGCTGAGGATGCGGCGCTCGCAGCCGGCCCTCAGGGCGGCAAAGGCCCGGTGGTCGCCCTCGCGGGCGCTCAGGAGCAGGGTGCGTTGGTCGTCGCTCATGCCGGCCTCATTCTACATCATTAGAGCCTGGCAGCGAGGGGATAGTTGGCAGGCGCCTCATGGCAGTGCCGCCAACCAGGGTGTTCAGGGCCACCATCGAGGTCGAAGTAGCCACATCACTCAGGAAGTGGTCATTGACCCCGACGCGCGCCAGGGCGATGAAAGGGGGCGCCGCCAGGAGCGACCAGCGCCAGCGCGGGAAAAGGCAGGCCAGGGGGAGGAAAAGCCCGATATAAAAGCCCACGTGCCCGGAGGGAAAGGAGCTACCCTCTGCCCACCACGCCTGGTCCCGGGCGCCGCTGTCCAGCAACTCATAGGGCCTCAACCGGCTAAAGAGGTTCTTGCTGACCCCGTAGGCCAGGGTGCTGAGGAGCTGCATCAGCCCGATGAAGAGCAGCGAAACCCCCTGGGGCCGGCTCCGCGCCACGGCCACCTGGGCCAGCCCGACTCCGATCAGGGCAGAGCCGAGCAGGAACTTGCAGGCCTCCTTGCCAGTTACCAGGTCCAGCAGGGCCGTGCCCTGGTGGAACAGGGCAGGATCCTCGTAGCCCGGGGCACGGATGAACTCGGCCAGGGGTTTGTTTAGAAAGAGGATGGCCAGCAGGGAGAATGCAGCAGCAACTGCTGCCAGGGTCAAAAGTCCGGTCTTGTTCACGAAAACCTCCCGCCCATGCAGGTACCGGCCTCATCCTACCGGGTACTGTTATTAGAATCAGGCAGGGGGGAAAGGGTTGGCAGGAATGTGGAGCCGTCGGGTTGCGACCCCGCCGCTACGAGGCCAGCCACTCCAGAATGGCATCGCGGTGAGCCGTCAAACCTTTGTAAATCAAAGTTTCAGGGGTCATGGAGAGGAGGGCCAGGCGGAGTTGGGTGCGCTCACCGGGGGAGAGGCGGTCGCAGTCGCGGAAGTAGGTGCGGATGGTGAAAAGGGCGGCCTCCTCCTGGGTAAAGCCCCGTAGGACCTGGCGCTCCAGGCGCAGGAAGAGGCGGGGGTGTTCGGGATCGAAGTAACGGCCCTGCCAGTTTTCCGGGGAGATGCCGCGCGGGGGCTCTGGATGGTGGTTGAGGCGGGTGTCGGTGCCCAGACCCCAGGCGAAGCGCACGTACGGCCCGCGCTCGATCATGGCCCGGACCAGGTCACTGCTGCGCTGGTTGAGGGGGCCCATGCCGGCCACGGGGGCGTGGACCTGGGCGAAGGGGCGGCCGACCTTCTCCTCGGCGGCCCAGTGGTTGGGGGAGCAGAGGTGGACGGTGGCGAGCCAGTCGCCCCCGTCGGGCCGGCGGCAGACCACGGCGAGGTCTTCGCAGACCTGGCAGGCGAGTGCGTCGAAGATATCGGCGTAGGGGGGCTTCGGGGAGTGCCCCACTTCGATCCTTCCCAAGGCGCGCCCTTCCCCCTCGCTCGCTCTGGCTCCGCTACCCGACCCCTCGCCACGCGGTCTTCCCCCCTCATCCCCTCCCCGGGAAAGATCTCCAGGGGTGCCCCCCGCCGCCTGGACCTCGCGTAGTTGGTACTCGCAGTCAAAGGAAAGCATTTCTCCGGTGAGGGCACAGTGGAGGTGGGGGCCGGCGCTGTCCTCCTCAAATTGGAAATAGTCAGGGTGCTCCTGGGCCAGGCGGTGGATGAGGAAGCGGGCCACGGCGCTGGCTACTGCGGGAGGGTAGTCGGCGGTCTGATAGTACTTGGCGAGGTGTTCGGCGCGGGCCTGGAGCTTGGCCTGGCGGAAGAGGGGGAAGCTCTGGTCGAATTGGAATACCTGGGCGTCAGCAGGGCCGTTGCCCAGGTCCTGGCCCAGGCGGATGAAGCCGGGTTTGACTTGGTACACCCCCTCAACGGGCGGAAAATACCGCGGCGCGTCGGTTAGATCTTCGGCTGGAGGGGTTTCTATAGGTAGGTCCATAGTTGCATCCAGGGCTTAACTCGCCTAAGATAACTTTCGGCAACTTCGTTTAATACCACAAGGAGCATAGATGATCCAATCCACCGAAACCCTGCCTACCTGGGATCTTTCCGATCTGTACGCCGGGGTGTATGACCCGCGCCTCGACGCGGACATGCAGGCCGGCAAAGGGCAGGCTGAGGCATTCGCCCGGCGCTTCAAAGGTACGATCGCCTCGGCAACCGTGACCGCGCCGCATCTGCGCACAGCCCTCGACGAGTACGAGTCCCTGTTGCGCATCCAGTACCGACCCCAGGCATTCGCCTCGCTGCTCTTCTCCACCAACACCCAGGACCCGGCGCGGGGGGCCCTCTTGCAGAAGAGCCGGGAGTTCGGCAGCGCGGCGGGCACCCTGCTGGTCTTCTTCGACCTGGAGATCGGGCAGATCCCCGCTTCCACCTACGAGAGGATCAGCCAGAGCCAGGAATTGGCACCCTACCGCCACTACCTCGATCACCAGCGCAAACTGGCGGCCCATAACCTCAGTGAGCCGGAGGAGAAGATCCTGGTGGAAACCGCCAATGTGCGCGGCCAGGCTCTCTCCCGGTTGTCCACTGAGATCAGCACCCGCACCCGGTACCGCCTGGAGCGCGGCGGCCAGATGCAGGAACTGACCCAGAGCCAGGTGCTGGCACTGCTCCATGACCCGGACCGCGAGGTGCGCCGGGCCGCGGCCGAATCGGTCACGGCGGCCCTCAAGCAGAACACCTACTTGGCCACCTTTATCTACAACACCCTGCTACACGAGAAGGACGTGCTCGATCGGTTGCGCCGGTACGAGGCGCCGGCTTCCAGCCGCCACCTCGACAACGAACTGAGCGGCGAGGTGGTGGAGGTAATGAGCCAGGTCTGCGCCGACAACTTCGGCATCGTCGCCGAGTACTACCAGCTCAAGCGGCGACTCCTGGGCCTGGACGAGCTGACCCATTACGACCGCTACGCGCCTATCGCCGCCGGGGAGGAGCCCATCTCCTTCGCCCAGGCTCAGGGCATGGTGCTGGAGGCTTTCGGCGGTTTCTCGCCGCGCCTGGCCCAGATGGCTGAGCCCTTTTTCAGCAAGCGCTGGATCGACGCAGCCCTCGGCGAGGGGAAGAGGGGTGGGGCCTTTTGCGCCGGGGTCACGCCGGACCTTCATCCGTACGTGCTGCTCAACTACACCAGCCAGCCGCGTGACGTGATGACCCTGGCCCACGAATTGGGCCACGGCATCCACGACATCCTGGCCAGCCGCAACCATCTGCTCGATTACTACCCGGTGCTGCCCATGGCCGAGACGGCTAGCACCTTTGGTGAGATCCTGGTTTTCGATCATCTAAAAAAACGCTTCTCCTCATCCCAGGACCGGCTGGCGCTCTTGTGTCACAAGATCGAGGATACTTTTGCCACGGTCTTCCGCCAGATCGCCATGTACCGCTTTGAGCAGGAGGCCCACCAGGCGCGGCGCACCCAGGGGGAACTTTCTTCCGACAGATTCGGTGGGCTTTGGCAAAAGCACATGCAGGCGATGTTCGGGGAGGCGCTGAAACTGGGCGACGGCCACGCCTGTTGGTGGAGCTACATCCCCCATATCGTTAGCACGCCTTTCTACGTGTACGCCTATGCCTTTGGCGAGTTGTTGGTGCTGGCTCTGTACGCCTGTTACCAGCGCGAGGGGCAGGACTTTGTGGAGAAGTACTTCGAGTTGCTGGCCGCCGGGGGTTCGCGCGCGCCGGGCGAACTGGTGGGCGCGATGGGCTTCGACATCACCAGCCGCGACTTCTGGCAGGGGGGCTGCGACGTGATCCGGCAGCGGGTGGAGGAGGCGGTGAAACTAGCGGGGTGACGCGGCACGGAATGACCCATTCCGGTCTCTCTCAAGGCGCGGACTTTTCGCGCCGCTCGCTAACCCCGCGCTGTTGCCCAACCCCCGCAACGTCCCATACATTGGGGCGTTGCGGCTTCGCTCTCCCCTCAACACTTCCCGCGTCCTTCCCTTCCCTGCCTCTCCCCGCGAGAGACCTCCAGGGCGATTTCCCTGTCGCTGGCTGTGCCTGCAAAGGAGTATGAAATGCAACAAGAAAAGTTGAAGTTGACCTGCCAACGGTCAAGTCCAGCAGTTTCTGTAAAAAGGTGTCCCGAGTGGTTGGCTCACTGGTTCAATAGTTCAAGGTCAAGATGCCTCTTTCCGGTGGTCCACTCCTCGGCCCACTCCATACAGGCCAGCAGCGCCTCGCGATGGGTTTCCAGCTTGTGGACCAGGGACGGATAGGAACTGTCATAGCTGTGGACCAGGGTGTCGAAGAGGCGATCCGCCTGGGGCCGATCCACGGCCTGGAGGAATCCCCGCAGTTGGCTGGCCTCCTGGGTGCGGTGGGTTTTGGGTACCTCGGCCAGCACTGTGCGTTGAAAGTGGACCTGGCAATACTGCCAGGCAGCCTGATCGAAGTACCGGCGGATGGCCTGCACCAGGCCCTTGTGCTCGTCGGAGGTGACCAACTGCACCCCGGTCAGACCTCGATCGATCAGCCCACTGAAGAGCTGGCCCCAACTGGCCTGGCTCTCGGTGGGGGCAATGGCCACCGTCAGCAGGTCGCGATGCCCGTCCTGGCCGAAGCCCTGGACCAGCACCCACCCCTTGGAGACCACCCGATGCTTTTCCCGCACCTGCTCATAGCGGGCGTGGACCATCAGGTAGGGGTAGGGCTGGGTCAGCGGGCGCTGTAGCCAGGCCTGGATCTCGGGGTCCAGTTGCTGGCAGACCCTGGAGACCAGCGACTTGGAGAAATGGGTGCCACACCGCTTCTCGGTGATCGCCTTGACCTTGCGGGTCGACACCCCCGGCAGATACGACTGCTGCAGGGCCAGTAACAACGCCTTCTCCGAGCGCTGATAGCGGGCGAATAACTCGCTGTGGAACCGCCCTTCCCGATCCTGGGGCAGGGCCAGTTCCAGCCGACCCCCCCCGCGTGGTCAGTTGCCGCGGCTTGTAGCCGTTGCGATAGCCCTGCCGCTCCCCCGTCCGTTCGTAGGGGGCGGCCTGGAGAAAGTGGCTGATCTCCTCGTCGAGAAACTGCTGCAGATACCGCTGTAGCGCACCACGCAGAAACTCCGGGTCTTCCAGCAGCCCCTCTTGCTCACAGGGGGCGGCTTCACTACGTTGCCTGCGGGCCATTGTTGCCTCCAGGTGTAGGTGTGGTTAGGAGTTAGCGGTAACCCCTAGTATACACCCACTCGGGACAGCAGTGGCCTTTTACTTTTTACAGAAATCTACGGACACGACCCTGCCAACGGGAGCAACAATTTGAGGAGGAAGGATTATTTTTGGTGGAGGAAGCCCTCAGCCCGGGAGAGATTGAAGAACTGCTGTCGGTCATCGATGAGCTGTAGGCGCGCTACCAACGCGAGCGCAACCTGGGGCCGCACGATCCTTTCCGGATGCGCAACGTCATCACGCTACATCCGGTTTTTATGAAGATCGTGGAACACCCAGGAATGCTGCCGTTGGTGGTGGACCTTATGGGTTTCGATATCCAGTTGCGCACGTCGCACATGGACGTGCGGCCGCCGCAGCCGGCCAGTATCGCTGAAAAGACCCTGGGCTCGCCCGAGAGCTTCTTCCCCTGGCACGCCGACCAGCCCGACTACGGCTGGCCCCTGGTCAGCGGGTCGACCCCCTTTATGGAGATGAAGATCAGCTATTACCTGACCTATCTTACCCAGCGCCACAGCGGAGCCATCTGCGTGGTGCGCGGCAGCCATCACACCCCGCCCTGGCTTGGCGGCGATCAGAACAACGGGGCGGACCTGGAGCGCATGGCCGAGGTCATCGTGAGACCGGGCACTGCCCTGGTCTGGCACACGGCCATGTGGGACTGCGTCACTTCCAATCTGTCGGGCGATGCCCGCAAATGCCTGTACTACGGGTATCACCCCCGCTGGATCAGGCTCGCGGACTTCGAGCACCAGGAGCCGCAAGTGGTGGCGGGGTGCACCCCCATTCAATTGCACTTGCTGGGGGAATTGGGCACGGGCAGGAGGAACTACGCTGGCGACGACACAGCGCAGCCGGTGTCGCGCCACTGGCGGCCCAAGGACGAGGACATCCCGCTTAAGGGCTGGGCCGAAGCGCAGCGCCACCGCTGATGCCCTGGCACTTGTACGTGATCCGCACGGTCGATCACACCCTTTACGCCGGGGTGACCACGGACGTGGCGCGGCGTTTCCGGGAGCACCTGCGCCAGGGGCACAAGACCGCCCGGTACCTGCGGGCGCACAAACCGAAAGAGCTGGTTTTCGCTCAGGAGATCGGGGATCAGTCAATGGCCTTGAAGGCGGAATACTGGTTCAAGCGGCTGTCGCGATCGCGCAAGGAGCGGGTGATCCGGGCAGGCCGGCTGGACCTGGTGGCAGGCGCAGGCTGGGCCAAGGCGAGGGAGGCATCGGGTTGGGATTTAGAGTGTGCTTGTAATTGCCGCTGCAGCGCGTTATCGTTTTGCTGAAGCCTTGCTTCTTCGTCGAGGTCCTGCGCCAAACGTATTCGCGATTGTCCTGGCGTAGCCTCTTTCTATCAGGATCGACCTCGACAAGGTGACCGCGGGCTGCCGTAGCCACGGTATCCGCAAACTTGGGCCTGCTTGGCTCGGTGCTGTGGGACGATGTTGACCCGGCCCAGATGTTGGGGGGTAAACCGATGGAGCGAGCTTACCGTTTGGCAGGAGGGCGCTGAGGCTCTATGAGCGGGCCGGGGACTTGCTGCTGGGGTACACAGCAGAAGGCGTCCCCTTCACCTGCAGGTATCGTACTCGGATTCGGAATTGGTGAAGATCATCACGTTCTACGAGCTGGATGAGGCGGAGTGGATTGACTTATCACAGCGGAGGTAATGCCATCATGTTTCGCTGTCATGTGTGTGGTTCGACCGATGCCAAGCCGAATCAGTTGAACGAAGTATGTAAAGCCCCAGGGTAAAATGGACAGTAGATTGATGTTCACCCGGCCGCTTCGGCGATCCGGGAATCTCTCAGGTCGTGCCGTACTTGGGACGGCGTCCGGTAGCCCTGCCGTTCCCAGATCCACTGGGAGTTATACAGGTCCTTGAAAGCCAGCAACGCCAGCCTCAGTTCCTCGATGGTGTCGAAGGTTCTCACCCACAGCAGGTTTTCCTTGAGCAGGCGGATGAAGCGCTCGGCACAGCCATTGCCCTGCGGTTCGCGGACGAAACTGGGGGAGGACTGGATGCCGAGGAATTTGAGTTCCCGCTGGAAATCATCGGCCATGTAGGCCGAGCCATGGTCATGGCGTACCGCCAGGCCGACAGCGGCCTGCTGATGGTAGCCGCCGAAGTGCTGGCGTAGCCCCTGACGAATCGGCTCCAGCGCCTCGAAGCGGTTGCCCGAGGCCGAGGCATGAATCCCGACACATTCAAAGTTGCAGTGATCGACGCTGACAAAAACAAAGGCCTGGCCCTCTTCGCGGGTAATCGTCGTGGTACCATCGGTGCCCCACATCAGGTCTGGCAAGGCGGTAATGAGGGTGCCATCGTGGGCTTTGAGGCCATGAGGGTGCCCGGTGCGACCGGGTGCCTGCAGGTTCTGCTCCCGCATCAGTCGCCGCACCCGCACCTTCGAGGTGCGCACCCCGATCCAGCGCAACTTTGCCCAGACTTTGCGATGACCTTCCCCGTGAAAGGGCGAATCAGACAGCACCTGGCGGAGATGAGCCCCCAATTCCTCATCGCTACAGGGACCTTTCGGTCCACGCCGGGCCGCCAACCCGATCGTCGGCTCCAGGGCCAGCGTCGTCTGATACCGCTGGGCATACACCGTCAAACGGTTGATCCCCCACACCCGGCAGACACGCTGCAGCCCATACGCTTTGCGAAGGGAGAGCGAGCAGGCTCTGCTCATGGCGTCGATCTCCCAACCACAACAGGGCGGCCACTAGCCTGCCGTCGGACCTGGTGGTGCAACAGTTCATTGGCCATGGTCAATTCGCCGATCTTGGCCTGCAGGTCTTTGATCTGCTCTTCCCGCTGGTCCGAAGGACGCTGCTGCAAGGCCAACTGCCCCCCGGACAAAAAGTCCTCTCGCCACTGGCTCAGTCGCGCTGCCACCACCCCATACTCCCGCGACAGCAGCTCCAGGTCTTCGCCCCGAAGAAGCCGCAATACTGCTTCCATTTTACGTTTCGCCGAGAATCGACCACCCTCGGCAGGCTTGGGTTTCTTGGTCATCAGACAGACTCCTTTCCTGGGGAAAGATAACCCCTAAAGACTGTCCAATATAACCCTGGGGCGACCCAGAGGGGACTTTATCCATGCGCATCACCCACGCGGAAACCATCATCGTCGGCAACCCCTGGAAGAACTGGCTCTTCGTGCGCGTCCACACCGATGAGGGGGTGTACGGGGTCTCCGAGGCCACCAGCAACGGCTTCTGCAAGACCGTGGAGGCCGCCATCCACGAACTGGCCCCCATGTACCGGGGCTTGGACCCCTTCCAGCCCGAACTCGTGGTCCAGCGCATGTACCGCGATATGTATGGAGACGGGGGCCAGTTGCACAAACACGCGGTCGCCGCCATCGAGGTGGCCTGCTGGGACATCATGGGTAAGATCCTGGGGGTGCCGGTGTACAAGTTGCTGGGCGGGCAGATGAGGCAGAAGGTGCGGGCCTATGCCAACGGCTGGTACCGCGGGCCGCGCACCCCTGAGAGCTTCGCCGAGAAGGCCAAGGAGGTGGTCCGGCGCGGGTACACGGCGCTCAAGTTCGACCCCTTTGGCTCAGCCTACCAGATCACCGACTTGGACGACGAGGCCCTGGCCCTGGACATCATCGCCGCGGTGCGCGACGCAGTGGGGCCCAGCGTGGACGTGCTGGTGGAGGGCCACTGCCGCTTCAGCACCTCCACGGCGCTCAAGTTCGCCCGCAAGATGGAAAAGTACAACCCCACCTGGTTCGAGGAGCCCACCCCACACCACAAGATCGAAGCCCTGGTCCAGGTGGCCAGGGAATCCCCGGTGCCCATCGCCACCGGCGAGAGCCTGCACACCCAGTACGCCTTTGCCGAATTACTCAAGCACGACGTGGTCCACATCCTCCAGCCCGAGCCTTTGGCCTGTGGCGGCTTGTGGCCCACCCGCCAGATCTGCGCCATGGCCGATGCCCACTACGCGGTGGTGGCCCCCCACCAGGCCCAGGGTCCGGTTTGCACGGCCCTGTGTATGCAGTTGGCCGCCTGCACCCCCAATTTCTTCATCCAGGAGATCTTCGACGAGTTCAACGTCGAGTGGGAGAAGGACCTGATTACCGGCGCCCACTACCCGGTGAAGGACGGGCACATCGAGGTGGTGGACGCCCCCGGACTGGGCATCGACCTCAATATGGAGGAGTGCCGCAAGCATCCCTACTCGCCGGCGTACTTCCTTCCGCTCTTCAAAGGCGGCTGGGAAATGCGTGAAGAGCAGCACGACCGCAAGTAAAACTTCCGGGGAAGCAGGAGTGGCCTATGGACAAGGCACCTGCGAACAAGGGCGAGATCCTGGTGGTGGACGACCAGGGTCCGTTGCTCGATCTGGTGGGCAATATCCTGGCCAAACACGGGTATCTGGCGCGGCCGGCCTCCAGCGGGGCCCAGGCCCTGTAACTGGTGCGCGCCCATCTGCCCGAACTGGTGCTGTTAGACGTGAGTATGCCGGAGATGGCCGGGTACGAATTGTGCCGTCGGCTTAAGGCCGACCCCCACAGCCGCGACCTACCGGTGTTCTTCATCAACGCCCACCGCGAGGCCGCCGACAAGCCCAAAGCCTTTGCCGCCGGCGGGGTGGACTACGTCACCAAGCTATTCCGGGTCTGCGAGGTGCTGGCCAGGATCCAGACCCACCTCTACCTGCACCGGCAGCACCAGCACCTGGTGCGGACCAACGCCGAGTTGGAGCGGAAGGCGGCCCCGCGCAACCCCAATGGAGCCGGCCATTCCACCCGCACCACCAAGCTGGCCCAAGCCAACGCCGGGGAGTTTGGCCTCGACGCCGACCGCATTGAGGGCCTGGGCACCGCGGCCCTGCTCGCCGACCTGGGCATAGCCGGGGTGCGCGAGTCCATCCTGCTCAAGCCCGAGGCTCTCACTCCGGCCGAAATCACCCTGATCCGCACCCACCCCCAATTGGGCGCCGATCTGGCGCAGCCCCTGGCCCTGCCTTGTGGATCAGTTTATCCTCCAGCACCACGAGCGTCTCGACGGCTCGGGCTACCCCCTGAGGGGCTGAAGGGGTAGGAGATCGCTCTGGGGGCCTGCATCATCTAAGTGGCCGACGTGGTGACCGCCCTGTGCGCCGCCCGCATGCTCCGGCTGGCCATGAGCGTGGACGAGGCGCTGATGGCGATGATCTCCAGCGCCGGCCGGCTCTATGATGCCGAGGAGGTGGTGGCCTGCGTGCGCCTCTTCCGCAAGCGGGGCTTTAAACTCTGAGTCGGCTCCGGTTTGTGGGGGCAACGGAGTGGAAATGGGGCCTCGGATGAAAGGGACCTATTTTTAGAACTCTTGTATTCGTTCGAGGCGTTTCTTGGCCAGCTCCCATTGGGGAAAGGCAGAACGCAGTAGTCTGAGGAAGTCACCTTTATGATTGTTGAATTTCAGGTGGCACAGTTAGGGGAAAATGGCTTAGTCGATACAGTAAGTCGGGGACTGAACAAGTTGGGAGTTCACTAAGATCCGCCGGCTGGGTGTGCAACTGCACCTGCGGGGGGTGGTCATGCGCCTCATAGCCATATATGAAGGCGGTACATCGTATCGCTGAATCTTTTCGCAACAGTGCTGGAAGCGTTCCCGGAGTTTGGTCCTGGCGCGTGTCCGGTAGCAGGTATCGACCAGGCCTTTGATCCGGACGCTATACTGCCTCGATGAAGTAAAAACACGGATATACCCCCCCGACAGTTTCACTTCCTCTTTTTTGCCGCCTTCAGCTTCTATGACCTTCAGTCGTTACTGTCTGCCCAGGTAGCGGAAACTCTCGCCATTGACAGTTGTAAAGGGACACACAGATTCGCGCACTCCCGGATCAAAAGGCCGCGTGGCAGGCTGGACACCTCCTTTGGGGGTTAGGGGTTGCCCAGGGGGCGGGCTCGAGCCCGCCCCCTGGGACCGGTTCGGTGTAGGCCAGGACCTCGTCGCCGGCCAGCATCTCGGGCCATTCGCGGATGCTTTTGTTGGAGGTGATCATAGTACCGCCCCGCTCATGGCGGTAGCTGATGACCTTGAAGAGCAGGTGGGCATCGCGGCGATCCAACGCCTGGGAGCCCAACTCGTCGATGATCAGCAGGGGAGCTTTTGTCATCAGTACCGTGCGCCACCTTACCCGACAGACCAAGGGGTGCGGCTCCCGCCTCGCCACCTTGACCATGGCCTTCAAACTGACCCGGGAAGCGGACAAACGATGGCAGCGATTGCACGGCTATCGCCTCCTCGACCACGTCATCGCCGGGGCGATATTCGTCGATGGCGAGCGGAAAAACGCCGCTTGATCAGGCAGGATACGCTCAGCCCCCATCCACAACATTTGAAAAAAGCTCGTCTAACTACAGGGTCTCTAACTACAGGTGCTTTATACAGGTACCATATGTAGCGTATTAGTGATAATGCGTGAATAACTAGGTATTCTGCTAGTGATTATGCGTAAGCTCGGCTAGTGATTATGCGTGAATAACTGCTTGTTTTCATGTGTTTATGTGAACAACCAACAATGTTTGTCATAGGCTCTTTAGCAGTAATACGTGCGGTTTGCTGGGTTTGAGCAGGAGTCCGGTTTCTCCGTCCGCGACCTTGGCCTCCGGGTAGACCACCAGCACGGCCCTAAAAGCCATGTTCAGAAGTTGTGGATGGCAGGGGACAAACAAGAGAGCGTATCCTGAGTATGCCCACCATCACTCACCGCCCTTTGGCGAGGGCGAAAGGATACGCTCATGGAAGAACATACGGCAGCCCAAGT
>Ga0194132_10004065_pt1 | contig 25285 bp, 28 predicted proteins | sample TA2KigOf80mmetaG_FD_148612 | JGI IMG/M metagenome (GOLD analysis project Ga0194132, IMG submission 148612) | Freshwater microbial communities from Lake Tanganyika, Tanzania - TA2015054 Kigoma Offshore 80m | ecosystem: Environmental > Aquatic > Freshwater > Lake | place: Tanzania: Lake... | reverse complement strand
AAATATAAAACACTAACCAGATACAAGTCAAGAAAAAACTCGCCCAATGGGCGAATCCCAATACCCCAAAACTTCCTGAAAACCCTACAGTTTCTGAAACCCGCGTGGGCTTAGAGCGGAGTTATGGACCGACTTGCCGAAAGAAACCTGAAATAGTATGGGAAACCCACCTGCGATCACATCGCGGCCCAGCGTTGCACAACCTCTCAACGGAGAGATACGATGATTTCTCAAGCTGAAAACGCCCTGCTCACCCAAACCAACGCCAACGCCCCCTGCGGTGCACTGATGCGCCGCTACTGGCAACCGGTCGCGCTGGCCGAAGAAATTCCCCCGGGCGGCGCGCCGCTCAAAGTGAAAATCCTTGGCGAAGAGCTGGCGCTTTTTCGCGACGATCATGGACGTGTCGGATTGATCGGCCTGCACTGCGCCCACCGCGGCACCGACTTGAGCTACGGCCGCTGCGAAGATGGCGGCTTGCGCTGCCTCTATCACGGTTGGCTTTACGACATTCATGGACGAGTGATCGACCAACCTGGGGAGCCGGGTGGCGGTGCGAACAAGAATCAGATTCGCCACCCGGCTTATCCTTGTCAGGACGTCGGCGGGGTTATTTTTACCTACATGGGCCCCGGTGAACCGCCGCTTTTGCCCGCCTATGAGTTTCTCAATGCAGCGCCGGAGTATCGGACGGTGACCAAAGCCTTCTACGACTGTAACTATTTGCAGGGCAACGAGGGCAATATCGACCCTGTGCACCTGTCGTTTTTGCATCAGGTGATCAATGAAGCGCAGGTCGCACGGCTGCGTGTCGTCCCGGGCGCCAACGCCACTGACAACGCGCTGTTGGGCAAAGACATTGCGCCAACCATTGAGGTCGAGGTCACCGACTTTGGCCTGCGCATCTATACGCTGCGCGATTCCAGCGCGGACAAGCGCTACCTGCGCGTGACAAGTTTTATCATGCCGAACCTCGCTGCCTTTGGCGGCTCGACGGTGGGCAGCGGCTACGCCGCTCACTGGCACGTGCCGATCGACGATCACAGCCATTGGAAATATATTTTCGCCTTCAGCCGCGACCAGCCGCTCGACGATTTTCTGCGCGCGCGCAGCCGCGGCGAGCTAACGCCCGATTATCGTTTGACGCGCAACAAGGAGAATCGCTACCAGCAAGACCGCGCTTCGATGCAGACTCAGACGTTCACCGGTATGGGCACCAATTTTCAAGTGCACGACGCCTTCGCCACCGAGTCGCAGGGCTTGGTGCAAAACCGCAGCGAGGAAAATCTCGTCTCCTCCGACAAAGCGATCGTCGCCGCGCGCAAACTGATTCTCAACGCCATCAAAGAAGTGCAAGATGGGCGCGACCCGCAGCACCTCGTGCGCGATGCCAAGTCGAACCGCTTTAACAATATCGTGGTGCTCTCCGATGTCATCGCGAAATCAGTGGACTGGAAAGCATACACGCGCAGCCGCGAAGTCTAGGCAAATTCACAATGAACAAACTCGTCATGTTTTTTAAGCTCTTCGTTCTCAGTCTGTCGCTGTCGACGGCGTCAACCGCTGCGCTAGCGGCAGACCACCTGATCGCTTACGCCGGCTTCGCCGGTTTTCAATCGCCGCTGTGGGCGACGAAAGATCTTGGCCTGCTGACCAAGTACGGTATCAGTGCCGATCTGGTCTTAACGCCGGGCTCTACGCGGCAGCTTCAAGCACTGGTTGGCAACAGCGTCAGCTTCGCCCAGGTCGACGCGGTAACGACCATCAACGCGATCAATCAAGGCGCCGATCTGGTGATGATCTCGGGCTCGCTCAACACGTTCCCCTTCAGCTTCGTGGCGCAGAAAGAAATTCGCAAACCCGACGATCTCGCCGGCAAGAAAGTCGGCATCGTCGGTTTTGGCGGCGCCAACGAGCTCGCGGTCTTGCTCGCGCTCAAAGAGTGGAATGTGCCGCGCAGCGCGGTGACTATACTGCAGGCCGGCGGCGCGCCGCAGCGTTACTTGGGCCTCATGACCAAAGTGCTCGATGCGACGGTGCTGGCGCAACCGGAAATTGGCGAGGCCCAGCGTCAGGGCATGAGCATACTGGCGCACATGCGCGACATGAAAACCGCCGCTTTTCCAATGAACGTCATGGTGGTGCGCCGCTCGTTCCTGCAGCAGAATCGCGACTTGATCAAGCGCTACCAGCAAGCCTACGCGGAGGCGACCTATCAAATGATCCACAACAAGGAGCGCGCCACGGCGGTGTTGACAAAGTGGCTGCAGCAAAAGAACCCCAAAGCCATCGAAGAGACCTATCAATACGTTGCCACGAGCTTCGTCTTTCCAACCCGCATTTCGCAGCAGGGTATTCGCAACACTTTGGATATGGTTGCCGAGAAAAATCCCAAGGTGGATCGGACCGTTGCGAAGTACGTCGACGAGAGCACTCTGGATGAATTAGAAAAAGAAGGGTTCTTCAAGCGCGTCATTGGAAAGTGACGCGCCTTCCATAGGTTCCAAAAGTTCCATTGGGTTCCAAGTGTCATGGGTGATTGAACGCGAGTAGCTAGAACATCTGGAACAATTGAAACCTTTGGAACAACCGACCTCAGGGAGATTTTGTGTTAACAAGGATTCAACACGCCGCCATTGTCAGTGAAAACTTTGTCCGCGAAGCCAAGTTCTTCGAGGCCGCCTTCGGCATGAAACGCTCGAAGCCTGGATCGGAAGAAGAAGAGAAAGCGATTCGAACGAATTATGCCGTCAGCATCAGCGACGGCTACGTCGGCGTTACGGTGATCGGCCGCAAGCCCGGCTATGTGCCGGGGCTGCATCATTTTGGCGTCGACGTCGACGACGTCGACGAAGCGATCCGCCGCATCAAGAAAAAATATCCCCAAGTCGCCGTGCTCAAGCGGCCGTCGAACCGGCCGTTTGCCACCTACGGCGCGCACGATCCCGAAGGCAACTATTTCGACTTGACGCAAGAAGGCATGTCGAACCGGCGCGACGTTTACACGGAGAAACAACGAGAGCAGCCGCGGCGCATCCATCATATCAAGCTGCGCGTCATGAACGCGCCGGCCATTGCTGAGTTCTACCGCGACTTGTTCGATTTAAAGGAAGAAGAAAAAGCTTTGGAAGATCCCAACTTCTATCTCACGGACGGCAAGATGACGATCGTCGTCGCGCCGTGGAAGATGAGCGATTTCGAAGGCGCCGGCATCGACCGCCCCGGCATCGAACACATCGGCTTCCAAGTCGACAACGTCGAGACGGTGAAAAAAGAATTAGCCGCGCTGCGCGAAAAAGATCCCGACATGCGCGAGCGCATCATCGCCGAACCCAGCGAAGGCGAGCGGCGCACGGCGCTGATCGCCGGCTGCCGCTACTGTAAACACGTCACGTCGAGCCCGGATGGGGTGTTTGTGGATGTCTGCGAGTAACGCATTGGGGAAACAAGGCGGAAATGAATTGGAAATGAATGCCCAAAGCAAAGGGTTACGGATTCCTGTCATCATAGGACCTCGACATGCATGTTAACTTTAATCTCAATCGGGGTCGTTCTTTTGAATCTTGACTATCTTTGCCGGTTGCTGCGACCTCGCGGAAGAAACCAATTGACGCGGCACCCATTTCTTGTCATGCAAGAGGTCTAAGATTAACCTCTAACGCTCGCGCTCTACGGAGGGAAACCCATGTCATTACTGACGCTGCAAATGCCGGCCCTTCCCGACCCGGTCAAAGTCGTCCTCCAACCCGCGACGACGGCTTTGTTGGTGTTCGACATGATCGATCGTATCTGCAAGAGCCAGCCGAATTGCACCGGCGTCATGATGCCCGCACTCGCCTCGCTCTTGGCTCGATCACGAAAGGCCGGCGTGTTCGTCCTGTATTCCACCAAAGAGCCGGAAAGCTCGAATTGGATGGCGGAGGTTGCCCCCGCTCCCGCCGACCCCATCGTCAAGTCGTATGGTCAGGACCGATTCTACAACACCGATCTCGACAAAACGCTGAAGGCCAAGGGGATTGCGACACTGATTCTCACGGGCTGGAAGGTCAGCGGCTCGGTGGTCTACACATCGGTCGGAGCCACACTGCGGGGCTACACCGTCGTCGTGCCCACGGACGCGAGCTTAGCCGCAACGGACTACGAAGTGGCGATCGGCCAGTTCCAAATATTGAATCAGAACAGTGCCAACCCCACCAACGAACCGCTGAAAGCGAACGCCTCAACCTTGAGCCGTACGGATATGATCGCCTTTCAGTAGAAAAAGCGGCTTCGCAAGATCAAAAACTTGGGTTTTCTAGGTTTACTGTGAGGATACTTTCACCACGAAGGACACGAAGAGTACGAAGTTCGGAGTCTTAGTTATCCAAAACCTTCGCGTCCTTCGTGCTCTTCGTGGTGCTGAAGAGTAAAAAACTTAATACTGGAGAATACTCATGGCTGGCGTCGTCGATGCAGATACCCATATTATCGAACATCCTGGGATGTGGGAGCTCTTTGATCCGAAACTTTATCCACGTCGGCCGGTATTGGCGTCGACCACCGATAACAGTGTCTACGGACAAAACAATCAGGTCTGGTTGATCGATGGTGTCGCCGTGCCCAAGCGCTTTGGCAAAGGCAGCGCGATTGTCGCCGTCGGCGGGTCCGACGCGGAAGAGGCGCGCACGGACATCGCAAAGTCGGTGCGCTACATCACCGACGCCGCCGCGCGGGTAAGAGACATGGACCTGCGCGGCGTTGACGCTGAAGTCGTCTTTCCAACGCTGTTACTAGGTTATCTGCCGGTGGAGGTCGACCTTGAGGTGGCCATCTGTGCGGCCTACAACCGTTACCTGGCCAAAGCCTGGGAACAGGGCGGCGATCGCTTGCGCTGGGTTGTTGTTCCACCGCTGCGCGACATGCAGGCTTCGGTGCGCGAGATCGAAACCGCACGCGACCACGGCGCGGTGGGCGTGTTCTTTCGCGGCGTCGAGGGAGACCGCTCCCTGGCAGAGTCCTATTTTTTTCCGGTGTACGAGGCCGCCAACCGCTTGGGTATGGCGATTTGCATTCACACCGGTGCCGGTGCGCCGAAAGTCACTGAAGTCTTTGACCGCAGCTTCAGCCACAACTTGCCGCACGTGCGGTCATTGCCGCTGTTCGCCTTTCGCGACCTCGTGGCCCACAAGATTCCCGAACGCTTTCCGGCACTGCGGTTTGGCTTCATCGAGGCGTCGGCCTCCTGGGTACCCTACGTGCTACACCACTTGAAACGTTCCAGCGGCGCCAAACTGAACTCCGGCGGCGACGCCGATGCCGCCCTGGAATGGGGCCCGAAGCTATTCCGCGACTACCGGCTCTACATTGCCGCCGAAGCGGACGAAGACCTCGCCTATCTCGTGACGCACATTGGCGAAGACCATATCATCATGGGCTCGGACTACGGCCACCAGGATCAATCCAAAGCAGATGGTATGGTAGGTGTGATGCGGCGCAAGAAAACCATAGCGCCGGCGGTGATCGAAAAAATTCTCTGCGACAACCCACGCCGCTTCTACGGGCTGGAGCAGGGGACCGGTCTGCGAACCGTCTAACTCTGGGGTGGCGACGATGCCGGCCGAACCAGAGAATGAAGAGGGCGCCAATTGCAGAGGCAAAACCATAAACGTGGGATTCTTGAGAGGAGATTCTGAAATGACGCAAATACGCATTGGGACCAACGCCAGATTGACCTGCTGGCTGTCGTTGTTTTTGGCCCTGGCGCTGACGGGTTGCGCTACGCAGTCGCGGCCGCTTGGCGCTGATCAATTGAACGCCATCCTCGCCGCGCCGGATCGCAGAGACGCGGACAAGACCAACGACACCCGGCGCAAGGCGCACGAGATGATGGCGTTTGTCGACGCGCGGCCCGGCATGCGCGTTCTCGATGTGGGATCGGGTGGCGGTTATACCGCCGAACTGCTCGCGCGTATTGTTGGCGCCGGTGGCCGCGTGTATGCGCACAACAGTCCGGAATTCATGAAAAACATTGTCAAGGAAAGTTTTAGCGAGCGGCTAAAAAACTATCCGGGTTCCAACTTGACGCTGACCGTGCAGCCGTTTGAAAACCCGTTGCCGGCGGCCGTGGCCCCCGGCTCGATTGACCTTGTCACCTTCATGTTCGTTTACCACGATCTTGGCTGGGCGCAGGCCGATCGCGCGCGGGTGAATCGCGCGGTGTTCGAGGCGTTAAAACCGGGCGGCTTTTACATTGTCGCCGATCATTCCGGAAGGCCTGGCACCGGGATTAGCGAATCCAAAAGCTTGCACCGTATCGAAGAAGCACTGCTGCGCAAAGAAGTGGAGGCCGCGGGATTCAAGCTGATAGCGGAAGGGCAGTTTCTGCGTAACCCCGCCGATCCGCGCGATAAAAGTGTGTTCAAGCCGGCGCAGCCCAACGACGAGTTTGTGTTGGAGTTCCAGAAACCGTAGTTCGGCTTACCGCGCGGTGGCGCCGGACGCGACCTCGCAAGGCCTGCAGAGCCCTACTGTAGGCAAGAAGCCTGAGATCATGTTTCCGGCATCAACGGAAGTCCCCCAAGATACGATAGTCCTATCTGGATGCGATGATTGAAGTCGCGGGGTTGTGATTCTCGACGTGGTGACGCAAGCCGCGAAGCAAGGCAAGGCCGTGGTGTTTTCGACGCATCGCATGGACGAAGCGGAGTTTCTCTGTTCGCGCATTCTCTTCCTGCGCGAGGGAAGCCAGAGCTGGATAAAGTGCCAGCGTCATCAGCACACTACCTTGAAAATCCCGCATTAACTACGGGATTTTCAAGGTGGATAATGTCGTCATGATTGATCGTAAAGCTGACCTCCGGTTCGTGCGGACCGCTTTGAAGCGTGGCCGCGTGGTCGCGCTCTTGGGCCTGCGTCAGTGTGGCAAGACCACGCTGGCGCGGCAGTTCGTGGCGCCGAAATCGCTCAACTACTTTGATCTCGAAGACCCGTCGAGCCTAGCTCGTCTCGACCAACCGGATACCGTTTTGCGGCCTATCCGGCCGAAGACCTCTTGGAGCAGTTGCGGCAGCTGCAGAAACAAATAGATGATTACATTCAGTCCTGGAATCTTCCGGGTTGCCTGCCAACGGCTGACGGCTTTTTTGAACTTCCGGCATCACACAGTGATTAAGACTACGGCGACTCGTTCGCGGCGTGCGTTGTCGGTCCAGAAGAATGCTTCCAGGGAATACTCAACAGCGACCCTCGCTTTTCGCAGGATTACTTTCTCTTGAACTATGGGGTGGGTGGTTATGGCGTCGAGCAAATTTTTCTTCTGTATCAGAAAACTATCGGGCAATACACAAATCCCTATGTGATTTTGAGCGTGTTTACCGAGGACCTCGATCGAAGCGTTCCATCGGTGAGAACCGGCCAGAAGCCCATCTACAGATTGGTCAACGATCGACTTGTTCTATCGGGCGTCCCCATTGACTCATCGTTCGACTCTTTCCTCTCCGATCATCCTCCTGAAATACGATCTTATTTATTTCAGATGTACGTCCGCAACGCGTGGCCACCGTGGCGCCTCAAGAACTATCTTTTTAGAGCTGCCGCATTGTCGGACATGAAAGAAAAGATAGAGGCAATCAATCGGCGTATTCTTCTTGAGATTATGCGAGATTTGCGTACGAGGCAGTTGAATTATGTGTTCTTAATTTTCCATCCAAAGTGGGCACTTACCGCTAATGATGGCTGGAGAGATGCATTCCTCGCAAATTTGTTCCACTCCAATAAGGCCCCTTATCTAACGTCGAAGCCGCTGCTGCAGCGGAAGGCGGAACAAAGCCGGGCGAGATACGATGATTATTACATGGCGGTCGATGGACACCTCAACACTAGAGGAAACAAGGTTATAGCCGAGGCAATTAGGAATCACATTCTGGCGGGTACGCCGCATTAGTTTTGAGCCCACCAAGTAGAGGAGTCACGGGGAAGGGGTCACTTTGCTTCCCTCGTTCTGAGTTCCCCCACGACGTTGAAAGTCCGCATGTGCTTCCAATGCTCTTGCGGGAAATCATAGCACTTCGTCAGCTTGGTCTGCTCACGCGTGGTCGAGGGAGGGTCATCGAAAAAGTCGAAAAAGGGTCAAGTCTTGAATCTTGCTGCTGCACTCCAGATATGGTGCCTGTGAGATTTGGACTATGCAGCTCACGTGTTCTGCAACAGGCAAAGTTCGGGGTCGAACTGAAAACTTCTTGTCACGGTTTTTCCGCTGGCGCACCGGCTACTTGAGCACCTCGGACATCTTTTTGATCATGGTCGCGTCCAGTTTGAACAGTCCGCTGATGATCTTTTCCGCTTCTTCGCCGCTTACCGGATCGACATCGAGCTTGGATTTCGCTGCCTCGGCGAGGAATTCCCTATCCTTGAGAGTTTCGCGAAAGGCCCGGCGCAGCAGTTGAACGCGATCCTTGGGCGTGCCCGGCGGCAGCGCGTAGGGACGGGTGATCGATGCCGTAGAATGGATGCCGATCTCGATGAGCTTGCGCCCTTCGTCGGACTTCGCCAGCTCGATCGCCAGCGGCACCTTCGCCAGATCGGCGACTGGTTTCGGCACCGCTTGCAGGATGATGTTTACTTGGCCGGCATCGAGACCTTGGCGCCACATGACTTTGATCGACTCCCAGGCCCAGCAGCCGCCATCGATCTCGCCGCTTTCGGCAGCGAGCTTGATCGGTGCCGTGCCTTTGTAGCCGGAAACCAGTTGAATCGGTAGTCCGAGCGCCGCCCGAAGCAGCTTGGCGCTGTCGTCATTGGTCGTGCCGGGCGCGCTGCCGCCCAACTTCACCGGTGTCTTGGCGGCCATCCAGCTTTCGATACTCGTGATGCCGCTGGCTTTGGTCAGCGCGCAGACGACGTTGTCGCGGGTCGGTACGCCGATCCACTCGAAACGGCGCGCGTCGAACTCGACGCCAGGACCGTTGAATAGCTGCTGCGAGACTAGGTTGCCGACGAAGTTGCCAATGGTAAGGCCATCCGGTTTGGCGGCTTTGTAAAGCGTATTGGCCGCCACCAAACTGCCCGCGCCGGTGACGTTGTCGACGACGAACGCCGGATTACCGGGAATATGCTTGCCCATATGGCGGGCGATCACCCGAGAATAGGTGTCGAAGCCACCGCCGGCAGGAAAGCCGACGATGATCCGAATCGTCTTACCGGCATAGAAGTCTTGCGCCCTTGCGTCCTGCCTGAAGATCGCGATGATAATTGCCAAGGCACTCACCACGCGCAGCAGCACTGACCATTTGATCATGGAACACCTCCGGGGCCGGACATCCGGCCGCAATACGAACGTTGAAATCCGCTTCACTGCCGTCAAACGTGCGTTAACTTGCCTGGCCGCAAAGATTCAGTCAAGCGAATCTTTCGCGCTCGACGAAGTCGCCGGTCGGCGAGCGGCTCGTCGGCGCGCATGACCCGCTGGTAAAGCGCCACGCTGTACTCCGGCTGATCAAGCATATATTGCGTCGGCGAACTCAGCGCCCTGAGCAGGCGCGTGATCTCGTCCAGGTCGCGCTCCATCTTCTTTTGCGTCGCGCCGATGCCGGTGATTGACGCTGTCGATCTCGGGCCGCGAAATTACGACATAAGAACTGCTCTTGGTCACCGCGCCGAGAATGCAGGCCGCGACCGCCCAGCAACGCCAAAAGCCGCAACTTCTATTCATCGGGCACCAGCGCATCGAATCCGTTCCTTTACGCGATCACCGCCGTCGCGTTGACCTCCAAGATCAGCTCCGGGCGCGCCAGCGCCACGACTTGCACCACAGGGTAAATTTGTTCTCATTTTAGCACAGAGGCAAGGCGAGTAGAGGCGGAGTCACGAGTCATGTTCAGGTAGTCGAAGACAGCGCGGGTATTGCGGTTGAGGCAGCGCGTTTTCTGGGCGACGTTTTTGACGCCTGTGTGTGGAGTGGAGCAGACCGATAGCAAAGCGGCGTCGGCGCGACATATTTTCGGTTGCACCGTCGTGGGTCGAGTGAAAAACCCCTTAAGAGTAAACATAGATTTGACCCCTTTTTTTTCTTTTTTTTCTTTTTTCTAGGACTTGACTAGATTGACAAACTCCAGTTTTTAGTCGAAGTGTGTCAATTCAATCAAGTCCCCATGGCCATACCCTCAAGGATTTGCCAAGCAAATCTAGCTTGACGATGTTGCGACATTTCTAATAATAGCGTGGTACTTCGCAGGGTCGGATCGAGCTGCGGACTCAAGAAAGGCGAATCGCGGTATGAAAGACGTCGAACAGGATCTTATAGCGACTGCGCTGCCCTATTGGGAAACCGAGGCGACGATCGTTCGGCGATTTTTCAAGAGCAAGCCGACGCGCGAGGATCATATTTTTTGGCTCAAGGCGCAGCTGTGGAAGGAACTCCATCCGGTGGACGGTTACTTCACCGGGCTGCAGAAAGAAATGAACAATCTGGTGGCGAGTTTTGCCGAGATCGACAAAACCATCGGGCGCCACCAATATCACTCGCTCCTGGAACAACTCACTCAAGAGTTCAATCACTACGTGCTCATGGCGGACGTTCTCGAATATCTTCTGAGCCATGCGGTTTCCGCCGAGGATACCTTTCAACTCCCGCAGGAGAAAAAACTCGGCGATCTGCGCAGAGCTTACGCCAACTCGGGATCGGCCGTCGATAGGGCCGCCGTGCTCGTCACCGAAGGCGGCGGCGCGCGGATGTTTCGCGAAGGAAGAAAGCTAAAAGGCGGCCGGCTCGAAAGAATGATCGCCAGGGCGATGGAGGTCGTCTATCGCGACGAGAAGAGCCACTATAAGGACGCCGCCAGGGAAGCGGCCCGCGCAGTCCAGACCCGGCAGGACTTGGCGCGAATGAAAAAGGCGGTGCGGGAAGTAAGCCTGCAACGAGTCCACATGCGCAATGAGATGTTCAGGGCACCGCTGACCAGCGATGAAATCAAAAGTTGCCTGGCATCCCACGGGCAATGAATCTGAATATTCGCCGCAGCTTCCTGCGGGGACAAAACTGCTGGGTTGCCAAAGCGGGTTCCGCGCTGGATCTCGTCTGTCGATGCCTTTCTTAGCTGTACTAAATCATATTCAAGCCCTAATGGTTCTAATGGTTCCTCTCGATTCACCGGCGGAAAGAATCACCGCGCAAATCATCGGCCGCAGGCCTCGATACCGGCGTTTACTTGTAGATTTTATCGATGAAACCACTCTTCTCCAGTTCCCTGACGATGCTGTCGTCGACAATGTCCTCGACGCGCAGTGTAGCGCCGGGCTTTCGCGCCAGCGCTTCTTTGATCTGAACTTCGGTTCCTTCGCGGGTCACCAGCGGGACGCGATCGTGCAGCTTGACGTAGCCGTCCCAGGACGACTCTAAAAACTGCTGATTGCTCTGGCGCGTGTACTTGGCGATGAACTTAATCGTCTCTTGCTTACGGGTTTTCAGAAAATGGGTCGCCTCGATCAGCGCCATGGTGAGCCGCCTCATGGTCTCGTGGTTGCTCGCAAAGTAACTCTTGCTAGTCGTCGAGCAGGTGAAGGGAAATTCGAAGCGTTTTTTGAAATCCGCCGTGCTGATCATGATCCGATGGGGCATGCCTTTGACGAGGTGGATGGTCCCAGGCGGCGATGGGAAGCCGACGATTTTCCCGGTTCTGAACGCCGCCGCCCGCTCCGAAGGCCCGCCCACTTGCATGATCGCCACGTCCTTCACCGGTTCCAACCCCAGGCCCCTGATCAGCACCCGCGCCGCCACATCCGAAGCGGCGCCGACGCGGCTGATGCCGATATTCTTGCCCTTGAGATCTTCGATCGACTTGACCGACTCCTGAACGATCAATTCATAGGGCAGCGTGTTGATGTAGCACGCGGTCATGACCAGGTTCGCCCCGGCGACGGCCGCACTCGCGACTGCGCCGCCGGAGCTGTTGGCGATCTGAACGTCGCCGGAAACCAGCGTGGAAACACTCATGGTGGCGCTCTGGATGAAGATCAGCTCTACGTCCAAACCATATTTTCTATAAATGCCCGCATCCAGAGCGGAGAACCAGACGACGTTGGAGGCATCTGCCGAGCTGTAAGCGATCTTGACCCGCTCCTGAGCTGCGCCGGGGTCGTTGGTTGCGATCAGCGACAACGCGATCAGCGACAAGCCCCTACCGATTTGCCTAAGCATGCGATCAATCCTTCTCATTCGATTCTTCGAATAATGTATAGTTTTTTTTAACCACCTATTTTTCTTGCCAGAGATGTATCGCTGAACCGGTGAGGGTGTCGATCCTCGGAGCGATTAGAAAAATTTGTGCTTTTGCCTGGGTCGGCTCCGGTCCGCGCAGCGGTCGGTGGCGCGCGAAATGTTTCTTTTCGCGCAGTTCGCGTACTCAGAGTGCGCCCCTCCGTCGGCTCGCATTGCTTTAGCCAGACGCCAAACGCTTCAGAGCAGCGGGTCGATAATAACCTTGATCGAATCGTGCCCGCTCGCGGTGAGTTGAAAACCAACGCCTGTTTCAGCCAGCGGCAGTCGGTGCGTCACCATACCAGCGACCCGGACTTTGTGGTCGCGAATCAGCGCCAACGCTTCTTTCAAATCCTCACCGCTGCCGGCGTAGGAAGTCACGACGCTGATTTCGTCGCGCCAAAAATCAAAGAGCGGGATCGGCACATCGACGCCGGCAGCCGTGGGTGCGAAAAACAGCAGCGTGCCGCCGCGGTCGATAGACTTAACCGCCTGGTGAATCGCCGGCATCGCCGCCGTACAGACGATCACCAGATCAGCGAGACGGCCATCGTTCACGTCCAACAACCATGCCGGCACATCTTCGGACCCGTGTAGGATCACGTCGGCGCCGAACTGCTTGGCCGCGTTCAAGCGATATTCGCTGATATCCGTGGCGATGATGCGCGCCGCGCCGCGCGCTCTCGCGAGCTGAATATGCAGCAAGCCCGAGATGCCGCTGCCAATCACCAGCACCGTCTGTCCGGCGGTCAATTTGGCAAAGCGCTGCGCCCGCACGACGCAAGCCAGCGGCTCGATGAATGAGCCTTCGTCGAAGCTCATCGAGTCGGGAATCTTGAGCGTGCCCAGCTCGACGTTGATCTTCGGCACGCGGATATACTCAGCAAATCCACCGGGCTCGAAATGCGTCGTGCGCAACAAATCGCACACCGACTGATGGCCGGCCAGGCAGTAGCGACACTTGCCACAAGGCACATGGTGCGTCGAGAAAACCCGATCGCCGGATTTGAATTCCGTAATCCCGCTTCCGGTTTCAACGATTTCCGCGGTGATCTCATGGCCGAGCACGAGCGGCGCCTTCTTCACCCGATACCATTCCATGAGATCGCTACCGCAGATACCGCTAGACCGAGTCTTGAGCAGCAACTCCCCTGGCCCGATTTTCGGCGTCGGCAGCTCCTCCAAACGAACGTCATTGTTGTTGTAGTACATGGCGACGCGCATAGGTTCTTTCGTTTGGAGACTAGCGTCTAGGGTCTGGCGTTTCCGGACGGCAACCGTCAGTCATCGTTTGTACTTTGCACCCTTGATCGTGGATTGCCGAAGATACTTCGGCAATCCACCGATTAAGTTGACCGTTCGTTCTGCTAAATCAATAAACGCTGCATTTCCCCTGCGGGGTATTAACCCCGCAGGGGACCAAAGGGGATGATCCTCCCCCTTTGGAAACCCCATTTGACGGTGCCCGCAGCGAGCTGCGGGAAATATGAGACTCAACCGATCAAATTCGGCTTGAGTTACGTAGTCCTGGTCAAACGCAACGTATACATGTGACAGGACTTCGCAAGCCGAGCCTTTTGCTATCGCGAGAAACTGAATAAACTCAACCGACCCGCTTCGACCAAACCCTTCAGCGATATTCGCCATGATCGAAACGCTGGCTCGGCGAATTTGATCTCGCAGGCCGAAGTCTTTTGAAAACGTGGCCCCTCTCGTCGCCAGATAAACTAGTTTCGTCAATTCTCGGGCAGCACACCAAGCATCTAGCTCGTTAAATGATCGGATGCTCGCCATAAACTAGTCGTCCGATCTTACAACGCCAGACGCTAGACCCTAGACGCCAAACGTTCAGTTAGCTCGCTTTCCGCGCTTTAACTGCCTTCTCACTCTCATAAATCTTAAACGCTTCTTTGACCGAAACGTTTTCATGCACGATGGCGCGCACGGCTTTGATCATGCCCACCGGCGAGTCGGATTGGAAAATGTTGCGCCCCATGTCGACGCCGACGGCGCCGCCCTTGACGGCGTTGTGGGTGAGCTCCAAGGCTTCCAACTCCGGGGTCTTCTTGCCGCCGGCGACGATGACGGGGATCGGGCAGCTTTGAATCAGCTCTTCGAAGTTGTCGCAGTAGTAGGTCTTGACGATATGCGCGCCCATCTCAGCGGCAATCCGGCACGACAGGCCCAGGTAGCGCACGTCGCGCGCCATGTCTTTGCCGACGGCGGTGACGGCGAGCACCGGGATGCCGTATTTTTCACCCTCGTCGACGAGTTTGGCCAGGCTTACCAAGGTTTCTTTTTCAAACTCCGAGCCGACGAAGATCGACAGCGCAATCCCTGACACGTTGAGCCGAATACACTCTTCGATCGAGACGGTAATCTCTTCGTTGGACAGCTCTTTCAGTATGCTCGTGCCGCCGGAAACGCGCAGCACCACCGGCTTGTCGGCGTTGGCGTCGACTGATGTGCGCAGCACGCCGCGCGTCAACATGATCGAGTCGGCGTGCGGCATCAGCGGTTCGATGGTCTTGCGCGGCTCTTCGAGGCCGCTGGTAGGGCCCAAGAAATAGCCATGGTCCACCGCCAACATGACGGCACGACCGTCGGACTTGATAAGACGCGCCAAACGATTTTGTAATCCCCAGCTCGTGGACATAGTTCCTCCTGAATACGGTCTAAAATTTAGCCGAAACTATCATAAAACCGCTGGGGAATCGAAGCGCTTACCTGGCGGGTGAGATAAAATCACATGCCTACCAAAGACCTCCTGGTTTGACAGCGGCTTGCCGAGATTGTTAGGTTCGGGCAGCAACAATAACGGAGGGCCTATGCCCATCGAGATTGTCGACATGGTGAAGAAGGCCGGCGAAGGCAAGCGCCAGGTCATCTTCAACACCAAACGGTTCCATGCCTGGGTGCATGTTTATCCCAAGCCGGGCGACGCCGACGACATGCACTGCCACAACGCCGACCAAACTTTTTACGTAATCGACGGCGAGTGTACCATGCATTTTCCCGATGGCGGCAAGGCGGTGATGAAACCCGGCATGGCGGCAACGATCACTGGCGGGTCGTTCTACCAATTGGAAAACACCGGCAGCGGGCCGATGGTATTAATGGGTAATCGCTCCGGGCCGTCGGAAGACATTCAGCACATCAACTACGAGCTACGCAAAGACATCAAGGCGCTGCCGAAAGAAGAGCTTGAAAAGATCCGCCATCCGAGCAACGCGGGCATGTAGCGTGTTTTTTAAGCGGGCGCGCGCTACGGTGACTGCGGCTTGAGCAGTGGCCAGACGTAGCGCACGCCGAGGCCCAGCAAAATCATCCCACCGCCGACCAGCGTCGCCGTCGCGGGAATTTCGCCGACCACCAGCGCAACCCAAAGCGGGTTTAGCACCGGCTCGATCAACGCAATCAACGATGCTTCCTGCAGCGAAATAAACCTGAGTCCCTTCGAGAAAAGAAAATAGGGCAACCCCAACTGCACCGCGCCCATGACCGCAAGAATCGCGATTTGATCAATCGTGATCGCCAAATTTCCGGTCACGAACGGTAGCAGCAAGAGCGCGCAGACTAAATTGTTCATCCATGTCAGATAGACGGGACTGATATCGCCGGTCCGCTGCAGATTGAGCATGAAAGCGGCAAACAACACGCCGCTCAAGAGCGCCAAAAGCACCCCAATCATCTGCGGCTCGCCGGCGCTATCGAGAGCGATGATCGCCACACCGATCATCGCGATGGCCAGCGCCGCGCCATTTAACTTGGAAATCTTCTCGCCAAGCACCCACCAAGAAAACAGATAGACGAACACCGGCGCAGTGTATTGCAGCACGATAGCGTTGGCTGCGGTCGTCAGCTTATTTGCGGAGACAAACGCGCTGATCGCCGCGGTGTAAGTCAGCACCGAAACCCACACCGGTGCACTCAAACGAAGGTCGCTTCGCTTCAAGAACGGCAGAAAAACCAACGAGGCAAAAAAACTGCGATACATGACGATCGCCAGCGGATGGAGATCGAGAAACTTGATAAAGACGCCGGCCAGGCTCCACAAAATTGCCGCGAGTAGAATCAAGGCGCGGCCGCGTTGGGCCAGCGCACGAGCTGCGACGTCACCATGAGTTGACATTGGGCCGGGACTGTCCGAAGGATCGAATAGCGATTTCATCGTTCCTAACATGCGCGCCGACAAAACAGAATCGAATGGCCAGCTCATTCTTGTTCCCGCCGGCAATTTTCTCATGGGCAGCGGCGCCGGCCAGGACAATGAGAAACCCGTTCACCGGGTCTGGCTCAAGGCGTTCTGGATTGCGAAGTTTCCCGTCACGAACGCGGACTACCGCTGCTTCGTCGGAGCCACCGGCGCGGCGGCGCCGCCCTTCTGGCACGAAACTCCGTTCGCCGATCCACACAAACCAGTTGTCGGCGTCAACTGGTTTGAAGCGCGGGCCTATTGCCAATGGCTGACGAAAACCAGCGGAAAACCTTTTCGGCTGCCCACCGAAGCGGAGTGGGAGAAAGCCACGCGCGGCGGTCTCGAACAGAAAGATTACCCATGGGGCGACCTCGCGCCGAGCGCTCTGGCATTACCCGGCTATGACGCTAAAAACGACGGTCCGCTCGCGGTCGGCATGGGCGATGTCAACGACTACGGCTTGTGCGATATGAGCGGCGGCGTGCACGAGTGGTGCAGCGACTGGTACAAAGCGAACTACTACGCCGAGTCTCCCGAGAAAAACCCACAGGGCGCATCGGCAGGCAAACGCCGCGCCTCGCGCGGCGGCTCGTGGCGCCACCGGGTGAAGTTCAGCCGCTGCGCCGCGCGCAGCTCGCTGGACCCGAGCCTTCGTTATGCAGACTATGGATTTCGCGTGGCGATGAGTGCGGGTGGAGAAGAACGGTAGCAATCGGAATGGCTCGTGCAAAGGCGCAAAGGACGCCAAGTTCGGATTGTTTTCCTTGGCGTCCTTTGCGCCTTTGCGCGAGAAAATTCTTAGATCAGCCGGCGGCTACCACCGACACCTTGAGCGGCACGGTCAAATCGGCCGACAACCGCACCGGCACATCGTAGTCGCCGACGGCTTTGATCGGCTCATCAAGCACGATCTTGCGACGGTCGACGTTTAGCCCTTTGGCTTTGAGGGCCCTTTCGATCTGGATATTGGTCACCGAGCCGAACAATTTGCCCTCTTCACCAGCGCGCATCGGCAGCGTTAGCGACACACCGTTGAGCTGGTCGCCGACGGCCTGCGCCGCGCGCATGACCTTTTGCTTCTGGTCGGCGACTAACTTCTTGTGGTGCTCGAAGGTCTTGAGATTTTTTTTATTGGCCTCCAGCACCAAGCCGCGCGGCAAGAGATAGTTGCGCGCATAGCCGTCGCGCACGCGCACGATTTCGCTGATCTTGCCCAATTTGGCGATGTCTTCTTTCAAGATGACTTCCATCATTCCTCCGCTAAGCTGCCTGGCTCGGCTTCAAATTGTCTTTGCTCAGGCGGCGAAAGTCGCCCCAGAGATCGAACAGGCCCAAGCCAACAACCAGCAACGTGAAAATTTGCTGAAACATAATCAAAACGTAGGTAACGGCTCGCAAAAACCGCGGCACATTGTTCTTGTGAAAAAAGAACGCTATCACCGCCAGCCCCTGGGCGAAGTAACAACCGCCAATAACCAGCAGCAGGTTAGCCGCGGCTGCCCGTAACGACTCCAAACCGGGGATAAACATGACGAAGCCACACGCGATCAAGCCCCAGACCAAATATTCAGGCGCTTTCCAATCGCGCAGGGTTTCCAAGGAAAGCCACTCGGGACGCCGCTCAGGGAAGCGACGCAACAGGAGCACGACGTTGATCAACACGATCACAGCCGTGGTGATGAACAGCAACGCCGGCAGCATGCGTAACATGGCATCGATCGCCTCGGGCAGCCGTTCTTTGACGGCATCGATGCTTTCCCGCGACCAACCCATTTTTTCTTGCACCGCCAGTGCGGCGGTGACGTGTTTGGCGGCGCTCGCCTGAAAATCGGCCACCATCGCGCTCCAGGAGCCGAACAAGTAGTAAAGCACGCTACCCATTGCGACAAAAAGCACGGCGCTAGTCCCAAGGACGAGATACTCGATGGCCCGGATGCGCCCCAAAAAGGCAAATAACATTCCGCCGAGCAAAGCAAAAAACCCGTACAACATGCCCAGTGCTTGACCAAAAAAGACCGCGAACAGCGAGGTCACCAACGCCAGCATGCCGGCTCCCCAGGCGATGCCGTGGCGCAAACCGAAGCTCAGCACCGGCTGTGCACTAAGCGGCGCGAGGGCGACGCCCGCGGGCGGAATCACGACACTAAGACAGAGCAGCGCGCTCAGAACCAACGCCAGTGCAAACCGACTTATCAGTCCGAACCGCTGCACATGCCACCTGATCGAAGGCTAACTAGGAATTGGCCGTGGTGAACGGGAGCAGCGCGATGCTGCGCGCCCGCTTGATGGCGGTGGTGAGCAACCGTTGATGGCGCGCGCAGTTGCCGGTGATGCGGCTGGGCGTCATCTTGCCGCGCTCAGTGACGAATTGCGAAACCATCCGCACGTCTTTGTAATCGATGAGCAAAGTCTTGTCGGCGCAAAAGCGACAGACCTTGCGGCGAAACATCGGTCTGCGGCGCGGCGGCCCGCCTTTATCGTCGTCGGGCCGGTCGCGATTCGGACGGGCGCCCATTTCCCTTTGTGCCATATGCTAAATTCCTCGCTCGTTTGCTCTCAAAACTAATTGCGCTCGAAGCGCTCCGCTCTTTCCTCAGGAGCATGGCGCGGTACCGAGGGGCTGGTGGTCGGTGTTTTTTCATCCGCCTGGACCGTTAGGTAACGCAGGATGCCATCCGTCAACTTGAGGTTACGTTCGAGCTCTTCGACACCGTGCCCCGTCGACTCGTAGCGCAGCAGCGTGTAGAAGCCTTTGCCCTGCTTGTCGATACGGCAAGCTAAGTCGCGCAGCCCCCACTCATCGACCGCGGTGACCGTGCCTTGCTGGCCTTCGATTACTTTTTTGAAGCGCTCAATCAGCTCTTTTACGCGCGCAGCCCTCTCAGGATGAACCACGAAAAGGGTTTCATATAGTGTCACGGCAACCCTCCATAACTAACCTGTTTAACTAACATAGCGGTGGTGACTTTACAATGTCGTGTCGGCTCACTGGACGGAGTTGAACTCCTGCATAGCCCGTTCAATCCCGACTTGGATAAACACACCCACGGCGTTGGCCGCACGTTCGACAATCGCATCAAACGCCTGGAGCGGCTCCGCGTCCAACGGTTCGAGAACGTAGCTGATCACCTCGACGCCGTCTGGCGGCCGGCCGATGCCGACCCGAACCCGGCTAAACTCCGTGCTGCCCAATTGCTCGATGATCGACTGAATGCCACGATGACCGCCGGCGCTGCCGCGGGCCCGCACACGCAGGCGCGCGACCGGCAGGTCGAGATCATCGTAAACCACCAGCAGGTCGGCAAGCCCGAGCTGCAGCTCTTTTAGTAATGCAGCCACCGCTTGGCCGCTGCGATTCATGAAAGTCCGCGGTTTAGCTAAGACGACCGGCTCGCCGCTACTTGTCCCACGGCCAACAAGCGCAGAGCAGACCGCTTCGCCCAGCTCGATGCGCTCCCTCTGCGCGATTCTATCGATGACCCAAAAACCGACGTTGTGCCGCGTGCGCTCGTATTTGGCTCCGGGATTGCCCAGGCCGACAATGAGCTTCACTCCTAGGTTCTCGGCGCCTGGCTCGAATCGGATTAGGCCTTGGCCCCGCCCTCTTTTTTCTCTTCGGCCGCAGGAGCCGCCGGTGCTGCTGCCACACCCTCCGCCGGAGCCGCTGCCACGGGAGCTTCTTCGACCGTCGGCGTTGCAACGGTCACGAGAGCGAAGTTAGAGTCAAAAATAGCCGTCACACCGCTGGGCATCTGCAAGTCTTCGACATGCAATGAATCGCCGATATCCAAACCCGAAACCTCAACATCGAAGAAGGCCGGGATATCGAGCGGCAAGCACTCGACTTCAATTTCACGCACGATCGGCTGCAAAACGCCGCCACGGGTCACGCCGGCGGCCTTGCCGACAAAATGGAGCGGCACATGCACTTGCAATTTGGCGGTGAGATCGACTTCGTATAAATCGGCATGCACGACATCGCCGGTGAGCGGATGATACTGCATGGCTTTGACGAGCGCGACCTTTTCGGCGAGCGCGTTGGCCGCCGACTTCAGGCGCACGAGGTGCGAGCCTTGCAGCCCGGCAAAGCGGGTCGAGAACTCCTTGGCGTTTAGCTCCAGGGAAACCGGTTGGGTTTTCGGGCCATAGAGAACCGCAGGTATTTTGCCGCTGCGGCGTAGCCTGCGGGCTTTTTGTTTGCTGCCGGCTTCGCGGGCGTCGGCTTGTATTTCGAGCGTTTCCAAGGAACTTACCTCCTAAACGAGCTACACAAACTCATCAGACAAATAACGAGCTGATCGATTCTTCTTCATGGGTACGGCGAATCGCTTCGCCGATCAGGTGCGCCACCGACAGCGTCTTAATCTTGCGGCATCCTTGCGCCTGGGGTCCCAGCGGGATGGTGTTGGTGACGATTAATTCTTCGAGCGCGCTGTCCTCGATGCGCTTGATCGCCGGACCAGAGAGCACCGCGTGGGTGCAACAAGCGATGATACGCTTGGCGTTCTCTTTTCTCAGCGCTTCCGCGGCCATGGTCAGAGTCCCCGCCGTGTCGACCATGTCGTCGATCAAGATCGCAATCCGATCTTTAACTTCGCCGATGATGTTCATTTCCGCGACCACGTTAGGACCGACGCGCCGCTTGTCGATGATCGCCAGCGACGCATCGAGCCGGGTCGCAATGGCGCGCGCGCGCTCCACGCCCCCCGCATCGGGAGACACGATCGTCACCTCGGTGTGGTTTAATTGTTTTTTTAAATGCTGCAAGAGCACCGGCGTAGCGTACACGTTATCGACGGGAATGTTGAAAAAGCCTTGGATCTGGCCGGAGTGCAAGTCCAACGTGAGAATTCGCGAGGCGCCGGCGGTGGTGATCAAGTCAGCCACGAGCTTGGCGCTGATCGGCACCCGCGGCACCACCTTACGATCTTGCCGCGCGTAGCCGTAGTAGGGAATCACCGCGGTCATGCGATTGGCCGAGGCGCGCTTGAAGGCGTCGAGCATGAGCAACAGCTCCATCAAGTTGTTGTTCCCCGGCGCCGAGGTCGATTGCAGAACGAAGACATCCGCACCGCGGACGTTCTCCTTGATTTCAACTTTGCTTTCGCCGTCGCTAAAGGTGTCCACTACCAGCTTGCCGAGCGGCACTTCGAGATACTGACTGATCTCCTGCGCCAACGGCGGGTTGGAATTGCCGGCAAAGAGTTTAAGCTCTGTGTGCTTTTGCATGAATTCACTAATTCGACCGACCAATTTCGCGCTCCGCTGCGCCAGCGCGCTCTACAGCGCTACAAGAGCGCCATGCACCAAAAACAAGGGGCGCCTTCCCGAAATAGGAACGGCGCCACCTTGAGGCTACGACAAATGGCGAAATGTTACAAGTTGAGACTGGCTGGGCGGGAAGGATTCGAACCTTCGAATACCGGCTCCAAAGGCCGGTGCCTTACCGCTTGGCGACCGCCCATCCGTGGAACTCCCCGCAGGAAGCTCACCCGCCCGTGAAGCAAACGCGCTCTAGCCGTTTTCTGCGACTGCCTGCAGCCCGGCATCAGGCACGATTTTTTGGTACTCAGTGATGATCTTCTGTTCGATCATCTGGCGCGTCTCAATATTGATCGGATGGGCGATATCCTTATAGGTGCCATCCTTGCGCTTTTTACTGGGCATCGACACGAAATACCCGGTCGTGCCTCGGATGATCTTCAGATCCCGTACGACGAAGCAATTATCAAGGGTAATGGTGATATATGCCCTCAGCTTGTCTTCGTCTACCGGAAAGACCCTAACCTCAGTAACTTCCATACGGACCCCCTCACGGCATCCTTACCATTGTGCGTCGAATGCGTGCTCGTCAAGCCGTATCAATCTAACGTACGCACCAAAAACGCCTCGAGCCCGCTCTCACGTCGCAATCGATCAAATGCCTTTGTTGCTTTCTGGCGTGAATTAAAAATACCGAAGACTGAAGAGCCACTGCCTGACATGAGCGTGCCGGAGGCCCCTGCTTGAGTCAATTTTCGTTTGAGCGACTCAATTTTTGGATGCCTGCCGATAGTCACCGCCTCCAAGTCGTTGACCAGCAGTTCATTAATCCCGTTGGTATTTCCCAGCAGCGTTCGTATGCTAATCTTTGACGCGGATTTTGTCAACTTCTTCACATCGAGATTACCATAAACCCACGCTGTCGAAACCGCAAACTTCGGGTACACAATAACTAACCACAGGCACGGGACTTTATTAATGGGCGTCAGCCGATCGCCGATGCCGCGGGCGCGTGCCGGTTTGGCATTGATAAAAAAGGCCACATCGGCCCCAAGCCGCGTGCCGAGTTTTTCTAGACGGCGCTGCGAAAACCCGAGTTTGAATAGGCGGTTTATACCCACCAACGTCGCCGCCGCGTCCGTACTGCCGCCGCCCAGTCCAGCGCCCACCGGAATGCGTTTGGTGATGTGAATATCGAGCGCGCCGGGTGCGCCGCTCTGCGCCAAGATCAACCGCGCGGCTTTGAAGGCGAGATTGCTTTCATCCTCCGGCACGGTGCGCGGAGCGCAGCTTAAACGAATCTGCGGCCGGCCATCTTTTGCTGCGCGCTTCTTGATCTCGATCTCATCAAACAGCGACACTGGCAGCATGATCGTATCGAGCAAGTGATAGCCATCGGCCCGTTTGCCGACCACTCGCAACGACAAATTGATTTTTGCCGGCGCTCGAATCTTCACGCGCCATTAGGTAGCATAGTGGGATGGATTTGCGAAGGAAGCACGCGCATGGCCCATGACATTGTCAATTTTCTCAACGTCGCCTGGGAGGCCGCCAACACGGCCGGCACGTTGATCCGCGACAATTGGCAAGAACCCAAACAAATCGATTTCAAAGGCGCCATCGATCTGGTCACCACCGTGGATCGCGAAGCCGAACGTCGCATCGTCGAGATCTTGCAGCAGCACTTCCCCGGGCACTCCATTCTGGCCGAGGAGGAGACCGATCTCGTTGGCAGCGAAAACGGTTATCGCTGGATCCTCGACCCACTCGACGGCACCACCAATTTCGCTCACAGCTATCCGCAGTTCTGCGTCTCGATCGCGCTTACTTTCAATCACCAAACGATCCTTGGTTTGGTTTACGATCCGCTGCGGCGTGAATGTTTTCGCGCCGTGCGCGGCAGCGGCGCCACGCTCAATGGCAATCCGATTCGAGTTTCGCTGACTAGCGAACTGGATAGATCACTGCTCGCCACTGGTTTTCCCTACGACCATCGGGAAAAGGCCAAATACTATTTGTCGTTCTTCGAGGCCTTCATGACGCGCACCCAAGGCATTCGGCGGGCCGGCGCCGCAGCCCTGGACCTGTGCTATGTCGCCTGCGGGCGCATCGATGGCTTTTGGGAGCTCAACCTCAAACCGTGGGACGTCGCAGCCGGGACGTTGATCGTCCATGAAGCCGGCGGCCAGTTGAGCGATTTCACCGGCGATGAATTTTCGCTAACCGGCAACCAGACACTTGCTTCCAACGGCGCGATTCATGGTGAAATGCTCGGCGTGCTAAGCGAGATTTGCGCCGACACCCATCGGCCACATACGTTGACTGGCTCCTAGGCGAGTGTTACAAAACAGGCCACCGCGCGCCCGTAGTGAAAAGGATATCACGAGGGCCTCCGAAGCCCTAAGTACAGGTTCGATTCCTGTCGGGCGCGCCAATGATTTCCACTGCTTAGAGCTTCCACGCGAGAAGGTTTCGGTAAAGGTTCCGGTTTTCTTTCGGTTGTCGCCGATTTCGATTGCGCAACGTAGGCCCGTAACAGCGCATCGCCGTTGTCTCGGATGAACTTGCCGTAGCGTTCCTGAATCATGGCGATACTCGTTCCGGTTTGCTCAGCAATCCACTTTTGATTGCAGCCGAGTGTCAGCGCAATGCTGATGAAAGTGTGCCGGGTGTTGTAGAACGGTCGCGGGCGAATCTTGAGCACGCGCAACACGGCTTGAAATCCACGGGCGAATTCAGATTGATCTATGGGTTTGCCTTGACCGTCGGTGAAAACGTAGCCGTTCGGCTCCACACGCAGCGGCAGAATGCTTTTTAACAGGTCCACCACGTTCGGTAACAGCGTCACGGTTCGTCGGCTTGCTCGCGTCTTCGGCGCGTTCTCTTCACCGAGGTGCCGCGACAGTGCAAACGTTGCCTTGGCGTTCGCTAGATCGACGCTGCCCCACTTGAGCGCCGTGGCTTCGCTCGGTCGGGCTCCCGTCCAGAACCGAAAGAACGTGAACGCATAAGCCCAATGCGGGCGATTGTTGCGGTAATACTCCAAAATCGCGTCGCGCTCCTGTTCCGTATACGGATCGGGTTCATGTTGTGGTAATCGTGGCCACCAGTTTGCTGGAAGATCATTAAACGGGTTTCGCTCGATACGCCGCCCAGCATCCCGAATCATTGCTCGGAGCGAACCGTCCATGATATTTCGCGCCGTCTTTAACGCGAGTTGTTGCTCATCAACCAGGTGAATACGGAAGTTCTCCAGTGTTTCAACGGTCACCGCATTCAACTCCGCGTCGCCCATAAACGGCAAAATGTATGCTTTGAAGTCCTGTTTGTAGTTGCGCTGTAAGCCTATACGCACAAACGGCGGTTTCTTCTTCTCAATCCACTGCTCGTAGAACTGCCGGACAGTCAGGGGTTTGTTCACGACCTCTACCGGCACCACCGGCTTACCGCCAAACTCACTGGCTCGGTTGCCCTTGGGAAACCACTTCAAATAGTTGAACGTCCCGGCCTTGATCTGCTCGGTCATCTCGACTGCTTTACCTTCGGCCTTGAGGCGGTTCGTGGGTGTGTCGCGCCATGAGGTTCCCTGCCAG
>Ga0194132_10004064_pt1 | contig 25291 bp, 19 predicted proteins | sample TA2KigOf80mmetaG_FD_148612 | JGI IMG/M metagenome (GOLD analysis project Ga0194132, IMG submission 148612) | Freshwater microbial communities from Lake Tanganyika, Tanzania - TA2015054 Kigoma Offshore 80m | ecosystem: Environmental > Aquatic > Freshwater > Lake | place: Tanzania: Lake... | reverse complement strand
GACTCGGCGGGCGACTTCGCCGAGATCGGGACGCACGACGTACCGGGCGAGGACAGCGACCTGCACAAGCACCCGACGTTCCGTCTGTTCCTCGACGCCGCCGAGGGTGAGTTCAGTGAAGGCTCGGTCTCGTTCAAGCTCCGGGGCGACCCGGGCAACGCGACGATCTATGGCGATTCGGAGACCTACACCCTGCACGTCTCGAACGGCCACCTGCCCGAGAACGAGAACCCGGTCGCGCTCGACGGCGCGCGCTGCCAGAAGGCGGTCGCGAACGAGGTTCGCGTCTTCGTCGGCAAGCAGTACAGGAGGATGGCCGGCTGCCTCGACGCCATCCAGGACTTCAAGGCGAAGGGCGGTGACCTCGGTACGCCGAGCAGCGTGGTCCTCGGGAAGTGCAGCACTGATCCTGTGAAGGGCGTGCTTCCGAAGATCGCGGCAGACCGTGCGAAGGCGCTCGCCAAGGCGAACGGCAAGTGCGCCGGCACCTTCGAGTCGGTCGCCATCAGCTCGCACCTCGGCATGGGCCAGTGCCGCACGCAGGAGCTGCTGAGCGGTGCGTACGCCTCGGCGCTCGAGGACCTCGCGGTCGTCATGTTCGGCGATGACGAGGAGGCGGCGGAAGCCGCGCTGCCCTGCCTGAAGGAGACGCAGGGCGAGACCGGGGACCACGACTGAGGTCCCGCGGGGGGCGCGGGCGTTCGCACGCACGCCGTCCGCGCCCCCCGGTTCTTCGATCGTTCTCGAACCTCGCTTCCGGAGTGAAAGGGACGCCCATGGCACGCGCACGAGCCCGCTCGGTTGTTCTGTCCTTCGCCCTCGCGATCGCCGCCTTCGTCGATCGCGCGCCGGCCGGCGCGCAGGACGTCGACGTCCTGATCTACTCGACCACGAATGGCGGCGGGCAGCTGGTCGGGAGCTACGACTTCGTGCCGAAGAACCCGGTGTTCCAGGCGTTCTGCATTGCCGGGACGTGCCTGTTCAGCACGACCGATCCGGGCTTCCGGACGGCGACCGCCGACGTCCCGGGTGGTCCGTTCGCGCTGGACGCGGGGACGCAGATCGCGTTCGAGGTCGTATCGCTCGCGAGCGGTGCGTCCGTGAAGATCGGATCTTCCGTGCTCGATGCGCCGGGAGAGTCCGCCAATCTCGGTACCGCCCCCGGCCTGCACACCCATCCGGAGTGGCAGGTCACGATGCCGCAGGGGCAGACCGGCGATTTCCCGGTGTCGTTCCGGCTGCGTCGGACGAGCGGCGGACCAGCCTACGCAGTGTCGCCGACCTACGTCCTGACGCTCAGCAACGTTCCGTCGCCCACGCCGAGCCCGAGTCCATCACCGAGTCCGAGCCCGTCACCGAGCCCGAGTCCGTCGCCGAGCCCGAGTCCGTCACCGAGTCCGAGCCCGTCGCCGAGTCCGAGCCCGTCCCCGAGCCCGAGCCCATCACCGAGCCCGAGCCCGTCCCCGTCCCCGTCGCCAAGCCCCGCTCCGACGCCGACCGGCGCGCCTGCCCTCGCCAGCTACGTCGCGTACAAGGCCCACGCCACGAGACGCCCCGACCTGGCGGATCAGAACAAGTTCCCGAAGGACTGGATCGTGACCCTGGACGACGTGCTGCTCGACGACGCGCACCCCGCGGACCCCGAGAATCATCGCGTCGTGAAGGCGGCGGCGCTCGCGCAAGCGGCGGCGCTCGGTGGGTCGGCCGCCGCCAGTGGGCCGTCGTACCTACGCTACTCGCTTTCGAAGCCCAAGGAGGGCATCGGTGATCCGCTGCCCGACGGTCGGCTGCCGAAGCCGGAGGCGGCGCCCGCACGACGCTGGTCGGTGAGCAACGCGCTGGGCTCGCTGGTGCTCGACAGCGGCAAGGCCGCAGCGCTCTGGCTGCCGTCCGGCGTCGCGTTCGGCGGCGGCAGCGCCGCCGATCCGGTGGATGCGACGCACTTCCTCTGCTACCAGGCGAAGGCGGCGCCCTTGCCGAGCGACCAGGCGCCCGACGGTGGCACCGGGAAGGGCAAGTTCCGGCGCGACCTGCAGGCGTTCTTCGGTGACGCGTTCGCCGATTGTCTGCTCGCCGGTGGCGCGGCCACGCCGTCGTTCGCCGGAACGACCGTCGAGGGTCGCTGCCTGGTCGACCTGAAGGGGCCGAAGCAGATCTGCGCACCGGCGGCGAAGAGTGCCGTGCTGCCGCCGCGGATCACGAACGCGGTCATCGCCGGCTCGACGCCGAGCATCGCCGACCGTGCGCTGGTCTGCTACCCGGCGAAGCTCGCCCGTAAGGTCGCCGACCCGGCGGCCGCGACCCTGGCCGGTCTTCCGATCGGCAGCTCCGTGGCGCAGCGCGAGCACGTCAAGCGTCGCGCGCAGGACGGCACGGCGATCACGACGCAGCCCGGCAACCTGTTCCCGCGTCCGGTTGCGGTCGATACCGACGCGCTCGATCTGCTCTGTCTGCCGAGCACGGTGGCTTCGGTCGAGGCGAAGTAACATGCGTCGTCTCAGCATGGTCGGCGCGGGACTCCGCGCCCGGAGTGCGCTCGTGGGGCTGGCGCTTGTCGTCGGCGTGGCAGCCGACGCGGGCGCGCAGGTGATCGATCCCGGGGACTTCTCGATCTACTCGAGCGCCCCGGGAGGCGGCGCGCTCGCGACCGACTTCGTGTTCGCGCCGAGCGAGGTGTTCCAGAGCGCGTGCCTGGGCGGCTTCTGCCTCTACAGTGCGACCGATCCCGGGTTCATCACGCGCAGCACGGCTCCGACCGGCCTGTTCCCGCTGGCCAGCGGCACCAGCGTCACGCTGGAGATCGTCTCGATCGCCGACGAGGCTTCGGTGCTGGTCGGCTCCAAGCTGCTCGACGAGGCCGGCGAGAGCGCCTCGCTGGGTGCGGCGCTGGGGCTCCACCTGCACCCGACCTGGCAGGTGACGATCCCGGCCGCGGGCTCGCCCGCGGCCACGTTCCCGGTGACGTTCCGCTTGACGGCGTCGGGAGCGTACGCGGCCTCGGAGACGTACACGCTGTCGCTGTTCATCGCGGGGCAAGGGCCGACGCCGAGCCCCACGCCGTCCCCGTCCCCGACGCCGAGCCCCACGCCGTCCCCGTCCCCGACGCCGAGCCCCACGCCGCCCCCGTCCCCGACACCGACGGCAACGCCGGCACCGACGGCGTCGTCGAGCCCCGCGCCGACGGCATCGCCGAAGCCGAGCGCGACACCCGCACCGACGTCCGCCACCCCGGCACCGTCCGCGTCGCCACGCCCGACCGTGACCCCGACCGGAAGGCCGAGCGCATCGCCCGCGCCGACCGTCCATCCGAGCGCGACCCCCGCGCCGACGGCGACCTCGGCGTCGACGCCGGCACCGACACCGACCGATGGTGTGCCGCCCACGGCGACGCCGCGCCCGAGCGCCAGTCCGTCGGTGACTGCGACACCCAGCCCCAGGCCCACCGCGGGCCCGACCTCGACGGCCCCGGGCACGGCGACGCCGCGTCCGACGACCACTCCGGGTGCGAGCGCTACGCCGCGACCCTCGCCGAGCAGCCGCCCGACGACGACGGCCGGCGTCCCGACGCCGGTGGCTCCTGGAGCCTCGGTCGCGGGTTCACGCGGTGACCAGCAGCTCGCCTACTTCGACGCGCGCGACGGCTTCACGAGCTTCGTGAGCCTGGCGAACACCGGCGACGTATCGCTCGTCGTGCGCATCGACCTGCGCGGGCAGGATCTCCGGCTGCTGCGCTCGTGGCAGGAGGCACTCGACGCGGGCGCCACCCGCACCATCGACGTCGGCGGACTGCGCGCGGACGGCCTACCGGCGGAGCCCGGGCTGGCCGTCGCGACCGCGGTCGATGGCGCGGGCGGGGCAATTGCTGCCGGGACGCTCGCGGGCAACTTCACCGTCGCGAACCTGACGCTGGGCTCGGCCTGGGGCGCCCCCGCGATCGCCCGGCGCGCCCGGGTCGTTGCCTCGGGCGCCCGAGCCCCCGTGGGGGCGTCGATCGACGGTCGGGACGTGGTGCTCGAAGCCGTGCGTCCTGCGGCCGTCGAGCTCGCGACGTACTTCGCGGCCGATACGCTCGATCGCCCGGAGGCGGGCGGCAATCAGCTGATCTTCGTGTCCTTCGACGACGTCGCTGGCGCGGTGCCCGAAGTGGCGTCCGCGGCGATGCGCTGGGTCGTCGACGGCACGCGCGGCGACGGTATGCCGATCGCCGCGCGTGCCGTCGACACGGGCGGCGTCGAGGTCTCGCACCTCGAGGAGGTCCTCGGCGACGCCGCGGCGGAAGCGTCGGGACGGCTCGAGCTGGTCGCGCGGATGCCGTCCGCGGACAACCGCCTGGTGTTCTTCGCGCAGTCTCTGGGCAGCTTTGCGACCGGCTACCTGCTGCCGCCATCCCGATGAGAGGTCGATCCGCCATGAATCTCGCCGTCGCCGTCGCCGTCCTCGCGCTGCTGCTCCCGGCACCAGCGCACGCCGAGATCGTCGACCCCTTCGACATCTCCGTCTACGGCACGCAGGCGGGCGGCGGCGCCCTCGCAAGCGACTACGACTTCTCTCAGAACGTCACGGTGTCGCGGAGCCTGTGCGCGGGCGGGCTCTGCCTGTACTCGTCGACCGATCCAGGGTTCATCACCCGCACCGAAAGCACGGGCGGGCTTGCGCCGCTCGCCGTCGGCACCCAGGTCGCGCTGGAGATCGTCGCTCTCGACGACGGCGTGACGGTCAAGGTCGATGCGACCGTGCTCGACGCCCCTGGCGAGATGGCCGTGATCGGCACGGCGCCGTCACTGCACCTCCATCCGGAGTGGCAGGTCACGCGCCCGGAGGCCGAGCTCGGCACCTACATGGTCGCGTTCCGGTTTGTACAGATGGGGGGAGGCGCGTCGTACGAGGCCTCGCCGACGTACACGTTGCGCTTGACGAACGGTGCGTCGCCGACTCCGACGCCCAGGCCGTCACCGGCCCCGACGCCGCCGCTGCCCGCAGAGCTGGTGCGCAGCCAGCCGCGGGCTCTGGGTGACCAGCTCCTGCTCTACTACGACGCACGCGACGGCTTCACGACGTTCCTGAACCTGGCGAACGATGGTACGACGGAGCTCGAGATCACGCTGGCGCTCTACGGCGGCGCCATCGCGGAGCCCTTCGAGGAGCGCGTCGTCCTGCCGGCGCGAGGCACGCGCACGGTCGACGTCGGCGCGCTGCGTGGCTCCGGGTTGCCGGCCGAGGCGGGTCTCGCCGTTGCCACGGCACGCGCAGGCAACGGCGGTGCCGTGGTGAGCCGTGCGCTCGCCGGCAGCTTCACCGTGGCGAATCTGCGTACCCGGTCGGCCTGGGGCGGCCCGGCGCTCGCGCGGCTCGCGCGGACGGTCGCGGGCGGTGCGTCGCTCCCTGCACGCGGGACGCCGATCAACGGTCGTGACGTCGTCCTCGAGCAGCTCCGCCCCGAGGCGCTCGACCTTTCCGTGTACTACGACCCGGCGTCGCTGCAGCCGGTCGCCGACGGGGGCAATCAGCTGGTGTTCGTGTCGTTCGCCGACCTCGCCGACGGGCGCGCGGGCGTCGCCGGGGCGTCCACGGCGTGGGACGTCCGCGCCAGGCGGAACGACGGCACCGCGCTGGATACGATTCGCCACCAGACTTCCGGCGTGGCGGTGTCCGACCTCGCGTCGATCGGGGGCGCGGGGGTGAGCGGAGCGGCAGGTGGAATGCGATTCGTCGCACAAGCCGCAGCGACGAATCGCTGGATCTTCTTCAGCGAGTCGCTCGGCACGTTCGCGACCGGCTACGCGCTGCCGACGCTCGACGGCAGCGGTCCTTCGGACGAGGATCTGCTCGCGCCGCACGCGCGCGGCGACCAGCTGCTGCTGCACTGGGACGCGCGCGACGGCTACACGACGTTCCTGAACGTCGCGAACCAGGGCTCGGTTGCGCTCACGGTGCGCATCGCGCTGTACGGTGCCGATCTGGCGCCCGCGGTGCAGCTCGAGGAGTCGCTTGCGGCCGGTGCGACGCGCACCGTCGACGTCGGCGCGCTGCGCGCCGACGGATTGCCCGCGCAGGCTGGCATCGCGCTGGTGACGGCCGTCGCGGACGGCAGCCTCGTCACGAGCCGCGCGCTCGCGGGGAGCTTCACGGTGGCGAATCTGGCCACCTCGTCGGCGTGGGGTGCGCCCGCCGCCGCTCGCCTCGCGCGGACGCCGGCCGGAGGGGCGCCGCCGGGCGGAGCGCCGATCGGCGTCGCCGGGGTGGCGCTGCAGTCGTTCGCGTCGCCGCGCTCGGACCTGGCGGTGTACTACGATCCACTGTTGCTCGAGCCCGCCGACCGCGGCGGAAACCAGCTGGTCATGGTGTCGTTCGACGACGCCGGCACCGAGCCCGTCGCGGCGGAGACGCGCTGGCGTGTCGTGGCGACGCGGAACGACGGTAGCGTGGTTTCGGACGGCGTCGTCGGCCAGAGCGGCGTCGTGCTGCGCGACCTCGTCGATCTTGCCGGACCGGGCGTCGAAGGGGCCACGGGCCGCCTGGTGCTCGAGCCCCAGGCGGGCGCGGCGCGCAACCGTCTCGCGTTCTTCGTGCAGTCGCTCGGGACCTTTGCGACGGGCTACCGTCTGCCGGGGGCGAGCTCGGACCTCGAGGACTAGGCGCGGACTCACGGCGAGGGGCCCTTCGTGTGCTCCCTCGCCGTGAGAAGGAACGGTGCGCCTGCTAGGCCGCCTGAGCGTCCCCGGTGCGTCGCCGGCATGCATGGCGGTAGGGAAGCGGACTCTCTGCCATGGAAGCCGCGTTCCTGACCCTCGGCGCAGCAGTCATCACGCTGGTCGGCGGGCTTCTCGCGATCCGCCTGCACGCGCATCGCGCCGCGATCTTCGCGTTCTGCGCGGGAGCGCTGGTCTGCGCTTCCCTGGTCGAGGTGCTGCCGCACGCACTCGATCTGCTGACCGTGCAGGGTGGCCGGTTCGGCGCAGGCGAGCTGCTGACCGCGTGCGCCCTGGGTTACCTCGCGTTCTACCTCGTCGACCATCTCGCGCACGGCGGGCACGTCCACCACGGTGCGCAGCACACGGACACCCATCCGGCCGGATTCTGGGGCGCGATCGGCCTCGCCACGCACGGGTTCTTCGACGGCTTCGCGATCGGGCAGGGGTTCCAGGCAGGAGACGGCCTCGGCTGGGCCATCGCGGCGGGGGTGATGCTGCACAAGCTCGCCGACGGCGTGAGCGTCGCCGGTGTGATGCTCGGTACGCAGCACACCGAGCGCGCGACGCGCAACATGGTCTACGTGGTCTCCGCAGCGCCGGTGCTCGGCGTGGCCGCGCAGTCGTTTCTCGTGCTGAGCCCCGCGGTGCTGGCGCTCCTGCTCGGCTGGTTCGCCGGTGTCTTCCTCTACCTCGGCGCCAGCAGCCTGCTGCCCGCGGCGCACGCGGCGAGCCGGTCCCGCGTGCTGCCCCTCGCGACGCTCGCCGGTGCGGCGCTGGTGTTCGTCGCCCTGCTGCTGACGCACTGAGCGGGTGTTCGCTTCGGCCGCGAGCGGCCAGGCCGGCCGTCGGTCGGCGAGGTGCCGCCGCGCGCTTTCGCGCCGCGCGGAATTGCGGCACGCTCGGATGCGTGGCTGTCCTGCATCCGACGTTCGGCATCTACCTGCCGCAGGTCGGCTTCGCCTTCACCGAGATCCTCGAACGCGCGCTGCTCTGCGAGGAGCTGGGCTTCGACGCGCTCTGGCTCATGGATCACCTGTACCCCCCCGAACTGCCCGACGTGCCGTCGCTCGAGGCCTGGACGCTCGCCACCGCGCTGCTCGCCCGGACGCGCCGGCTGCGCGTCGGCCACCTCGTCCTCGCGGCGACGTTTCGCCATCCCGCGCTGCTCGCGAAGATGGCGACCTCGCTCGACGTGATCTCGGACGGGCGCCTCGAGCTCGGCATCGGCAGCGGATCGTACAAGCCCGAGCACGAGCGTGCCGGTCTCGCCTGGGGCACCGCGCGCGAGCGCGCGGTGCTGCTCGGGGAGACGCTGGAGATCGTGACGCGCGCGATGGCCGGGCCGCGCTGCGATTTCACCGGCGAGCGCTTCACCGTCCGCGACCTGCCGAACCTGCCGCCGCCCGTGCAGCGTCCGCGTCCGCCGCTGCACGTGGGCGGAGCGGGGGAGCGCTTCACGCTGCCGCTGGTCGCGCGCTTCGCCGACGTCTGGAACTGTCCGACGTACGCGCTCGCGGACGCGGACACGAAGCGCGCCGCACTGGGGCGCGCGTGCGACGCGATCGGCCGCGATCCCGCGACGATTCGCTGCTCGCTCGAAGCGGTGCTGGTCCTGGTCGCGGAGCAGGCCGACGTCGAGGCCGCGCGCGCTCTGGCTCTCCGGCGATTCGCGGGCAGCGGCTGGGGTGTCGAGGCCGGCGGCTTCGTCGGGACCCCGGACGACGTCGTCTCGCGCATCGGCGAGGCGATGGCGCGCGGCTTCTCGTCCTTCGTCTTCTTCACCCACGACCGCGCGGCACCGGCGACGCTGCGGCTCTTCGCGGAGCGTGTACGGCCGGCCTTCCTGCGCGCGTGAGCCTCCCCGCACAGGGCGGATCGCTCCTTCGCCGCGCGGTGGGCAGCGTGCGGATCGCGCGCGCGATGCTGGCGGCCCGCCGCTTTGCCGCCGCGGACGGAGCGGCCATCCGGTGCGTGCAGGAGCGCCGCATCGCCGGCATCGTGCGGCACGCCTTCGATTCCGTCCCGTACTATCGGGATCTCGCGCGGCGTCTCGGCTGCGCGCCGGAAGATCTGCGCACGGCTGCCGATCTCGCCCGTCTCCCGCTGATCGGGCGCCGTCAGCTGCAAGAGGAGCCCGAGCGCTTCCTCTCCGAGGCTTGTCCGAGGGGGATGCGGCTCGAGATCCGCTCGGGTGGCAGCAGCGGCGCCCCGCGCGGGGTGTGGCACGACGCTCCCTCGGTGCTCGACGATGCCGGCCACGGGGAGCGTCACTGGGCCATCCTGCGCCATCTGGCCGCCAACGATCGCTTCCGCGCGATGACCATCGGCTCGCCGAGGAACTCCGAGTCCGACGTTCGCGGCTTCGTCCGGCAGCACGCCATCGTGCCGCCGTCGGTGTCGCGGTCCGGCTCGGCGTGCGACATGACGGTGTCACCCGAGGACGTAGCGCGCGCGGTCGCGGCCGCGCGGCCGGACGTCCTGCTGGGCTACGGCTCGTACCTCGAGCGTGTCGCGCAGATCCTCGACGAACGGTACGGCCGCGAGGCGTCGCCGAAGGTGTTCGCCTACGGCGGCGACGGGATGTCGCCGTCCGGACGGGCCCGCGTCGTCGAACGACTCGGTGCGGCGGTCTGGACCTCGTACCAGGCGGTGGAGTCTCTCAAGATCGGTTACGAGTGCGCGTGCGCGGCAGGGCTCCACGTGCACGCGGACCTCTGCGTGGTGCGTGTCGTCGATGCGGAGGGCAGGGACGTGGGCCCGGGCGGGCGGGGCGAGGTCGTGATCTCGAACCTGGTCAATCGCGCCACGGTGCTACTCAACTACCGTCTGGGCGACGAGGTGGTCGTGCCCGCGACGCCGTGCGGCTGCGGTACTCCGCTGCCGCTGATCGGGTTTCCCGAGGGCCGCGTCGAGGACTGGTTCGCGCTGCCGACGGGCGAGCGCGTCCATACGCAGCGGCTGCGCGCGCTGTTCACCGACGAGCGCGAGGTCTGGCAGTACCAGCTCGTGCAGGAGCGGCCGTCGTCGCTGCGCGTGGCGCTGGTGGTTGCGGAGCGCGCGGATCGGCCCGCTCTCGCGGGCCGCGTCGGACGTGCGATTGCCGGCGTCGTCGGCCCCGGCGTCGCGCTGTCGATCGACTTCGTACGCGAGCTCGAGCGCACGCCGACCGGCAAGGTGCGCACCGTGGTGCGGCGCTCCGATACCGCTCAGCCCGCGACGCCGGTCGCGTAGACCAGCGACCACGGCAGGCACACTCGTCCGTCCGCGTCCTCGGTGATCGTGAAGTGCGCCTGGATCGCCTCGTCGACCTCGGCCTCGCGCGCTCGCACGAGGCCAAAGAGGAGCCCGCAGTAGCGCACCATCGTGTGCCGGTCGGGAAAGATCCAGGAGTAGGGTACGTGCTCCTCGACAACCGTCGCGAAGCCGGAGCGCACGAGCAGGTCTGCGGCTTCGCCGGCTGCGAAGAAACGACCGTCGTGGCCGGTGGTGGTGAAGCGGTCGACCGGGCCGTTCAGGAAGCGCGCGACCGGCGTGTCGGCGGCGGCATCGGCGACGGCGAATCGCCCGCCGGGGCGCAGTACGCGCCGGCACTCGCGGAAGAAGGCGAGCCGATCCTCGAGGTGGTGGGTGCCGGCGAGCGATGCGACCCGGTCGAAGCACGCGTCGCCGAACGGCAGCCGTTGCAGTGCGCCGCGAACCCGCGCGTGCCCCGCGTCGATGCCCGCGGCGAACGCCGCTGCGGGCTCGACACAAACCACCGACAGATCGGGGCGGCGCAGGCGCAGCCCGTCGGCGACGTAGCCGCCGCCCGCCGGAACGTCGAGCACGCGCAGGCCAGGCCCCGGATCGACACGGTCGAGCAGCAGCGAGCGCTCGATCTCGCGGGCCTCGGGCACCAGCGCGTGTGCCGCGTTGTACGACCCGCCGCGCGCTTCGAAGATGCGCGTGTAGGCGTCGGCCGTACCGCTCGGTGGAAGCGCGTCGTGCGGGTCGGACGCCCCCGGACCGTGCCCGCCGCCGAGCGCGGGCACGAAGTGCACCTCCCTCGCCCCCGCGACCGGCTCGTCGAGGCCGCGCGTGACGAGGTCGCCGTCCACCGAGACCGCGAGCGACGGTCGCAGCTCGCCGTCGGCGACCACGCGCGCGCGGAAGCCCGGGTGGGCGCGCTCGATCGCGTCGACCAGCGCGCCGACCGTCGCGCCCGCGACGTCGAGGCGATCCTGTCCGCCCGTCAGGGACCGCAGCGGTGCTGGAACGAAGACGATCGGCACGTGCTCAGCGTGTGCCGGCAGCGAGACGCGAGGGCGTCACGCGGACCCCGGCCGCGTGCAGCGCCGCGAGCACGCGTGGCGGTGACATCGGCAGCTCGGTCATGCGTACACCGGTCGCCGCCGCGATCGCGTTCGCGACTGCTCCGGGCGGGGGGACGATCGAGACCTCGCCCACGCCGCGCACGCCGTACGGGTGGCCCGGGTTCGGGACCTCGACGATGATCGCGTCGATCATCGGCAGGTCGAGCGCGACCGGCATGCGGTAGTCGAGGAAGCCCGCGTTCAGGAGGTGTCCGTCCGCGTTGTAGACGTACTCCTCGTTGAGCGCCCAGCCGATGCCCTGGACCGTGCCGCCCTGCATCTGGCCTTCGACGTAGGCCGGGTGGATCGCGCGACCGGCGTCCTGCACGACGGTGGCACGGACGACGTCCACCTTGCCGGTCTCCACGTCGACGTCGACGTCGACGATGGCGGCCGCGTACGCGGCACCGGTCGCCTTCTGGGCGTTGACCGTCGCGCGGCCGACGACGGGCCCGCCGGTGCGGCCGAGCTTCGGCGCGAGCTGTGCCAGTGACATCGGCGGGTGGCCGCCGTACTCGGCGGTCGCGTGACCGTCCGCGAAACTCACCTGCTCGACCGGGATCTTCCAGAGCGCGGCGGCGCGCTCGCGCAGCTGGCGCTTCACGTCGAGAGCCGCCTCGTAAACCGCGAGGCCCGTCGCCATCGTCACCCGGCTGCCGCCGGTGACGTCGGTGTGGCCCACCGAGTCGGTGTCGGCGACGCTCGGCCGTACGAGCTCGACGGGAAGGCCGAGCTCCTCGGCGGCGATCATCGCGCACGAGGTGCGCGTGCCGCCGATGTCGGGCGATCCGGTGACGAGGCTCGCAGTGCCGTCCGCGTTGATCGCGATGGTCGCGCTCGACTGCAGGCCGGCGTTGAACCAGAAGCCCGTCGCGACGCCGCGTCCGCGGCGCTTGACGCTCGCGTCGGACGGCACGCCGAGCGGCGCACGCCAGTGTGGCGACGACTCGACCGCGTCGAGGACCTCGAGGAGCCCGATGCGCTTGTGGCGCGGCCCGGCCGGGGTCGGGGTTCCCTCGCGGGCGCCGTTCTTCCGGCGCAGCTCGACCGGGTCGATGCCCAGCTTGGTCGCGAGCTCGTCGACCACCGCCTCGGCGGCGAAGGCCGCGTTGCTCGCGCCAGGCGCGCGGTACGCGGCGGTCTTCGGCCGGTTCACCACGACGTCGTGGCCCTCGATGCGCAACGCGTCGATGTCGTAGGGTGCGAGCAGACACATCGCACCGGCCCACACCGGGGAGCCGGGGAACGCGCCAGCCTCGTACGTGAGCGTCGCGTCGGCGGCGACGATGCGCCCGCCCTTCGTCGCTGCGAGCTTGACGCGGATGTGCGATCCGGACGTCGGACCGGTGGCGCGCAGTACCTCGGCACGGCTCATGACGAGCTTGACCGGACGCCCCGACTTCCTCGCGAGCAGGATGGCGAGCGGCTCGAGGTAGATCGTGGTCTTGCCGCCGAAGCCGCCGCCGATCTCGGCCGGCACGACCTTGATCTGCGACAGCGGTATGGCGAGGATCTCGGAGCAGAAGTGGCGGACCTCGAACGGTCCCTGCGTGCTCACCCACACGGTCGCCTGTCCGTCCGCGTCGACCTTCGCGACCGCGTTGTGCGGCTCGATGTAGCCCTGGTGGACCATCGCCGTGTCGAACTCGCGCTCGACGACGACGTCCGCGGCCGCGAGCGCTGCGGCAAGGTCGCCGCGCTCGAAGCGCACGACGTTCGCGACGTTGGTCGGCCGGTCACAGGGCGGCTCGACGTTCGCCGTGCGCAGGTCCTCGTGCAGGATCGGAGCGTCGTCGCGCATCGCGGCGCGCACGTCGAGGACCGGCGGCAGCACCTCGTAGCGGACGTCGATCAGCGCCACGGCCTCCTCGGCGACGTGCGGGCTGGTCGCGGCGACTGCAGCGACCGCGTGTCCCGTATAGAGGACCTTGGTCTTCGCGAGCACGTTGTCCGACAGGTGGCGCGGGTTGGTGGTTCCCTCACCCGACTGCTCGGTCCTGCTGCGCACCGGCGGCATGTCGGCGCCGATGACGATCGCCTTCACGCCCGGCAGGGCGGAGGCCCGGCTCGTGTCGATCCCGAGGATGCGTGCGTGCGCGTGCGGGCTGCGCAGAACCTTGCCGTGCAGCATGCCGGGGAGGCTCACGTCGGCGCCGTAGCGCGCACGACCGGTCACTTTGTCGATGCCGTCGTGGCGCAGCGGACGCGTTCCGACGACCTTGAACCGGCGCTCGGGCGAACTCGTCTGGTCGTGCTTCGGTGCCATCGTCGTCCCTCAGCTGCCGCGCGGCGCCGCGGCGCCGCGCATCTCGGCCGCGGCCGCGAGGACGGCGCGCACGATCTTGTCGTAGCCCGTGCAGCGGCAGAGGTTGCCCGCGAGCTCGTAGCGCACCTGCTGCTCGCTGGGATCGGGGTTGCGCTCGAGGAGCGCCTTCGCGGCGACCAGAAAGCCCGGCGTGCAGATTCCGCACTGCAGCGCCGCGTGCTCGAGGAAGGCTCTCTGCAGCGGGTGGAGCTCGTCGCCGTCGGCGAGTCCCTCGACCGTGGTGACCGTGCGCCCCTCGGTCTCGACCGCGAGCACCAGGCACGCGCACACGGCGCGGCCGTCGAGCAGCACGCTGCACGCGCCGCAGTCACCGGTCGCGCAGCCTTCCTTCGTGCCGGTGAGGTCGAGCTCGTCGCGCAGGACCTCGAGTAGCGTCTGGCGCGGCTCGCAGAGGAGCTCGGCGCTCTCGCCGCTCAGGATCAGGGTCAGGTGCGTCTTCGGCATGTTCGCTCAGGCTCCCCGGCGCGCGCGGCGTACGGCCTCGGTGACGACGCGTCGGACGAGCACGCCGGTGATCTCGCGGCGGTAGTCGGCCGGCGCGCGCATGTCGGTGATCGGCTTCGCGGCCGCGCGCGCGGCCTCCGCAGCGTGCTCGAGCGCGGCGTCGTCGAGCGACGAGCCGACCAGGGCCCGCGCGGCGTCGTGGGCGACGAGGACCGTCGGGCCGACGGCGCCGAGCGCGACGCGGGCGTCCGCGCAGCGATCGCCGTCGAGCGTGACCGAGGCCGCGACGCCGACCACCGCGATGTCCATCTCGCTGCGCGGGATCAGGCGCTGGTACGCGTCGGCGGTGTGCGGTGCCGGGGCGGGGACGCGCAGCTCCACCAGAAGCTCGCCGCGCTGCAGCGCGGTCTGTCCGGGAGCGACCACGAAGTCCGCCGCGGGCACTTCCCGCCGCGCGTCCCGTCCCTGGACGACGCACACCGCGGCGAGGGCCACCAGCGCGGGCGTGGTGTCGGCGGCCGGCGAGCCGTTGCAGAGGTTGCCGGCAACGGTCGCCCGGTTCTGGATCTGCGTCGAGCCGATCAGCGCGGTCGCCTCGGCGAGGCCGGGGAACGTCCGTCGAACGCGTGCGTTCTCGGCGACGGTGCAGCAGGGGACGGCGGCGCCGAGGTGCAGCGTTCCGGTGTCGTCGAAGGCGAGCGTCGTGAGTTCGGGGATGCGCTTGACATCGACGAGGTGCCGCGCCGGACTCGCCCCGGCGCGGAGCTGGATCAGCAGGTCGGTGCCGCCGGCCAGCACGCGCGCGTCGTTCGCGGCGAGCAGCTCGACCGCATCGGCGACCGATCGTGGGGCGGAGTATCGGATCTCGTGCAACGGGCCCTCCAGACAGGCGCCGATTCTAGGAAGGGCCAGGTGGTCGATGCAATCCTTCGAACGTATACAGGAATCGTGGAGGATCTGGTCGAATTCGTCACCGAGCTGCGGCGGCGTCTCGGCGACCCCGCGCGCGGTGGCCGCGATCTCGTGGTCGGGACGATCGTTCGCGGCCGTGGCTCGACGCCGCGCAAGACGGGCGCGAAGATTCTCATCGATCCGGCCGGTGCACAGCTCGGTACGGTGGGTGGCGGCTGCGGCGAGGCGGCGGTCACGAGCCGCGCGCACCGCGTGCTCGCGACCGGCGAATCGACGCGCCTCGAGGTGAGCCTGCTCGAGGAAGACGGCTGGGAGAGCCCGTCGATCTGTGGAGGCGTCCTCGACGTGTTCCTCGAGCGCGCCGGTGTCACCTTCGGGGGTGTTCCGGCCGCGGAGCTGTTTGCTGCGATCGATGCCGCGAACGAGCGGTCGCTGGCATCGGCGGTCGTCACCGTCACCGCCGCGCCCCGCGCGCAGGCCGTGCCGTGCGGCCGCAAGACGCTCGTCGACGAGCGCGGCGTGCAGCGCCTGCCGCTCGGGGACCCGGCGCTCGACACGGCGGCGATCGAGCTGGCGTTGCGCGCGCTCGCGTCCGGCGAGGCCGTGGAAGACCGGCTCGACGGCGGCTTCGCCCTGTTCGGCGAGCCGCTGGTGGCGACGCCGGAGCTGGTGATCGTCGGCGCGGGGCACGTCGGCCAGGCGCTCGCGCGCGTCGCGCCCGCGGCGGGCTTCGCCGTCGTCGTGCTCGACGACCGCGCGTCGTTCGCGAATCCGGCGCGGCTGCCCGAGGCGCGCGCGATCCGCGTCGCCGACCCGCGCGCGGCGCTGGCCGAGCTGTCGCCACACGACCGGCGCGCGATCGTCCTCGTCACGCGCGGCCACAAGCTCGACGCCGACTGCCTGCGCGTCGCACTCGGCGTCGATTGGATGTACCTCGGCATGATCGGCAGCCGGCGCCGCGTGCGGCGCATCGTCGAGCGTCTCGCGGAGGAGGGCGCCGATCCCGAGCGGCTGGCGCGCGTGCACGCACCGATCGGTCTCGACATCGGTGCCGAGACTCCCGGCGAGATCGCGGTCGCGATCCTCGCCGAGATCGTCGACGTGCGCCGGCGCGGGCGCGCGGCTTCGGTCGCGCTGTCGCGCCGCGGCTGACCGTCAGGTCGCGCCTGCCGTCAGGCGCCGGAAGTCTTCCGGCGTATCGACGTCGACGCGCACGCCCGGGTCGTCGACGGCGACCTCGAGCACGCGCGACGGATGCGCGCGCACGACCGCGCGCGCGCCGTCTTCGTCAGGTGTCGCGAGCAGCTCGGCCCACACGCTCGCGGCGAACAGCACGGGATGTCCGCGGCGTCCGCCGTACGTCGGAACGACGATCGCGGGCGCAGGACCCGCGGCGACGGCGGGGCGCACCGCGAGCCATGCGTCGACCAGGTGGTGCACCGTCGCGGCGGAGATGGCGGGGTGGTCCACCAGCGCGACGAGCGCCGCGTCCGGGCGCGGGCGCCGCGGGCGCAGCGCCCCGAGCGCGACCTTGAGCGACGAGAGCTGCCCGCGGTCGGGATGCGGGTTCTGCACCACCTCGGTCAGGTCGCCGGGCGGCCGCGCCGCGAGCACGGCGTCGTGCGCGTGGCCGGACACGATGATCACGTCGGCGATCCCGCCGTCGCGCAGTGCGCCGACGACGCGGGCGAGGAAGGTGCGGCCCGCGTGCGCGAGGCCCGCCTTCGGCTCACCCATGCGGCGCGACGCGCCGCCCGCGAGCACGATCCCGGCGACCGCGTTCACCGCTTGCCGGGCTTCGCGTCGCGGCCCGTCAGGTAGTCGCCCAGCAGCCCCGGCGAGTGCTCCGCATCGTGGCAGTAGGTGCAGAGGTTCTCCCAGTTGCTGCCGTCGGCGGGATTGTTGTCGTGGTTGCCGTCCTTGTGATGGACGGTGAGGAGGTGCAGGTCGGCCTCCTCGAACTCGCGCGCGCACTTCGCGCAGATCCAGCCGTGCAACGCGAGCGAGCGGGCGCGGTAATCCTGCCCGCGCGCGAGCTGATCGCGCTTCGCGGCGGCGAAGATCTCGTCGTAGGTCTTCGCTGACGCGGGGGGGGCGGGCGCCTTCGGGCGGCGCGGGTTGAATCGCATCACCGGTATCTTGCTGCGCGCGGCGCGTCAGGTCGAGAGGCCAGGCGCGTCCTGGTTCCCACATGGTCGGTGGAGCGCTGCAACCGGCAGATGGAACGCCCTGCCGGCTGCAACCGGCAGATGGAACGCCCTGCCGGTTGCAGCCGGCAGGGCCGGTGCGGGCGTCAGTCGACGGTCGCGCCTCCGGACAGCTCCTGCTCCGCCGCCTCGAGGTGCTCGACGACCTCGCGATCGACCGCGCGGTAGCGCGCGATCGCGTCGTCGAAGCGCTTCGCCTCGCCGCGCTCTTCTGCCGTCGCGCGCCCGAGCTTGCGGATCCAGTCGATGTGCCAGGCCTCGTCCTTGGTGACGTTCTTGAGCACGTCCTCGGTGTCCGGGTCGAGGTTCGGGCGGCGGAGGTGGTGCTGGTAGCGGCGCAACGCTCGCTGCTCGACGACGACGGTCAGCGCCAGCAGGTCGAGCACGTCGCGTGGCATGCCGGCCTGGCGTCCCATGCGGACCTGATAGCCGTCGCAGACGACGAGCGGCTTGGCGCCCGCGCGTACGATGCGCTCGGTCCACAGCCACGCGTGGCGCGTCTCGTCGGCGAGGTGCTGTGACAGCGCGATCTGCGCGTCGGGATCGTCCAGGTGCTTGAGGAGCCGGAAGAGCAGGTTCGCACCGTGCTGCTCCGCGTTTCGGTAGTAGGAAAACACGGCAATCTCGGCGGGTACACCCGCGGCCCTGGCGGTGGCGAGATCGATGGTGGCAGCTGACATCGTCGACTCCTCACGGCTGCGCGTGACGCGCCCGATCGGCGGTTTCGTCATGGGAAAACGACGTTGGAGGATACTACGAATCCGCTCCCGGGCTCGCAAGCCGCGCGACCCGCTACCCCGGCCGCTGATGGCGCCGATCGGCTGGCTCGGTCGGGCGGGATCGGTAGCCGGAAGCGCGCGGTCGCCTGCGGAAGAACGAAAGCACGCGGCTCCGCGCGAGGTGGACCACGACTGCGTCGTTCGCATCGGAGGGCGTCGTGGTCGCCCCATCGGCGGAGCGACCAGCCTGCACACTCCGTGCGGCGCAAGCGGATCGTCCGGAGGATCCGGCGCCCGAACGCAAAGCAGCCGGTAGCGGAGGGAAGGCTACCGGCTGCCAAGCTTGTGTGAGCCTCCGCACGTATCACGGACCATCCGTGGTCGCGGTCCGAGGCCTCACACGGGTTTGACGGGTACTCCAGCAAGGGCGATGCCGTCGTCGACGCTCGGCGGCATCAGGCTCATCGCCCGCCCGGGCGTGCGACGATGCCGCATTCTTGGGCTCGTGCGACCGAACTGCGCACTCCGTGGACGCGTCGAGCATCGCCCACAGAACGACGGTGAGCAGCAGCAGGCGCCCGTGATAGAGCGGCGTGTCGACGAGGCCGAGGAGCAGGAACACTCCGAGCGCCGTCGCGTGGCCCGCGGCCTCGAGCCGGGCGGCGCGGTGGGTTGCGGCGGCGAGACCCTGCCACGCGACGCGCGCGAGGCTGGTCAGCAGCGCGAGCGCGGCGATCCCGCCGGCGACGCCGGCGCCGGTGAGGACGTCGAGGTACAGGTCGTGGCTGTGAAAGAGGAACAGGCTCTCGCCGTGACGCTCGAGGTACCGCGCGGGAAAGTGCAGTTCGAGGTTGCCGCTGCCGAAGCCGACACCGAGCGGCCAGTGCTCGAGGAAGATCGACCACGACGTGTCGAGGATGCGGAGCCGCTGCGCGTCGCCGCCTGCACGGTCGCGTGACAGCATGCCGGCGGCGAGTAGCAGCACCAGGGCTGCGAGGGCGGCGATCTCGACCCGCGCGCGTGACGAGGGCCTCTTCCCACGCAGGTGTCCGCGCCCCGCGCGCGGGCTCAACGTGGCCAGCGCGAGTGCGAGCACGGCGCCGCCGAGCGCGAGCCACGCGGCGCGCGAGAACGTGGCGAGCAGGACCGCGCTGCCCGCGGCCGCATAGAGACACGCCGCGGCGCGCAGGTGCCGGCGTGCAGCCGCCCCGAGCAGCACGGGTACGAGCAGCGCCATCGCGAAGCCCAGCGTGTTCGGGTGATCGGTGACGAGCGCGTGGCGACGCTCCTCGCGGAGCAGGAGGAGCAGCGGCTCGTGCCACAGCTCGCGGGCGAGCACGGCGACGCAGAGCAGACCCAGGCCGTGCAGAAGGCGGACGCGCCCGCGCTCGTCGGTGGCGACGGCACGCGCTGCGTGGAACACGCCGAGTGCGACCCAGAGGGTGGACACCGCGGTGGTGCGCCCGCCGGCACTCACCACCGAGGCGGTCGCGACGAGCGTCAGGCCGAGCAGTGCTGCGGCGATGCGCGAGCGCGCGAGCACGACACCGGGCGCACCGGCGAGCGTGCCGACCAAGACGAGGAGGGCGACGTTGCGCGCCCAGCTGCGGTAGCCGAAGTCGAGTCCGCCGGGCAGGGGGATGCGGCGGAACAGGAGCGCGACCCCCAGGATGGCCAGGCCGATCTCGACGGCGGGGCGCCATGCGGAACGTGCGGAGAGCCGTGCCGACCGCGCGACCGCGCGCAGCGTCCCGTGCGACGGCTCCGCGCGGCGCAAGGGGGATGCGTCTGGCGGCGCGGATGCGCCACCGGGTGTCGTGGGGTGGAGGGAGACGGTCGGCAAGCAGCTCCATCGACGTCGCCGGACAGCGGGGCTTTCGGGTCGCGGTGCGCCAGCGGGTCGGTCGGTTGCCGGGCGGCGCCGCGCAGGCCAAGCTGCCGAGGTGCAGCTCTCGGTGGTCATCGCGGCCTACGACGCCGAGCCGTTCCTCGACGCGGCGCTCGACTCGGTGCTGCGCGAGGCACCCACCGATGCCGAGGTGATCGTCGTCGACGACGGGTCGCGCGACCGGACCGGCGAGGTCGCGCGGCGCCACGGTCCCCGCGTCGCCGTCCTGCGAAACGAAGCCCCGACCGGGCCGGGCCGCGCGCGCAACGCGGGTGCGCAGGCAGCGTCGGGTGATGTTCTCGCATTCCACGACGCGGACGATCTGGTGCTGCCCGGGCGCTTCGCCCTGCTGCAGCAGGTCCTCGACGCCCGGCCGGAGATCGATCTCGTGTTCGGCAACGGGGCGCGCTGCGACTCGGCTGGCCGCCGCCTGGGGCCGGTGATCGGTCCACGCCAGGCCAGGCGGCTCCGCGCGCGCTGCGATCTCGCCGAGATGCTGCGCGGCGGCGTCGTCTATCCGCAGGCGACGAGCATCCGGCGCGAGCGCTTTCTCTCCCTCGGCGGGTTCGTCGCGGAGCGCGGCGAGGACTGGGACTTCGCCCTGCGGGCGGCACTCGCGCTCCGCATGGCGTACGTCGACCGCGAGGTCTTCGCGTACCGGCAGAACCCGGCGAGCGTGTCGTCGCGCAGGCGCGAGTACGGCGAGTTCCTCGTGGCCCTGCTCGAGCGTTTCGTCGAGGCGCATCCCGAGGCCGCGCGCCAGGTCGGCGCGGCGCGGCTCCGCGCGGCGCGGGCCAGCCAGCTGGCGCGCGTGGCGAGGCTCCGCCTCGCGGATGGCGAGCGCGACGGCGCGCTCGATGCCTGGACGCGTGCGGTCGCGCTCGCGCCCACGCGGCTGCGCTACCGCTGGCGGCGCGCGCTCGTCCGCTACGCGGGACGCTGAGCGACGTCGGTCTCGTGAGCGCGCTCGAGCTCCTCGGTACGGGTCTCGATGAACGCCAGCGTCGCCGCGAAGACCAGCATCAGCTTCGGATGCGTCGCCGGAACGTCGAAGAGGCCCATCACGAGAAAGACCGCGATCGACACCGCCATGCCGATCCCCTCGCTCGACGACGCGGCCGGGGCGGCGTGCAGCGCGCGCCGCGCGAGGCGGCCGAGCCGCCAGACGAGCCAGGCTGCGGCGGCTGCACCGACGAGCCCGGTGCACGCGAGCACTTCGACGACGGCGTTGTGCGAGTGGAAGAGGAACAGTCCCTCGCCGTACATCTCGAGATAGCGGGCGGGAAACGCGTCCTTGAAGTTCGGCCCGCCGAACCCGACCCCGACCAGCCAGTGGTCGTGGAACAGCGACAGCGACGCGTTGAGGATGCGGAGGCGCTGCAGGTCGGCGTGCGTCCGGTCGCTCGACAGGGAGATGACCGACAGGACCACCACGGTGGCGAGCGCCACCGTGCCGAACAGCAGCGCGGTCTGACGCGCGGTACGCATGCGCCGCCGCAGTGCGACCAGCATCACCAGGACGCCGAGCACGGCGGTCGCCCACGCCGAGCGCGAGAAGGTGATCAGCAGCCCGAGGGGTGCGAGCAGCGCGTAGAGCTTGGGCAGCGACTTGCCCGACGGCCCGAGCGCCACGCCGAGGAAGAGGGGTAGCAGCACCGCGAGCGTGTAGCCGACCGAGTTGGGGTGGTCGCTGACGAGGGTGTTGCGCAGGTCCTCGCGCAGCAAGAGCAGCTGTGGCTGGTTGAGGAACTCGCGGAGCAGCTGCAGGGTGACCAGAATGCCCAGCCAGTGGAGGAGCTGCACCGAGCCGGGTCGGTGCGCCGCGATGGTCCGCGTCGCGACGTAGAAAGCGACCGACACGCCGAGCAGGCGCACCTCGCCCCAGAACTCGCCGTTGACCGCGACCGACAGGAACGCTGCTCCGAGGTAGGCGAGCAGCGGTGCCGCGAGCGTTGCTCGCACGAGCTGCAGCGCCGGCGCTCCGGCGAGATGTCCGAGCACGACCGCGATCGCGACGTTCCGGGCGAGGCTGCGGAAGCCGAACGAATGGCCCCACGGCAGCGGGAAGCGGTCGAGGACGATGGTCGCGGTCTCCAGCCAGAGCAGGGCGAGCATGAGCGGTGGCAGGACGGCGCGCAGGTACGGCTCGAGCCACCGCCGGGCGGCGCGGGCGCGCCCTGCCCAGTCATCCAGCCGCGAGGAATGCGTGGGCGGACGGAGACCGTGCGGCGGGCGGTCGCCGGACGGAACGGTCGGATGCTGCAGGGCCGTCATGCGGTAGGGCGGAGTCCCAGCTGCAGCTTCATGAGACGCCACCGATAGCGCAAGCTCCACGGGTCGCGGCCGACCGCGCGACGCAGCAGCGTCCGTGCCGCGTCGCGCTCGCCGCTGCGGGCGTGCTGCTGCGCGGCGCGAGCCTCGTAGCGCGCGAGCGCGCGGTCGATCTCGGTCTGCCCGACGTGCTGCGACAGGTCCGGGTTCGACCGGACGAAGCGCTCGAGTAGGCTCAGCATCAGGTGGACGAACTCGAGCCGCTTCGTCGTCAGGCTGGCCGCGTGCTGGCGATAGGCGAACACCGGCACGTCGACGAAGCGGACTTTCAGCCGCAGGGCGGCGCGCAGACCGAAGTCCCAGTCCTCGACCGGCTCCGGCGCGAAACCTCCGAGCCTGTGGAACGCATCGGTCCGGACGCACAGCGCCTGCGGATACAGCCAGCTGCCGAGCAGCATCTCCGAGACGCCGACCCGCGCCCGGAGCCGGCGCGCGTACGCCCGCCGGATCACCGGACGGACGCGGTCGGATCCTTCGTAGATCTTGATGCCGTTGCCGAACGCGAGCTCGAGCGCCGGGTCCGCGTCGAGCAGTTCCAGCAGCGTGGTGAAGCGGCCGGGCAGGGCGAGGTCGTCGGCATCGAGGAAGGCCAGCACGTCGCCGCTCGCGACCGCGACGCCCGCGTTGCGCGCGCGCCCCGGTCCACCGGCGGTCTGGTGATGAACGACCCGGACGCGGTCCGCGTAGCGGGCGAGGATTTCCGGCGTCGCGTCGTGCGAAGCGTCGTCGACGACGATCACCTCGCTGCCCGCAGGCAGCTCGGCGAGCACGCTGTCGAGCGCCGCGGCCAGGTATGGGGCCGCATCGTGCGCCGGTACGACCACCGAGAGCACGAAGATCAGGCGCGCGCGTTCGCCGGGCGGTGCGCGCGCTGCTTGCGCGCCAGCACCAGCATCTCGCTGTAGTGGTAGAAGCGCCCCTTCGCGCGGTACTTCTTCCGGATGTCGCCGACGAGGCTGTACACGGCGTAGTTGAAGCACGCCTTGAGCATGTTGGGTAAGATGCTCGTCAGCACCTTGTTGTGCTTGTAGGCGTAGCGGCTGCGTCCCTGCCGGCGGTGGTACTCCTCGAAGTACTCCTCGGTGAGGCGACTCGGCTCGATCTCGTGGACCACGCGCGCGCTCTTCATGTAGCCGATCCAGCCGCCGTGTGCGCGGATGCGGTCCGCGAGCTCGTTGTCCTCGCTGAGACCGGCGGCGCCCGGACCGATCTTCTCGTTGAAGAGCCCGACCACCGCGAACGCGTGGCGGCGGATCGTCATGTTCGCGCCCGTGAGCTTGGTGCGCACCGTGTCGGGGTCGAGGTCGATGTGGACGATGGTGCGATAGCGGTCGAGCAGGGCGTACAGCGCGGGGTCGTTCATCGCCTCGTCGGGCCACACGACCGAGCCCTGCGCCGCGAAGCAGTCGTGCCGCGTGAAGTAGTCCCAGACCTCGGCGAGCCAGCGCGGCTCGGCAACGACGTCGTCGTCCAGGAACGCGAGCAGCTGTCCCTTCGACTGCGCGATCGCGGCGTTCACCGCCCGTGACTTGCCCGGCTTCATGACACGGACGACGTGCCTGTCGGGGCGCGCGGCGCGCCACTGTGCGAGGATCTTCGGCGTCTCGTCGTCGGAGCCGTTGTCCGCGATGACGATCTCGTACCGCACCGGAGGTGCGACGAGGCGCTCGAAGCTCTCGAGCAGCAGACGCAGGCTGCGTGCACGGTTGCGCGTCGGGACGATGACGGAGACGACTGGTTCGGCCTGCTGCTGGTCCATCTGCTCACCTCGCCCTGCTCATCTCGCCACCACCGCGGCCGACGCGATCGGCGCGTGCGCATGCTGCAGGGCGGCGGTGACCGCACCGCCGCCCTTGCGCGGGTCGCCCGCGCCACCAGCCCGACCGGGCAGGTCCGTGGCGAGCGATACCGCCGCGATCGCCGGGAACTCGCGCAGCTCGTGCCCGAGCCGTGCCAGCGCGTCGCGATCGATGCCGCGCACGCCGGGCTCGACCAGCAGGGCGTTCGGCTGCCACTGGTGGTGCACGCGCGGGGCGGCCACCGCGGCTTCCGGAGACAGGCCGAAGTCGAGCACGTTGCTCAGCACCATGATGGTCGCGCTCACGATCAGCGGCCCGCCCGACGCGCCGACGGCGACCACCGCGCGGCCCGCGCGCACGGCGACGGTCGGTGCCATGCTGCTTGCGGGACGCTTTCCCGGTGCGACACGGTTCGTCCTGCCCGGGGCCAGGCCGAACGCGTTGGGGCTGTCGAAGCTGAAGTCGTCCATCTCGTTGTTGAGCACGATGCCGGTCCCCGGTACGCCGATCACCGCGCCGAACGCGGTGTTGATGGTCGTCGTGCACGCGACTGCCGACCCGTCGGGAGCGATTACCGAAAGATGCGAGGTGCCGCCATTGGCCGGCGTGGGCTCCGTCGTGCCGTAGGCTTCCGGCGGCATCGTGTGCGTTGCGTGGATCCGGCCCGCGAGCGGTGCCGCACCGGGCGGGGGCAGGCTCGGGTCGAACGCGGGGTCGCCCGCGATGCGCGCCCGCTGCGCGAAGGCGTGCTTGAAGATCTCGGCGAACAGGTGGAAGCGCGTGGGCGAGGCGACGCCGAGGGCTTCGACGTCGTAGCGGGAGAGCGTGCGGAGGGCGAGCACCAGCGCCGGGCCTCCGCTGCTCGGCGGCGGCATCGTGTACACCTGCGCGCCGCGATAGCCGACCTCGAGCGGCGACCGCCACACCGGCCGGTAGTCGACGAGGTCCTGTGCGGTCATGGCGCCGCCGCCGGCGCGCACGGTGGCAACGATCGCGTCGGCGACGTCACCTTCGTAGAACGCGCGCGATCCGCCCGCCGCGACGTGCTCGAGCGTCTCGGCGAGGTGCGGCGACCGCAGCACTGCGCCTGCGGTCCAGGGCGCGCCGGTCGGGTCGAGGTAGATCGATCGCAGCTCCAGGTCTTTGGCCAGCGCCTCGGCCTGGTCCGCGATGCGTCCAGCGAGATGCTGCGACACCGGGAAGCCGTCGCGTGCGAGCCGGATCGCCGGCTCGACCAGGTCGCGCCACGGCAGGCGCCCGAATCGGGCATGCGCCGCCGCGAGTCCGGCAACCTCGCCCGGCACGCCGACCGCGAGCGCACCGCGACGGCTCCGCACCGGCAGGTACACGCCGTTCTCCTCGTAAAGGGCGGGCTTCGACGCGGCCGGCGCGGTCTCGCGGTAGTCGAGCGCGACCGTGCTTGCCGCCGCGGCGTCGTGGATCACCATGAAGCCGCCGCCACCGATGCCGCACGAGGTCGGGTGGACGACGCAGACGGCGAGCGCCGTCGCGACCGCGGCGTCGATCGCCGATCCGCCGCGCTCGAGGATCGCGAGGCCGGCCCGGGCGGCGAGTGGGTGGTCGGCGGCGACGACGCCGGCCGCGCGCGCGCTGCCCGGCA